>Ga0209024_1000496_pt1 | contig 64213 bp, 62 predicted proteins | sample AutmiccommunBRH5_FD_187380 | JGI IMG/M metagenome (GOLD analysis project Ga0209024, IMG submission 187380) | Deep subsurface microbial communities from Mt. Terri, Switzerland - Autotrophic microbial communities BRH/5 (SPAdes) (version 2) | ecosystem: Environmental > Aquatic > Deep subsurface >... | reverse complement strand
GTTCCAGCATCACCAGATCGTCGTAGCCCGCAGCCATCAGCCGCATGCCCATGCAGATCCCCGACAGTCCGCTGCCGATCACCACCACCCGCGGCTTGCGCTTGCCGACAGCCAGGGAGCGAAAAATATGACTGCTTTCACTAGTGCCCATAGTCCGAAATCCGTGCTTTACATTCAGGGAGACGGCGCTGCTGACCGCCGCCGGAGCCAAGGTTACCCAAGAGTCAAAGGAGTCTTGCCCAAGCCCTGGAGAGAGTCAAGGCGAGACCGGCAGGATTCGCGACCCCCGATTCCCGGTATCAGCCGGGATAGCGATAGCTCGCCTGCAGCCCCAGCGGCAGTCCCAGCGCCCAGTAGCCCAATAGCAGCAGGCTCCACCCGAGCAGCAGGGTCAATGCATAGGGCAGCATCATGGCGGCCAGGGTGCCTATGCCGGCGGTTGGCAGGTAGCGGCGGCAGAAGGCGACAATGAGCGGGAAGTAGGGCATCAGCGGCGTGACGATATTGGAGCTGGAATCGCCGATTCGGTACGCGGCCTGGGTCAATTCCGGGGAGATTCCCAATTGCATCAGCATGGGTACGAAGATCGGTGCGATCAGCAACCATTTCGCCGAGGCCGAGCCCACGAAGAGATTGATGAGCGCCGACAGCAGGATGATACCGATCACGGTCAACTGTGGCGGCAGGGCGAGTGCCTGCAAGCCCTGGGCGCCACTGGCCGCGATCAGAATGCCGAGATTGGAGTGGTTGAAGGCGGCGATGAACTGCGCGGCGAAAAACGCCATGACGATGTAATAGCCCATGGTTTCCATGGACTTGGTCATTCCCGCAATCACGTCTCTGTGGCTGCGGATAGTGCCTGCGGCGGCGCCGTAGAGAATTCCCGGCACCAGGAACAGGACGAAGATCAGCGGCACGATGGCACGCATCAGGGGGGCGCCGAAGGACGCCAGCTCCCCGCTGGCGGGGTCGCGCAGCGGAGAGTCGACAGGCAGCACCGCCGCGGTCAGGGCAATCAATGCCACCAGCATCCCGGTACCTGCCCAGCGCAGCCCGCGCTTCTCCCGGGCCGAGATGGCCGCCGCCGCGGACGCCGGCGGGTTGGTGATCCCGGGGTGCTCGCGCGCCAACCGGGGTTCGACCACCCGATCGGTGAGCCACCAGCCCAGGCCCATCACCAGCAGCGACGAGGCGCTCATGAAAAACCAGTTGCACAGGGGGTTGACCAGCAGGCCCGGGTCCACGACCCGCCCCGCCTCCTGGGTGATGCCCTGCAGCAGCGGGTCCAGGGCCGAGGGGATGAAATTCGCGGAAAAACCGCCGGAGACCCCGGCGAAGGCGGCGGCGATACCCGCCAAGGGGTGGCGCCCCGCGGCATGGAAGATCGCTGCGGCCAGGGGAATCACCACCACATAGCCCGCATCCGCCGCGGTGTGGCTGATGATGGCCACCAGGATCACCATCGGTGTCAGCCAGCGGCGCGCGGCGACGGCAAGCAGGCCGCGCAGGGAGGCGTCGATGAGGCCGCTGTGCTCGGCAACCCCCACGCCGAGCAGGGCCACCAGCACCATGCCGAGCGGTGCGAATGACGTGAAGGTGGACACCATTTCGGTGAGAAAGCGGGCCAACTCTGCGCCCGCCAGTAGATTGACCACTTCGATGGGTGCGCCGGTGGCCGGGTGTCGGGCGGTGAACTCTACTGGCGCCAGCAGTGCCGAGAGCACCCAGACGGCGAGCAGCAACAGCAGGAACAGCAGGGCAGGGTCGGGCAGCCGATTACCCAGGGTTTCGATGGCGCCGAGCAGCCGCCCGCTGGATCGGGCTACTGCTGTGGCAGGTTGCCGGGAGTCGGGGTGGGCAGGATCGCTCATCCGGCGGTCAGGGCTGCGGCGCCTCGGCTTCTGGCATCAACTCGCCGTCCCGTACCGGGATGCGATCGCCGGGCCGCTGACTCATGCGTATCTGCCCCTCCCGGTCTCCCAACCGGTAGCGGACATCATAGCCTGTGACCTTGGTGCGGGTATCCTGCACGGTTTCGCAACGGCGCTCCGTGGTGGTGTAGGTGTCGCCGGCCTGAATTTTTTCCTGGGTTTTCTTGCCGGCGACGCCGCCGGCGATGGCGCCGGCGGCGGTGGCGATCTTCTTGCCGCTGCCGCCGCCGATCTGGCTGCCCGCGACGCCGCCGAGCACCGCGCCGGCCGCTGTGCCCAAAAGCTGATGCTCGTCCCTGGGCGCCTTGCGGTGGGTGACCTGGACGTCCTTGCAGACTTCGCGACTGACCGGAGCCTCCTCGGTGACCTCATTGACCTCCAGTACCTCGGCATACGCCGGTTCCGCCGGTGCGAACAGTCGATAACCGCCGATGGCGCCGGCCGCGGCGGCGACCGCCGCTCCCAGGACAATGCCGGCAAGCAGGGATCTGTTCATTGCGCAATCACCTCGCTGTCATCTCGGAGCCGTCATACTGTCTGCGCAAATACGGGCAAACTCAAGACCGCGGTGGTGGAACGGGTTTTGCTGTCTTGTGGTCGACAATGAGTCGACCCGGCCGGCCCGACCGATTTCTTCCCGGCGCCGGCGGTTGCGGAGGAATGGAACATGAGTGTAATCATCGAGAAAAACCTGGCGGTTCCCATGCGCGATGGCGTGGTTCTGCGAGCCGATGTCTATCGCCCGAGCGCGGGTCAGAAATTTCCCGTGCTGCTCCAGCGCACCCCCTACAACAAGGAATTCCTGCCGATAGTGGCCATGACCCTGGATCCGATCCGCGCGGCGGCGGCCGGCTACGCGGTGGTGATCCAGGATGTACGCAGCCGCTGGGCCTCCGAGGGGGAGGCGTTCTTCCCCTATGCCCATGAAGAGCAGGATGGCGCCGACACCCTGGAGTGGATCGCCGGCCAACCGTTCTGCGACGGCAATATCGGCGCCTACGGGCTTTCCTACATGGGCGGTACCACCTGGCTGAGCGCGGTTTCCGGCCATCCGGCGCTGAAGGCCATCGCGCCGACCACGGCACCCAATGATTTCTGGCGCGACCACTTCTGGCGCGACGGGGTCGCTCACCTGGGCACCCTGATGATGTGGGCGCTGCGCACCATAGGGCCCGCGGCTCTGCTGCGCATGGGGCTGGACCCGGCGGCGCTCGGCGGCCGCCTGGGGGAACTGGTCGAGGCGATCGACCGGTTCGACGAAACGCTGCGCCAGCGGCCTTTGGACGCGCTCGCCGCGGCGCACCCCGAGGATTCCCGCTTCGTGCCCTTTCTGTTCGAGATCTTCCGTCATTCCGTACCCGACGACTGGACCCGGTCGCTGTTGTTCAGTGACCGCCACCACCAGGTGCAGATCCCGGCACTGATCATTGCCGGCTGGCACGATCTGCTGCTGGCGGCGGATCTCAGCCATTACGCGGGCATGCGCGAAAACGGTGGTTCTCTGGCAGCACGAGAACACACGCGACTGGTCGTGGGGCCCTGGTCGCATGCCATGTTTCTCAACTATGTAGGACAGGTCGACTTCGGTTTCCGCAGCAGTGGCTATCTGCTGGATCTGCGTGAGGATCTGACGCTGTTGCAGCTGCGCTGGTTCGACCGCTGGCTGCGCGGCGTCGAGACCGCAGACCAGGCCCGCGTGCGGGTTTTCGTCCAGGGCCGCAACCGCTGGCGCGATCAGGACGATTGGCCGGATTCGCGCGCCGAGAGCCAATGCTGGTACCTGGGTGCAGCCGGGACCCTGAGGCCCAACGCGCCCGCCGACGACGAGCCGCCGGACGCCTATGTCTATGACCCTGAGGATCCCTGCCCGACCTGCGGCGGCAATCTGCTGATGCCGATGCAGTACACCCCGGGGCCGGTCGACCAGGCGCGGATCCTGGACCGCCGCGATCTGCTGGTCTATACCTCCGAACCGCTCATCGAGGATCTGGAGATCGCGGGCGAGGTGCGGGTAGTGCTGTTCGCCAGCAGCAGTGGCGCCGATACGGACTGGGTGGTGAAACTGTGTGATCTGCAACCGGACGGCCGCACCCTGAATCTCTGCGATGGGGTGGTCCGCGCATCCTATTACAGCCGGCGGTCGGGGGAGACCTATCGCCCGGACGAACCCCAGCGCTGGCCGATCTCGCTATGGTCGACGGCAGCGGTGTTGAAGGCCGGACACCGGTTGCGGCTGATCGTGACATCCAGTGATTTTCCCCGTTACGACCGCAATCCCACGACCGGGGAAAATCCCTTCGCGGCCACCGCCAGCAGGCCTGCGCTGCAACTGGTGTTTCATTCCGCGAATCGCCCGTCTCACCTGGAGCTGCCGGTGATTCCGTCCTGATCCGCCGGCCGCCCGTGGCGGGATTCAGTTGGCGGTCTCGATGCCTTGGGCCAGGCGCCTGGCGATGGCTTGCAGGGCCCGGGGGTGGAAGATGAGACCGATATGAGTGGCTTCGTTGATTTCGATGTTGGCGCGCGGATCTTCTTCGGCGCAGCTCATCCAGTCGACCACGCCGTCGTTGCGGGAGAAGATGGCGAACTGGGGAACCTCACGGGCTTCCGGTTGCAGCATGTGGCGGACAAAGTCGCACATGCAGTAGCCGGTGCCACAGGAGGCGTGCAGGTTGCGCCCGATCAATTTGCCCTGGCCGCCCAGCAGGTAGTCCCAGACCCCCGTTACCGCGGGGTGCGCGCGGACGTGGTCGCGAAAGGGAGACCCCAGGGTGATGACCCGATCCACCAGCTCCGGGGCGTGCTGCAGGACCGATTTGGCGAGCATGCCCCCCAGGCTGTGGCCGACGAGGATCACCCGCCGCCCGGTTTTGCGGTGGATCACCTTGATTTTCTGCGCCAGGCGCAGCGCAGTCCTGTTGGGGCAGTCGGTGTTCCAGGCGATGTCGGAGTGGTAGGGCCGATAGCCGATGCGGCCGAGCCAGCGCCGCAAGGGGATCATCATCAAGTCATTGGCCAGAAACCCCGGAATCACCAGGACCGGTTCCCCGTGCCCGTGCGCCACCCCCTCGCCGCGGTAGACCGGGCTGCAGAGCAGACGCGCGAGTTCGGTAGGCCAGAGAAACTCCCGCCACAGCGGTGTGGAAACGGGCTCGACGCCGGGATCGTGATCAAAGGGGTTGGGGTCTTCGTCGGGATCGATCAGATCTTCGAGGTCTTCCAGATCTTCCAGACCCTCTCGGCTCATTTTCATGTTCATGTCATCCGCCTACTGCTGCGGGTGGCTGAAGGCGCGCCCGGGCCGGGAAACCCTGGCGAGCCCCGGCGCGGGCGCGGGTCATCAGGCAAGTGCTTCCCGAGAGGCATCTGCAACCTTCTTCATACCGGCTGCAGTTTTTTTCATGGACTCGGTAAAGGGGTTGGTGGCGGTCCAGGACTGTGCGACCTCGACGCCCGCGGCAGCAATCTCCTTGCTGTTCTCGTAGAACTCCATGGCGCCGGTCTTGGTGGCCTCGCGGCTCTGGCTATACTCGGAGAGCATGGTCTTGAACAGTTCCATGGCGTGGGCCTGCGATGCGGTGACGGCATCCATGGCTGCGGTGAAGTTGCCTTTGTAGTCGCGCGGATTGATGGTCAGCTTGCGCATCAGGCTCACCATGTCTTCCTGGTTCTTGGCGAAAGAATCCACCAGGGTGTCGTTGATGCGGATGCCCCGCTTGCGGGCTTTTTCCATCGACTCCCACATCAGTTTCTGGTTGGCGGTAAGGGCATCGAAAAACCGCGGTACCTCGGGTGCCTTGGGCTTGGTCTTGGTGGCGCCGCTGGGGGTCTTGGCAGCAGAAGTAGTCTCGTTCATGGGTCGATCTCCTTTGGTAATTTAAGGCCGCTTCAGTGGAGCGGGCGAGCAGGTTCGCCCCGCTCGTGTTGCATGTATATGCAAAATGCAGTTAAATGTCAACCGTGGATAGTTGGAGTGACATGCCATGACTACCAAGAAAAACGCCGAGGATCGCGACGGAGGAGGCGAAAGGCCCGATCCCAAGCTGCCGGGAGAGATGCTGATGGCCAATTTGCTGGCGTTGCTGAAGGATTGGTCCGGTTACGGCTACGAACTCGCCCAGCGCCTGGAGGAAGCGGGTTTCGGTCGCCATAACTCCGGGTCGCTGTACCGGACCCTGCGGCAGATGGAGGGTCTGGGCCTCATCTCTTCGTTCTGGGACACCTCCGCGGCGGGGCCTGCGCGCCGTATGTACAGCTTGACCCGGGCCGGGCAGCTATTCCTCGAAAACTGGATCGCCATGCTCGACTTTCATCGCCGTACGCTCGACATTTACCTCGGCGGCGCCCGCGAGGCAGTGGTCGGGTCCGGGGACCAGAGCGGGGGCGAGGACGAGGACACATCCGATAACCCCGCGCCTGATAACCCTGCGCCGCGCCAGCGCCGCAGGAATTCTGCTTCCAACAGGAGACCATCATGAGTGATGACCGCAGTGAGCGCCTACTCGAGCCCATGCGCATGTGGCGGGAGTGGTATCAGAAATCGGAAAAGCAGTGGAGCGAGATGCTCACTGACATCATGGCCGATGAAAAATTCGGCAAGAGCTTCGGGCACCTGTTTCAGGAATGGTTGCACGCACAGCACATGATTTCCGAGCTGATCGGCCAGCAGTTGGCGACCCTCAACATGCCCTCCAGGGCAGACATGCTGGACGTGCGCGACCGTCTCGGCGAGGTCGACGACGGCCTGGGCCAGTTGACGGCGGAGATCGCTCAGCTGCGCCGCATGCTGACCACCAAGTCAGTGGTCGAGGCGCCTGCCCAGCCGCGCCCGGCGGTCAAGCGCACCCGCAAGCCAGCCAAGTCGGAGGCCCCGCAATCGGAAACCGGGCAATCGGCGCCGGACGGCGGTGACGTCAAGCACTGAATTTCGGGTGGCGGTCCGGCCCGCTGGACCCGCGACGCAGATGGCACGGGAATTGTTACGGATCTTTGGTGTAGTTGGGGTGTCACACGGATTCGCTAGCCTGGAATGCCGGCGGGGCTGCCGGCGCCGGTGCGGGTCGCCGCCACTCCAGGGCAACGAAAAGACGATGAATTCACAGCTGGGAAATGCCTGAGCAGGCGGGAGATCTGAAATGCCCGGTACCGATGGGTACAGCAAACAGGAAGCCAGAATTCGCGAGGCGATCGAACGGGTCGTTTCCCGAAACATTGCCGGGCTGAAAACTCTGGAAGACATCGCCATGGACTTCGGCGCCACGCCGAAGGAGGTCATCTATTCCCGGGCAACCACCCGCCTCTATCACTACACTCCGACCTGTGAGGAGGTATACCGGGTTCCGGTAGTCGTGGTCATGTCGCTGGTCAGCCGCTACTACATCCTCGATCTGGCGCCGGGCCAGAGCCTGGTGGAGTACCTGACCAACCAGGGCTTCGATGTCTATCTGATCGACTGGGGCATCCCCAGGGCCGAGCACCGCCATCTGACGCTCGACCATTATGTGGGCGAGGTGCTGCCCGAATGCCTCGAAAGGGTGCAGGAGGAGAGCGGTGAGCCCGATGTCGCCCTGGTCGGCTACTGTCTCGGCGGCGTGTTGTCGATGATGCATGCAGCGCTGGCGCAGCCGGACCAGGTCAAGGCCCTGGCCTGCTTCACCACGCCCGTCGATACCAATGGCATGAGACTGTACAAAGCCTGGGCCGAAAGCGAGAATTTCGACATCGATGCCCTGGTCGACAAGCTGGGCAACATCCCCGGGCAGATGATGGACGCCGTGCTCCAGGCACTGCGCCCGCTGCAGAAGACGGCCAACCGCATGGGCCTGCTGAACCATGTCGAAGACGACCAGTTCGTCGAGGCCCACTACCGCTTCGAACGCTGGGCGTCCGACCAGATTCCGATGGCCGGGGAAACCGCCAAGCAGCTGTTCAAGGATTTCCTGCGCGACAACAAGTTCCTGAAAAACCAGATGGAAATCAAGGGACAAAGAGTAGATCTGACCAGCATCAAGGTCCCTTTCCTGCATATCGCCGCGCAGCATGATCACATCGTGCCCGCCGCCGCTTCCCGCGGGGTCCTCGGTCTGATCGGCAGCGAGGACAAGGAGGAGGTCGTGCTCAAGGGTGGGCATGTGAGTCTGGTGGCGGGGGGTAATGCCGTTTACCGGTTATGGCCGAAATTGGCCGCTTGGCTGTCCAAACGCTGTACCTGAGGAGGATCCCTTGGAGAACTATCTCAAAACCGTGGAGCTGCGCACCGGATCGGCGGTGCTCCGGCCCCTGATTCACGACGACGCCGAGGAGGTGCTCACCTTCGCCCGCTCGTTGCCGGCTCACGACCTGATGTTTTTGCGCCGCGACATCACCGACCCGGAGACGGTCGAGCACTGGCTCGACGAGATCGATCGGGGGCAGGCGCTGATCGTGATCGCGGAGATCGACGGCCGCATGGTGGGCTATGGCATGCTCAGCCTCAACGATCTCGACTGGAGTCGGCACCTTGCGGAATTGCGGGTGCTGGTGCACCCGGACTGCCGCGAGACCGGTCTTGGCCGCACCATGATCCGCGAGGTGTTCCGCCTGGCGGTCGATCGCGGTGTCGAAAAGGTCATCGCCCGCATGACCCTGGACCAGACCGCGGCCCGCTCCCTGTTCCACGAGCTCGGCTTTCGCCCCGAAGCCCTGCACGAGAACGAGGTCAAGGACCGTTCCGGCGAGCTGCACGACGTGGTGCGCATGGCGGTGGACGTCAAGGCGCTGCTGGCGCGCCGCGACAGTTACGGCATGGGCGGCTGAGTCCGGCGTTCGGTCTCCGGCCTCCGGCCATGGGCGGCTGCGGAGCCCTAGTGGCCCACTAGTGTAAAATACGCGCTCGCTCCAGCCTACCGGGAAACCCATGTTCGCCAACGACCTCTCGCTCGCCGACTTCGATTCCGAGCTGGCGTCTGCCATGGCCGACGAAGCGCAGCGCCAGGAAGACCACCTGGAGCTGATCGCCTCCGAGAACTACGCGAGCCCCCTGGTGATGCAGGCGCAGGGTAGCGTGCTCACCAACAAGTATGCGGAGGGTTACCCGGGGCGGCGTTACTATGGTGGCTGTGAATACGTGGACCGCGCCGAGGAACTGGCGATCGCGCGGGCCAAGGCGCTGTTCGGTGCCGATTATGCCAATGTGCAACCCCATTCGGGCTCGCAGGCCAATGCCGCGGTGTACCAGGCGCTCTGCCAGCCGGGCGATGTCATCCTGGGCATGAGTCTCGCCGACGGCGGCCATCTCACTCACGGCGCCAAGCCCAACTTTTCCGGCAAGACTTATCACGCTGTGCAGTACGGGCTGAATCTCGCCACCGGAGAGGTCGATTACGACCGGGTCGCCGAGCTGGCCCGCGAGCATCGCCCCAGGGTCGTAGTGGCCGGGTTCTCCGCCTATTCGCGGGTCATGGACTGGGGCAGGTTCCGTGCCATCGCCGACGAGGTCGGCGCCTGGTTGATGGTCGACATGGCCCATGTCGCCGGTCTGGTGGCGGCCGGCTGTTACCCCAATCCGGTACCTGTGGCCGACGTCGTCACCTCCACCACCCACAAGACCCTGCGCGGCCCGCGCGGCGGGCTCATCCTCGCCCGCGCCAATGCGGAGCTGGAGAAAAAGCTTGATTCCGCGGTTTTCCCCGGCCAGCAGGGGGGGCCTCTGATGCACGTGATCGCCGCCAAGGCGGTGTGCTTCAAAGAGGCTGAAAGCGAGTCCTACCGCGCCTACCAGCGCCAGGTCGTCGCCAACGCCCGGGCCATGGCGGCGACCTTCGTCGAGCGCGGCATCCGCATCGTCTCCGGCGGCACCGACAACCACCTGATGTTGGTGGATCTGATCGGCAAGCCCTATACCGGCAAGGAGGCCGATGAGGCCTTGGGCCGCGCCCATATCACGGTCAACAAGAACGCCGTGCCCGGCGATCCGCGCTCGCCATTCGTGACCAGCGGATTGCGGGTCGGCACTCCGGCGATCACCACCCGCGGCTTCGGCGAGGCGGATACGGTCGAATTGACCCACTGGATCTGCGACCTGCTGGCAGCGCTGGAAGCCGGCACCGCGGATGCCGTAATCGGCGAAGTGCGCGCCAAGGTAGAGGAAATCTGCGCCCGCTTTCCGGTCTACGGCTGATCCGCTCCGGCCGCGGAGCCGGGAGCGTGCTAGACTGGTGGTCGCCCGATACGCCCTTCCGCACCGTCCATGCATTGTCCATTCTGCGGCGCAGACGAAACCCGTGTTGTCGACTCCCGGCTGGTTGCCAACGGTGATCAGGTCCGCCGCCGGCGGGAGTGCGTTGGCTGTCGGGAACGCTTTACCACCTTCGAAGTTGCCGAGTTGCTCATGCCTCGGGTGGTGAAACGGGACGGCTCGCGCGAACCCTTTGACGAAAACAAGCTGCGCGCCGGCCTGCAGCGCGCACTGGAGAAACGGCCGGTCAGCGTCGAGGCGGTGGAGGCTGCGATCAGCGCCCTGAAGCGCGAGTTGCAGAGCACCGGAGAGCGCGAGATGGCGTCCGGGGTGGTGGGCGAGAAGGTCATGGAGCAGCTGCGGCGCCTCGACGACGTGGCCTTTGTGCGCTTTGCCTCGGTCTATCGCCGGTTCCAGGATCTGAACGAGTTTCGCGCCGAACTGGACCGCCTCGACCGCGAGGCCCGGGAGGCCGAGTCCAATGAATGAGGCTGCGGTGGCCGCTGCGATGGCGCGCGCCGTGCAACTGGCACGGCGCGGCTGGTACAGCGCCCGGCCCAATCCCCGGGTGGGTTGTGTGATCGTGCGCGACGGACAAGTGGTCGGCGAGGGCTGGCACCGCCGTGCCGGCGAGCCCCATGCCGAGGTGATGGCGCTGCGCGCCGCGGCACAGCGTGCGCGGGACGCCACCGCCTATGTCACCCTGGAGCCCTGTGATCATCAGGGGCGTACGCCGCCCTGCACCCGGGCGCTGATCGAGGCGGGCATCGCGCGGGTGGTCTATGGGATCCGCGACCCGCACTGCACCGCGGCCGGCGGCGTGGAGACACTGGCCGCCGCTGGCGTCGCGGTCACAGGGCCGGTGCTGGAAGCGGAGTGCCGTGCTCTCAACCCGGGTTTCCTGACCACCTGCGAACGCGGCTGGCCCCGGGTGCGCCTCAAGGTCGCCGCCAGCCTCGACGGTCGTACCGCGATGGCCAGTGGTGAAAGCCAGTGGATCACGGGCCCGGCCGCGCGGCGGGATGTGCAACGCCTGCGCGCCGAGAGTTGCGCTATCGTGACCGGAGTGGGCACGGTATTGGCCGATGATCCGCGCTTGACGGTGCGCACCGAGGAGCTGGCGCTGGACCCGCAGGTCGCGGCGCCGGTCGCGCAGCCGCTGCGGGTCGTGGTCGACAGTCACCTGCGGGTACGCGGCGACCTGCGGTTACTCGCCGAGCCCGGCCCGGTGCTGATCGCCACCGCCGTGGAGCCGCGGGCCCTGGCCGACGCCGAGGTGGTCGCGCTGCCCGATGCCGGAGGCCGCGTCGATTTGCTTGCGCTGCTGCGACACCTGGGCGAACGCCAGTGCCACGAGGTTCTGGTCGAGGCCGGAGCCAGACTCGCAGGGGCTTTTCTGGCCGCGGGACTGGTGGACCAGTTGCTGGTCTATCTCGCGCCCAAGCTGCTGGGCAGCGAAGGTTGGCCGCTGGCGAGTCTGCCGTTCGAACGCCTGGATGAGGCCATCGAGCTCGACATCACCGATCTGCGGGCGGTGGGTGAAGACTGGCGGATTACCGCCGAACCCAGAAGGAGGCCCTGAATGTTTACCGGCATTGTCGAAACCCTGGGCACCCTGGCCGCCATCGAGCCTCGAGACGGTGATCTGCGCCTGGTGATCGAGGCCGGCGGGCTGGACCTCGGTGCCGTGCGTCTGGGGGACAGTATCGCGGTGAATGGCGTCTGTCTGACGGTGGTTGAAGTGGAAGGCAACCGCTTCGCTGCAGATGTCTCCGTGGAAACCCTGGATCACACCACCGCGGGTGCCTGGACCTCGGGCACGCGGGTGAATCTGGAGCAGGCACTTACCGTGGACAAGCGCCTCGGCGGACATATCGTCTCCGGCCATGTGGATGGTGTCGGCGAGGTCCTGGAGCGGCACGGCGACGCCCGTTCGGAGCGTTTCCGGCTGCGCGCGCCACTGGCATTGGCGCGCTATATCGCGTCCAAGGGTTCGATTGCAGTGGACGGTACCAGCCTCACTGTGAACGCGGTGGATGGTACCGATTTCGAGCTCAATATCGTCCCCCATACGCTGGCCCATACCATCATCGGCGGTTATCGGACCGGCAGCCGGGTGAATCTCGAGGTGGACGTGATCGCCCGCTACCTGGAGCGTCTGCTCTGGGATGCCCGCGAGGGCCACCCGGGCGCGCCGCCAAATCTCATCTCGGAAAGAGGTTGAACAATGGCACTTCATACCACCGAAGAACTGATCGCCGACATTCGCGCCGGCAGGATGGTCATCCTCATGGACGACGAGGATCGCGAAAACGAGGGCGATCTGGTGATCGCCGCGGAGAAGGTTTCCCCGGCTGACATCAATTTCATGGCCACCCACGCACGGGGCCTGATCTGTTTGACGCTGACCGAGGCGCGCTGCCGCCAACTCGCCCTGCCGCTGATGGTGGATCACAACCAGGCCAGCCATGGGACCAATTTCACCCTGTCGATCGAAGCTGCGGAGGGGGTTACCACGGGCATCTCCGCGGCGGACCGGGCCCATACGGTGCAGGTGGCAGTGGCCGACGCCGCCACTCCCGAGGATATCGTGCAACCCGGACATATCTTCCCGCTCAAGGCCCAGCCCGGTGGCGTACTGAGCCGTGCCGGGCATACCGAGGCCGGTTGCGATCTCGCCCGCCTCGCCGGCTGTGAACCTGCGGCGGTGATCGTCGAGATCATGAACGACGACGGCACCATGGCGCGGCGTGAAGATCTGGAGCTGTTCGCCGAGAAGCACGGTCTCAAGATCGGCACCATCGCCGATCTCATTCATTACCGGATGCTCAACGAAAAGACCATCGAACACCTGCGCGAGCGCATCGTGCAGACCGCCTTTGGCGAGTTCACCCTGCACACCTATGAGGATACGGCACGCAAAAAACTGCATTTTGCGCTGGTCAAGGGCGAGATCCACCCCGACGTGCCGGTACCGGTACGCGTCCATCTGCCGGGCTGTGTACGTGATTTCTTCTCGGTGGACCGCGCCGGGCCCTACCGCAGCTGGAGCATGGCCAAGGCCATGGAACGGGTGGCAGCCGAGGGTCGCGGGATCATCGTGGTGATTCTGCAGGAGGAGTCCGCGGAGCAGGTCGAGGAGGAACTGGGAGCGCTGTTCGATCGTCGCGAACGCACCATCAAGGCTTCGGAGACGGTCTACCTGCAAATCGGCGCGGGCTCGCAGATTCTCCGCGACCTGGGGGCTCAGAAAATCAAGGTGATGAGCGCTCCCTTCCGGTTCAACGCCATCTCCGGCTTCGATCTCGAGGTGGTGGAGTATATTGAATGTCCCTGAAAAGCACTGGAAATAGGTGATGAGTGAATCCAGGCCCATCGAGGGCGAATTCCATGCCTCCGGCGCCCGCTTTGCCATGGTGGTGGCACGCTGGAATGGCGAGATTACCGAGAAGTTGCTGGAGGGCGCGCTGCGGGCGTTGCGGCGGCAGGACGTGGCCGACGATGACCTCCAGGTGTACCGAGTCCCGGGCGCCTTCGAGTTGCCGCTGGCGGCGCGCAAGGTTGCCGAGACAGGCCGCTTCGACGCAGTCATTGTCCTGGGTGCAGTGATTCGCGGCGGCACGCCGCATTTCGACTACGTCTGCGCAGAGACCACGCGCGGCATCGGCGAGGTGGCGCTCGCCACCGGCGTGCCGGTCGCCTTCGGCGTGCTGACCACGGATGACCAGGAGCAGGCCCGCGCGCGCGCCGGACCGGGCGGCGACAACAAGGGTGAGGAGGCGGCCCTGACCGCCCTGGAAATGGTTTCCCTGTTGCGGCAGCTGTGACCGTCATGAGCTCCCTGCCCTCGGCACGAAAGAAAGCCCGCCGCCTGCTCGTCCAGGCCCTTTACCAGTGGCAGCTCGCCGGCGGCGGTCCGGTCGCCATCGAGGCCGAGTTCCGCGCCGACAACGATATGGCCAAGATCGACGGCGACTATTTTCACGATCTGCTGCACGGTATTCTCTCCGCGGCAGACGCCCTCGACGCCACTTACAGCCCTTATCTGGACCGCCGTATCGAGGCATTGGATCCAGTCTCCCGGGCACTGTTGCGGATGGGCACCTATGAGTTGCTGCATCGGATCGATGTGCCCTACCGGGTGGCGATCAACGAAGCCGTCAACCTCGCCAAGGCCTATGGCCCGGAAGAGGCCCATCGTTATGTCAACGGCGTGCTCGACAAGGTCGCGGCGGCGAATCGGCAGCTGGAAATCACAGCCGCGCGCTGACCTTCGGACCATGGCAAGCGACGAGTTCAGCCTGATCGAGCGCTTCTTTCGATACGGTGTCGGACCCGGGGACGGGGTGCGGATCGGCATCGGCGACGACGGCGCACTGCTCTCCGTAACTCCGGGCGAGGAGTTGGTGGTGACCGTGGATACCCTGGTCGCCGACGTGCATTTCCCCGCCGCAGGGGCCGCGGCCGATATCGCCCAACGCGCCCTGCGGGTCAACCTCAGCGACCTGGCGGCCATGGCCGCGACGCCGCGTTGGTTCCTGCTCGCGCTGACCCTGCCGGCGGCCGACGAACACTGGCTGGCGGACTTCGCATCCGGCCTGGCCGAGGCCGCCAACGCTTACGGCTGTACCCTGGTGGGCGGCGATACCACCCGCGGACCCCTGGCGGTGGCGATCACCGCCCTGGGCACGGTGCCGGTCGGTACCACCCTGCCGCGAAGCGGGGCCGCGGCGGGCGACTGGGTGCTGGTCACCGGGTCGCTGGGCGGGGCCGCCGCGGCCCTGGCCGAGATGCAGGAGCGCGGCGGGTGCCGGGCCCGTTCGGCCGACCTCGACGCCCGCTACTGGCGCCCCGAGCCGCGGCTCGCGGCGGCTCGGGCGCTGCGCGGCCTGGCTTCGGCGGCCATCGATGTCTCCGACGGCTTGCTGGCGGATCTCGGGCACATCGCCCGGGCCAGTGGCCTGGGGGCAGAGCTGTCTCTGGAAGCCCTGCCGCTGGACGCCGCCGCCGCGGCGCGGTTCGGTGTCGAGCGCGCCCGGGAGTGGGCACTGGGCGCCGGGGATGACTACGAGCTGTGTTTCACGGTGGCCCCGCAGCGCGCGGGCGAGGTGCAGGCGCTGATCGCCGCGGGCGGGTTGAACGCCACCCGGATCGGCCAAGTGGTCGCCGAGACCGGCGTCCGGGTGCGGGACAGGCACGGGCGCTGGCTGGATATCGCACAGACGGGGTACCGGCACTTTTGAACGAAGTCACTGCGCTGACGCTGTCCCGCCTGCTCCGGGAACCCGTGCTGTTGGTCGCCTTCGGCTTCGGTAGCGGTCTGGCGGCCCGGGCGCCGGGTACCTGGGGTTCGCTGTTGGCGGCGGTGCTGGCGCCGCCGCTGCTCTGGGCCCCGGCGGCTGTGGCCTGGACGCTGGTGGTGGCTGCCGCCGTGGGCGGCGTCTTTCTCTGCGCTGCCGCGGTCCGCCGCCTGGGGGTGCCGGATCATCCGGGCATCGTCTGGGATGAGTTTTCTGGCCTGTGGCTGGCGTTGCTGCTGGTGCCGCCGTCCTGGACGGCGTGGGTGGGGGCCTTTGTATTGTTCCGGCTTTTCGATATCGTCAAGCCTTGGCCGATCGGCTGGCTCGATCGCCATTGTGCCGGCGGACTCGGGGTCATGGCCGACGATCTGGCCGCCGGTCTGTTGGCGGGAGCGGCGGTGCAGCTGTTGGGACGCTTACTGTGAAAACCGGATTGCTGTGGGTATTGTTGCTCGCCGGTGCTCAGGCCCTGGGCCAGGAGGTGCGGGCGATCGCCCTGTTCCCGCAGCGGGCGCTGCTCGAAATCGACGGTACCCAGCGTTTCCTCAAGGTCGGAGAGATCTCTCCGGAGAGCGTCCGGCTGCTCGCCGCCGACAGTGGGCATGCCGAGATCGAGGTGGGGGGGCGCCGGGTTCGGCTGGAGCTTTCCCAGCACATCGCCGCCAATTTCACTGCGGCGGAATTCGCCGAAGTGCGGATTCCCCGCGATGCGCAGGGCCATTATTTCGTCGGCGGCGCCATCGACGGCCATCCGGTCGAGTTCATGATCGACACGGGTGCCACCTCCGTTGCCCTGAACAGCGCCGACGCCGAGCGTCTGGGCATCGCTTGGCAGCAAGGAGCCCAGGGGGCCACCAGTACCGCCGGCGGCGTGGTCGCTACCCGATCCCTCACCCTGGCGAAAATCAGTGTCGGGGGCATCACGCTGCACGAGATTCCCGCGATAGTGGTGATCGGCGCCCACCCGTCCCATATCCTGCTCGGCAACAGTTTCCTCACCAAGGTCGAGATGACCGAAGACGCCGGCACCCTGGTGTTGCGGCGCAAGTACTGACCACCAAGCCACGGGAAGACCATGACCAAACTCGCGCGCCGTATTATTCCCTGTCTCGATGTCGATGCCGGACGGGTGGTCAAGGGTGTCCGCTTCGTGGATATCCGCGACGCCGGCGACCCGGTGGAAATTGCGCGACGCTACGACGAGGCCGGCGCGGACGAAATTACCTTCCTCGACATTACCGCCAGCCACGAGGGTCGGGATACCACCCTGGAAACCGTGGCGCGGATGGCGGAGCAGGTGTTCATTCCGCTCACCGTCGGCGGCGGGGTGCGATCGCTGGCCGATATCAAGGCCCTGCTGCGCGCCGGTGCGGACAAGGTGAGTATCAATTCCGCTGCGGTCCAGGAGCCCGACCTGGTGCGCAATGCCGCGGCGCGCTTCGGCAGTCAGTGCATCGTGGTGGCCATCGATGCCAAGCGTGTGGGCGCTGCGGGCGAGGCGCCGCGCTGGGAGGTGTTTACCCACGGAGGGCGGCGGCCGACCGGGCTGGACGCGGTGCAATGGGCGGCGCGCATGGCACAGCTGGGCGCCGGTGAAATCCTGTTGACCAGCATGGATCGCGATGGCACCGGGGATGGCTTCGACCTCGCTCTCACCCGGGCGGTCAGCGACGCCGTGCCATTGCCGGTGATCGCTTCAGGCGGGGTGGGTTGTCTCCAGCACCTGGTGGAGGGTGTGCTGCAGGGACACGCCGACGCCGTGCTCGCCGCCAGCATCTTTCATTTCGGGGAGTTCAGCGTCGCCGAAGCCAAGGCCTATATGGCCGCCAATGGGGTCGAGGTGCGCCTTTCCTGAGACGCCGAAGCTCAGGATCCGAGTCGCTGGGGCGGGTGCTCTCCGGCGAACAGCTGGCGGACATGAAGCGGCGCCCGGTGCAGAAAGTCGAGAAAATCGCCGATCGCCGTTTCTGTCTGTTCTGCCGAGGCAAAGGGGCCCAGGGGGATCTTTTCCCGGGTATTGAAATACCAGCCGTTGGGGAGCCGGAAAGTCCGCTCGCTACGGCGCTTGGCGGCAGCGGTTGCGGCGGGCTCGCCGGTGCGGGGGCGTCGGGAAACGACTTCGACTGTATGCTCGTTCATCAGTATCACCTGCTCGGTGGCCAAGGGCGACGGCGGCGCAAATGCCGGCCGGCAGCTCCTGCTCCTGCGGGCGCGCCGGCGCTCTGCTCTATTGTCGGGCCTGAAACTGTGTGCGGATAGTGAGTTTTATTACAGGTGGCGGCGCACTGCAAGCTCAGCTGTCGCCGGATTTCTCTTCCTGGCGGACGAAGATGGCCAGAGCCTTGAGCAGATTGAGTGCCTCCTGAATCTGATTGTCGGCGGGTGTTGCCGATTGCGCCTCCCGTTGGGGTGCTGTGCCCCGGTCGCTGGCGCTCGAAAGATGGCCGCCGAGATCGGCTTCCTTGACGGTGAAGCCGGGTTCCAACTCATGGATCTCGGCACGCCGTACCTCGATGTCGGGCCGGATGCCCGCGGCTTGGATGGAGTGCCCGCTGGGGGTGAAGTAGCGCGCTGTGGTCAGTTTCACCGCACGGCCATCGCCGATCGGTAGCACATTCTGCACTGAGCCCTTGCCAAAGCTTCGGGTGCCGATGACCAGTGCGCGTTGGCGGTCCTGGAGTGCCCCGGCGACGATCTCGGCTGCCGAAGCTGTACCCTCGTTGATCAGCACCACTACCGGAACCCCGGCCAGGAGTTCGCCCGCGGTGGCCATCGAACGGATGTTGGCCGAGGCGATGCGGCCCTGGGTATAGACGATCAGACCGCCGTCGAGCAAGGCGTCTGCGACCTCGACGGAGGCCGGCAGCAGGCCACCCGGGTTGTTGCGCAGATCCAGGATCAGGCCCTTCAACTCATCAGTCTCGCCGCCCTGCAACTGTTCGAGCGCGCGGCGGAATTCGTCGCCGGTCTGTTCCTGGAACTGCGCGATGCGCACATAGCCATAGCCTGGCTCCACGACTTTCTGGCGCACGCTCTGCACGGTGATGATGTCGCGCACAATGGTCAGGGTCAGCGGCTCGCTAACCCCTTCGCGGCCGATGGTCAGAGTGATGGCTGTCCCCTTGGGGCCGCGCATGCGCGAAACCGCCTCGTTCAGGCTCATGCCTTGGGTGGAACGCTCACCGAGCTTCAGGATGAGATCGCCCGGACGGAGCCCGGCGCTGGCGGCGGGCGTATCGTCGATGGGCGAAATGACGCGCACGTAGCCGCGTTCCAGGCCCACCTCAATGCCCAGGCCGCCGAACTCTCCGGTGGTGTGCTCCTTCAATTCGGCGTAGGAGTCCTCCTGGAGAAATGCGGAATGCGGATCCAACTCGCCCAGCAAACCGGTGATGGCCTTTTCCAGCAGTTCACGGTCGTCGATCTCCTCGACATAGGCGCTGCGCACCTGGTCGAAGATCTGCGCAAACAACTGGAGTTCCTCCAATGGCAGTCGCTCCTCGGCCGGTTGCGCCTGGCCGACTTCGTCGGCCAGTGTCGCGCCGGCGGTGAACAGCAGGCAGGCCAGGATGCCTAGGACAGGGGCTTTCATGATGGTGGTATTTCCTTGGCAGGATGTCGAAAAGCCGGGGCTGGGCCCGCTACCCAGGTGCCGTCGCCTCTGTGGGTCGCCCGCGCGGCCTTGGGGTGGGAGTGCACAGCCTGGCGCAGCATAGCCTGTTTCCGGTGGCGGACAGAAGGCCGCGCCCCTCAGGAGGCCTTGCGCAGCCAGCGCCCCGGGTCCAGGGTCTTGCCGCCCCGGCGGATCTCGAAATAGAGGGCGCTCTGGTTCAGGCCGCCGCTACTGCCGACGCGGGCGATGGTTTCCCCGCCGTCGATGCGGTTGCCCGTCGCCTTGAGCAGTAGCTGATTGTGGGCGTACAGGGTCAGATAGCCGTCACCGTGGTCGACGATGATCAGCTGCCCGTGACCGCGGAGATAATCCGCGAATACCACGGTACCGGCGTGTACCGCGCGCACCGGATCACCCTCCGCAGCGGCGATCATCCAGCCGCTCCAGCGCAGGGTGCTGGCCCGGCTCTCACCATAGCGATGGAGCAGGCGGCCCGCCACCGGCCAGGGCAACTGCCCCGCCTGAGCGGCGAAGGGCCCGGCATTCGCAACGGCGCTCCTGCGGGCGAGATCTTCCAGCACGCGTTCCAGCCGGCGCGCTTCGGCACGCAGCTTCCGTACCTGCAGTCGTTCGTCGGCCAGCTGGGTGGACAGGGCGGCCAGCAGTTCGCCGCGTTTGTCGAGAACGGCCTCCTGTCGCTGCCGCTGCCGCGCCAGGTCTTCCCGGTTGGCCTGCAGGCCGGCATGTTCGCTATCCGCTTGTTCCGCCAGCCCCGCCAGTTCCACGCCGGTGCGTTGATATTCCGCCAGCTGCCGGGCGCGGGCTTCGGTCAGATAACCGTAATAGCGCATCATGCGCTGTGCAGTCTGCGGATTTTCCAGGTTCAACAGGATCTTGAAGGGTTCGCTCCGCCCCAGGCGGTAGGCGATGGCGATATCGTCGGCGAGCTTCCGCAGCTGCTGTTGCCGCGTCGCCTCCAGTTCTGCGCGGCGCGCCGCCAGGGTGCGTAACCGGCGCTCGGCGGCTTCTACCTGCGCGCCGAGCCGCTCGCCACGCCGCTTCAATTCGGCGAGTTCGGTCTCGGCTTTTTGCAGCTCGCGCTCCAACGATTGGCTTTGCGCCTCGGCCTCTTCGACCCGGCGTTCGCCGGCGTCGATTTCGCGCTGCAAGTCGCGCAGTCGTGCGGCGTCGTCGGCGACCACCGTGAGCGCCAGGCCGAGCAGGCAGCAGGCGGCGGCTGCGCGGATCACTGCGTCGCTCGCAGCCCCCCGGGCCGGATTTCGAGGGATTCGATCAGCGAATGCCCGGTCATTTCCGGGGGCTGCGGCAGATCCATCAGGGTGAGCACCGTGGGCGCCACATCCGCCAGAGTGCCGCCGTCGCCGAATGTCGGCTGCTGCGGGCCGGCGTAGACCAGGGGCACCGGCAGGCGGGTATGGGAAGTCGACGGCCCGCCGTCGGTTTCGGCCATGCATTCGAGGTTGCCGTGATCGGCAGTGATGAGGCACTGCCCGTCGGTTTCTTCGAGCGCGGCGAGGATTCGTCCCAGACAGGCGTCGATGGCTTCCACCGCGCTCACCGCGGCCTCGAACACGCCGGTATGGCCGACCATGTCGCCGTTGGCGAAGTTGCAGACGATGAGATCAAAGCGCCGGCTGCCGATGGCGTCGACGATCTGTCGGGTGACTTCGTGGACGCTCATCTCCGGCTGCAGGTCGTAGGTGGCGACCTGCGGCGAGGGCACCAGGATGCGCTCCTCGCCCGGGTAGGGAGTTTCCCTGCCGCCGCTGAAAAAGAAGGTCACATGGGCATACTTCTCGGTCTCCGCGATGCGGAGCTGGGTCTTGTCCAGGCCGGCGAGATATTCGCCCAGGGAGTTGGCGACCGGGGTGGGCGGAAATGCGCAACTGACCTGCAGGTCAGTTGCGTACTGGGTGGTAGTGACGAAATCTGCGAGTTCGGGGATCTGCCGCCGTGAGAACCCGGAGAACTCGGTAGCCACGAAAGCCCGGGTGAGCTGGCGCGCGCGGTCGGGGCGAAAGTTCATGAAGATCACGGCGTCGCCGTCGGCGATCACCGCGGCCGGCTCGCCGGGTGCCTGGATCAGCGTCGGCTGCACGAACTCGTCGCCCTCATCCCGGGCGTAGGCAGCGTGCAGTGCGGCGACTGGCTCCGCCTCCCGATAGGAAGCTTCGCCTTCGGTGAGCAGCTCATAGGCGCGTCGGACGCGATCCCAGCGCTGGTCTCGGTCCATGGCGTAATAACGGCCGCAGATCGACGCAATACGGCCGCAGTCGAGTTCCGCGAAGCGTGTCTGCGCGCGCCGCAGGGAGGCTTCGGCGCTGCGCGGCGGGGTGTCGCGGCCGTCGAGAAAGGCGTGTAGATATACCCGGGCACCGCGGCGCGCCGCGAGGGCGATGGCCGCCAGGATATGGTCCTCATGGCTGTGTACGCCGCCTGGAGACAGCAAGCCCAACAGATGTACGGCGCCGCCGCTCTCCAGAGCGCGGTCGATGGCGCCGCGGTAGGCGGGATTGGTCTCGAACTCCCCGTCGGCGAGGGCGGCATTGATGCGCGTGAGGGTCTGGTGGAACACCCGGCCGGCGCCGATGGTCATGTGGCCGACCTCGGAGTTGCCCATCTGGCCGGCGGGCAATCCCACGGCCTCACCGGAGCCAGAGATCAGGGTGTGCGGGTGTTCGGCCCAGAGCTGGTTCCAGACCGGTGCCCGGGCGGCGCGAATGGCGTTGTGCTCGGCCCGGTCGCTGTGGCCCCAGCCGTCGAGAATCAGCAGGAGGGTGGTTTGTCGGCCGTTTTGCATTCGCAGGGATGTCTCCGGTGCGGGGCTGCGCAGGGAGGGCGCAATGGTACTGGTTCCTGGAGAAAAAGACCATTTTGCCGCCTCTTCTTCCAATGACACATGAGCCTGCACGGGGGCGTGATGCCAAGGTGAAGTGAGCCTGAAGGAGGTTTGGGGCTTGGGATCATTGGAGGATGATCATGACCCTCAAGACGCAAGGGCTCCGAACGCTGGAGCAGCTACGCACCTTGCTCGACGGCGCCCAGGTCCTCGGTTTCGAGGCCCGTCCGCGAGAGCGCTTGGGACTGGATCGCCGCCGAGCTACGCCGCTTTCGCTACCCCCCGGCTGGGCAAGGTCGACCAGGGCTTGGTGTGGCGCTATCTGGAGAAGGAGAGCGCGCGCTGCGCGGAACTTGTGGCCGACGTTGCGATCCAATCCGCCGATGCTAGAATAACCACCCCCTGAATTCGCGAGGCAGCCATGGGCGAAGTAGTCATGAACAAGAGCCTGCATGTTGCGAATCCCCTGATTCCAGGGGGCAATCTTGCCGCCTACATTCATGCCGTGGGGGCCTTTCCGGTACTGCTTCCCGAACGCGAGCGCGCACTCGCCGAACGACTTCAGGACCATCAGGACCTGGACGCGGCACGCACGCTGGTGCTATCCCATTTGCGCTTCGTGGTCCATATCGCCCGGTCCTACGCGGGCTATGGGCTGCCGCTCGCCGATATCATCCAGGAGGGTAACGTCGGCCTCATGAAGGCGGTCAAGAGATTCGATCCCACCAAGGGCGTGCGCCTGATCTCCTTCGCGGTGCACTGGATCAAGGCTGAAATTCATGAATATGTGCTGCGCAACTGGCGCATCGTCAAGGTGGCCACCACCAAGGCGCAGCGCAAGTTGTTCTTCAATCTGCGCAGCAGCAAGAAGCGTCTCGGCTGGCTGAACAACGAAGAAGCCGCCGCGGTGGCCTCGGATCTCGGCGTCGAGGTGCGCGAGGTGCGCGAGATGGAACAGCGCTTGGCCGCCTGCGACGCCGCTTTCGACCTGAGCGTGGAAGATGACGACGACGCGCCCCACATGGCTCCGGTGCAGTACCTGCAGGACAAGAGCGCAGACCCGGCGACCATCGTCGAAGAAGCGGACTGGGAAGCGCGCAGCCAGCAGCAGCTAAGCACGGCAGTGTCCGCTCTGGACCCCCGTAGTCGGGATATCCTGGAGCAGCGCTGGCTGTGTGATGCCAAAGTCACCCTGCACGATCTGGCGGCCAAATATGAGGTGTCGGCGGAACGCATCCGGCAGCTCGAGCAGAGCGCGATCAAGAAGGTGCGCGGGATGATCGAACTGGAAGCCTGACCTTGCTTTCACCAGGCACTAAAAAGGCCGCGCCGGGCGCGGCCTTTTTAGTGCCTGGTGCCCAGTGCCGCGTGAGGCCAGCGGGATGAGACCCGGTCTGTTGCTGGCCGCCGCCCTGGGCGGGCTCAGCGGCGTTGCGTTGGGCGCTTTCGGTGCCCACGGGCTGCGCGGCGACTTGGCGCCTGGACTGCTGGCCGTATGGGAAACCGGAGTACGCTACCAGCTGTTCCACTCCCTGGCGCTGCTGGCGCTGGCGCTGGCGCCTGCCACGGGCCAGTACCCGGCCATGCGCGCCGCGGGGTGGGCCTGGGCGGCGGGCATGCTGGTATTTTCCGGCAGTCTCTATGTGCTGGCGCTGACCGGTGTCGGCTGGCTGGGTGCTGTCGCGCCCCTCGGCGGATTGTCGCTGATGGCGGGTTGGGGCCTGCTGGCAGTCTTCGCCTGGCGCCGCTGGCGGGAGCACACCGATGACCGATGACCCAGGCACCCGGTCGCTGCCGGAGCGACATCGGCGCGCGGTGCGCAGCTATGTGGTGCGCGCCGGCCGCATGACGCCCGCCCAGCAGCGCGGCCTTGACGAAGACTGGCCCGCCTATCGCCTGCGCCTCGCCGACGGCTTGGTCTCCTGGCCCCAGGTGTTCGGGCGCCGCGCGCCGGTGGTGCTGGAGATCGGCTTCGGGATGGGCGATTCCCTGCTGGAGATGGCGGCCGCCGAGCCGGGCACCGATTTCGTCGGTATCGAGGTTCACCCGCCGGGGGCCGGGCGCCTGGCGCGCGGCGCCGCGGCGCTGGGTCTGACCAACCTGCGCATCTATCTCGCCGACGCCCTGGATGTATTGGACGATTGCATTCCGGATGCCAGCCTGGCCCGGGTGCAGATCTATTTCCCCGACCCCTGGCCGAAGAAAAAGCACCACAAGCGCCGTCTGGTGCAGCGGCCGTTGATCGAGCGCTTGCGCGCCAAGCTGGTACCTGGGGGATTGCTGCACCTGGCCACCGACTGGGAAGCCTATGCCGAGTGGATGTTGACCATCCTGGCCGCGGATCCGGAGTTCCACAATCTGGGCGATCCCTTTGTCGAGCGCCCGCCCTTCCGGCCGCTGACCCGCTTCGAGCGCCGCGGTGAACGGCTCGGCCACCGGGTCTGCGATCTGATGTTCCGCCGCGCGGGCTGAAAGCGGAAAAAGTGGTAACCGCCCCTGGGGACGGTGCCCGGGTTGCGCTACCATGCCCCCTTTGCCGACAAGGGAGTACTCATGAACCGATGGTTGATTCCGCTGGCCGCGGGGCTGGCGCTTGCCGCCTGCGGGCCGAAACCCGCCGAAGAGGCGGCTCCCGACCAGGCGCTGGACAGTGAGGCGGAAAAGGTCAGCTACATTATGGGGGTCAATATCGGCTCGCAGATGAAGGTCGATGCCTTCGAACTGGACTCGGCGGCTTTTCTGAGCGGCGTGGAAGACGTGATGGCGGGTAACGAGCCGCGGCTCAGTGACGAAGAGGCCAATGCCGTGGTCCAGGCCTACCAGGAGAAGCGCCAGGCGGCGGCGGACGCCGAGCGCCAGCAGCTGGCCGAGGCCAATCTGGCCGCGAGTGAGAAATACCTGACCGAGAACGCCGAGCGCGAGGGCGTCGAAACGCTCGACAGCGGTCTCCAGTACCGGGTGCTGGCCGAAGGCTCGGGCAAAAGCCCGCAACCGGGGGACACCGTGGAAGTCCACTACCGCGGCACCTTGCCCGACGGCACCGAATTCGACAGTTCCTACTCCCGCAATAAGCCCGAGACTTTCGGCGTCAGCCAGGTCATCCCCGGCTGGGTGGAAGCCCTGCAACTGATGCAGGAAGGTGACAAGTGGGAACTGGCCATCCCCCCGGACCTGGCCTATGGCTCGGGCGGGTCCGGTGGCGCCATCGGGCCCAACCAGGTGCTGCTGTTCGAGGTCGAACTGCTCAAGGTGATCGACGCCGGAGCAGGCGAGGCCGGCGCCGGGGAGGAGTGAGGGTCGCCGCTCAGACGGTTGGGGCGCGCTGGCCGGGCTGCCGTGCGGCGCGCCCCAACTGCCAGAGATAGATTGCCGACAAGGCCACAAAGGCCATCAGCGTCCAGCCCGGGATGCTGATGCCGAACAGTGTCCACTGCACCTCGGCGCAGTTGCCGTCGCCACGCAGCAGCATGCCCAGCGCATCTGCCAGCGGTAGCGCATCGAACAAATACTCCGCCGGCGGTCCGCACGCCGGGACCTGATCCGCGGGCAGGCTCTGCAGCCAGAGCTGGCGGATGGCGAAACCTGCGCCGCCCAGCGCCGTCAGTGCGCCCAGGCCGCTGTAAATGCGCCGCCCCACGACGCCCGGGTTGTGTAGCCCGGCGAGCAGCGCCAGCACACCCGCGACGATCACGAAGACCCGCTGGACGATGCACAGGTAACAGGGATTCAGCTCCATGACCTCCTGCATGTACAGCGCCACGGCGAGCAAGCCGGCGCACGAGGCGGCGATGAGGAAAAACGTGAGGCGCTGCGAGGGCATGGATGTATTCCGATGAACGGCCGGCGCCGATGCTTTCAGAGCCGTCCGCCGGCGTCAAGGTGAAGCCCGCAGTGCAGGGTGGCCGCCGCCATGGTATGGCGGAACGCGCCGGTCACCGCCTGGCTGCGCTCGGCGAGCATCTCCCACAGTTGTTCCAGCGCCACCGGCCTGCGCAGGCGGCGGCCGATGCGTGCCAGCACCAGGCGCATGTGCTCGGCTTCGCCGTAGCGCTCCAGTAACTGCTGGCGCGGCGCGTGGTCGCAAAACAGCCGCGCCCGCTCCGGCAGCAGGGCGCGATGACTGGCCAGGGCGCGGTAGAACGACTGGCAGAACTCGGGCAGCGGCTGCGAGTGATAGTGGGTCCAGTCCCGGGCCAGGCGATGGTCGAAAGCGACATCGATGGCGATCGCCGCGTAGCGTCGCCAGGGCGGGTCGAAACTGGCAATCAGTGTCCGGATCGGGGCCAGTTCGTCGCACAGGGCGTCGATTTCCCGATGTCGCCGGATGCCGGCCTCGATGCCGGCGGGAAAACGGCCGCGCAGCGGGCCCTTGACGAAATCGCCCAGCAAGCCGCCGATCTGGAGTTCGGGATCGGTACCGGAAAAATACAGGTGGCCCAGGTAGTTCACTGTGTGGGTGCGACTCAGGAACGGATCTCTGCGCCGAGCCCGTACTGGGCGTAATAGGCGGCCAGGAAGTCTTCGAAGGACTGTCCGTCGTCGGCTTCGATAGCGGCCTGGTGGCGCAGTGACCGCTGCGCCTGGTGCCGGAAGTCGGCCTCCAGGGTAGTCTCCAGCGGGGCGCGCAGGAAGTGCTTGCGGTGGTCTCTGGCGTGGCCCAGTGCGGTCTGGAAATAGGTATCCCCGGAGGCGCGCATTTCGGCCAGGATGCGCGCTGCGGGCGTTTCCTCGGCGGCCTCGATCCTGGGCGCCAGTGCTTGCAGCGCACGCTGGTGGGCGTCGGTCGACTGGGCTTCGTCGAGCAGCGCGGCGACCGGCGTCATGACCGCAAACAGCTCCCGCGCCCAGTCGCGCAGCGAGCGCCGGCGCCCGAGGAGCTCCAGTTTCAGTTCGGGGTCTCTGCCGCGGTAGACCATCTGTGCCTGGTTGTGGCGCAGCAGCCGATACTCGGCATCGCTGGCCGGCGGGCTGTCGGCGAGCAGGCAGAACAGCAGAAAGACATCGAGAAAGTGGATCTGCTGGGCATCGATGCCCAGTGGATCATAGGGATTGAGGTCGAGGCAGCGCACCTCGACGTATTGCACGCCACGCTCCTGCAGCGCGTGCAGCGGTGCCTCACCACTGGCAGCCGGACGTTTTGGGCGGATGGTGCTGTAAAACTCGTTTTCGAGCTGCAGCAGCGCGGTGCTGAGCTGGCGGTAGCCGCCGCCGGCGTCGCGCAGCCCGATGGCCTCGTAGGGTGCGTAGGGTGCGGTGAGCCCGCGGCGCAGCCGCTCCAGATAGGTGTCGAGGCTGTTGTAGCAGATGTTGAGCTGTTGCTGCGCCTTGCTCTGATAACCCAGGTCCCCCATGCGCAGCGATGTGGCGTAGGGCGAACACAGGCTGTGGTTATCCTCGCCGAAGGGCGCCAAGCGGTGCGCTCGGCCGCGCACGAACGACCGGCACACCGCCGGCGCGGCGCCGAACAGATACAGCAGAATCCAGAAATAGCGCCGGAAGTTGCGGATCAGGTCAAAGTAGCGAACGGTCTTGTAGTCGCGCAGCGCCGGCGGATTCGGTTCGGCGCCGCGAAGGATTTCCCAGCCGTCATCCGGCAGCGACCAGTTGTAGTGGATGCCGGCGATGGTCTGCATGAGGCGGCCGTAGCGGTGCCCGAGCCCGATCCGGTAGATGGTCTTCATGCGGCCGATGTTGGAGTTGCCGTAGCGAGCCACCGGGATATCCTTATCCTCGCCGAGCATGCAGGGCATGCTGTTCACCCAGAGCAGTTCGTCGCCCAGCATGGCGTGGGTGAACCTGTGAATCTGGTCCAGTACGGCCAGGGTATCCGCGACCGACGTGCTCGGCGGGGTGATGAACTCGAGCAGGGCTTCCGAGTAATCCGTGGTGATGCTCGGGTGGGTCAGTGCCGAGCCCAGGGCCGCCGGATGGGGGCGTTGCGAGAGCTGGCCGTTGGCATCGACCCGCAGATTCTCTTTCTCGATACCGCGCAGGATGCCCTTCAGCGTATGGATTGCCGCAGGTTGCGCCAGCAGCCGCAGCCGCCCGTCCAACATAGACATGAGTCAGCAGCCGGCAGTGAAACGAGCCGCGCCAACCGCTGGGCGCCAAGCCAGTGGAATCATACCGAAGTCCCGGGAACCGAGGCCGCAGTGTAACCCAAGGAGACTGGCCGGCACGACCGCAGGCCCGGCGGAGGCGCAATACTGCGGTCACAGAAAGGCGTGAAACTCAGCGCGAAAATCCCGCGGGAGAGCGCCATGAAGATCACTGTGATGGGCAGCGGCTACGTCGGGCTGGTGACCGCCACCTGCCTGGCCAACGCCGGCCACCAAGTCGTCTGCTTCGACATCGATGCGGAGCGCATCGCAAGGCTGCGCCAGGGCATCTGCCCAGTGTTCGAGCCCGGCCTCGAGGATTGCATCGCACAGGCCCAGCGCGCCGGGGTGCTGGAGTTCGAGTGTGATCCCCAGGCCGCCTTCCGCCAGGCGCAGGTGATCTTCATCGCCGTGGGCACCCCGCCCGGGGAGGACGGTTCCGCGGACATCTGCCACGTGCTCAGCGCGGCGACCATGGTCGGCCGTCAGTTGCAGCAGCGTACGCTGGTGGTTACCAAGTCCACGGTGCCGGTCGGCACCGCCGAGCAGGTCCATGAACGCATCGCCGGGGTGCTCGCCGAACGGCGCGCGGGTGTGGAATTCGAAGTGGCCTCGAACCCGGAGTTCCTCAAGGAGGGATCGGCGGTCGACGATTTCATGAAGCCGGATCGGATCGTGATCGGTACTCGCTCGGCCTGGGCCGAGAAGTTGCTGCGCACTCTGTATGCGCCCTTCAACCGCAACCGGGAGCGGATCATGGTGATGGACGTGCGCTCGGCGGAACTCACCAAGTACGCCGCCAATGCCATGCTTGCCGCCAAGATCAGCTTCATCAACGAGATCGCCAACATCGCCGAGATCCTGGGCGCCGACATCGAGCAGGTGCGCCAGGGAATCGGCGCCGATCCCCGCATCGGTTATCACTTCATCTACCCCGGCTGCGGGTACGGCGGCTCCTGTTTTCCCAAGGACGTGCGCGCGCTGGAGGCCTCGGCGCTGCACTCCGGCTACCGTCCCCAGCTACTGCGCGCCGTGCGCGAGGTCAACGAGCGCCAGAAGCAGCGCCTGGCCGACAAGATGCTGGCCTACTACGGCGGGGAATTGCGCGGCCGTACCTTTGCGGTCTGGGGGCTGTCGTTCAAACCGCGTACCGACGACATGCGTGAGGCGCCCAGCCGGGTGCTGCTCGAAACCCTGTGGCAGGCGGGCGCCCGGGTGCGGGCCTTCGATCCCCGTGCCATGGATCAGTGCCAGGCACTGTACGGTGAGCGCGACGACCTGCTGTTGTTGGGGACCAAGGAGACGGCCGCCAAGGATGCGGACGCCCTGATCATCTGCACCGAATGGAAGGGCTTCTGGGCGCCGGATTTCGAGGCCTTGCGCGCTGCGCTCAGGGCGCCGGTGATCTTCGACGGTCGCAATCTCTACGATCCGGACCAGCTCGCCGAGTTGGGTTTCGAGTACATGGGCATCGGTCGCGGCCTGGATCCCGCCGCTGCCGGCGTCCGGGCCCGCTGCGGCCGGCCGGTGCGCGCCGCCTGAGGGCGGAGCGACGGGCCCTGTTGCGGGTTGTCGTGGGGGTCAGCGCAACGCCAGGCCGCGGTGCGCGCGTCGCGCGGACAATCGTGGCAGCTGCAACAGCTGAAAGGATTCGCCGCCGGCTGCGCTGTGCTCGCATTTGAGCCGCTGGCGGAGGTCGCCCCAGTGGATCAGTTCCAGGCGGCCGTCGCGATGCTCGACCAGCGCCGTGCAGCTCTCCACCCAATCGCCGTCGTTGCAGTAGAGGGTGTCATCGATGACGCGCAGCTCCGGCTGGTGGATATGGCCGCAGATGACGCCGTCGAAACCGCGCCGGCGCGCTTCGTGGACCGCGGCCCGCTCGAAGGCCTCGATCGCGACGCGGGCGTTACGCACGCGGTTCTTGACGTAATAGGCCAGCGACCAGTAAGGCAGCCGCACCCAGCGGCGCGCGGCGTTGGCGAGCTGGTTGATCCACAGCAGCAGACTATAACCGGCGTTGCCGACCCAGCGGTTGAGGCGTGAGCACAGCACTGCGGAATCGAACTGGTCGCCGTGGAGCATCAGCAGGCGGCGGCCGTCGGCGGTGGTATGGATGCCTTCCGCGCGCACCTCGATATCCAGCAGCCGGTGGCGGTCGAGTTCCCGAGCCAGGTGGTCGTGATTGCCGGGCACATAGGTTACCCGGGTGCCGGAAGCGGCCTTGGCGATGATCGCGCGCAACACTTCCTGGTGGCTTTGCGGCCAGTAGAAGCTGCGCCGCAGCGCCCATAGATCGACGATATCGCCGAGCAGATAGAGCCGGCTGCAACTGGTGTTGCGCAGGAAGTCGAGCAGGAATGCAGCGCGGCAGCCACGGCTGCCCAAGTGCAGGTCGGAGAGCCAAATGGCGTTGAAGCGATTTTCCCCCGGGAGCGGACCCGGGGCTTGTTCGTCGCGCCAGGCCGCGGGCAGTTCAGGGTTTGCCGACATAGGGGCTGGCCTCCTCGACCCCGGATTGGGGCAGTGGCGGAAAGCGGGTCGCGCGCCACAGGGCTGCGGACAGAGGCTGGATGTCAGGATTGGCGCCTGCGGCGATCCAGCATGCGACCGCGGCAGCGACGTTTGGATAACGGACGCGTGCCCCCTGGCCGTTGCGCAGCCAGGCGCCCACCCGGACGGCATCCAGCTCGGTCATCGCCGGCGCCAGTCCCAGCTGTTCCAGGGCCATGGCGTTGGCGTGCTGTTCGGATTGGCCGCGTACCGGTTTGACCAGCAGCTTGACGCCGAGCTGCAGCGACTCGCTGGGGAGTTCGAAGCCAGCGTTGCAGATGACCCCGCCGCAGCGGATCAGCTCGGCCTGGAAGCCGTCCCGGTTGGGGAGATGCCAGCGGATATGGGCGGGCGCGGGCGGCACTGACTGGGCGTCCGGGTGATAGATGGTGAACTGGAAATCGCTGAAATCGGCGAGCAGGGTGTGGATCGCCTGCGGCGCCTCGAACGGCAGATAAACGAGGATCAGCCGCGCGTCGCGGTCCGGCGCGGGCTCGGCCACAGGTGCGATGGGCGGCAGCAGGGGTGCGTCGAAATGATGCCAGTGCAGGCCCAGGGCGAGGTTGGCCGGCGCCATCCAGCGCATCAGCAGGCGCTGGTGGTAGTTGCCGGCCGGTCGCGGCACCGGGTAGAGGAAGGCGTACTGATGGCCGATGCCGATACTCGGCTTGCGGCGCAAGCGCGCCGCCCAGGCGGTGACCGGCTCGAAGTCCGTGAGCACCAGGTCGTAGGGCTCCAGATCCAGCTCCCTGATTTCGCGCAGAAACCGGCGGGGCGCGATGCGGCGCAGGGTGCCCAGGGTGTTGAGGCGACCGTTCTCGATCGCCAGCGTGAACCCTCGACACAGGCGGTAGGAGCCGAACGCCTCCATGTCGAAGAACTGATCCGCCTCGCGCCCGGAGAACAGGTAGTCGACGTTCAGGCCCTGGTCCGCCAACGCCCTGGCCATGGCGCGGGCGCGGGTGATGTGGCCGTTACCCGTGCTCTGCACCCCGTAGAGAATGCGCATCAGCCGAGCAGTTCCAGCGCTGCCACTCCCAGGCTGGTGCCCATCAATGCCCCAGCGGCAATGTCGGACGGAAAATGCACGCCCAGAAATACCCGCGACATCCCCACCAGCGCCGCCCACAGGTACAGCGGCAGCGCCAGGGCGGGCAGCAGGCCGCTGCTCGCTGTGGCGACCAGGAAGGCACCGCTGGTGTGTCCCGAGGGGAAGCTGAACTGGTCGGCCGGGACTACAAAGCTTTCGAAGCCGGGCAGGGCCTGGGCGGGGCGGTTGCGCTTCAGGCCCCGCTTGAGCAGTGCGTACAGCGGCCTTTCGACGGCGAAGGCCGCGGCCAACACCAGCACCAGATGTTTGGCGAGTACCGGGTCCGTCGGCCACAGAGCCAGCGGCAGCAGCACATACCAGGGGCCATCCGCAGTCTTTGAGACCAGCCGCCCGGCGCTGGTGAACAGTTGCCGCCGCTTGCGGCGCATGCACCAGTTGAAGGTCAAGACATCGCCCTGCTGGATGTAGGCGAGCACGCTGGGGAACGGAAATCGACTTCGGTCCATGGTCCGGAGCCTAAGCGCGCCATGTGTCAGCCCGGTAACGTTGCCATGACGGTGGCGTGACAGAATTCCTCGGAAATGTCTGCTAACCCCTTGTTTGCGTGGCTCCGTCCGGAGTCGTTCCGCCGGTGTCGAGAGTCAATGGCTGCGCGCCAGCATCTTGTCGACCAGCTGGCGGTGGGCGGCGAATACGCCAGCGAAGGGCTCGCTTGCCAGATGGTTGCCGAGATAGCGCGCCAGCTGCGGCCAGCGCTCGACGGCCGGGAACTCGCCGCCAAAGGCCGCGTTCATGAACTGGCTGACCACGGCGATATCCGCGAGGCTGAGCCGGTCGCCGATCAGAAAGGCGCGGCCGTCGAGCTGTTCCTCCAGGTATCCATACAGCGGCGGCGCGCGCTCGGCCAGGGCGGTGGCGATTGCGGGTTCGTCATAGGGGGTGCCCATGGATTTGAGAACCACCCGGTGCCGGAATGCGGTGGCGGTGATCGCCGGTGCAAGCTCGTAGTCGGCGAACTTTTCCAGCCAGCCGGTGCGAGCCTTGAGCCAGGGGTCGGCGGGAATCAGTTCGGGCTCGGGGTGGAGATCCTCGAGAAAGTGACAGATCACCGCGGAATCGGCCAGATAGCGGCCATCCACCCCCAGGGCGGGGATTCGCTTCAGGGGGTTGATGTGTTCGTATCCCTCGGGAAGTGCGAACGGTGTCACCGGGTTGCGCGCGCACTCGATGCCTTTGAGCCGCAGGCACAGCTCTACCTTGCGCACGAAGGGGGACAGGGGGGCACCGTACAGGGTCATCGCCATGCGGCCGCTTCCGGCAGTGGGTTCCGCAGCGATCCTAGCAGCGGGCCGAGACCGGGACAATTCACAGCACGCGCCTGGCATCGCCGTTATCATCGGCGGCGGTGAGAACTGGGAAAGAGGAGCAGTGCCATGGGTAAGCTGTTGGGTATCGCCTATCGGGACGCCTCGCGCCGACCGATGCACGAGATCAGCGCCGCCTACGTCAGCAGGGCGGGCGGCGTCGAGGGCGACTTCCGCGGCAAGAAGGGGCGCCGGCAGGTGACCGTGCTGTCCGTGGAAAAATGGCGTGACGCCTGCGCCGAGTTGGACGTGGAGCTGCCCTGGACCACCAGGCGTGCCAATCTCTTGATCAGCGGCCTGGCGATCGGTCCCGAAGACGTCGGCCGCAGCCTCCAGGTGGGCGAAGCGCTGTTGCGCATCACCATCGAAACCGATCCCTGCCCGCGCATGGACGAGCAGCATCAGGGCCTCAAGCGCGCGCTGGTGCCGGACTGGCGCGGCGGCGCCTGTTGTGAAGTGATCGGCGATGGCGAGATCAGTGTCGGCGATGAAGTACGGTTGATCGACTGATCCGGGGTCGTAGCCGCAGCCTTTGCCCGGCACTTGTGTAATCGGCGGGCGGTCGTCCGGGAGCGGCCGTCCCTCGGGGATCTGGCATATATCAAATATAATAAGTAACATATACTTAAATCCCGATCCCGCCGCCCGCCGCCGGCGGGCGCCCCCCGGAGTCATCCATGAACACCGAAACCCCTGTCAATTCGGCCCGGCCCGGCCGCCGTCGCCTGGTTCTGCTGGTACTGGTTCCGCTGGTGGCGCTGGTGGCCGGCGCCCTGTTCTGGCTGTACGGCGGCCGTTACGTGGAGACGGAGAACGCTTACCTGAAGGCGACCAAGACCCCGCTGAGTGCCGAGATCTCGGGGCCGGTCGCAGAGGTTCTGGTACGGGAAAACGCTGCCGTGGCCGCCGGCCAGCTGTTGTTGCGCCTGGATCCGGCGCCGTTTCGGGTGGCGGTGGACCGGGCCCGGGCAGAGCGTGATGCCGTGGCCACCGAGCTGGCGGCCCTGCAGGCCCAATATCGGGAAATCCAGGCCCGCATCGAGCTGGCCCGCGCCGATCTCGACTACGCGCTGCGCCAGCGCAGGCGCTTGCTCGACCTGGCCGGCAAGCACTTCGCCTCCGAGGCGCAGCTCGACGAGGTGAAGCACGGGGTGACCACCGCCAGGCAACGGATCGCAGCGTTTGGCCAGGAGCTCGAACGGGTTACCGCGGCACTCGGCGGCGATACTTCCCGGCCCATCGACCAGCACCCCCGCTTGCGCGCGGCCCGGGCGGCCATCGCGCGCGCCGAACTGGACCTGCAGCACACGCGGATCCTTGCGCCCTTCGCCGGCCGGGTCAGCAAGGTTCCGGACCCCGGCGAATATTTGAAGGCCGGTAACGTCGCTCTGCTGCTGGTGGCGGACCGCGACCTCTGGGTGGAGGCGAACTTCATCGAGAGTGACCTGACCCATGTGCGCGCCGGTCAGCCGGCGCTGGTGCGCGTCGACACTTTCCCCGGGGTGGAGTGGCCGGCGGTGGTGGAAAGCCTGAGTCCAGCCAGCGGCGCAGAGTTCGCCATCCTGCCGCCCCAGAATGCCACCGGCAACTGGGTCAAGATCGTGCAGCGGGTACCGGTACGGGTGCGGCTGCTGGAGGCGGAACAGGAGCTGCCGCTGCGCGCCGGGCTGAGCGCCTGGGTGGAAATCGATACCGGGCATCGCCGCGAGCTGCTCGGATTGCGCTGGCCGGCAGCGACGGGCGATCCTGTGGTGGCCGGGCATAGCGGCGGATGACGGCCGGCGCCGCCCATCCTGCGGGGGAAGTCGAGGCCGTAGAGCAGCACCGCGGCTGGATCACCCTGGCGGTGATGCTGGCCACCATCATGCAGGGCGTCGACACCACCATCGCCAATGTCGCCCTGCCGCATATGCAGGGGAGCCTGTCGGCCACCCAGGACCAGATCTCCTGGGTACTGACTTCCTATATCGTCGCCGCGGCGATCTTCATGCCGCTGACCGGTTTTGTTACCGCGCGCTTCGGCCGCAAGCGGGTCTTTCTGATCGGCGTGGCCGGCTTTACCGTCGCCTCGCTGCTTTGCGGTGCCGCCCAGAGCCTGGAGCAGATCGTGCTGTTCCGGCTCCTCCAGGGAGTCTTCGGCGCCAGTCTGGTGCCCTTGTCCCAAGCGGTGCTGCTCGATACCTATCCGGTGGAGAAACACGCCGGGGCGATGGCGATCTGGGGCGTGGGCGTCATGGTGGGGCCCGTCCTCGGGCCCAGTCTGGGCGGCTATCTCACCGAGTACTACAATTGGCGCTGGGTGTTCTACATCAATCTGCCGGTCGGCCTGCTGGCCTGGTTCGGACTCGCCGTGTACGGTCGGGAGACGCCCATCGATCGCGAACGCCGTTTCGATGGCCTGGGCTTCGGCCTGCTCGCGGTGGGCATCGGCGCCTTGCAACTGATGTTGGATCGGGGCGAACTCCTGGGCTGGTTCGCCAGCCCCGAAGTGCTCGTCGAAGCCGTGGTAGCCGGCGCCTGCCTGTATCTGTTCCTCGCCCACATGTTTACCGCCGAACGCCCCTTCTTCGAGGCCAGCCTGTTCCGTGACCGCAACTTTGTCGTCGGCTCGGCGTTCATTTTCGTATTCGGGGCACAGCTCTACTCCACCCTGGCGCTGTTGCCCCCCTTCCTGCACAACCTGCTCGGCTATCCCATCGTCGACGTGGGTTTGATCCTGGCGCCCCGCGGGCTCGGGTCGATGGTGGCCATGATCCTGGTGGGGCGCCTGGCGCGGCGCTTCGACATCCGCCATTTCGTGCTCCTGGGGCTGGGTCTGACCAGTCTGGCGCTGTGGGAAATGAGCCTGTTCACCCAGGACGTCAGCGTCGGCCAGGTGGTCCGCACCGGCCTGGTTCAGGGGCTGGGACTGGGCTTTTCTTTCGTGCCCCTGTCGACCATCGCGTTTTCGACCCTGCCGGCCCGCTACCGGGACGAGGGCTCCGGGCTGTTCAGCCTGGTGCGCAACCTGGGCGGCAGTATCGGTATCTCGGTGGTGATCAGCCGCCTGAGCGAAAACCTGCAGGCCAATCACGCCGGCCTGGCCACCTTCGTCCACCCTTTCAACCTCGCGCTGCGCGAGGCGACCGAACGCGGACCCCTGTCGCTCACCGAACCGGGCGGGCTCGCCCTGCTCGAGGCCGAAGTGACCAACCAGGCGGCGATGCTGTCCTACCTGCAGGATTTTCGCTTTCTGATGTGGATCTCGCTGATCATTTCGCCGCTCATTCTGCTGCTGCGCTCACCGCGCCATCTGGGCGGGCGCTGACGCGACCGCCGGTTCCGAAAACGTCCATTCGCTGGCTCGGCCGCGGTTAGACTGCGGCGATGAGCGCAATCTCGCCAATGCCACTGGATCCGGAGCTGTGCCGCCGCGCCTGCGCGGCGCGGGATTCGCGCTTCGATGGCCTGTTCTTCACGGCGGTGAAAACCACCGGGATCTTCTGCCGGCCGATCTGTCCGGCGCGGCCGCCCAAGGCGGGCAATGCCCGGTATTTCCGGACCGCCCTGGCCGCGGCCCGCGCCGGCTTCCGGCCCTGCCGCCGCTGTCGCCCCGAGGCGGCGCCGGGCTCGCCCGCCTGGTACGGGGTTCAGACCACCCTGTCGCGGGCGCTGCGGCTGATCGACGCCGGCGAGTGGCGCGGCCAGTCGGCGGCCGAGTTCGCCGCTCGCCTGGGGGTCGGAGATCGCTACCTGCGTGCGTTGTTTCGCCGTCATCTGGGCATCTCGCCGCTCGCCTACGCCAATTTTCGCCGCGCGCTGCTGGCCTATCGACTGCTGCGTGAAACGACCTTGCCGGTGCCCGAAGTCGCACTGCTGGCCGGCTTCGGTAGCGCCCGCCGCTGTGCGGAGGTCTGCAGCCGGGCGCTGGGTGCCAGCCCGCGGCAGCTGCGCAGCGGCAGCGGCGTGGCGGCCGAGGGCCTGCAGCTGCTGTTGCACTATCGGCCGCCCTACCATTGGCCCGGGGTGCGGGATTTTCTCGCCGTGCGGGCGGTCGCGGGGCTGGAATCGGTCACCGCAACCAGCTACGGAAGAACTTTCCGCATGGCGGAGGTGCGGGGCGCGTTCGTTGCCGAGCACTGCGCCCGGCGGCACGGGTTTTGGGTGCGCCTGTGGCTGGAACGGCCGGCGCCGATCAACGCGGCAGTGGCCCGCATCCGCGCGATCCTGGATCTGGATGCAGATCCGGGCACGGTCGCCGAGCGGCTCGGACACCACCCGCTGCTGGCCGGGATCGCCGTTCCGGGGCTGCGTCTGCCCGGGATATGGGATCCATTCGAGGCAGGCGCGCGTGCCGTGCTCGGCCAGCAGGTGTCGGTGGCCGCCGCCCGGGGGCTGGCCGAGGAGCTGGTCGCCCGCTGCGGTACGACCTGGCGCCCGCAGGGAGCGCCCCGGGAACTGGCGATGGTCTTCCCCGAGCCCGCCGCGGCGGCGAGCGCCGACCTGGACTTTCTGCGCGTGCCCGACCGGCGCCGCGCGGCGCTGCGCGGGCTGGCACGGTATCTCGCCGCCGGCGGCAGCGCCGATCCGCAGCACTGGCAGGGCATCCCCGGCATCGGGCCCTGGACCCGCGACTATGCCGGGATGCGCCTCGGTCACCCCGATGTGCTGCTGGCGTCCGATCTGGGCGTCCGCCGGGCCCTGCAGTCCCTGCGCCGGTGCTTTCCGCAGGCGCCGCCGCTCAACGCCGGAGATTGCCGGCCCTGGGGCAGCTACGCCACCCTCCAACTATGGCATTGGGCCGCGTCGGCCGAGGAGAAGAACTGATGTTTTGCGATCTACTGCCGAGCCCGCTGGGTGAGCTGACCATCTGCGCCGACGACCTGGGCATCACCGCGGTGGCCTTTCCCGGAGAGGTCGAAGCTGCGCCAGCGCCTAACCCCAATGCCCTGGTTCGCGAAGCGGCCGCGCAGCTCGCGGCCTATTTCGCGGGGCAGCGCACGCGCTTCGAGCTGCCCTTGAATGCAGCTGGCACCCCGTTTCAGCGGCGGGTCTGGCAGGCGCTGTGCGCGGTGCCCTATGGCGACACGTCGAGCTACGGGGAGATTGCCGCGGCGGTGGGCAATCCGCGGGCCTCGCGGGCGGTGGGTCTGGCCAACGGCCGCAACCCCATCGCGATCCTGGTACCCTGCCATCGCATCATCGGCGGCGACGGTTCGCTGACCGGTTATGGCGGCGGGCTGGAGCGCAAGCGCTGGCTGCTTGATCACGAGCGCTCCCGCGACACTCGGGGCTTCAGTCTTCGCTGAAATGCTCGCCGCAGCGGCGACAGTAGCGCGCGTCGCCGAGATGGCCCAGCAGACCGCAGCGCCGGCACTCGCGGTGGTCGGTGGAAGCGCGCAGGGTATTCATCAGTTCGGCGGTGTAGATCCCAGTGGGCACTGCGATGACGCCATAGCCGATCAGCACCAGCACGGAGGTGACCAGGCGCCCGACGGGTGTGACCGGGGCGATATCTCCGAAGCCCACCGTGGCTACAGTGACGATCGCCCAGTACATGCTCATGGGAATGCTGGTAAAGCCGTTGTCCGGGCCCTCGATCAGATACATCAGGGCGCCGAACACGGTCACCAGGGTGAGCATGAAGATCACGAACACCAGGATCTTGCGGCGGCTGCGCAACAGGGCATCGATCATCAGCCCGGATTCGTCGACATAGCGGGTCAGTTTGAGCAGCCGGAACACCCGCAGGATGCGCAGCAGCCGGGTGACCAGCAGGTACTGGGTACCGGCGATCAGCAGCGAGAGGTAGGTGGGCAGGACCGCGAGCAGGTCGATCACGCCGTAGGCGCTGCGCGCGTAACGCCCCGGCTTCTCGACGATCAGCAGGCGCAGCAGGTATTCGGCGGTGAACAGCAGGGTGAAGAACCATTCCAGGGCGTAGAGAAGTTCGGCGTGGCGCCGGTGGATCGCCTCCACGCTGTCGATCAGGGTGATGGCGACGCTGGACAGGATGGCGGCGATCAGCCAGAGATCAAAGTACAGGCCGGCACGGGTTTCGTGGCCGAAGATCACCCCATAGGCGGCACGCCGCCAGCCCGGCTTTGGCCAGGGTGCGGGATCCTGGAAGAGCTGTTGCATGTGCGTTAGCGCTCCATCCGGAGGACAGGACGCATGGTCTCAGAGTCCGAGTTCAGGCCAGAGGGCGTCTACCCGCGCCTTGACCGCGGCGTCCATGGCGATCGGGCGGCCCCACTCCCGCGTGGTCTCGCCCGGCCACTTGCTGGTGGCGTCGAAACCTACCTTGGAGCCCAGCCCGGACACCGGCGAGGCAAAATCCAGATAGTCGATCGGTGTCTGCTCGACCATTACCAGATCCCGCGCCGGGTCCATGCGCGTGGTCATGGCCCAGATCACGTCGCGCCAGTCGCGGGCGTCGATGTCGTCGTCAGTGACCAGCACGAACTTGGTGTACATGAACTGGCGCAGGAACGACCAGACCCCGAACATCACCCGCTTGGCGTGTCCCGGGTACTGCTTTTTCATGGTGACTACCGCGAACCGGTAGGAGCAGCCCTCGGGCGGTAGATAGAAGTCGACGATCTCGGGAAACTGCTTTTTCAGCAGCGGGACCACCACTTCGTTGAGTGCCATGCCGAGCATCGCTGGTTCATCGGGTGGACGGCCGGTGTAGGTGCTGTGGTAGATGGGATCGGCGCGGTGCGTAATGCGCTCGACGGTGAACACCGGGAAGCGCTCGACCTCGTTGTAATAGCCGGTGTGGTCGCCGAAGGGGCCTTCATCGGCCTCGTCGTCGGGCTGGATGTGTCCTTCGAGAATGATCTCGGCGCGCGCCGGTACCTGCAGGTCGCTGCCCAGGGCTGCGGCCACCTCGGTACGCTCGCCGCGCAGCAGGCCTGCAAAGGCATACTCCGACAGGCTGTCCGGTACCGGGGTGACGGCGCCCAGGATGGTGGCCGGGTCGGCACCCAGGGCGACGGCCACCGGGAAGGCTTCGCCCGGTCGCGCGCGACACCAGTCGCGGTAGTCCAGCGCGCCGCCGCGCTGGGCGAGCCAGCGCATGATGGCGCGGTTGCGGCCGATCACCTGCATTCGGTAGATGCCCAGGTTCTGGCGGGATTTTTCGGGACCTCGGGTGATTACCAGCGGCCAGGTGATCAGTGGCCCGGCGTCGTCCGGCCAGCAGGTCTGGATCGGCCAGGCGGTGAGGTCCACGGAGTCGCCCTCCAGTATCACTTCCCGGCAAGGAGGGCGGCCGACGGTGCGCACCGGCATCTTCAGTACCGGTCGAAAACGCTCGCGCTGACCCCAGAGATCGCGCAGCCCCTTGGGTGGTTCGGGCTCCTTGAGAAAGGCCAGCAGCTCGCCGACTTCGCGCAGGTGTGCCAGGCCTTCGCCGCCCATCGCCAGCGCCACCCGCTCGGTGGTGCCGAACAGGTTGCCGAGTACGGGTACCGAGAAGCCCCGGGGGTTTTCGAACAGCAGCGCCGGGCCTCCGGCCTTCAGGGTGCGATCGCAGATCTCGGTGATTTCCAGGGCCGGGTCAACGGTCGCGGCAATGCGCTTGAGTTCGCCGCGCCTTTCCAGAAATCCAATGAATTCTCGCAGATCGCGATAGGCCATGGTGCGTGGGATCGGGTGGGGGGAAGCAGTGTTGCGGCATCACCCAGCGAATGCAAGATCGGGCAGGGGCGCTGGGCGCCCGGGTCAGGCGGGTTCGCCGCTGCTGGCGGCCACCGCTCGGGCCGCCTCCGCACTCAGGCCGGTGCCGCCGGCATCGAGATGCCGGCGCAGCTTGGCGGTCATCGCCGGGGTCCAGAACTTCTTCATGTGTGCCGTCGCAGCCTCGATTCTGGCCTCGGCGCTGAGCGCGGGGACATTGGCGGCAATCTGGTTGGCCATCTTGATCAAGTGTTGAACCGAGGATTCCGACACCTTTGCTACCTCGTGATGCGTTGGGGATGGGTGTAGACCATGTGCCGACCGGGCCGGGCAAAGCCGACCAGGGTCAGGTTGGCGGCCGTGGCCAACTCGATGGCCAGTGCGGTCGGTGCCGACACCGCGGCCAGAATGGCAATCCCCTGGCTGGCTGCCTTGACCACCATTTCATAGCTGGCGCGGCTGGAAATCAGGGCGAAGCCCGCCTGCCAGGGATCAGCCTGCCGGCAGCCTTTGCCGATCAGCTTGTCCAGGGCGTTGTGACGGCCGACGTCTTCGCAGAGGTCGAGAATCCGGCCTTCGACATCGCACCAAGCGGCGCCATGGGCGGCGCCGGTCACGGCCTGCAAGGGCTGATGTTCGGTGAGTGTGCGTGCCGCGCGGTCGATGGCGTCGTGGGTAATCGCGCCGCCATTGCGCACCGGCACAGGTGTGCGGATCGCCTGCTGCAGGGATTCGGCCCCGCACAGGCCGCAGCCAGTGCGGCCAGTCATATTGCGCCGTGCCTGCTTGAGCGCGAGGAAGCGCTCGCTGGCGATGGTCATGGCTACTTCGAGCCCCTCGGGTTGGGTCACGATCTCCAGGTCGTAGAGTTCGCGCGGGCTTTGCAGGATGCCCTCGCTGAGGCTGAAGCCGAGCACGAAGGCTTCCAGTTCGGTCGGTGTGGCCATCATCACCACATGGGAGAGGCCGTTGTAGACCAGGGCCACCGGCAGCTCGCGGACGACGCTGTCGTCGACCCCGCAGACGGCGCCGCGACGCCAATCGCGGGCGCCGACGACGGTCTCGACGGCGGTTGGCGCCGGCCGCCCCCCGGCCTCAGCCGGGGGCGTGGCTCGGCGCTTCATCCTGCTGTCTGGCACGGCGCAGCAGTTCTCGCTGTTCGGTATCGAAGGCGCGCTGGCGGCTTTGCCAATTCGAGGGCGCGGTGACCTTGCTCACCTGCACCGCGGTCACCTTGTACTCCGGGCAGTTGGTCGCCCAGTCCGAGTTGTCGGTGGTAACCACATTGGCGCCGGTGAAGGGGTGGTGGAAGGTGGTGTAGATCACGCCCGGCTGTACCCGTTCGGTGATACGGGCGCGCAGCACGGTATCCCCGACCCGGCTCTGGACGCCGACCCAGTCGCCTTCGCCGATGCCGCGCTCCTCGGCGTCGTGGGGGTGGATCTCCAGCACGTCCTCGGGGTGCCAGGCACCGTTGGCGGTGCGCCGGGTCTGGGCGCCGACGTTGTACTGGCTGAGGATGCGCCCGGTAGTGAGCAGCAGCGGGAACTTGCGGTTGGCACGCTCTTCGGTAGGCACGTATTCGGTCATCACGAACAGGCCCTTGCCGCGCACGAATTCGTCCTCGTGCATGGTTGGCGTGCCCTCCGGGGCCGCTTCATTGCAGGGCCACTGGATACTGCCCAGGCGGTCGAGCTTGTCGTAGCTGACGCCGGTGAAGGTGGGTGTGAGGCTCGCGATCTCGTCCATGATCTCGCCGGGATCCCGGTAGTCCATGGCCATGCCCAATGCCTGGGCCAGCCCCTGGGTCGCCTCCCAGTCCGCCAGGCCGGCCAGCGGCGGCAGCGCCCGGCGGATCCGCGAGATGCGGCGCTCGGCGTTGGTGAAGGTACCGTCCTTTTCCAGGAAGGAGGCGCCGGGCAAAAATACGTGGGCGAACTTGGCGGTCTCGTTGAGGAACAAATCCTGCACGATCAGGCATTCCAGCGCTGACAGCGCCGCCTCGACATGGTGGGTATTGGGATCGGACTGGGCGATGTCCTCACCCTGGCAGTAGAGCCCCTTGAAGTCGCCGTCGATGGCGGCATCGAACATGTTGGGGATGCGCAGGCCGGGTTCACTGTCCAGGGCAACGCTCCACCGAGTCTCGAAACTGGCGCGGGTGGCGGCGTTGGAAATATGCCGGTAACCGGGCAGTTCGTGGGGGAAGGAACCCATGTCGCAGGAGCCCTGCACATTGTTCTGGCCGCGCAGTGGGTTTACGCCCACGCCTTCGCGGCCGAGGTTGCCGGTGGCCATGGCGAGGTTGGCGATGCCCATCACCGTGGTCGAGCCCTGGCTGTGTTCGGTGACCCCCAGTCCGTAGTAGATCGCGGCATTGGCGGCGCCGGCGTAGAGTCTGGCTGCGGCGCGCAGCTCGGCAGCGGGGATTCCGGTTTCCGCCTCGGTGGCCTCCGGGGCGTGGCGCGGATCGCTGATAAAGGCGCGCCAGGCCTGGTAGCCCGCGGCATCACAGCGCGCGGCGATGAAGTCGCGATCCTCGAGGCCCTCGGTGACCACCACATGGGCCATGGCGTTGATGAAGGCGACGTTGGTGCCCGGCCGCACCTGCAGGTGATGGGCGGCCTCTACGTGGGGGCCGCTGACCAGCTCGATGCGGCGCGGATCGGCCACAATCAGTTGGGCGCCTTCGCGCAGGCGGCGCTTCAGCCGGGAGGCGAACACCGGGTGGGCATCCGTGGGGTTGGCGCCCATGACCATGATGACATCGGCCTGGGCCACCGAGGCGAAGCTCTGGGTACCGGCGGATTCGCCCAGGGTGGTCTTGAGACCATAGCCGGTGGGCGAGTGGCAGACCCGGGCGCAGGTATCGATATTGTTGTTGGCGAAGCCGGCGCGGACCAGCTTCTGCACCAGATAGACCTCTTCGTTGGTACAGCGCGAGGAGCTGATGGCGCCGATGCTGTTGCGGCCGTGTTGGCTCTGGATGGCGCGCAGCTTGTCGGCGGCGAACTGAAAGGCCTCGTCCCAGGATACGGCGCGCCAGGGCTGGTCGATGCGTTCACGCACCATGGGGGTGGTGATGCGATCGGCATGGGTGGCGTAGCCGAAGGCGAAGCGGCCCTTGACGCAGGCGTGGCCCTCGTTGGCCTTGCCGTCCTTCCAGGGTCTCATGTTGACCACGGTGGTGCCGCGCATTTCGGCCTTGAAGCCGCAGCCGACGCCACAGTAGGCGCAGGTGGTTAGGACGCTGTGTTCGGGCTGACCGAGCTCGATCACCCGGTTTTCGATCAGGGTGGCGGTGGGGCAGACGTTGACGCAGGCGCCACAGGATACGCACTCGGAATCCAGGAACGGCTGGTCCTGGCTGGCACTGACCTTGGAGGCGAAGCCGCGGCCGTCGATGGTCAGCGCGAAGGTGCCCTGGGTCTCCTCGCAGGCGCGCACGCAGCGCGAGCAGACGATGCACTTCGCGGGATCGAAGGTGAAATAGGGGTTGGAGGTGTCCTTTTCCGCATCCAGGTGGTTGGCGCCGGCATAGCCGTAGCGCACCGCCCGCAGCCCGACTTCCCCGGCGGTGTCCTGCAGCTCGCAGTTGCCGTTGGCGGCGCAGGTCAGGCAGTCGAGCGGGTGATCGGAGATATAGAGCTCCATCACATTGCGGCGCAGGCGGGCGACCTCGTCGGTCTGGGTCTGTACCGCCATGCCCTGCTCGACGGGCGTGGTGCAGGACGCCGGATAGCCCTTGCGACCTTCGATGGCCACCATGCACATGCGGCAGGAACCAAACGCCTCCAGGGAATCCGTGGCACACAGCTTGGGGATGCGGATGCCCAGCTCGGCGGCGGCACGCAGCACCGAGGTGCCGGCCGGGACGGAGACTTCGCGGCCGTCGATCAGCAGCGTGACCGGCGTTGCGCTCGGGCTGGGCGGCGTGCCGTAGTCCCGCTCGGGTTGGTCGTGCCGGGGGTCGTAGTACTGGGGTTCGCAGCCGTTCGTTTGATGGTGCTGGAGCATATTCGCCTCCCGGGGTCAGGCCCCGAAATCCTGCGGAAATTTTTCCACGGCGCTGCGTACCGGCATCGGCGTGAGTCCGCCCATGGCACACAGAGAACCGTATTCCATGGTATCGCACAGTTCTTTCAGCAGCAGTAGGTTGTCGTCGCGATCGGTGTCGGCGCGGATGCGGTCGATGACCTCGACGCCGCGCACCGAGCCGATGCGGCAGGGCGTGCACTTGCCGCAGGACTCGGCGACGCAGAATTCCATCGCAAAGCGCGCCTGCTCCGCCATGTCCACGCTGTCGTCGAACACCACCACGCCGCCGTGGCCGAGCATGGCGCCGCGGGCGGCGAAGGCCTCGTAGTCCAGCGGAGTGTCGAGTTCGTCCGCGGACAGATAAGCGCCCAGGGGACCGCCCACCTGTACGGCGCGCAGCGGGCGACCGGAGGCTGTGCCGCCACCGAACTCCTCGATCAGCTCGCGCAGGCTGTGACCGAAGGGCAGCTCGATCAGACCGCCGCGCTTGACGTTGCCGGCGAGCTGCACGGGCAGGGTACCGAGCGAGCGGCCGCAGCCGAGACTCGCGTACCAGGCGCCGTCGCGGGCGAAGATTTCCGCAACGCTCGCCAGGGTGAGGACGTTGTTGATCACCGTGGGCTTGCCGAACAGCCCCTCGATGGCCGGTAGTGGCGGTTTGGCCCGCACCAGGCCGCGGCGGCCTTCGAGGCTGTCGAGCAGGGAGGTCTCCTCGCCGCAGATATAGGCGCCGGCACCGAGCCGGGCCTCGAGTTCGAAGGTGCGGCCGCTGCCGCACACGTCTGGACCCAGGAAGCCCGCCTCGCGGGCCAGGGCGATGGCGGCGCGCAGCACGGCGAAGGCGCGCGGGTACTCGGAACGCACATAGACATAACCCTGGGTGGCGCCCACCGCCAGCCCGGCGATGGTCATGCCCTCGATCAGCTGCAGGGGATCCGCTTCCATCAGCAGGCGGTCGGCGAAGGTGCCGGAGTCGCCCTCGTCGGCGTTGCAGACGACATATTTCTGGGTCGCCTGGGTATCGAGCACCGTCTGCCATTTGATGCCGGTGGGAAAGGCCGCGCCGCCGCGCCCGCGCAGCCCGGAGGTTTTAACCTCGTCGACCGCGGCCTGGCCGCTCAGGGCCAGTGCCCGGCGCAGGCCCGCGAAACCGCCGTGGCGCTGGTAGTCGGTCAGGCTCAGGGGGTCGATCAGGCCGGCGCGGGCGAAATTGACCCGGGTTTGGGCGCGCAGGTAGGGAATCTCCTCGGTCGGGCCCAGCGCCAGGGGGTGTTCGCCGCCGGTCAGAAAATCACTGGCGAACAGGCCGGGCACATCTTCGGGCGCCACCGGGCCATAGCCGAACCGCTTGCCCTCGACTTCGACCTCCACCAGGGGTTCGAGCCAGAACAGGCCGCGCGAGCCGTTGCGGATCAGCTGTAGATCCTGGCCGCGGGTACGGGCCTGGTCGGCGATGGCGGCGGCGACCGCGTCGGCCCCCAGGGCGCAGGCGGTGGCGTCACTCGGGACATAGACTCGCTGGGTCACCGGCTCTCCTCCAGCCCTGCCAGCAGGGCATCGAAGCGCTGCGGGGTGACCCGGGCGTGCAGGTGCTCATCGATCTGCAGCGAGGGCCCGCAGGCGCAATTGCCCAGGCAATACACGGGCTCAAGTGTGATCCTGCCGTCTTCGCTGGTGGCGTCGTAGTCGATGCCCAGGCGTGCCTTGACGTGGGCTTCGAGCTCGCGGCTGCCGACCGCCTGACAGGCCTCGGCGCGGCACAGTTGGATCAGGTGCGCGCCGGCCGGCTCGGTGCGGAAGTGCGAGTAGAAGCTGATCACGCCGTGGACCTCGGCGCGCGACAGGTTGAGTGCACGGGCGATCGCCGGCACGGCAGTCGGGGGGATATGACCGATCTCGTGCTGGATCTCGTGCAGTACCGGCAGCAGTGCGCCGGGCAGATCGCCGAGCCGGTCGAGTACCGCGGTGATCCGGGAATCGGTTTCAGCGCCCATTTTCTCCTCGTGTGTCATTGCAATACGATGAAAAGCCCGGATGCTCTTGCCATTGCAGCGGCCGCTTGGCGCGCTCTTGGCGGCCACCTCGCATCATAAACCATCCGTTTTCCCGAAATCTTGCGCGCCCGCTTCCGGTTGCGGCTTTCCGTCACCGGGCGCGTCCGAGCGGTCACGCTCCGTTCACCGGCCGGGGCGTACGCGCTGCCCTCACCGGGTTATGCTCACCCGAACCGGCGCGCCTGCGTGCCGCCCAAAGGGTTTCCGCCACATAACAATCCGTATAACAAGCTACAAGAGCAGCGCCATGTCCAACAAACCCAAAGTCTGGGTCGAGGTGGCCCTCAATGGGGCCTGGCCCCGCACCCTGCAACCCAACATCCCGGTCACCGCGGCGGAAATCATCGCCGAGGGCGTCGCCTGCGTGGAGGCGGGCGCGGCCATTGTGCACGCCCATACCCTCGACCCCCACAGCGGTCGGCAGAACACGGATCCCGACAACTGTCAGGCTTTCATCGAGGGTATCCGCGAGCGCGTGGACGCCATCGTCTACCCCACGGCAGTGGCCCTGCCGATGCCGGAGGATGCCGAGTTGCGCTGCGCGACCAGCAATGAACTCCGGCGGCGCGGCGCCCTGGAATGGGGGATTCTCGATCCGGGCTCTTGCAATTTTTCCACCCGCGAGAGCGCGGCCAGCCTGTTTGGCGGCGACGGCGATGTCTATCTCAACCCGCCCGCGGCGCTGAAGGGTTCGGCGCAGCAGGCGGCCCGCCACGGCTGGCGGCCCGCCTATGCCTGTTACGAGCCCGGTTTCGTGCGCGAGGGCGCCAAGCTGCACCGGGAAACCCCGGGCCTCAAGACGCCCGTGTACCGCTTCATGCTGACCAGCGGCTTGACGTTCTGTTTTCCGCCGCGCGACTGGGCGGTGGAGGCGCTGGCGCAGTTGCTGGCCGAGGAGGCGCCGGGTGCGCCCTGGATGGTCGCCGGCCTGCAACTCGACCCCCTGCCGCTGATTCCCAAGGTCGTCGAGTTGGGTGGGCATATCCGGGTGGGGCTGGAGGACGCCCCCTTCCATTGTGAGCAGCGCAATGTGGAGCTGGTCCAGGCGGCGGTGGCGGCGATCCGGGCGGCGGGTGCCGAGCCGGCCACCGCCGCAGAGATCCGCGCCGCCCTGGAGGTCGTGGATCTCGCGGCAAACGTCTGAGCGCGAGGCTCAATCGTCGCCCATGACTCCCAGCAAATGGAGCAGGCTGGTGAACAGGTTGTAGATGGCCACGTAGAGCGTCACCGTGGCCATGATGTAGTTGGTTTCACCGCCGTGGATGATATTGCTGGTCTGAAACAGGATCAGCCCCACCATCAGCAGGACAAACATGGCGGACACCGCAAGCCCCAGGGTGGGCAGTTCGAAAAACAGCGCCGCCAGGCCACACAGAAAGGCGACCAGGATGCCCGCGACGAGAAATCCGCCCATGAAGCTGAAATTGCGCCCGCTCTTGATGGTATAGGCGGAAAGGCCGACAAAGGTGATTCCCGTGATGGCCAGCGCATTGGTCACCAGCTGAGGCCCGCCGGGCATCTGCAGGTAGAAGCCGAGCAGGGGTCCCAGGGTGGCGCCCATGAAGCCGGTGAGCGCAAAGACACAGACGAGCCCGGCGGCGCTGTTGCGGAACTTGGTGGTCAGAAACAGCAGCAGGAAGTACCCGCCCAGGGTGACCCAGGGGCCCAGATAGGGCAGGTTGAAAACGATCGCCATGCCCGCGCAGGCGGCGCTGAACAGCAGGGTCATCGCCAGCAGCATATAGGTGTTGCGCAGCACCTGGTTGGTGGCCAGTGCCGACTGCCGGTGTTCGATGCCGGCGGTTCTGATCGAATCGGTCATGAACTCGGTACTCCTGTTGCTATCTTTTGTGGTGGGGCTCGCCACCGGGCGGATGCTCCGGCGCGCGGTTCGTCCACCCGATTGGACCTTGGCCGCGGGTAAATGTCTCATATCCGCCGGTGCTTTGCATCTTCAATAATTACAGCCGGCGCTGTTCCAGCGCCGGCATATCGTCGCGCACCTGCGCCAGGCGATCGCGGTCCAGATCTGCGGTGATCACCCCATCGCCATCGCCGAGTTCGGCCAGCACTTCGCCCCAGGGATCGACGATGGCGCTGCCGCCCCAGGTGGGTCGCTTGGGATGCGCGCGGTCGCCGATATTGGGGCCGACCACGTAGCATTGGTTTTCCACCGCCCGGGCGCGCAGCAGGAGGCGCCAGTGGGCGGCGCCGGTGGTTGCGGTGAATGCCGAGGGCACCGCGAGCAGCTCGGCGCCGCTGGCGGCGTAGTATCGGTACAGTTCCGGAAAGCGCAGGTCGTAACAGACACTGATCCCCAGTTTGCCGAATGGGGTCTGCACCAGCACCGGATCCCCGCCGTGGCGGAAGCTGTCGGATTCACAGTAGCGCTGCCCGGTATCTTTGACGGCGACGTCGAACAGGTGAATCTTGTGGTAACGCGCCACCTCTTCACCGCTGTCGTCATAGAGCAGGGCTGCGGCAAAGGGCTTGGGATCGCGGTCGCCGCGCAGGCCGCTGGTCAGCGGCAGAGTGCCGCCCAGGATCCAGACACCATGGCGGCGGGCACACTCCGCGAGCAGGGCCCGGGCCGGGCCTTCGGGGCCGCGCTCGGTTTCGGCGGCCTCCCGCAGCCGCTGCGGATTGGCGCCGTAGTAGGCGAAATTCTCGGGCAGCACCAGTAACCTGGCGCCTGCCGCGGCGGCCTGACCGATCAGCGCCTCCGCACGCCGCAGGCGATGGTCGCGATCGCCGTCGCCGCGCAGTTGAATGGCTGCGATCCGCTGCATGGCTCGCTCCCTCCGTTATTGGGTCTTGTCGCTGAAGATCCGCTCCACCTCGATGTGCGGATCTTCCCAGGGTCCGGTGATCCGATAGGCGAGGCTGGAGATCCTGTCGACCTGTCGATCGAAGATGCGGCTGGTCAGGTAGACGCCAGCGGCGGCCGGCAGGCCGCCGGCCAGGGCGGCGATCCAGGGCAGGTTGGTGCCCACCGGCAAGGTCGCTACCAGGTGCGCATCTATGGTTTCGGCGATCAGATCGGCGCTACCCTCCAGGCGCATCTTGCCTGACGGCAGTTCCACTTTCACCGGTTTCGAAAAATGCAGCGTACCCCTGTCGAAGGTCATCCCGGTGTTCAGTTCGTCGAATGCCATGCCCTCTGCGAAGACATCGGAGAAATCCAGCTGCAGGCGGCGCCGCCAGGTATCGAAGTTGACCAGTCCGATCAATTTCATCAGGGCGTTGGAGGCGCCGCCGGTGGTGCGACGGAAGGTGCCGTCGCGGATGTGCAAGGTGGTTTCGCCGCTCAGGTTGCGCGCCCGGACCTCCCAGGGACGTCCCGGCCATTCCCAGGCGGCCACCAGTTCCGCGCGCTCGCTTTCGATGGCGCCGGGCAGATCCCAGGCGCCGAGAACCTCGGCCAGGTCGTCGGCCAGCACCGTACCCTCGAAGCGTGTTCGGTGGCCGGTCTCTCCCCGTCGCCACTCCAGGAGCGCACCCTGCTCTCCGTTGCCGGTACGCAGGCCGGTGATGTTGCCGCGCAGTTGTTCCGCACGCACGCCGTTGGGCAGCCGGCGCAGGGAAAAGGCGATCTCGCCCAGCTCCCGTTCGCCGACGCGCAGTCCCCGGGTGGTGAAATCCAGTTCGGGCAGGTCTCTCGGGTCGAGGGCTGCCAGGCGGCCCTCCGGGTCGTCGAGATCCGGTTTGGGCAATACCAGATGATCGAGATCGACCTGTAGCGGCCGCGATTCGGTGCGCGGGGCCCTCAGGGTGCCGGCCAGGGTGTCGCTGTCGACGCGCAGCAGCCAGTCGCCTTGCTCCAGCGTCGCCTCGATGCGGATTGCGGCGAGATCGAGGCCGGCGCCCCTGAGGTAGTCCAGGTTGAGATCGACGTGGGGCTGCCAGCGCTCCAGTTCGGTGCCGACTTCACCGCCGGCCGGCAGCAGCGATCGCCAGGCGTCGATGTCGAGGGATTCCAGATGGCCGCGGATATCCAATCCTGCGGTGGGCAGCTGTGGCTCGGCGCCGCCCACAGCAATGGCGATCGCCTCCGGGCGGGCACCGCGCAGCAGGGCTTGGGCTCGGAGGCTGTTATCGAGTTCGGCGGCGAGCCGGGTTTGCGTGCCGTCGAACGCCAGCACCACCTGCAGCGGACGGGTTTGCAGCGCGGTCTTGGTGAAGGGCTCCGGCAGCTCGGCGGCCAGGCCGACCAGATCCGAGGTAACCTCCAGCTCTGCGGTGCCGGCGACGGGCATGTGGTAACGGGCCCGATAAGGGATGCTGCCGGTCACCCGATCCCGCAGCCAGGCCGGCCAGCCGGGCAGCGCGCCCAGGGCGACTTCGCCGCTCGAGACGATCTCGATAGCGCCCTGCGGATCGCCCCGCAGCGATGCGCTGAATGGTTGCTCCCAGAGGCAGAAGCGGAGGTCTTCGGCGTGCGGCCCGGCGGCGGCGGAAAATTGCAGGGCGCCGCGGATACAGTCGAATCTCAGGCCGTTGCCGCGGTGCTCCAGACTGGCGTCAAGGAGGTCGGCGGAGACCCTGTAGTGTCCGCCATCCTGGTCCTGCGAGAGCGGGATGGCCAGGTCTAGGTCGACCGCTACCCGGCCCCCGGTGCGCCAGTCGCTCAATGCCGCCAGACGCTCGCGCAGTGGCGATTCGGAGAGGACGGCGAGTCCGCGATCGACCTCGGTTTGCGCCCCTGCGGTCACCGCCAGCAGAGGGTTGCCGGCACTGTTGCGGGTGGTGTGAAAACGCGCCCCGGTGATGGGTACTCCGGCGATGGTCGCGCGCTCCGCCGTGCCCGAGACGCTGGTGCCGTCCACCGCCACTTGGGCGTCGACGCCATCGAGCCCGGGCCATTGCGGATCGAAGGCGATGGCCGCGTCCGCGACCCTGGCGTAGACCTGGATGGTGCGCAGCGCGCCCGCCTCCCTGGCGACCGGGCCGCGCCAGATGAAGGCGCCCTCGGGGATCGACATGGCGCCCAGCGCCCGCTGCAGCCAGGTGCCGAGTTTGGGTTCCAGAATCTCGGGCTGGTATTGCCGGACGTAATCGGCGTCAGTGTCGCGAATCCCCGCGCTGAGCCAGAGCTCGCCGCCGCCCCCTGGTGTCGTTCCGCCGCCCCCAAGTGGCTCTCCGCTGCCCCCAAGTTTCAACGGCTGGGTGAGTGTGAAGGCGGCGGCAATGGTGCCGGCGTCGCCGCTGGCGACGACCCGCAGGGGCGATCCCGTCACCGTCACCCGGGAGTGGTCGGCGGCCAGTTCGGCCTCGATCCGGCCCTGGACCCGGCCCACCTGCAGATCGTGATCATAGGCGGTGGGGAAGCGCATCTGGACTTCGTCGTTCCCGTCCAGTATCAGGCTGCCGCGACGGCCCGCGATCCGCAAGGTGCCGGAGACCCCGCGCAGGATCGGGCTGTTGCGCCATGAAGCTACTGCGACCCCTTTCAGGGTCGCCTGTGCTCCGGTGATCTTCTGGGCGGTGCCCAGGTCGAAATCGACGCGCGGCGCCTCCAGTCGGCCCTCGGGCGCGAGGGCGCCGAGGATGTCCGCGGCACGTTTCGGCAGCACTTCCGCAGCCAGCACCAATGCGTTGAGCGTGGCCAGGTCCAGGTGGTCGGCGGCGATGCTGAAGCGGGGCGCAGCCGATGTTCCCAGGGGCTGCCGGAAACCCAGGGTGAGGGGGTCGATCCGCAAGTCGCGCCAGGACCAGGCCAGCTCCTGGAATTGAATGCCCCAGCCGTCGCCGGGCTCGATCCAGCCGGTGACCTCGGCGCTCAGATCGCGCAGCGGGTCCGCGCTCAGTGCTCCGGCCAGTGGCAGCCGCTCGGCGGTCACTCGGCCGCGCAGCTCAGCCCGGCCGTCGCCGTCCGCTGTCAGCCAGAGTTCGGCGTCCAGCGGCGTGTCGACCGGGGCCAGCTGGCGGCTCCAGGCGGGTGCGAATCCGCGCAACAGTATTCCCAGAGATCCGGATAGGTCCAGGCGCGAGAATTCCAGGCGGGCGCGGCCGCGGCTGGCGCGCCAGTCGCGCACGGGGTCGGCCGCATGCCACTCCGCCGCCAGGGAGGCGAATTCACGGCCGGCAAGGCTGAGTTTGCCGCCGGCGCGGTGGAAACTGTCGCTGTTTTCGAGCAGCAGGTCGCGCGCCCCCAGCACCGCTTCTTCGCCAGAGCGGAAGTGCAGCGTCAGTTCGACCCGGTCGATGCGCGTGCGCTGTCCGGCGAGCAGCGCCGCTACCAGCTTGCCCACCGCGCCGGCGGCGGTCGCCGAACCGCCGTTGAGTTGCCAGCCGGAGGCGGTTTCGGAGAGCCGCATGTGCAGCCGCCGGACGCTGAGCTCGGACCAGGCCGGCTGCCGGTCGAACAGGCTGCGCAGCAGGTCGAGTTCGGCATCCAGACCTTCGATCTGGAGAAAATGCGGCGCTCCCGGGGCTGTGGCGAAATCCGCCGCTGCCACCCGCAGGCGCGGCGCGAGGCCGGTCCAGTCACCATCGATGCCGCGCACGGCGACTTCCGCTCTCAGGCGTTGCGAGAGGGCGCTGTCGATACGCGGCTGCAGGTCGTCGAGGCGGGGCAGCAGTTCGCGGCCCAGGGCCACCAGTGCCGCATAGGCAATGATGGCCAGGGCCGCCAGCATCCACAGCCAGCGCAGCGCGGCCCGCAAGGCTCCGCTCATGAAATGGGCCGCGGTGGGACGGCCGCGGCAGCCGTCAGTGTCATGCGCAACGTCTCTTGGGGCCGTCCGTTTCCGCTGTGCGCCACCGCGAGGGGTGGTCAGAGTGGAACAATATCGAACTGCTCCTGGGAATAGAGGTTTTCTACCCGAAACTCGATCGGTCGTCTGATGAAGGCTTCGAGATCGGCGACATCGGTGGCATTCTCGGCCAGCAGGCGATCGACCACCCCATGGCAAGCCATCACCAGGATCTTGTCGCACTCATAAGTGCGCGCCTCGCGCAGGATTTCCCGAAAGATCTCGAAGGTCACGGTCTCGGCGGATTTCAGGTAGCCACGTCCCTTGCAGACCCCGCAAGGCTCGCAGAGTTGCTGCTGCAGGCTCTCGCTGGTGCGCTTGCGGGTCAGCTCCACCAGGCCGAGCTGGGAGACCCCGGAGATGGTCAGCTTGGCGCGGTCGCCCGCCAGCGCGTTTTCGAAGGCGCGCAGCACCTGGCGGCGGTGCTCCGGATCCTGCATGTCGATGAAGTCGACAATGATGATGCCGCCGATGTTGCGCAGGCGGATCTGCCGGGCGATGGCGTTGGCCGCCTCCACATTGGTCTTGAAGATGGTCTGTTCGAGGTTGTGGCGGCCGGTGTAGGAACCGGTATTGACGTCGATGGTGGTCATCGCTTCGTTCTGGTCGAACACCAGGTAACCGCCGGACTTGAGGTTGACCCGGCGCTCCAGGGCGCGGGAGATTTCGTCTTCCACGCCATACAGGGAGAACAGCGGCCGTTCGCCCTGATACATGTCGATCAAGCCATGGATATCGGAACTGAAGTACTCGGTGAACCTGTGCAACAGGTCGAAGACTTCTTCCGAGTCGACCCGGATGCGGTCGATCGCACTGGGGTCGAGGTCGCGCAGGGTGCGCAGCGTCAGCGGCAGGTCCTCGTAGAGGCGGCCGATCTCGCTGCTGGTGGCGATCTTGTCCTTGATGTAGGCCCACAGGCGGTGGAGAAAGGCAATCTCCGCACTCATCCCCTCGCGGCCGATACCTTCGGCCAGGGTGCGGATGATGTAGCCGCTGGGCGCTTCCACCACCTCGTGGATGGCGATGGCGGCGAGCAGCTCCCGGCGCAGGCGTTCGCGTTCCGCCTCGTCTTCGATGCGCTGCGAAATCCCGATATGGTCGGTCTTGGGCATGAACACCAGGTAGCGCGAGGAGACCGACAGAAAGGTCGTCAGCCGCGGACCCTTGGTGCCTATGGGGTCCTTCAATACCTGGACCGCGAGCAGATCCCCCTCGCGCAGCAGGTCCCGGATATCGCGCTCGCCACTCGCCCAGCGGTCGACCGTCTCCTCACCGCGGGGACGCAAGTCATTGATATGGATGAAGCCGGCCTTGTCGCGGCCGATGTCGATGAAGGCCGCCTGCATGCCCGGCAGTACTCGGACCACCTTGCCCTTGTAGATGTTGCCCACCAGGCCGCGCTTCTGGGCGCGCTCGATGTTGATCTCCTGGAGCACGCCGTTGTCGACCCGTGCCACCCGGGTCTCCGAGGGCGTAATGTTGATCAGTACCTCTGTGGTCATGCCCGAGTCAGCCCGGTGGGGACGCAAAATTCCTGCAACAGTGTATAGGTTTCGGCCATCGGAAGTCCGATCACCGCAGAGTAGCTGCCCTCTATGTGGGTCACGAACACGCTGCCGAGCCCCTGCAGTGCATAGCCGCCGGCCTTGTCGGCCGGCTCTCCGCTGCGCCAGTAGGCGTGGCATTCCGCGGCGGAGAGAGTCCGCAAGGTGACCGCGGTCGCTACGGTCACCGCGACCTCGCGATTGCCCTGGACCAGGGCGATCGCCGTGCATACCTGGTGGGTCCCGCCGGACAGCGCCTGGAGCATGGCCATCGCTTCTGCCTCCGAGCGGGGTTTGCCGAGCAACTGCTCGCCGTCGCCGATCACCGTGGTATCCGCGCCCAGCACGGGCAATCCGGTGGCCGTGCCCAGCTGTACCGCGCGCGCCTTGGCGCGCGCCAGCCGCGCCACATGGGCGGCGCCGCTCTCCCCGGGGAGCGGGGTTTCGTCGAGATTGGCGGGGACCACCTCAAAGCATACGCCCATGGTGCGGAGCAGTTCGGCGCGGCGCGGCGAAGCCGAGGCGAGGATCAGGTCCGGGCTCCGTGCCGTGGAGCCGCCGCCCGGTAGTTCACCAGACGCGGTCATGGAGCCTCCTGAGCAGGAGCACCAGCGGAGGCCAGAGCAGGATCGCGCCCCACACCGAATGAAACTCCGCCAGGCGCAGGCTGCCGCCTTCCAGAACCAGGCCTACCGCGACCACGATGAGCTGAAACACCAAGGTCAACAGGCCGACCAGCAGCGCCTGGTGGAACAGAACGAAGTGCCGGACCCGGGGCTCCGCGAGCTGCGCCAGATAGGCGGTCACGCAGAATGCCAGGGCATATTGGCCAGCCGGCGCGCCGCGCATCAGGTCCAACAGCAGGCCGATCAGAAAGGCGAAGCCGAGCCCGTAGACGGGTGGCGCGAACAGCACCCAGTAGAGGGTGACCAGGAGCACCAGTGGCGGCGCGAAAAACTGCCAATCGGAACGTACGCCATTCTGGGCCAATGCCATGGCCATCACCAGGCTGAGGATGATGCGCAGCACGGCTCACTCCGGCTCTGCGGGGAGGGGGCGCGCTGCGCCGTCTGCGGTCCGCGCCTCGGCTGCGGGTTCCGCGAACACCAGCAACAGGTGGCGGCTGCGGTCGAGGCGTGCGGCGGGCTCGACCGAGACCTCCATGAACGCCTGGCCACGCTGGTGGGCGATGCCGGTCACCCGGCCGACGGCGTAGCCCGGCGGAAAGCGCCCCCCCAGGCCCGAAGTCACCAACAGGTCATTCATGGTGACGTCCAGGGTGGGCTGCACGTGGCGCAGGCGCAGCCTGCGATAGTCGCCGGTGCCCTCGGCAATGGCGCGGACTTCCGTGCCCAGCACTGCCACCGGTAGCGCATGGCGCTCATCGCTGATCAGCAATACCTCGGCGCTGTCCTCGCGGATTTTGACCACCTGTCCCACCAGGCCCCAGGCGTCGATGACCGGCTGGCCGACGAAGACGGCGTCGCGACTGCCCCGGTCGATGCGGATCTCATGGCGCATGGGGTCGGGAGAGACGCCGATCAGTTCGGCCATCAACAGGCGCAGTTTGGTACGGGGTGCTGCGTTGAGTAGGCCGCGGAGCTGGGCGTTTTCCGCGGCCAGCTCGGCGAGCTGTTGCAATTGACCCTTGAGCACCAGGTTTTCCGTGCGCAGCTGCTGGTTCTGCTGGGCCAGTTCTCCCGGTGTGGCGAGACGGGTGCGGCCCCAGTCGGCCGCTCCCCCCAGCAGGTCACCGGCCCAGGACGGGCTGTGGGCGGCGCTCTCCACCCAGGCGCGCGCAGGCTCCAGCCAAGTGGTGTAGCGGTCGGTCAGCATCAGGCCCAGTGCCACCATCAGCAACAGCAGCATGCGGGGCGCCGATACCTTTTTGCTGAAGATCTTTTGCGCCATCTGCAGCCGCGGTAGGTCGCCGGGGGTTTTGCGCCCGGCGCTGATCGGGTCAGGACATGAGGATATCGAGTCTGCGCTTGTCCATCATCTGCAGGGCCTTGCCGCCGCCGCGCGCGACACAGGTCAGCGGGTCCTCGGCGATGATCACCGGCAGGCCGGTCTCGTGGGTCAGCAGCAGGTCGATGTCGCGCAGCAGTGCGCCGCCGCCGGTTACTACGATTCCGGTTTCGGCGATGTCCGAGGCCAGTTCCGGAGGCGATTGCTCCAGCACCCGCTTCACGCCCTGAACGATGGCGGTGAGTGGTTCCTGCAGCGCCTCGAGGATCTCGTCGCTGTTGAGTGAAAAGCTCTTGGGCACGCCCTCGGCGAGGTTGCGGCCGCGCACGTCGATCTCGCGCACCTCTTTGCTGGGATAGGCGCCGCCGACCTCCATCTTGATGCGCTCGGCAGTGGCATCGCCGATCACGCTGCCGTACTTGCGGCGCACGAAATTGATGATGGCCTCGTCGAAGCGGTCGCCGCCGACCCGGATGGAGTCCGAGAACACCACCCCGTTGAGGGACAGGATGGCGACCTCGGTGGTGCCGCCACCGATATCCACCACCATGGAGCCGCAGGCCTCCTGCACCGGCATACCCGCGCCGATGGCTGCGGCCATGGGTTCCTCGATCAGAAACACCTCGCGGGCGCCGGCGCGCTCGGTGGACTCGCGGATGGCGCGCTTCTCGACTTCGGTGGCCAGGCAGGGCACGGACACCAGCACCCGCGGGCTGGGCGGAATGAAGCTGTGCGAATGCACCTTCTTGATGAAGTACTGGAGCATTTTCTCCGTAACCTGGAAATCCGCGATCACGCCATCCTTGAGCGGCCGGATGGCGGTGATGTTGCCCGGCGTGCGGCCCAGCATGCGCTTGGCCTCGGCGCCAACCGCCTCGACAGACTTCTGGCCGTGGTGGTGGCGGATCGCCACCACCGAGGGTTCGTTGAGTACGATGCCCTTGTTTTCGATATAGATCAGCGTATTGGCGGTTCCCAGGTCGATCGACAGATCGTTGGAGAACATGCCCCGCAAGCGTTTGATCATGGGAAATCTGGTTCCTGGTCTCGTTCGGGTCTGGGCGCCGCGGGACCGGACGGCCGGCACAAGGGGGCGGCTCGCCGGGGCGAGTAGAATGCCGCCCGGGATACAGCGCGGGGGCCATCCGTGGTAACCTTCTGCGGTTGCCGGAAGACCTCCGAAACAGGCCGAAACTATAGCATGGCGATCCAGCGAGCCGATATCGAAAAACTGTGCTATCTGGCACGCATCGACCTCACCGAGGATACCGCGGCAGATACCGCCGCCGGCATCAATCGGGTGCTCGAACTGATCGACCAGCTGCGCGCGGCGGACACCGCGGGCATTGCGCCTCTGGCGCATCCGCTGGAGGAGACCCAACGGCTGCGCGAGGACCGCGTCGAGGAGAAAGTCGACCGCGATGCCCTGCAGGCCGTCGCGCCGGCGGTGGAGTCGGGTCTCTATCTGGTCCCCAGAGTCATCGAATGAAGTGTGTCGCGGCGGCGCCCGAAGCCGCCGCCCGCGATCAGCCCGCAATGGATTTGGCATGCACGATCTGACCCTCGCCGAAATGTGTGACGGCCTGGCGCGCCGGGCGTTTTCCAGCATCGAACTGACCCGCCACCTGCTGGCGCGGATCGCCGCCGCCAACCCCAGGTACAACGCCTTCATCACGGTCGACGAGGCCGGTGCCCTGGCCCGGGCCGAGACCGCCGATGCCCGTCTCGCCGCCGGTGATGCGCCGGCGCTGTGCGGGGTGCCCATCGCGCACAAGGACATCTTTTGCACCCGCGGCTTGCGCACCAGCTGTGGTTCGCGGATGCTCGACAACTTCATCGCGCCCTACGACGCCACCGTGGTCGAACGCCTGGCCGCCGCCGGCGCCGTTACCCTGGGCAAGACCAACATGGACGAGTTCGCCATGGGCTCGTCCAACGAGACCAGCTATTACGGTCCGGTGAAGAACCCCTGGGCGCCCGATTGCGTGCCCGGCGGCTCTTCCGGCGGGTCGGCCGCCGCAGTGGCGGCGCGCCTGGCGCCGGGCGCCACCGCCACCGACACCGGCGGCTCGATTCGTCAGCCGGCGGCGCTGTGTGGCATCACCGGCCTCAAGCCGACCTATGGACGCGTGTCCCGCTGGGGCATGATCGCCTTTGCCTCCAGCCTCGACCAGGCGGGGCCCATGGCGCGCAGTGCCGAGGACGCCGCCTTGCTGCTGCAGGCCATGGCCGGCTTCGACCCGCGTGACTCCACCTGCCTCGACCGCCCGGTGCCGGACTACCGCGCCGCGCTCGATCAGCCCCTCGCAGGCCTGCGCATCGGCCTGCCGGCGGAGTACTTCGGCGCCGGCCTCAACCCGGGCACCGCGCGCGCGGTGCGCGACGCCCTGGCCGAGTTCGAGCGCCAGGGCGCGCGGTTGGTGGACATCCGCCTGCCCCATTCGGATCTGGCGGTGCCCGCCTATTATGTGATCGCGCCGGCCGAGGCCTCGGCGAATCTGTCGCGCTTCGATGGCGTGCGCTACGGCCACCGCTGTGCCAACCCCAGGGATCTGCGCGACCTGTTCATGCGCACCCGGGCCGAGGGTTTCGGCGCCGAGGTCAAGCGTCGCATCCTGGTCGGCACCTATTGCCTTTCCGCCGGCTATTACGATGCCTATTACCACAAGGCCCAGCAGGTGCGCCGGCTGATCCGCCAGGATTTTCTCGACGCCTTCGCCCAGGTCGACCTGATCCTGGGCCCCACCTGCCCCAACCCGGCGTTCGCCTTCGGCGCCAAGGGTGGGGATCCGGTTGCCATGTACCTCGAGGACATCTACACCATCGCCGCCAACCTCGCCGGGCTGCCGGCGCTGTCGGTACCCTGCGGCCTGGTGGACGGCAAGCCGGTGGGTCTGCAGATCATCGGCAACTATTTCGACGAGGCGCGCATGCTCGCCGCCGCCCATGGTTTCCAGCGGGCGACCGACTGGCACCGGCGCCAGCCGGAGGCGTTGGCGGAGGCCGGTGCATGAACTGGGAGACGGTCATCGGTCTGGAGGTCCACCTCCAGCTCGCCACCCGCAGCAAGCTGTTCTCCGGTGCCGCCACCGCCTTTGGCGCTGCGCCCAACACCCAGGCCTGTGCCATCGACCTGGCGCTGCCCGGCACCCTGCCGGTGCTCAACCGCGCCGCGATGGAGATGGCGATTCGCTTCGGCCTGGCGGTGCACGCCGAGATCAACCCGGTATCGGTGTTCGAGCGCAAGAACTATTTTTATCCGGACCTGCCCAAGGGTTATCAGACCACCCAACTGGCCCGGCCCATCGTCGGCCCCGGCCATCTCGACATCGAACTGACCGACGGCGGCAGCAAGCGCGTGCGCATCCACCACGCGCATCTGGAAGAGGACGCCGGCAAGTCGCTGCACGAGGATTTTCATGGCCTCTCCGGGATCGACCTCAACCGCGCCGGCACGCCGCTGATCGAGATCGTCACCGAGCCCGACCTCGCCAGTGCCGAGGAAGCCGTCGCGTTCGCGAAGAAACTCCATGCCATCGTCACCGCGCTGGGCATCAGCGACGGCGACATGTCCCAGGGCTCGATGCGCTTCGACGTCAATATTTCCGTACGCCGCCCGGGCGAGCCCCTGGGCACCCGCACCGAGACCAAGAACTTGAACTCCTTCCGCTTCATGGAACGCGCGATTTACAAGGAGGTGACACGCCAGATCGACGTGCTGGAAGGCGGCGGGCGAGTGATTCAGGAGACCCGCCTCTACGACGGCGACACCGACAGCGCCCGCGCCATGCGCAGCAAGGAAGAGGCCAACGATTACCGCTACTTCCCCTGTCCGGACCTGTTGCCGCTGCAGGTCGACGCCGAACTGATCGAGCGCCTGCGCGCCACCCAGCCAGAGTTGCCGGAGGCGCGCCGCGCCCGCTTCGTCACCGATTACGACGGCCTGTCCGACTACGATGCCGGCCAGCTGGCCGGAGACACCGCCACCGCGCACTACTTCGAGGCCGCGGCCCGGGCCGCGGGCGACGCCAAGCTCGCCGCCAACTGGGTGATGGGCGAGATCGCCGCGCGGCTCAACAGTGCCGAGCTCGGTATCGGCCAGTGCCCGGTCAGCCCGGAGCAGCTCGGCGGCCTGCTGCGGCGCATCGTCGATCGCACCCTCTCCAACGCCATCGCCCGCCAGGTGTTCGAGGAACTCTGGCGGGGCGCGGCGGCCGATGCCGATAGCGTGATCGAGGCGCAGGGGCTGCGCCAGGTGTCCGATAGCGGTGCCATCGCCGCGATGGTCGATGCCGTGATCGACGCCAATGCCCAACAGGTTGCAGCCTATCGCGCCGCGCCGGAGGCCAAGCGGCCCAAGATGCTCGGCTTCTTTGTCGGCCAGGTGATGAAGGCCTCGGGCGGCAAGGCCGATCCGCGGCAGGTCAACGAGCTGGTCGCGGCACGGCTTGCCGAGGACGCTTGAGGAAGCGAAATGGCGTTGAAGAAAGACAAACAGCAGGTGATCGGCGAGGTTTTCGACGAAGACCGCCTGCGCAAATTTCTCGAGGTCGCGCCGCCCGCCGGCGTCGATCGCGATTACCACATCCTGGAGAAAGCCTACCGGGGCATGGGTGCCGACAACTTCGCCACCTTCGTGGACCTGTTCATCGCCGCCGGGCACGACCTCGAGGCCCGCAATCCCGCTGGCCGGACACTGGCCGAGGTGATCGCCGGCCACCGCCATGCCGAACCCTATCTGCAGGCGCTCGCCCAGCACCGGACCTGAACCGGTCTGGGCGGCCTCTTACCCAACCCTTACCGAGGAGTCCCCCATGTCCGAGATCGTCAGCTTTACCCGCGAGGGTGAAATCGGTGTCATCACCGTCGCCAATCCGCCGGTCAACGCGCTCTCCCAACCGGTTCGCGCCGGGCTCAAGGCGGCCGTCGAAGCCGGCCTCGCCGACGATGGCGTCCAGGCCATGGTGTTGATCTGTGACGGTGCCACCTTCATTGCCGGTGCCGACATCCGTGAGTTCGGCAAGCCGCTCGCCGAGCCCAGCCTGGTACCGGTGATCGACGCCATGGAAGCGGCCGACAAGCCGATCGTCGCCGCCATCCACGGCACTGCGCTCGGCGGCGGCCTGGAAGTCGCGCTCGGTTGCCACTACCGGGTGGCCGTGGCCAGCGCCCGCGTCGGCCTTCCCGAAGTCAACCTGGGCCTGCTCCCGGGTGCCGGCGGCACCCAGCGCCTGCCGCGCCTGGTGGGCGCCGAACAGGCGCTCGAAATGATGGTGCAGGGCAGCCACGTGCCGGCACCCAGGGCACAGCAGCTCGGCATCCTCGACGAGCTGATCGAGGCTGATCTCAAGGCCGGCGCGCTCGCCTTTGCGCGCCGCGTGCTAGCCGAACACCGCGGCGTCAAGCGCGCCAGCGAGCTGCCGGTGGCACCGGTGGCCGCAGATTTCTTCGCCAAGTTTGAGGCCGGCATCGCGCGCCGCATGCGCGGCTTCAAGGCGCCCTTCCACATCATCAAGGCGGTCGAGGCGGCGGTGAACCTGCCCTTTGCCGAGGGCATGCAGCGCGAAGCCCAACTCTTCCAGGAGCTGATGGGTTCGAGTGAATCCCGCGCCCAGCGCCATGTATTCTTCGCCCAGCGCGAGGTCGCCAAGGTGCCGGGCCTGCCCAAGGACACGCCCAGGCGCGAGATCCGCCAGGTGGCGGTGGTCGGCGCCGGCACCATGGGTGGCGGCATCGCCATGAACTTCGCCAACGCCGGCATTCCCGTGGCCGTGCTGGAAATCAGCCGGGAGGCCCTGGATCGCGGCCTCGGCGTGGTACGCAGAAACTACGAGACCACGGCCAGCAAGGGGCGCATCAGCGCCGCCGATGTCGAGCGGCGCATGGGCCTGATCCGCCCCACCACCAGCTACGATGACATAGCCGACGCCGACCTGGTGATCGAGGCGGTGTTCGAGAGCATGGACATCAAGAAGGAGGTGTTCCGCAAGCTCGACGCGGTGTGCAAGCCGGGTGCCATCCTCGCCACCAACACCTCGACCCTGGACGTCGACGAGATCGCCAGCGTCACCGGCCGTCCCCAGGACGTGATCGGCATGCACTTCTTCAGTCCCGCCAATGTCATGCGGCTGCTGGAAAACGTGCGCGGCAAAGCGACCGTGGACGATGTCATCGCCACGGTCATGGAGCTGTCGCGGCGCATCGGCAAGGTGGGCGTGCTGGTCGGCGTGTGCGACGGCTTCGTCGGCAACCGCATGCTCCACCAGCGCAACCGCGAGGCCATGTTCCTGGTCGAGGAGGGCGCCAAACCAGAGCAGGTCGACAAGGTGCTCTACGACTTCGGTTTCCCCATGGGTCCCTTCGCCATGTCCGACATGGCCGGCCTCGACGTGGGTTACAAGGTGCGCGAGGAAAGGCGCAAGGCCGGCAAGGTCGAGCCGCGCGAATCGCGCTGGATCGACCAGATCGTCGAGCTGGGCCGCCACGGCCAGAAGACCGGTGCCGGTATCTACCGCTACCAGGACGGCCGCACGCCCCTGCCTGATGCGGAAATCGAACAGCTCATCGAGCGCTGCGCCCGGGAGGCTGGCATCGAGCGCCGCGACATCGGCGATCAGGAAATCCTCGAACGCTGTCTGTATCCGCTGATCAACGAGGGCGCCAAAATCCTCGAGGAGGGCATTGCCGCGCGGCCGCTCGACATCGACATCATCTGGATCAACGGCTACGGCTTCCCCGCCTACCGCGGCGGACCCATGTTCTGGGCCGACCAGATCGGTCTCAAGAACATCGTCGCTGCCTACCGCCGCTACGCCGAACAGCTCGGCGCTCACTACTGGACTCCGGCGCCGCTGCTGGAGAAGCTCGCGAGGGAAGGTAAGGGGTTTTACGATCTTTGAGGGCTGCCCCCGGGCGGTACTTGGCGGTGCGAAACAGCGACTCGGCATAGGCGTTGCCCTCTGAGACCCCGCGATTGCGAGCAGGAGGGCTCGATGCCCGGCCAGTGGCGCATGGCCAGCACCGTCATCGCCTTCAGGGTGGCGCCCTTGTCTTCGTGCAGCACCCGTGCAGCACCGGTTTGTCCTAGTGGGCCATGCGGTTAATTAGGTAACGCTCAGAGCCACTGTGCTGGTGCGAATCAAGGCGCGTTTCGCAGGGAATGGTTGTTCCCTTGCCAAGAAACGCAACGCCGAGTCGCGCCAGCACAGTG
>Ga0209024_1000492_pt1 | contig 64911 bp, 60 predicted proteins | sample AutmiccommunBRH5_FD_187380 | JGI IMG/M metagenome (GOLD analysis project Ga0209024, IMG submission 187380) | Deep subsurface microbial communities from Mt. Terri, Switzerland - Autotrophic microbial communities BRH/5 (SPAdes) (version 2) | ecosystem: Environmental > Aquatic > Deep subsurface >... | reverse complement strand
ATCTACCGGCTGGCGACGACCATGTCCAGCACGATCGCGGCGGAGGTTGACCGGCTGTCCGACCGGCTCAACATTTTGGCGACGGTCGGATCGGTCGCGCCCTTCGTCGGCCTGTTCGGCACCGTGTGGGGCATCATGCGCGCCTTCACCGCGATCGCGGCGGAACAGAATAGCTCGCTCGCGGTGGTCGCGCCGGGCATTGCCGAAGCGCTGTTCGCCACCGCGATCGGCCTGTTCGCGGCGATCCCGGCGGTCATCGCCTATAACCGCTTCAGCCATGGCATCAACCGCATGGAATCGCGCCTGACCCGCTTTGCCGACGGCTTCTACGCCACCCTCAGCCGCGAACTGGAGGCGCAGCGGTGATGCACCCCACACACCCCGTCACCCCAGCGAAGGCTGGGGTCTCGTGCGTTTGCGCGCCGACGCCTGAGATGGCTGGCATGACGGTGAAGGGGAGCGCCCGCTAATGGCCATGTCCGGCCCTCCCTCCAGCCGCCGTGGCCGTGGCCGCGCGCCGATGGCGGACATCAACGTCACGCCGCTGGTCGACGTCATGCTGGTGCTGCTGATCATCTTCATGGTCACAGCGCCGCTGCTCGTGACCGGCGTGCCGGTCAACCTGCCCGAAACCCGTGCCAAGGGGCTGGATCAGGACGCCAAGCCCACCGTCGTGTCGATCGACCGCGACGGCGCGACCTATGTCGATGAAGATGCGGTAAGCGACGCTGATCTGCCCGATCGCCTGGCGGAGATCGTCGCGGCCAATGCGGGCAAGGCGGACGCGCCGCAAATCTTCCTGCGCGCCGACAAGGGGCTGGACTATGGCCGGGTCATGCGGGTGATGGCCGAACTCAACCGGGCTGGCCTGAACAAGGTGTCGCTGGTTTCCTCGCCCGATGACACGGCCAGCGACGGGACGGAATAGACAGCGATGGAGCGCACGGAGAAAATCGGCCTTGGCGTCGCGACAGCGGGGCATGTCCTGCTGTTCGGGCTGCTGTCGGCCGGCTTCCTGGCCACCCCCAACCCGTTGAAGCTCAAGACCCCGCCGATGGAAGTCTCCATGGTGGATGAGGTCGCGCTGCAATCGACCGCGCCCAAGCTTTCGGCCGAACCCCCGCCGCCCAGCGTCGCGCCCGAACAGGGGCCGACGCAGGACGCCGCCCCCGCGCCGGAACCGGAACCCGCGCCCGAACCGGTGCCGGTCCCGCCGAAACCCCAGCCAAAGCCCCAGCCAAAACCTACGCCTGCGCCCCCCAAGCCGCAGCCCAAAGCCGCGCCGGAAAAGCCCAAGCCCGCCCCGCCCAAGAAGGAAGTGGCCAAGGCCGCGCCCAAACCCAAGCCCGCGCCGGAAAAGCCCGCGCCCCCCAAAAAACCAGCGCCGAAGCCCGCGCCCGAAAAGCCCAAGGCCACAGCGCCATCCAAGCCCGCCGCCAAGGCATCGACCAAGCCTGCGGCCAAGACGCCCGCGCGCGCATCGGGCCAGGGCAAGGCGGACAAGCCCAAGGGATCGCTGCTGGGCGATGATTTCCTCAAGGGTATAGACACCAGCGCCGACGCGCCGCGCAAACCGCCCGCGCCAGCCCCCGCCACCGCGATGGGCCCGGCGCAGAAGGCCGCGCTCGACGCCGAACTGCGCCGTCAGTTGAAACCGCACTGGCGCCCGCCGTCGGGTGCGGACGCGGACCGGCTCGTCACCCTGCTTGAGGTGCGGCTCGACAAGAGCGGCGCGGTGATCGGCACGCCGGAGGTGATCGATCAGCTCGGCGTCACCGCCAGCAACCGGCCCCAGGCCAAACTCCATGCGGAACGGGCGATTCAGGCGGTCAAGCTTGCCTCCCCCTTCCGCAACATGCCGCCCGAATTTTACGACCAATGGAAATGGCTCCGGCCACTCCGCTTTGACGCGAGGCTGAACCGATGAAACCCACCCTTTTGCGCCGCCTGAGCGTGGCGACCGCCGCGTTGCTCGCTCTCACCGCCCTGCCTGCCATGGCCCAGCTCTCGGTCGATGTGACCGGCGAGATTGACAGCAATGTGAAGGTCGCCGTCCCCCCCATGCCCGCCCAGCAGGAGGTCGCCACGCCAGCCGGGTCGGCCACCGAACTTGGCCGCAAGATCGCCGAAGTCATCGCCTCGGACCTGAAAGGCTCCGGCCTGTTCGATCCGTCCGGCCCTGCCGGCCTGCCGCAAATTCCCTTTGCCGAAGTCACCTTTCCGCAATTCGACAAATGGGGCGCCTATCAGGCGCTGGTACAGGGGTTCGTCCGCACCAGCGGCGGGGAAGCCGACATCACCGTCGGTTGCTACCTCTACGACGTGGCGCTGAAGCAGGAACTGACCCGTCAGGGCTATGTCGTCGCCCCGCGCGACTGGCGGCGCGCCGCGCATAAATGCGCCGACGCCATCTATGCCCGCCTGTCGGGCGAAAGCCCCTTCTTCGACAGCCGCATCGCCTATATCGCCGAAAGCGGGCCGAAGGGTGCGCGGGTCAAGCGGCTCGCCATCATGGACAGCGACGGCGCGAACCATCGCTTCATCACCAATGGGCAGTCGATGGCGCTCACCCCGCGCTTCTCGCCCGACTATAAATCCATCCTCTATGTCAGCTATCTGGGCAGCCGGGTGCGCCTCTATATCTACGACATTGGCGCTGGCCAGCAGCGGCTGGTGACCGAAAGCAACAACCCGACCTTCGCCCCGCGCTGGTCGCCGGACGGGCGCAACATCCTCTTTTCGATGGCGATTGCCGGCAATACCGACATTTATCGCGTGCCCGCCAGCGGCGGCACCCCCGTCCGCCTGACGACGTCGCCGGGCATTGACGTGGGCGGCAGCTATTCGCCAGACGGCAGCCAGATCGTGTTCGAAAGCGACCGGTCGGGCGGCCAGCAAATCTATGTCATGAACGCCGATGGCTCCAATCAGCGCCGGATTAGCCATGGCGGCGGCCGCTATGCGACGCCCGAATGGTCGCCGCGCGGCGACCTTATCGCCTTCACCAAGATGGCGGGCGATTTCAAGATCGCGGTGATGACGCCCACTGGCGACAATGAGCGGATCTTGACCAATGGCTGGCAGGACGAACAGCCGACCTGGTCGCCCAATGGCCGGGTGCTGCAATTCTTCCGCACATCGCCCGGCAAGCAGGGGACGAGCCAGGTGTGGCAGGTCGACCTGACCGGCGTGAACGAACGCCGCATCCCCACGCCTCTCAGTGGTTCCGACCCTGCCTGGGGACCGCTGCTGCCCTGAAAATAGCGCGTTCCTGGCGGTCGGGATGGAACCCAATCGTCTTGACAGCGTAACGAACATCACGGACCCTGACACCGTCCCGGCGGGCGGTGCCCGGATCAACCAAAGGAGACCCCCGATGAAATTGTCTAGAACGCTGGTCATGGCTACCGCCATCATCGCGCTGGCCGCCTGCTCGAAAAAGCCGCCTGCCGAATTGCCGCCCGCTCCCGGCCCGGCCACGACCGAACCGGTCGGATCGACCGGACCCACCGGCCCGGTGAAGGGCAGCCAGGAAGATTTCGTCGCGTCGGTCTCGTCCGACCGGATTTTCTTCGGCCTCGATCAATATGATATCGATGCGGAAGATCAGGCGACGCTGCAAAGCCAGGCCGCCTGGCTGCAACAAAATCCCACCGTGCGCGTCACGGTCGAAGGACATGCCGACGAACGCGGCACCCGCGACTATAATATCGCGCTGGGCGAACGCCGCGCCAATGCGGCGAAAAACTATCTCGCCTCGCTCGGCATCGACCCCAGCCGCATCACCACGGTCAGCTATGGCAAGGAACGCCCTGCCGCGCTCGGCTCGGACGAAGCCTCCTGGGCGCAGAACCGCCGCGCCGTGACGGTGACGATCCAATATTGATCGCCCGTCGCCCGATATGATCGAAAGGCCCGCCAGTCCCCGACCGGCGGGCCTTTTTCTGTTGGGCGCACGCCATCAGGACATGACAGGATAGTCGCGCCCGTACAGTGTCACGGCCGGGCGTCGACGCCGGGATCGTCGCGGCTATCGGCCAATAGCTGCGCCAGCTTTTCTTCGGCGATGCGCAACCGCATCAACCCCAGCAGTTCAGCCCCGATCTCGATCGCCCCGTCCGGCAGGCCGCTCAGCAATTCGCCGCCCAGCCTGTCCAGCCGCGCCTGTATCTCGCCTGCCAGGGCCTTGCCCGCCGGGGTCAGCGCCACCCGGTTGGACCGTCCGTCATCGGCATCGGCCACGCGCTCGATCCAGCCCGCTTTCTGCAATTGATCCAGCGTCCGCACCAGCGACGGCGCGCTGACGTCCAGCCATTGCGCCAGTTCCGCCTGTCGCGGCGGTGTGCCCTCCATGGCCAGATGCACCAGGCACCAGCCTGCGCTGCCCGACACGCCCAGCCCTGCCAGCGCCCCGTCGGCAGCCTGCCGCCACCCCCGCGCCACCGGCCCCAGCAAATGCAACAAGGCCCGTCCGGCATCCCGCTTCTTCATGGCGATTAGTTAGCTAACTAAACACAATCGGGCAAGGTCGTTATGGGTGTTCAGCTTAGTGTCGGCGTTAAGGGGTCCGGTCAGGCCGGACCCCACAGGGTCAGGCCCGCCGCGTCCCGGTAAAGGCTGAAGCCCCGAACGCGCCCAGCTGCATCGTTCCGGTGATGGCGTCGCCGCTGACTTCCGCCTCGCACTCCAGCGTCATCGGCATCGGCATGGTCATTTCCATCTTCCAGGTCAGGCTGTTGCCCGCGACCTTGCCATCGACCACGTCGAGCGATCCCATCATGCCCGCGAAGGTGCCGTTAAACCGGTCACCGCTGCTGACCACGGTGAACACACCCTTCTGGTCGCCCATCGGCGTCTTGGCCACGCAGTCATAGGCGCCATCGACACTTGCCATCATCATCACTCCATCAAAGCATCATTCAACGATGCATACCCTCAAATCCCGATTGATCGCCAATCAGTCCAGACGGAACGCTTTTGCAGGCCCGTCCGCACTGAATGCCGGTCAATCGGCCAATGTTCCCACCTCGACCGGCAGGCCGACCGCGTCAAGCTGCGGCCGAACCAGTTTCGCGTCGCCGACCACGACCCAGATCAGCCCGTCGGCATTGATCGCCTCCCGCGCCGCCTTGTCGAAATCGGCGGCGGTCATCGCGCGATAGATGTTGGGCAGCGTCTCGTAGAAATCGTCCGCCCGCCCGATCAGGCTGTTGCGCATCATCGCGCCCAGCAGGTCGGACGATGTTTCGAAGCTGCCGGGCAGCGACAATATCTGCCCGTTGATCGTCTGGTTGCGCTCCGCTTCGGTCGTACCCTTGGTCGTCAGGAAATCCTTGATGTCCTGACGCGCGGCAATGATCGATTCGCCCGTCTTGTCGGTCTGGACCGGGGCATAGACCAGCAGCGGGATCGTGTCCTTGACGCCGGGCAGCGACGTGCCCGCGCCATAGGCCCAGCCCTTCGTTTCCCGCAGGTCCATCGTCAGGCGCGACGTCGTGCTGCCGCCCAGCACTTCATTGGCCGACTGGAGCGTGACCGGATTGTCGGTCCCCTTCTTGGCTGTCAGCACGCCCGCCAGGATCATCGACTGCGGGCTTTGCGGCTTGTCGATCAGGATGATCCGCGGCGGACGCGCCATCCGGTCCATGCGGAACAGCTTGCTGCCCTTGGGCGTCGCTGGCGCCTTCCAGTCGCCAAAGCGCTTTTCCAGCAGCGGCAGCAATTCAGCGAGGCTCGTGTCGCCCGTGACGAAGATCGTCGCATTGTCCGGCCGCAGCCAGCGATTGTGGAAGGCGGTCAGGTCCGCCCGCGTCACCGCCTTGACCCCGCTTTCGGTGCCCGACCCGGTGAAGGGGATGCCATAAGGATGCAGCTTGCCATAGAGCAGCGGCGGCAACATGCGCTGGGCGATCGCCGTCGGCTCGGTCTTTTCCGCCGCGATCCGGGTCAGCATCTGCCCGCGCAGCCGCTCCACCTCGCCGGGCGCAAACGCCGGATTGCGCACGACATCGGCCAGCAGCCCCAGCGATGCGTCCAGATTGGGCTTGAGCGCAAACAGGCCCACCGTCGTCCGGTCCATGCTGTTGCCCGCACTCACCGACGCGCCCAGCCGCTCCTGCTCTTCCGCGATCTCCAGGGCGCTGCGCGTTGTCGTGCCTTCGTCCAGCAGCGCCGTCGTCAGCGCCGCGGTCCCCAGCTTGGCCCGGTCATCCGCCGCATTGCCCGCGTCGAACGCCACGGACACACGCACGACCGGCACCGTCGCCCGGCGCGCAAACTGCACCGCAATCCCGTTCTTCAACTTGGCATGTTCGACCGCGGGGAAATCCAGATCAGCGACTGGCTCGATCGGCGGTTCGGCAATCTTCGTGGGCGCAGGCGGCGTCGCCGCGGCCGGCGCGGGCGCGGCGGGATCACGGAAATGGGCTGGCTTGTGGGTCGCCCCTTCCCCATGAACATTCCCCGCCAGCGCATTGTCGGCGGCCGATCGCTCGCCCGGCGCCACCGTCAGGCGGAACACTGGCCGCCCCAGCCATTTGCGCGCGGCCTCGCCCACCTGCGCTGGCGTCGCGGCGGCATAAGCGGCCAGATCCTTGCGATATTTGTCCGGGTCGTTGGAATAGACCGCCCCTTCGGCCAGCGTCACCGCCTTGCCCGAAAAGCCGCCCACCTGTTCCAGCCCCGATATCGTCCCCGCCAGCTGCCGGGTCGCGGCCCGCTGCACCTCGTCGGCGGTCGGTCCCTTGGCCAGATAGTCCGCCAGCAGCGCATCGAGCCGCTTGCCCACCGCAACCGCATCCGTCCCCGGCTTCACATCGACCGTGATCTCGGCAATGCTCAGCTTCTCGAACGGCTGGACATTGGCCTTGACGCCCACCGCCACCTTCTCGTCGCGGACCAGCGTGTTGTAGAGGCGAGAGGATGCCAGCCCGCCAAAGACCGACAGCGCCAGATCGATCGCGGGCAGGTCCGCGCCATTGACGCCCGGCACCACCCAGTTGCGATAGAGACGGGTCGCCGCGACATTGTCATGCATCACCTTCTCGACATCCTTGTCGAGCGTCGGCACGGTCGCTTCCACATCCTGCGGCGGGGGACCGGCGACGATATTGCCGAACCAGCGTTCGACCTTCTTCTTCGCGGTCGCCACGTCAATATCCCCCGCCAGCACCAGCACGGCATTGTTCGGGCCATAATGCGTCTTGAACCAGTCCTGCACATCGCCCAGGCTGGCGTTGTTAAGGTCCGCCATGGACCCGATGGTCGAATGGCGATAGGGATGCCCTTCGGGCAGCAGCGCGGCCAGTTGCGCATATTCGACCAGCCCATAGGGTTCATTTTCCCCCATGCGCTTTTCATTCTGAACGACCCCGCGCTGGGTATCCAGCTTCAGCTGCGTCACCGCGCCCAGCAGATGCCCCATCCGGTCGGACTCCAGGAACAGCGCCCGGTCGAGCGCTCCGGTCGGCACCGTCTCGAAATAATTGGTGCGATCGAACCAGGTCGTCCCGTTCCAGTCGGTCGCACCAATATCTTCCAGCCGCCCGAAAAACGGCCCGTCGGCATTTTCGGAGCCATAGAACATCAGATGTTCGAACAGATGGGCAAAGCCGGTCTTGCCCGCCGGTTCGAACCGCGACCCGACATGATACCAGACGGAAACCGCGACGACCGGCGCCTTGCGGTCAGTATGGACGATGACCCGCAGCCCGTTCTTCAGGGTGAACTGCTCATAGGGAATATCGACCGCCGCCACCAGGCTGGACAGCGGCGCTGGCGCGGCGCTGGTCGCACTGGTCTGCGCTACCGCCTGCGTCATCGGGGTCAGCGCCATGGCCGACAGGCCGATCAGCAGGGACAGGCGACGCGACAGGGGGGAAAGGGTCATGGACAACCTCAGAGAAAATGCAGCAGGACGAAGCGCCCGCGAAGGGCGCTAGAATAGCGGGGCGTTTTAGCAGCGCAATACGCATGACGCTGGACAGCGCGGTTGGTCGCGATAGGTTCCCGACGATCAATCGACTATAAGGGCTGTACCGACTCCGCCGCCCGCCCCTGCTCGCTTCGGTGCCTGGCCCGCGCGCATCCATTACGCCCTCGCCCGCGCGCCAGACTGATAAGGATTTGGGTGGAAATTGCGTAGTGCCTCTTGTGTGGCCTTTTGGCAACATCACATGAGCCGCAGTTTGATAAAGAGCCCAGGGCTTCAAGAAGGTAAGTCATGAACCTCGAAAAATTCACCGACCGCGCCAAAGGCTTCCTTCAGTCGGCGCAAACCGTCGCGATCCGCATGAGCCATCAGCGGATCAGTCCGGAACATCTGCTCAAGGCATTGCTGGAAGATGAGCAGGGCATGGCGTCGGGCCTGATCAAGGCCGCAGGCGGCGCGCCCGACATCGCGCTGCGTGATACCGATGCCGCATTGGCCAAGGTGCCGTCGGTCTCCGGCAGCGGCGCGCAGCAAACGCCGGGCCTCGACAATGATGCCGTTCGCGTGCTGGATTCGGCCGAACAGGTCGCGACCAAGGCCGGGGACAGCTTCGTCACTGTCGAGCGGCTACTGCTGGCGCTGACGCTGGCCAGCACGACGGCAGCGGGCAAGGCGCTCGCCGCCGCCGGGGTCAAGCCCGAAGCGCTCAACGCCGCGATCAACCAGTTGCGTCAGGGCCGCAGCGCCGACACGGCTGGCGCTGAGGATCGCTATGACGCGCTCAAGAAATTCGCCCGCGACCTCACCGAAGCGGCGCGCAGCGGCAAGCTTGATCCGGTCATCGGCCGGGACGAGGAAATCCGACGCACCATCCAGATCCTTGCCCGCCGCACCAAGAACAACCCGGTGCTGATCGGCGACCCCGGCGTCGGCAAGACCGCGATCGCCGAAGGCCTCGCGCTGCGCATCGCCAATGGCGACGTGCCCGATACGCTGAAAGATCGCACGCTGATGGCGCTCGACATGGGCAGCCTGATCGCGGGCGCCAAATATCGCGGTGAATTTGAGGAACGGTTGAAGGGCGTGCTGGACGAAGTCAAAGCCGCCGAAGGACAGATCGTCCTCTTCATCGACGAAATGCACACGCTGATCGGCGCGGGCAAATCCGAAGGCGCGATGGATGCGGGCAATCTGCTCAAGCCCGCTTTGGCGCGCGGCGAACTCCATTGCATCGGCGCGACGACGCTCGACGAATATCGCAAGCATGTCGAAAAGGACCCTGCGCTCCAGCGTCGTTTCCAGCCGGTGTTCGTCGGCGAACCCACGGTCGAGGATACCATCTCGATCCTGCGCGGCCTGAAGGAAAAATATGAACTGCACCATGGCGTGCGGATCACCGACAGCGCGCTGGTTTCCGCCGCGACGCTTTCCAACCGTTACATCACCGACCGCTTCCTGCCCGACAAGGCCATCGACCTGATGGACGAGGCCGCGTCGCGCCTGCGGATGGAAGTGGAATCCAAGCCCGAAGAGATTGAAAATCTCGACCGCCGCATCATCCAGCTCAAGATCGAGCGCGAGGCGCTCAAGAAGGAAACCGACAAGGCCTCGGCCGACCGACTGGCGACGCTGGAAACCGATCTTGCCAATCTGGAGGAGCAATCCGCTGCGCTCACCACCCGTTGGCAGGCGGAAAAGGACAAGATCGCCGGCGAAGCGAAGATCAAGGAACAGCTCGACGCCGCCCGGCTCGAACTGGAACAGGCACAGCGCGCTGGCGACCTCGCAAAGATGAGCGAACTGTCCTACGGCACGATCCCCAGCCTCGAAAAGCGCCTGGCGGAAGCGGCGACCGCGTCCGAAGGCGCGATGCTGCGCGAGGAAGTGACCGCAGAGGATATTGCCGGGGTCGTCGCCCGCTGGACCGGGATTCCGGTCGAGCGGATGATGACCGGCGAGCGCGAGAAGCTGCTGGCGATGGAAGAAACGCTGGGCAAGCGCGTCATTGGCCAGGCCCACGCGGTCAAGGCCGTATCCACCGCCGTGCGCCGCGCCCGTGCAGGGCTACAGGACCCCAATCGCCCGCTCGGCTCCTTCCTCTTCCTTGGCCCTACGGGCGTCGGCAAGACGGAGCTGACCAAGGCGCTGGCCGGTTTCCTGTTCGACGATGAAAACGCGATGGTTCGCATCGACATGAGCGAATTCATGGAGAAACATTCGGTCGCCCGCCTGATCGGCGCGCCTCCGGGCTATGTCGGCTATGAGGAAGGCGGCGTGCTGACCGAAGCCGTCCGCCGTCGCCCCTATCAGGTCGTGCTGTTCGACGAGGTGGAAAAGGCCCATGGCGACGTGTTCAACATCCTGCTCCAGGTGCTGGACGATGGCCGGCTGACCGACGGGCAGGGTCGCACGGTCGATTTCACCAACACGATCATCGTGCTGACGTCGAATCTGGGCAGCCAGTATATCGCGGCGCTGGGCGATGATGATCCGGTCGAAAAGGTCGAGGAGCAGGTGATGGAGGTCGTTCGCGGCCATTTCCGCCCCGAATTCCTCAACCGCCTGGACGAGATCATCCTGTTCCATCGCCTCGGCGTCGCCCATATGGCGCCGATCGTCGATATTCAGGTCGCCCGCGTGCAGAAGCTGCTCAAGGATCGCAAGATCATGCTCGACCTGACCGACGGTGCGCGGGCATGGCTGGGGCGGGTCGGCTATGACCCGGTCTATGGCGCGCGGCCCTTGAAGCGCGCGGTCCAGCGTTACCTGCAAGACCCGCTGGCCGACCTGATCCTGCGCGGCGAGGTGCCGGATGGCTCGACCGTCCGGGTAGAGGATGGCGACGGCGCGCTGGTTTTGAGCGTCGCTTGAGGCTATCGTGCGGGAGGGGCAATCCCCCTCCCGTGCTTCAACCGTTGGGGTTCATCCCGGCGCGGCTGCGGGTGATGATGTCATCGGCATCCCGGTTCTGCTGCTCGGAAATCGCCCGCCATTCGGCGTTGGTCTTGCAGATGCGTTCCTTTTTCACCAGCGAACCAGTGACCTGAAACCGCTTGCACCGCACTGCATTGGGATCATTCTTGTCCAGCGGAGCCTTGTCCTGCGCCACTGCGGGCATCGCCAGAACGATCAGGCTGGACGCAATCACTGCCTTCAACATATGCACTCTAATTCTCCCAGAATGACGACAGTGCGAATCCCCTCTCTCCGAATGGGCCAGCCTCCATGTCGTCGATCAGATGCGCGACGGGACGTTATTCGTCTTGCTCGCATCAGCCGTGGCATAGAATTGCTTCAATAGTTGCTGCTCCGCAAGCGACAAATGCGGGTTCCATACGTCGAAAATCAGCACGACCCGCAAATGATCGCTGTCATTCCAGGCTTCATGATCGATCGTATCGTCAAAGCCGAAGGCGACCCCTTCTTGCCATGCCCGCGTTTCACCCCCAACGCGAAAGAAGCAGCCCGGCGGCACGATCAGCGGAAGATGAATGATCGCGCGCGTATTGGTGACGCCGGTATGCGCCGGAATCCGGCTGCGTGGCTTGAGCAGGGAAAAGAAGGCCGACGGCGCCCGCCCCGGAATGTCGGCGCGCGGCAAAGCCTCCAGCGCCGCGACGGTCTGCGGGCAGGCGGCGCACACCGCTTCGTTCCGTACGCCATATTCCCACAGGAACGCCGCCCCCCAGTCCAGCGACCCGTCAAGCGCGGTCCATTTATTCTGCGGCGTCCCTGCATCCTGCTGCACATAGGGACGGATCGCGTCGCCACGCTTGTCCACCATGGCGAGAAATTCGGCGCGGATCACGTCCGTCTGCGCCTCCAGCGCGTCCATCCAGGGGAAATGCTGCCGGTCGAAATATTCGTCGGCGGGCAGGAAGGGGTAATGCAAACCCGAACAGTGATTCTGGTAGATGGTCCGGCGACCAAACTCCCGGTCCAGGCAAGCCTGAAAGCGCCGCTGCGTCACCCCGTCCGATGCCTTCAACTGGGCCGCGACCCCCGCCTCGACAAAAGCGGCGAATTGCGCCTGATGGGCTGTAACGAAGTCCCGTGCCTGCGCCAATATGTCTGCCAATGCAGGCGGCAGGTCGGTCAGTCCCGCTGACAGCGCCAGCGCCTTGCCCCAGCTGTCTGCTGCCGCTTGCCTTTCTTCCAGCCGTTGCTGGAGTTGCGCCATGCGGATTTGCGCCATCAAATTGCGCTGGTCGATGTCGATCGCCGCCTGCAGCGCCGCCCGCTCTGCCTCCGCCGCGCCACGGCCGCGCTCTGCCGACGCCACGTTCATCCACAGCGCCGCCTCCTTGGGATCAGCCGCGGCCGCGCCACGAAAATGCACGCTTGCCGCTGCAAAATCGCGCCGGTCGAGCGCAATCATCCCCAGCAGGTTCAGCGCCTGCGGCTCCCCTGCCTGTCGCTTCAATGCGTCGCCCAGCAACTGCTCGGCCGCCGCGATGCGCCCCTGTCGCCGCGCCTCCGCCGCTTGCTGCACTAACCCACCAACAGCCCCGTCCATAAAGCCCCCCAGCTTCCTGTCCATCATCGCTACCATAAGCGCTCGCAGGGGCAACTAAGGGAAACTCCTGCGGCTTGAATGACCCGAAAAGCCATGCGAAGGCTGGTCGTCATGAGCTCCCCCGATCCTGCGATCCGCGACATCATACGCGACGCCCAATGGCTGGCCCATCGCTACGATCCGGGGCATGACGCAGTCCATATGCGCTTTGTGCCACGCGCGCGGCATGGCGATATCCCCTTCCTGACCGACGAGTATCTGGGCGCGACCGACGCGCCGCTCGTGCTGCGGCTGGGCGACGCCATGAAGCAGGCGCCGCCTCGCGCGCCGATCCATTTCCTGTTTCATTCGGCCTATTGCTGTTCGACCTTGCTGGCCGCCGCGATGGATATTCCGGGCGTCGCGATGGGCCTGAAGGAACCGGTGCTGCTCAATGACCTGATCGGCTGGCGACATCGCGGCGCAAAGGGGCCGGAGGTTGCCCGCGTGCTGGACGCAGGCCTGCACCTGCTGGCCCGCCCCTTCGGGCCAGGCGAGGCCGTGGTCGTCAAGCCCTCCAACCTCATCAATCCGCTGATCCCCGCGATCATGAGCTTGCGCCCCGGTGCGCGCGCCCTCCTGCTCCATGCCCCGCTCGAACCCTATCTCGCCTCGATCGCGCGCAAAGGAATGTGGGGGCGACTGTGGGTGCGCGATCTGTTCCAGAAGCTGGTGCGCGAAGGGATGATTGCCCCTCTGGGCATCGCCCCGTCAGACTATCTGGGACTGACCGATATTCAGGTCGCCGCCGTCGGCTGGCTGGCGCAACAGCATCAGTTCCACACGCTATGCGATCAACTGGGAGCGCGGGTCGCCACGCTGAACAGCGAAACGCTGGTCGCAAGGCCGACCGAGAGCCTCGCTGCATTGGCGCGGCTGTTCGGGCTGCAACTGGACGATTCGAGGGTTCGCGCAATCGCAAGCGGTCCGGTCTTTGCCCGCGACGCCAAAAATGGCGCGGCCTTCACGCCCGGCCAGCGCGCCGAGGCTGCCCAGCGCGGTGTGGAGGCTCATGCCGACGAGATTGCCAAGGTGATCCATTGGGCGACGGTGATGGCCGAGAATGCGGGCATTGCGCTGCACCTGCCCCGATCATTGATCGCCTAACTCGCCCGCCTTGCTTTCGCCCATGAAAAAGGGGGCCGGTGTCGCCACCGGCCCCCTTTCCTTATCTTGACTGATTGAAAGATCAGAAGCGCAGCTTGGCAGCGACCGTGTAGCGGCGGCCCAGCGCGTCGTAGGTCGACGGATAGACGTTACCGCTGTTGTAGCTGGTCGAACCGATCGAGTTGCCAACGACCTTGGGCTGGTTGTCCAGCAGGTTCTGCACGGTCATGGTCAGCGTGACTTCGTCAGAGACGTGGAAGCGGCTGGTCAGGTCGAAATAATGTTCAGCCGGGATACGGTTGAAATCGACTTCCTTGCCGTTCAGCGTGCCGACGAAGGCATCGCCATCCTCATATTTCACGCCGTCGATATAGCGCCACAGCAGCGACAGATCGACCGAGTCAAACGAGAGGGTGTTGCGCACCGACCAAGAGAATTCCGGCTGGATCGAGGCGCAGTTGACGCTGTACAGACCAACGCATTCGCGGTTGAGCGACGTCGGGGTCGCCTGGAACGTCGAGCTGTTGGTCCAGTTGCCGTTGGCGCTCAGCGCCCACTTCGCGAAACCGACATCCTTCTGATAGTTCAGCTGAACGTCGATGCCGTCCGTGGCCAGCTTGCCCAGGTTCGACAGCGTCTGCGGCAGACCGCCGACGACAGCTGCTTCACCAAACAGAGCGCCTGTGCCCGGATCGCGGCGGATGCCGGTGCAGGCCAGGTCCGAAGCGCTGGCGGCGGTGATGTTGTCGAAGCAAGCCGAAATCACGTCATCAGGTGTCGGGTTGGTGATCGCACCCGTGATCTTGATGTTGTAATAATCGACCGTCAGGCTGAAGCCCGGCAGGGCTGCTGGCTGGAGCGACACGCCCAGACCCCAGCTGTTCGACTTTTCCGGGCCGAGGGCGAGGTTACCGCCACCGGTGGAGTTCACCTGGCCAGCCGGATCATTGATGATCGAGCCGAGCTGGGCTGCCGTTGCGCCTTGGGCGATACAGACAGCCGCCAGGTTGGCATTCTGGGTCGGCGCAGCGCCGGCGCAGGGATCGCTGTCCAGGTTGGTCAGCGTGGTGTTCACCGGAGCAAACAGTTCGGCGATGTTCGGCGCACGAACGGCACGCGAATAGTTGCCGCGGAACTTGATGCCGTCAACCGGCGTCCAGTTGCCAGCCACCTTCCATGTGGTCGTGTTGTAACCCGAACCGCCATCGACCGAATAGTCGGAGTAGCGGATGCCCGCTTCCACAGTCAGATCCTGGAAGAAGGGCTTGTCCTGCACCAGCGGCAGAATGACTTCGCCATAGGCTTCATAGACGTCATAGCCGCCGTCGATGTTCGGTGCCGCACCACCGGCGCCGCCCAGATCGCCCGACTGCGACAGCAGATCGGATTCCTGACTGGCGCCATATTTGCGATATTCGCCACCCAGAGCGAACGCCAGGCTGTCGGTGCCGAAGGGCGAAGCGACGCCAAAGTCACCGCTGACCGTGCCCTTGACCTGCGCCAGCGAGGTCTTGGTGGTGACCTGGCTGTTGGCCGTCAGATAGGCATTCTGCGCAGCCGTGATCGAACCATCGGGACCGAACACGTTGAGCGGGACGCAGCCATTGGTGTCGGTCAGGCAGGTCGCGGTGTTGGTCGCGAGAAGCGCCTGACGGACGCGCGAGTTCAGCCAGTAGCCCTGCTGGGTCTGGACGTTCTCCGATTCACCGTAGCCACCCGACAGATCCCAGTCGATCGAGTCGGTGATGCCACCGCGCGCGCCGATGCGATAATCGAAGAAGGTGGTGGTGAAGTCGGAAATACGCGGACCCAGTTCGGTCGCACGACGCGACAAGACCGTCGTGACGGTGCGATAGTTCGGGTCGGTCGGGCTGGTCGCGGTCGCCGCGGCGGCGCATTCAGCCGCCGAGAAGCGGGCGGTGTAGCCAACGCCAGGCGTGGTGTCGAAGGCGCAGAAGGCATTACGCTGGGCAGCCGACAGATAGGGGTTGCTGAGCGGGACCACGACCGAAATGCCGAAGGCACCCGACGGCGCGATGATCGTGCTGACGGTGTTCTTCGAGAAGATGCCGCGCGAATAGACTTCTACCGCGTCGCTGACTTCGTAGCGGCCAGCGCCGTACATGTTGAAGCGTTCAAACGGCGTCTGGAAGATGTTGAACGGGTTGAAGTTATAAGCATCGAACGCAGAGGTGCCGCGGAAAGCGCCACCGGCGGCCGTCACCTGACGGTTGCCCTGCACGGCGTTACAGGCTGGCTGTCCATCGAGGCCGCAACCGGTCGTGATCGAATCGGCGCCGGTCGTGTTGACGTTGGTGAAACGCGACGGGGTCGACGTGCCCGAACCGCCGCCAAGGCCGGTGAAGGAATCGATCGAGACATTCGAGAACGGACGATCGCCCTGATAGACCGGGTCGGACTGCTGATAACCAACCGAGAAAACCACGTTACCGCGGCCATCATCGAAATTGGCGCCCAGCGTCACGTCGGCGCGGACATAATGACCATCGGCTTCTTCGGTCAGCTGGTTGGCGATATTCGCTTCCAGACCGGCAAAGTCGGACTTGGTCACGAAGTTGACGACACCCGAAATGGCGTCCGCACCATAAGTGGTGGAAGCGCCGCCGGTCAGCACGTCGACGCGGTCGATCAGTGCCAGCGGGATGTTGTTAAGGTCGAAACGGCCGTTCAGTTCGGCAGGCACCAGACGGTTGCCGTCGATCAGGACGATATTGCGGTTGGAACCCAGGCCGCGCAGGTTGACGAACGAAGCGCCGCCATTACCGTTGTTGACGGCCGAACCGATGCTGGGAACGATACCCGGAATTTCACGCAGAATTTCTTCAGCGGTGTTGTTCTGCTTCAGTTCGATCTGGTCGGCGGTGGTTGCCGTAACCGGGGTCGAACGCGCCAGATTGGGGTTCTTGATCAGCGACCCGGTAACGATGATGGTGTCGCCCATTTCGGCATCGGCAGCCTGCGGCGCGTCCTGCGCGATGGCGGCGGTCGCGATCAGCGACGCGCCCAGAATCGCGGGTGCGACGCTGGCACGCAAAAGTGCCCTTTTGGAAAATGTCTTCACGGTCCAGTCCCTTGCTCTGGAGGTTGGCAGATGGCCTGCCACTCTAATGCACCTACAGGGGGACATGGTGCCCGACAGCGATCCCCCCATATGGATAGGGGGAAACTGCGCGGGGCGAACGGCGCTGTAAAGCCGGGGAAAAGGGCATTCACCGCTTTTGAACGCCCCTGTATCATAAATGCAACATGAACGTGGCATGACTGTTTTACAGGTGGTTAGCAATATAGTTGCACGGCGGTCCTACGCCATGCAGCAATCATGCCGCGCGACCAAACAAGGCAGCCCTATTGTGGCGTTACTCATGCTTGGATGGCGTTCGCAGGCGCATATTGACCTTGCCTCTGGCGGGTGCATTGTAGAGGAACAATGTGTCCGACGCGATGGAGAGACGATTTATGGCGGGCTTGCGCGCACTGTTTTTGCTGGTCCCGCTCTGTATCGCGGCCCAATCTTCCGCTGCGCCGCAACGGCAACAGCCTCGACCCGAAATTTTCAATGACCTTTTGAAATGCCGGACGATCACAGTCGATTCGGAACGGCTCGCCTGTTTCGACCGACAGGTCGGCGCAATGGATGCTGCGGCGCAACGCGATGAAGTGGTGGTGCTGGACAAGGGCGAGCTGAACAAGACGCGCAAGACCCTGTTCGGCTTCTCCTTCCCCAAATTGCCCTTTCTTGGGGGTGGCGACGACAAGGAAGATGCGCCAGCCGAGGAAGGCGTTACCCATATCCAGGCGGTGATCGCATCGGTCCGCAGCCTGGGCTATGGCAAATGGCAGATCGGGCTGGACGACGGCGCGCAATGGATCACGACCGAAGCGATCACCGCGCGTGATCCCAAGGTCGGGCAGTCGATCGAACTGAAACGCGCCGCCATGGGCAGTTTCATGGGCAAGGTCGATGGCGGTCGCGCCGTAAGGATGAAGCGGATAAGCTGACGAGGCTATTGCCCGCTGGGCATCGGCCCGGCAAGCAAGAGCGGATCGATCCGCGCGTCATTCCACTTCATCCCCCAATGAAGGTGCGGGCCGGTAGCCCGCCCGGTCGCGCCGATCGCACCGATACGCTGTCCCTGCGATACATGATCGCCTAGCTTCACATCAATGCGCGACAGATGCAGGAACGCGCTGTTCAGGCCATGGCCGTGGTCGATCATCAGCAAATTGCCTTCCAGCGTGAAAGGCTTGTCGGCGGCCAGTATCACCACGCCGTCGGCCGGGGCCACGACCGGCGCACCGGTCGCCCCGGCCACGTCGACCCCGCCATGATAGGCGCCAGCCGTCCCCTGATAGATGCGCTGCGCCCCGAACAGGCCCGATATACGCCCCACTCGCGGCCAGACGAACCGCTGCCGCCAACCCGTGGCGTCAGTCACCACCGCCCGCGCAGCGGCGATCTGTTCCAGTTCCGGCTTGCGCAGCGCCAGAAACGCCTCAGTGCTTTTGGTGGGCCGCATCGGCGCATTGATCCGTTCGATCCGCCATGCACGCGGAGCGATGGCAATCGGGTGATCAAGCGTGCGGCCATCGGCCAAGCGGGCGGTCAGTTGCCCCGTCGGCCCGGCGTCGCGATCAAACGCGATCAGGAAACGGCCATCGCCATCGACCGGAACCAGCTTGCCATCCAACGTCAACGCCACCGTGCCCGCAGGGGCAGTGCCCAGCAGCACGCCACCCTGCGTCGCCGCCCCCTTGATCGTGAAGTCGGCGCGGTCGGGCAAGGGCGCGGCAGGTGCGGAAACGCCCGCCAGCGCAATCAGCAGTACCGCCGCCCAGTGCCTCATCGGCCGCCATTCGCCTTGATTTCGGCCCGCGCAGAGGCTTCCGCATTGGCATAGGGTTCCTGCCGCGCGATGCTCCAATAGCGCAAATCCTCAAGCGCAATCTTCTGGCCGGTCACCGCGCACAGCACATGATCGCCCGCCTGCAGCACGCGGAAACTATAGGCCATATAATGGAGCCGGGCGACACGATCGCTGTTGGACATCAACATGGGTCAGACCTTCTGGCGCTTCACGAAAACAGATCCTTCTGCGGCTCTTCCACCCCGCGCGGTTTGCGCGTCGGGCGTGGTGGAGCAGATATAGCGGCTGGGGCGGGCTTCTCAAGCGATGCCCCGCTATCCCCGACCGTCGCATCGACCGTCCCGTCCCGGAAATGCAGCGTCACCGCGCCTGCGGCCTGTGCCGCTGCGACCGACTGAACCAGCCGCCCGTCAGCCATCACCCGCGCATAGCCCCGCGCCAGCGGCAGGTCGGGATCAAGCGAGGCGAAATGGCGCGACACCCGGTCAAGCGCCGTCGCCCGATCGCGATAGACGCGCGCCAGATAGTCCGGGCGTGGCCGCAAACGGTCCAGCCGTTCGCTCGCCCGCTGGAGATATTGCTGAAGCAGCGCCGGTCGCAACGCCCCGCCTGCTTGCCCCAGTTGCGCGCGCGCATCCGCAATCCGGTGGCGCAAGCCGCTGCCCAGCGCGTCGGACAGCTGGTCCAGCCGCTGCCGCTGGGGCGCCAGCAACATATCGGGCGTCGGCATCAGCCGCGCCTGCATTTCCAGCCTTTCCCTGGCCTGCCCCGCCCCGCGCCGTACCGCGCGCCCGGCACGCAAGCCCATCTCGCCCAGCATCGCCAGCAGGTCCGCCCGTACCGGCACCGCCAGTTCCGCCGCCGCCGTCGGCGTGGGCGCGCGCATGTCGGCGGCATAGTCACACAGCGTGGTGTCGGTTTCATGCCCGACCGCGGAAATGATCGGAATCGAACAGTCGGCGACCGCGCGCACGACGATTTCCTCGTTGAAACTCCACAGATCCTCGATCGATCCGCCGCCGCGCGCCACGATCACCAGATCGGGCCGCGGCAGCCGCCCGCCCGCTTCCATCGCGCTGAATCCGCGCACCGAACGCGCAATCTGTTCGGCAGCCCCCTGCCCTTGCACCAGCACCGGCCAGACCAGCACATCGGTCGGGCAACGATCCGCCAGCCGGTGCAAAATATCGCGAATGACGGCGCCCGTGGGCGATGTCACAACGCCAATCGTGCGCGGCAGGAAGGGCAGCCGCCGCTTGCGCTCCGCCGCAAACAGCCCTTCGCCCGCCAGTTTCGCTTTCAGCTTCTCCAGCAGCGCCATCAGCGCGCCTTCGCCCGCCAACTCCATCCGATCGATCACGATCTGATATTTCGACCGGCCGGGATAGGTGGTCAGCTTGCCGGTGGCGATCACCTCCACCCCATCCTGGGGCGCAAAGGCCAGCCGTTGCGCCCCGCCCTTCCACATCACCCCGTCCAGCACCGCATTATCGTCTTTCAACGCCAGATAGAGATGCCCGGACGCCGCCCGCTTGAACCCGGAAATCTCGCCGCGCAGCCGCACATGGCCGAAACGATCCTCCACCGTGCGCTTGAGCATCCCCGACAATTCGCTGACCGATAGCGGCGGCGCGTTGTCGCCCGCCCGTTCCTCCGCTAACAGGCGGCCCGAACTGTCATAGGCATCATATTCCGGGGACATGGGCGACATGAACATCCTTTTGCTTGGCGGCGGCGGCCGCGAACATGCGCTGGCGTGGAAGCTGGCGCAATCGCCCCGGCTCGATACGCTCTATGCCGCGCCGGGCAACCCCGGCATAGCCCAGCACGCGACATTGGTCGACCTTGCCGCGACCGATCACCGCGCCGTGCTGGATTTCTGCACCCGCCATTCGATCGGGCTGGTGGTGATCGGCCCGGAAGCGCCGCTGGTCGATGGCCTCGCCGATAATCTGCGCACCATGGGCGTGCCGGTATTCGGCCCCGGCAAGAAGGCTGCGCAACTCGAAGGGTCAAAGGGCTTTACCAAGGATCTGTGCAAACGCGCGAACATTCCGACTGCCGCCTATGTCCGCGTCACGTCCAAGGATGGCGCGATTGCCGCGCTGGACGATTTCGCGCTGCCGGTGGTGATAAAGGCCGATGGCCTCGCCGCGGGCAAGGGCGTGATCATCGCCGAAACGCGCGATGAAGCGCTGGACGCGCTCGACACCATGTTCTCCGGCGCGTTCGGCGCGGCGGGCGAGGAAGTGGTGCTGGAAGAGTTCATGAGCGGCGAGGAAGCCAGCTTCTTCGCGCTGACCGACGGCACCGCCATCCTGCCCTTTGGCTCTGCGCAGGATCACAAGCGAGTGGGCGATGGCGACACCGGACCGAACACCGGCGGCATGGGCGCCTACAGCCCGGCCCGCGTCCTGACCCCGGAACTCGAAGCCCAGGTGATCGAAACGATCATCAGGCCAACGGTCGCCACCTTGGCCGCCGAGGGCATGCCCTACTCAGGCGTGCTCTATGCCGGGCTGATGCTGACCGATCAGGGGCCGAAACTGATCGAATATAATGCCCGCTTCGGCGATCCCGAATGTCAGGTGCTGATGATGCGCTTCGACGGCGATCTGGTCGACCTGCTGCTCAGCGTCGCCCAGGGTACGCTGGCCAGCCAGGGACCAGTCGCGCTGGCCGATCGCACCGCTCTCACCATCGTCATGGCTGCCAAGGGCTATCCGGGCACCCCGGAAAAGGGCGGCGCGATCAGCGGCATCGACGCGGCGCAGGCTGGCGGCGCACTGGTGTTCCACGCTGGAACCGCCGATCAGAATGGCACGCTGGTCGCCAATGGCGGCCGCGTCCTCAATGTGACCGCCACCGGCGATACGGTCGGCGCGGCGCAGGCGGCAGCTTACGCCGCAGTCGACGCCATCGACTTCCCCACCGGCTTTTGCCGCCGCGACATCGGCTGGCGCGAAGTCGCCCGCGAACAGGCATGAAGCCTTGCCGTCCGGGGCGACACTTATTTACATAGGCACGGCATAATCACGAAAGGCAGCGCGCGATGCAGGAATTTTTCATGGACTATGGCCTGTGGCTGTTGATCGGGCTGCTGGTGATCATCGGCCTCGTCTTTCTGCTGTCCGGCAAGGACAAGGCGCAGGACGCCCCGCAGGACATCGCACCCACGCCGCCCGCCCAGACCCCGCCTGCCGCTCTGGTAGAGCCGACACCCGCGCCCCCCATCGCCGCACCGGTCGAGCCCGTGGCCGCGCCGATAGCGCCGATAGCCCCGATCGCGACTGCCCCCGAACCAGCGCCGGAACCCATGCCGGTCTCACCCGCCGCCACGGCTGCACCGGAAGCCGACGACGACCTGCTCCGCCTCAAGGGCGTGGGACCAAAGCTCAAGACATTGCTGATCGAACTTGGCGTCACCCGCTTCGCCCAGATCGCCGCCTGGACCGACACGGACCTCGCCGCGATCGACGCCAAACTGGGCAATTTCAAGGGCCGCCCGGTCCGCGACCAGTGGATCGACCAGGCCAAATATCTCGCCGCAGGCGACATCGCCGGCTTCGAAGCCAAATATGGCAAGCTCTGACCGGTCAGGCGCTGGCCGGAGCCGGTGCCTGCCCCATCGGCGCTGATGCCGAACGCGACGGCATAGCACTTCCAACCAGTCGCTGGGCCAGCGCATTGCGCGCCGCCAACCTGCTGGCGATCGCCAGCAGCAGGATGGACAGCGCCAACATGGGAAGCGGACCCACCCCCGCCAACATGACCGCCGCCATCGCCAGCGGATGCCATAGATAGAAGAACAGGCTGTCCCGCCCGACCGCGTTCAGCGGCGCGAAAGACAGGCGCACCGCCGACAGCTGCGGCAGCAGCGCGATCAACCCCAGGCACATCAGCAACCGGGCTGGCACGAAGGCCAGACCGTTTTCGCTACCATAGAGCGCGCTCCACCACCCCATGCCTAGCGCGCTCAGCAGCAGCGTCACCCCCAGATAGCGGGTCGGCAATCCCCGCTCCGCCATCAGCATCCCGAAGAAGAAATAGACCGGATAGCGCAGGAAGCGACTATCAGGCGACAACAGGGTGACGCCGGTGACGCCATGGTTCAGCCCGAAACTATACATGGTCGCCAGGCTGACTCGCGTGCCGATTGCCAGCAACAGGAGCGGCGACAAAGGCACCAGCCGCGTCACCAGGATCAGGAAGAACAGCACCGGCACATACCAGAGGTGGAAGGGCGGGCGCAGCAGCAGATCAATTGGCAACGTCCAGCTGATCGACCAGCCACTGACCAATATATAGACCAAAAGCGCCACGGCCCATGGCAGCAGCATCCGGCTGCCATAACGGCCGAACATTCGCTCCGGCGGGTCGTTCCGGGTGCGTGTCACATTGAGCAGGTAGCCTGAAATGCCGATCATCAACGGCATACGAAAGCCCGCCCCGACCCACAGCGCCAGATGATGCTGTTGCGTCAGTTCCATGGCATGTCCGGCCATGACCAAAATGATCAGCGCACCCTTGAGCAGGTCCACCGACGGATTTTTCGTCACATGATAACCCCATGTCCCCGATCATGGAGTTAGCGCATGGACTGCTGCCTTCCAGTTAACCATCAGGGTAAACAAGGCGCTACCGCGTCCTTTACGGTGGGTTTCCCGCGCCGGTAAATGCGCTAAGACTGGACGGGATGACGGATAAGCGCCCCTTGACTAGCCTCAACGCATCGCCACTGGCCAAGCTGGCGGTGGCGCTGGCTGTGTTCGGCCTGATTGTCGGCAGCTGGAGGCTAGTCATAAGCTATCGCGAAGCCAATATGGTCTTGCCTGATGCTGCCAACCGGCAGGGCAACTGCACCCTCTGGTTCGTGGGCAGCAGCTCGGTCCACCGCTGGACCAGCCTTGATCGCGACATGGCCCCGTGGATCGCCCATAATCGCGGCATCAACAGCGCGACTTTTGCCGACATCCTGCCGCGCTTCGCCCATATCGACCCAGTCGACGGCCGCCCCCGCGCGATCATCCTCTATGCTGGGGAAAATGACATCGCCACCGGCGTCCCGGTGCGCACTGTCATCCGCCAGCTAGCCGCCTTCCTCGACCTGCGCCGCCAGAAATTCGGCGAACTGCCGGTGCTGATCCTGTCGATGAAGCCCAGCCCCGGTCGCGCCGCCAGCCTGCCCGACCAGCGCCTGTTCAACGCCGCCGCCCAGCGGCTGATCACGCATATGCCCGCCAGCTTCTATGCCAACATCACGTCGCCACTGCTCAAGAACGGCCAGCTTGGCGACAATTATCAGCCGGACGGTGTGCATATGAACGCGCAGGGCTATCGTATCTGGGCCGACGTCGTGCGCAATCGCCTGAAGCAAATCCTGCCCACCGATACGCTGCGCAGCTGCAATTAACCGCCCAATATCTCCCGCGCGCGCGGCGCAAGCCGTTCTGTTGCGGCTGCGTGGATGCCGGGCGCGGCGCATAGCAGGCCAAAGGCGGTTGGCCGGGGCCGGTTGAACAGCAATGGATCGCCCAGCGCATCGGTCACCATCGCGCCCGCCTCCTGACAGATGATCGCGGCGGCCGCTATGTCCCATTCATTGCCCCAGCGCACCGTGGCGACCAGATCAGCCTCATCGGCGGCAACCATCGCCATGCGCAGCGCGATGCTGTTGGGCTTTTCGACCATCACCAGATCATTGTCGTTACGCGGCAATTGTTCGGCTGGCACCCGCGCGCCGGTGAGAAGCGTGCGCGATCCCGCGCGCAACGTCCGTCCATTGCGGGTCGCCCCATGCCCGGCCTGCGCAATCCAATATTCGTTGCGGGCAGGCGCGGCCAATATCCCCAGCCGCACCGCGCCATCCTCGACCAGCGCGACCGACACCGCCCAGCCGCGTCGTCCGCGCAGATAGTCGCGCGTGCCGTCGATCGGATCGACCACCCACACGCGGGACACGCCCAGCCGATGCACGGTATCGGCCGTCTCCTCCGACAGCCATCCCGCCCCCGGATCGATCGCGCCGAGCGAGGCGCGCAGCAGGCCGTCGACTTCCAGATCGGCATCGCATACCGGGTGGCCCGGCACTTTTTCCCACTGGCGCACGCGCGTTTCGCCACCCGCCCATAGCGCCAGCGCATGATCGGCCGCATCCGACACGGCCCCCACGATCGCGCGCAGGTCGATATCAGCCCCCGGCAACGGTCATCCCGTCGACGCGTAACGTCGGCACATTCATGGCATAGCGGAAATGCAGGTCATTGGCGGGTATCAGGGAACGGAACATCGCCTTCAAATTGCTGGCGATGGTGATTTCGGACACCGCGTTGGTCACCGCGCCATTTTCGATCAGGAAGCCAGCTGCCCCCCGGCTATAATCGCCAGTGACGCCGTTGACGCCCATGCCGATCAGTTCGGTGACATAGATGCCGCGCTTCACGTCCGCCATCAGGTCGCCGGGGGATATGCTGCCCGGCTCCATATGGACGTTGGTGATGCTGACCCCCGGCGCGCCGCTGCCGCCACGGCTGGCATGGCCGGTCGGTTCCTGTCCCAACTGGCGTGCCGACGCACTGTCCATCAGCCAGCCGGTCAGTACCCCCTTGTCGATCAGCGCGCGCCGTTCGACCGGCAGCCCTTCGCCATCGAAGGGGCGCGATCGCAGCCCGCGCGCCAGCAACGGATCGTCGATGATGGTGACGTTCGCGTCAAACAATGCCTCGCCCAGCGATTCGAGCAGGAAACTCGATCGCCGCGCAATCGCCGGGCCGACCATGCCGCCAATCAGATGCCCCACCAGGCTGGAACCAATGCGCGGATCGAAAATCACCGGCATGACGCCGCTATCGACCTTGACCGGATTCAGCCGCGCCACCGCCCGCTGGCCCGCCCGCACGCCGACCGCCTCGGCCTGGTCCAGATCTTCCAGATGACGCGCGCTGTGGCTGGCATAGTCGCGCTGCATGTCCGATCCGCTGCCCGCCAGGACGCTGGCCCAGGTCGAATGGCTGGTTGCGCCATAGGCGCCCGCAAAACCATGGCTGGTCGCCAGCGCAATCTGGCTACGCCCGCTCGACGCGCCCCCGCCCTCGCTATTGGTGATGCCCGGCACGGCGCGCGCCGCGTCCTCCGCCATCATCGCGCGTTCGCGCAGCGCAGCGGGTTCCGGCTCCTCGCTGTCGGTCAGGTCCAGCGCGGGCGGGCGCTTCTTCATCAGCCGGTCTTGCGGGGCAAGGCCCGCATAAGGATCTTCGGGCGCCTCGCGCGCCATCGCCACCGCCCGGTCGACCAGCGTGCCGAGCGTTGCGGGGTTCATGTCGGACGCGGAAATGCTGGCCGACCGGTTGCCGATGAACACGCGCAGGCCGATCTCCTCGCCCTCCGACCGCTCAATATCCTCCAGCGCGCCAAGCCGCACCGATATGTTGGTGGAGGCATTGCAGGCATAGATGGCGTCGGCTGCGTCCGCCCCCGCCTTGCGCGCGGCGCTCACCAGATCCTGCGCGCGCGACTGGGCTTCTTCTAGGCTGAGCATGGAGGCAAGCTATTCCCGAAACGAAAAAACAATGGCTCGGCCTTACGCGCTTGGCTCGCGCGGGGCAACGCCCGCCAGCCAATGGTCGAGCAAGTGCCACGCCACCGCCATGCGCGGCGGCGCGATGAAGGGCGCGTCCGGCTGCCCGGCCATCGCTGCGCGCACGCCATCGGCATCGCACCAGAAAGCGTCCTCGATCTCGGTCGGGTCCAGCGTCAGCGCGTCGCCCGCTGCCTGCGCGACGCAGGCGATCATCAACGACGATGGGAAGGGCCAGGGCTGGCTCATCACATAGCGCACGTCATGGACGCGGATACCCGCTTCCTCGAACAATTCGCGCGCCACCGCTTCCTCGATCGTCTCGCCCGGCTCGATAAAGCCCGCGAGCGCCGAATAGCGTCCCGGTGGCCAGGCATGCTGGCGGCCCAGCAGCACCTTGCCCTCATATTCCGCCAGCATGATCGACACCGGGTCCACGCGTGGAAAATGCTCCGCCTGACACGCCCCGCACTGGCGCGCCCAGCCTGCCTTGACCGGCGCAGTCCGCCCGCCACAGACCGCGCAGAAGCGGTGGCGCACGTGCCAATGCAGCAAACTGCGCGCTGTCCCGTAAAGCGCCAGTTCCTGCGCTGACACTTGCCCTGCCAATGCCCGGCTGCGGGGCGTCGCACCCGATCCGCTCGTCAATTCGACCAGCAATTCAGCGAAGATCGGTCGTCCCGCCGGATCGACGCCCAGCAGCACATGATCCTCGACCAGCGCGCCGCCATCGATCGGCTCCAGCACCAGCGCGCCATCGACCTCGACCGGCTCCAGCCCATCCAGCACCAGCACGCGCGCTGCCGGATCGGCAAATGTCTCCGCCAGCAATGCAGGGTTCGAGCGGATATGGTCGACACGATCGAGCGTGCCGCCGACAAAGCCGGGCGGGTCATCAAGCCGGGGGTCAGTGCCGTGCATCCGCATCCTTCTCCTTCAACACCGCCTGCGCCGCGCGGGCGAATAAAGTGGGCAGGCCCGCATCGGCAATGCGTTCGACCGGCCACCATTCGCCTGCGCCGGACGGGACATGATCCTGCTCCACATGGGTGGTATGGACGGTCAGCGCCAGCGAGAAATGGGTAAAGACATGGGCAACCGGATCGGCCAGCGTCCGCCAGTCCCCGGCAAAGGGTGGCGCGGCGGCGGGATCGGCGCTCCAGTCGGAACTGGGCAGCGCCCGCATTCCGCCCAACAGCCCCTTGTCCGGACGGCGCACCAGCCAGACATGACCGTCCGCCCGCTCGATCCACCAGCCATGACCGTTACGATGCGGCCGCGTCTTCTTGGCCGCCTTGGCCGGATAGGCGGCGGGGTCAGCCGTGCGCACTGCCGCACAATCGTCCCGCAACGGGCAGATGCCGCACGCCGGATTGCGCGACGTGCAGATGGTCGCGCCCAGGTCCATCATCGCCTGCGCAAAATCCCCCGCCCGCGCATCGGGCGTGATCGCATCCGCTGCCGCGCGGATCGCCGGGCGGGCCGCTGGCAATGGCGTATCGATGGCAAACAGCCGCGCCACCACCCGCTCGACATTGGCGTCCACCACCACCGCGCGCCGCCCAAAGGCGATCGCCGCGACCGCAGCGGCGGTATAGGCGCCCACCCCCGGCAGAGCGCGCAACCCCTCCTCCGTATCGGGGAAATGCCCGCCATGATCGCGCACCACCGCACGCGCGCAGGCCAGCAGGTTGCGGGCGCGGGCATAATAGCCAAGCCCCGCCCAGGCCGCCATCAGATCGGCATCGTCCGCCGCCGCCAGTGCCTCTACGCTGGGCCAGCGCGCCGTGAATTTCGCGAAATGGGGGCCGACCGCCGCCACAGTCGTCTGTTGCAGCATGACTTCGGACAGCCAGACCCGATAGGCGTCGGCCGCATTGGCGCCGGGCAGCGCGCGCCAGGGCAGGCGCCGGGCATGGACATCATAATGGGCCAGCAGGTCGGCCGCTATTTTTACCCCGTCTTTTACCATGTCACCCTCGACGCGCATGGCGGCGCTATGCCATGGTGCGGCCCATGACGGAACGCCCCCCGACACCCAAAGTGAAAAGTCGCGCCATTCCAGCGGCGGAGCGGCCGCGCGTCGGCGGATCGCGGCGAATCGCCGATCTGATGCCCGACATTGGCCGCGCCGCCTTCCGCAAGTTCGGCTTCGTCCAGTCGAGCATCGTCACCCGCTGGTCGGAAATCGTCGGCAGCCATTATGCCAGCATTTCCGCGCCCGAATCGATCCGCTTCCCGGTCGGGCAAAAGGCTGGCGGCACGCTGCAACTGACGGTCATGAGCGGCCATGCGCCGATGGTCCAGCACATGGTGCCGGACATCATCGAACGGGTGAACCGCTTTTTCGGCTATGCCGCCGTGGCGAAAGTGGCGATGCGGCAGGGCGAAATCATGCCCAGCCCCGCCGAGCGCCGCCCGCCGCCCCGCAATCTCAAGCCCATTCCGGTCGAACTGGGCGATTCGCTGCGCGACATTGGCGACCCGGAATTGCGCACGGTGCTGGAATCGCTGGCGCAGGGACTTGCCAACAGCAGCGGCCTGCCCAAAATCGGATAATCGTTCGGCTGGCGTTCAGCACCAGTCATTAACTGGACTTGGCTCATGAAAAAGCTGCTTTCCCTCGCCCTTCTCGCTCTCCCCGTCGCCGTCCTGGCCGCACCCGCCGCCAACTGGGTCGACCGCGTCACCGTCTCGGCGATCGGCGGCCATGCCATGGGCAATCCCGCCGCGCCCACGAAGCTGGTCGAATATGTCAGCTACACCTGTAGCCATTGCGCCCATTTCGTCGGCGAAGCGAGCGCCCCGCTCAAGGCCGATTATGTCAAAAGCGGCAAGGTCAGCGTCGAAGTGCGCAACGCCGTGCGCGACAAATATGACCTGACCGCCGCGCTGCTTGCCCGCTGCGGCGGCCCGGCGCGCTTCATGGGCAATCATGAGGCGCTGTTCGCCAATCAGGATGCGTGGATGGAACAGCTGCTTGCCTATGATCGGGACGCGGTGAAGCCGACCGAACAGATTGCGGCGCTGCGCGACATCGGCCAGAAAACCGGCCTCTACACGCTGATGGCCAAGCGCGGCTACACGCCCGCCCAGTTGAACGCCTGCATCGCCAGCCCCATGGCGATGAAGCAGGTCATGGCGATGACCGACGAGGCATGGAACAAGGTGAAGATCAACGGCACGCCCGGCTTCACCATCAACGGCGCGCTGGTCGCCGGATCGGACTGGGGCAAGCTCCAGGCTGCATTGCCCCCCGTCGCCCGCTGATCTAATAAAGCCGTCAACCCGCCCATAATCGGAGCCTTACCCGTCGTGAAAGCCTTGTCCGGTGTCGTCCTTATCGCCCTGTCCCTCACCCTTGCCGCCTGCGGCAAGAGCGAAGAGGGCACCGCGCCCAAGGGCGAAGCCATTGCCGCCGTCGCGCCGCCAGCGGGCACCAGCTGGTCGGAAACCATCGCGGCGACGCCAGAGGGCTATTTCGTCATGGGCAATCCGGCGGCCAAGCTGAAGCTGGTCGAATATGGCTCCTACACTTGCAGCCATTGCCGTGACTTTTCCGTCGAAGCGTCGGAGGAGATCAAGAAGCTGGTCGATACCGGCAAGATGAGCTTTGAATTCCGCACCTATGTCCGCGACCCGATCGACATTTCGACCGCGCTGCTCGCCCGTTGCGGCGGAAAGGACATCTTCTATCCCCTGTCCGAACAGTTTTTCGCGAACCAGAACGCGATGTTCGAAAAGGCGCAGGCTCTGGGCGACCAGCCTTATCAGGCGTTGATGAGCGCCCCGCCGGCACAGCGTTTCGGCCGGCTGGCCGGTGCGCTGGGCCTGATCGATTTCGCCAAGCAGCGCGGCATTGCCGAAGATCAGGCGAAACAGTGTCTGGCCGATACCGGGGCAGCCGAAAAGCTGGCCAAGGGCGTCGAAACAGCCAACAGCCAGTATCAGATCACGGGCACGCCCAGCTTCCTGATCAACGGCGTGCTGGTCGACAATGTCGCCAACTGGGCGACGCTTCAGCCCAAGCTCAAGGAAGCAGGCATCTGATTGCGCGTCGGGGGGCGGACATCAGCGCCTGAGCGCTTGAAGGCAGGGGCGGCCGCACGCCTCCCCTGCGCGCCCTTGTTCTGCGCCGCATTGCGGCCTTGGCGCAGACAACAGAAATGCAGATAAAGCGGCTCAAGCTTTCCGGCTTCAAAAGCTTCGTCGATGCGACCGAATTGCGCATTGAACCCGGCCTGACCGGCATTGTCGGCCCCAATGGCTGCGGCAAGTCCAACCTGCTGGAAGCCATACGCTGGGTCATGGGCGAATCCAGCGCCAAATCCATGCGCGGCGGCGGCATGGAGGATGTGATCTTCGCCGGCACCGCCACCCGGCCCCAACGCGATTTTGCCGAAGTCTCGCTCCTGACGGTGCAGGAACAGGGTGAGCTTTTTTCCGCCGTGGATATAGGCCCGGACGGCGAACTGGAGGTCACCCGCCGGATCGAGCGCGGCGCAGGCAGCGCCTATCGCGCCAATGGCCGCGACGTGCGCGCCAAGGATGTGTCGCTGATCTTTGCCGACGCCGCCACCGGCCCGCACAGCCCGGCGCTGGTCAGCCAGGGCCGAATCGCCGCCGTCATCGCTGCCCGCCCCCAGGAACGGCGCGCCATGCTGGAGGAAGCGGCCGGGATTGCGGGCCTGCATGTCCGGCGCAAGGATGCCGAGCAGAAACTGCGCGCGGCCGAAACCAATCTTGCCCGGCTCGCCGAAATATTGCTGGACATGGACGCGCGCGCCAATGCCCTGCGTCGTCAGGCCCGCGCCGCCGAACGCTATATCCGCCTGTCCGATCAGATCAGGGTCGCCGAAGCGCGCGCCCTTTTCGCCCGCTGGCGTGAGGCCCATGCCAGCGCCGAAGCCGCCCGCGCGCAGGCGAAAGAGGCGGAGGCCGCCGTCGCCGCCGCGCAGGACGCGCAACTCGCCGCCGCCGCGCATGCCCAAGCCGCGCTGGCCGCGCTGGCCGAGCGTCGCGCCGCCGCCCAACGCGCGCGCGATGACGCCAGTGAGGCTGGCCATCGCCTCGCCACGCTACGCACCGAGCGCGACGGCGTGGTCCGGCGGCTGCATGATCTGGCCCAACAGGCCGCCCGGCTGGAGGAGGATCGCGCGCGCGAAGGCACGCTCGCCAATGACGCCGCCGACGCCATCGCGCGCCTCACCGCCGAAATCGCAACGTTGAAGGCGCGCATCGCCGAAACCGAAAAGCTGCGCCCCGATTTCGCAAGCCGCATCGCCAGCGCCGAGGACAGCGCCCGCGACGCCGAACTGGATCTGGCCAAGGCGATGGCAAAGCAGGCAGGCGAACAGGCCGAACTGCGCGTCGCCGAAGCGGCGCTGGTGGCCGCGCGCAACCGGCTGGAGCGCGCGGAACGCGACGTTCAGCGCTTGAGCGGCGAAGCCGCCGCCCTGCCCGACCCCGCACCGCTGGAAGCACAGCGCGCCGCCGCCATCGCTGCGCAAGAACAGGCCAGCGCCGCCCGCGATGCCGCCGAAGCCGCGATCCATGCCGCCGAAGGCGCGCGTCAGTCGGCAAGTGAGCAACGTGCCTCTGCCGAAGGCGCACTCTCCGCCGCGCGCGCCGCACTCGCCGCGCTCGACAGCGAAGCGGCTGCGCTCAAACGCGCGGTAGATAGCGGTCCCGGCGGTCGTACCCGTGCGCTCGATCGGCTCAAGGCCGCGCCGGGCTATGAACGCGCTTTGGCCGCTGCGCTGGGCGACGATCTGGAAGCGCCGATCGCCCCCGACGGCAAGCGCCGCTGGGCCGGCGCGCCGTCGCTGACAAGCGACCCCACACTGCCCGACGGCTGCGCGCCACTCGCCGCCCATGTCAACGCCCCGCCCGAACTCGCCCGCCGTCTGGCCCAGATTGCGGTCTCCGACAGGGATGAAGGCCAGCCCCTTGCCGTCGGCCAGCGCCTCGTCACCCGCGATGGCCAGTTGCGCCGCTGGGACGGCTATGTGGCGATGGAAGGCGGGGCTGCGGCGGCGGAACGATTGATCCGGCTCAACCGGCTGGAGGCGATCGCCGCGAACCGCCCCGCCGTCCAGGCGCAGGTCGATGCCGCCAGCACCGACCAGCAGCAGGCCAAGGCCCGCGAACAGGCTGCCAGCGATTCGCTCGCCAGCGGCCGCACCCAGCTTGCCCAGGCCGATCAGAGCTTGCGGATCGCGCTGCGCAGCGCAGACGAGGCAACGACTGCGCTGGAACGACTGGCAGGGCGGCGCGAAGGGATTGAGGAGCGACTGGCGGAGGCGCGCCGCGATGCCGATGCCGCCCGCGTCGATCATGACAGCGCGCAATCTGCCCGCGCCGCCATGCCCGACGGCGCGCACACGCGCACTTTGGTCGCCACGCTGGCGCAGGCGAGCGAAAAGGCCCGCGCCATCGTCAGCCAGCTACAGGCCGATCAAGCCCTGGCCGACCGCGCCCTGTCGAGCGACCGCGAACGGCAAGGCGCTGCCGATGCGGAGATCAAGGGCTGGCGCGCCCGCGCGGGCGAAGCGGCCAAACGCATCGCCGCGATGGTCGCACGCGGTGACGAGATAGCCACCGAACGCGCCGCCATCGCGGGCCAGCCCGACGCGCTGGCGCAGGCCATCGCCGCGCTGGACGATCAGGGCGCGACGCTGACCGCTGCCGCCGATGCTGCCCGCCATACCGAGCAGGACGCCGAAGCCGCCTTGCGCCAGGCCGAGCAGCGATCCGCACAGGCTGGCGAATTGTTCGCCGCTGCCCGCGAAGCGCGCGCCACCGCCTCGGCCCGCGCGGAATCCGCGGATGAACGGCGGATCGAAACCAACCGGCTGTCGGGCGAACGTTTCGAATGCCCACCCCCGCTCCTGCCCGAAAAGCTGGGCTTTGCCAGCGCCGACATCCGCCTCGCCCAGACCGAACAGGCCGACCATGACCGCTTCACGGCCGATCGCGAGCGGATTGGCCCGGTCAATCTCGTCGCGGCGCAGGAACTGGAGGAACTGGAGCAGGTGCAGGCCAGCAGCCGCGCCGAAAGCGAGGAACTGACCCAGGCGATCCATCGCCTGCGCGGCTCGATCGGCAGCCTCAACCGCGAAGGCCGCCAGCGCCTGCTCGCCGCGTTCGAGGCGGTCGACGCCCACTTCCGGCGCCTCTTCACCACCCTGTTCAATGGCGGTCAGGCGCATCTGGAGTTGATCGACAGTGACGATCCGCTGGAATCGGGGCTTGAGATCATGGCCCAGCCGCCGGGCAAGAAGCTGGCTGCGCTCACCCTGCTGTCGGGCGGGGAACAGGCGTTGACCGCCGTGGCGCTGATCTTCGGCCTGTTCCTTACCAATCCCGCGCCGATCTGCGTGCTCGACGAAGTCGACGCACCGCTGGACGACGCCAATGTCGAGCGGTTCTGCGACCTGCTCGACGCCATGGTCGCCCAGACCCAGACCCGCTACCTCATCGTCACCCATAATGCCGTCAGCATGGCGCGGATGCACCGGCTGTTCGGCGTCACCATGGTCGAACGCGGAGTCAGCCGCCTCGTTTCGGTCAACCTCCAGAGCGCCGAAGCCTTGCTGGCGGCAGAATAGCCTTCATCCCCGCCCTAACCAGCCCTTCATCCGCCGAAACAGGCCACGTTCGCTGATCGGCTCGAACATTTCGTCCGGCCCTTCGGGGTCCAGCACCTCATGGTCGGCCAGCCAGGCCTGTACGTCATTCAGGTCTGGCGTCTCATAGGGGCGCAGCGTCCGGCCAGGCTTCTGCCGCATTTCCTCTATCCCCGCGACCAGCCCGCGCTGCGCGACGACGCGCGCCACCCGCTCCACCGGCAGGTCGAGATGCTCGGCGATCAGATCGTCGCGGATCGCCCTGATCCTGTCCTGCCAGCCGGCATTGGCGGGCAGCGCGGTATCAATCGTCACGTCGCATTCGGTGTCCAGCCGCATCGAGCGGTTGTTCATGTTGGATGAACCGACCCGGATCAGCCGGTCATCGACGATCAGGATCTTGGCGTGGACATAGATGGGAACGCCACGCGTCGTGAACGGATGATAGATGCGCAGCCGCCCGTGGACGTCGCGCGCCTTCAAAGCCTCGAACAAGCGCGCCCGCGCCGAATCCATCGCCTGCTGCTCCAGCCAGCCATCGGCCTGGGTCGGATTGATGATGACGATGTCCGGCCCGTCCGCTTCGTCCAGACGTTTGGCGATCGCTTCGGCAATGCGGCGCGATGCGAAATATTGGCTTTCGGCATAGATGCAACGCTGCGCCGCTGCGATCTGGTGGCAATAGAGCCGCTCGATCTCGATCAGTTCCTCCTGATCGTCCATTTTGGGCGCAGAGCGGGAAATGGCGACATCGACATCGGTGAATTGCACCGGCAGATGGTCGGGCCAGCAATCCTCCACCCCCTCGACCGGTGCCAGCGCGTCGCCGCCCGCCCCGACCCAGCGGTTGCGGGCATGTTCCCCCAGCGCCGCGGCGACAGGTCCGGTCAGCGCCGTGGTCGCATCGTGCCAGGGGCCATAGGGCGACCCGTCCGGATGCAGCCGACCCGGTTCTTCATCGCGATGATGGCGCGTGTCCCATCGGTCGCCGGTCATGTCGATGCCGCCGCAAAAGGCGAAGCAATCGTCAATCACCACGATCTTCTGATGGTGGGAGGCAGCGGGCGGATGATGACTGTCCAGCTTCACCGTCACGCGCGGATGCGCCATCCATTTGAGCGTCGTGAACAGGTTGGTCGGCCGCACCATCGACTTCATCGCGCCGACATCCCAGCGCAGCAGGAAGATTTCCAGATCCGGCGTACGGTCCACCAGCCAGCTGATGAAATCGCCGATCACCACCGGCGCGCCATCATGGACCTCATCCTCGCGCACCAGACTGATCGCGGCATCGAAATCCCAGCCGATCAGCATGATCCGCCGTTTCGCCTTGAGCATCGCCGTGCGGGCATGGCGGAAATAGGCGTCGGCGTCGATAATCGTGCTGGCGCGCGTCGCCCGTGCGATCTGCCAGCAATCCTCTCCGGCGACGGGGCCGGCAATTGGCGCGCTCATGCGCTGCCGACCACTAGGCATCCCAGAAACATCAACAGTCCGGCAAAGCGGTTGGATCGGAATTTGACGAGTGGATCGAGACCATCTTCGCGCAGGGTGGCGACCTGCCACAGCAGATGCACCGCCACCGGCAGCAATGCGGCCAACGCCAGCATCTGCGGCCGCACCTGCCAGATCGCCCCGCTCCACAGGCCGAGCGCACACAGATAGCAGAGCGCCACGCCCAGCCGGACGTGCCGCCCCATGGATAGGGCGCTGGAACCAATGCCGATCAGCGCGTCGTCCTCCCGGTCCTGCAGCGCGTAGATCGTGTCATAGCCCACAACCCAGAAAATGGTTCCGGCATAAAGTGAAATTCCCGGCAGCGTCAGCGCGCCCATCACCTCGCTCCACCCGACCAGCGCCGCCCATGAAAAGACGAGGCCAAGCCAGACTTGCGGCCAGCCGGTGATCCGTTTCATGAAGGGATAGGCCGCAACCAGCGCCAGCGACGCCAGCGCGACGACCTGCGCATAGAGGCGCAATTGCAGCAGCACGATCAGCCCGACCAGACATAGCGCAACCAGCCACAGCCAGGCCGTGCGCAGCGTCATCGTGCCGCTCGCCAGCGGGCGCGCCGCCGTGCGCGCCACTTTGCGGTCGAGATCGCGATCGACGATATCGTTGAATACGCAGCCAGCGCCGCGCATCGCGATGCTCCCCGCCAATAGCCAGAGTATCAGCGGCCAGCGCGCAAAACCGCCCCCCGCCAGCGCCACGGCCCAGGCCCCCGGCCAGAAGAGCAGCCACCAGCCGATGGGCCGGTCGAACCGCGCCATCTGCACCAGCGCGCGCGGGGTGTCCGGCAGCCGCGCCAGCAGCCCACGCGCCTGGCTGTCGGGAACGATGGTCTGGCTCAACTGACGCACTCCATTCGGGCCGACTTGTCGAAGCCCCGTTCTTCTCTAAAGACTCCCATAGCCTCCGGGCAAGTTTCGTCGAACGGAAAGCGCATCATGACCGCAACTCCCGCCTGGCCGCCGCAAAGCGCGCCGCGTCTGCATGTCGAAACCCAGTTGGGGGATGGCGTGTCGGTGCCTGTCGATGGCAATCCGGCCCATTATCTGATCAGCGTCATGCGGGTGAAGCCCGACGATATCGTCCTGCTGTTCGACGGCCGGTCGGGCGAATGGGCCGCCCGCGCCCGCGGCATCCGCAAGCGCGACCTGATATTGGAATGCATCCACCAGACGCGACCGTCCGAATCCGTCCCGGATTTCTGGCTCTGCTGCGCCCCGATCAAGAAGGGCCGGATAGATTTAATCGCTGAAAAGGCGTGCGAACTGGGCGTGGCCAAGCTCCAGCCGGTCCTCACGCGCCGCGCCGTAGTGGACAAGCTCAATCTGGATCGTTTGCACGCCCATCTGGTCGAGGCGGCCGAACAATGCGGCCGCACCAGCCTGCCGTATCTTGCCGCGATGGTGAAGCTCGATGCGTTGCTGCGCGACTGGCCGCAGGACCGTCACCTGTTCTTTGCCGATGAAACCGGCGGCGCACCGCTCGCCGCGGCCTTTGCCGCTCACCCCGGTCCCGCCGCTTTCCTGATCGGGCCGGAGGGCGGATTCGACCCTGCCGAACGCGAAGCGATCCGCGCCCACCCGCGCGCCGTGGCGGTTTCGCTTGGTCCCCGCATCCTGCGCGCCGAAACCGCTGCCATCGCCGCAACGGCAGCGTGGATGACGCTGAACGGGGACTGGCACTAAGTTTCATTTCGCTATTGGATTGAACCGTTTATAGACAGGCCCTATCTGATCAACGCCAGTCGCTGTTTGACCGGCCGAGGGGAAGCATTAAGGGCGGGGCATGAGCACCAGAACCGACTCAGCGGGTGAAGATCCCGTCATCGAAAGCCGCGACCAGTTGATCGCGGCCTTTGCCAAGGGCGAAAAGCCCAAGGATCGCTGGCGCATCGGCACGGAGCACGAGAAATTCGTCTATAACCGCAAGGATCATCACGCCCCTTCCTATGAGGAAAAGGGTGGCATCCACACGCTGCTGATCGGCCTGACCCGTTATGGCTGGAACCCGGTCTTCGAGGGCGAGAATATCATCGCCCTGTCCGGCGCCGACGGCACGATCAGCCTGGAACCGGCCGGGCAGCTCGAACTGTCCGGCGCGCCGCTCGACAATATTCACCAGACCTGCGCCGAAACCGGCCGCCATCTGGAACAGGTGAAATATGTCGGCGACATGCTGGGCCTGGGCTTTCTGGGCCTGGGCATGTGGCCCGACAAGACGCGCGCGGACCTGCCGATCATGCCCAAGGGCCGGTATGAAATCATGCTGCGGCACATGCCGCGCGTCGGCTCCATGGGGCTGGACATGATGCTGCGCACCTGCACCATCCAGACCAATCTGGACTATGGCAGCGAAGCGGACATGGCCAAGAAGTTCCGCGTCTCCCTCGCCCTGCAACCGCTCGGCACCGCGCTGTTCGCCAATTCGCCCTTTACCGAAGGCAAGCCCAACGGCTTCCTCTCCTACCGCAGCCATATCTGGTCGGACACCGATCCCAAGCGCACCGGCATGTTGCCCTTCGTGTTCGAAGACGGCTTTGGCTATGAACGCTATGCCGACTATGCGCTCGATGTGCCGATGTATTTCGTCTATCGCGACGGCAAATATATCGACGCTTCGGGCCTGTCGTTCCGCGATTTCCTGAACGGCGAACTGTCGGTCCTGCCGGGCGAAAAGCCCACGGAGAAGGATTGGGAGGATCATCTTTCCACCGCCTTTCCCGAAGTGCGGCTCAAAAGCTTCCTTGAAATGCGCGGCGCCGATGGCGGACCCTGGGGCCGCATCTGCGCCCTGCCCGCGCTGTGGGTCGGCCTGCTCTATGATCAAGGCGCGCTCGACGCCGCCTGGGATCTGGTCAAGGACTGGAGCATGGAAGATCGCCAGATATTGCGCGATTCCGTGCCGCGCCTCGGCCTCGATGCGCCGGTCGGCAAGGGCCGCACGCTGCGCGACATCGCCCGTCCCGCGCTCGACATTGCGCGTTCAGGCCTCGCCGCCCGCGCCCGTCTCAATACGGCAGGCGACAATGAAACCGGCTATCTGTCCGATCTGGAAGAGGTCGTGTCGTCCGGCAAGACCCACGCCGAACGGCTGCTGGACCGCTATCATGGCGAATGGGGCGGCGACGTCAGCAAAGTCTATGCGGAAGAAAGCTTCTGATCGCTCGATAAGGGCTGCTTATTCGGCTGCCTGAATCACCGCGGCGGCAGGGCGCTTGCGTCCCGTTACCCATGCGAAGAAGCGCGGCACCGGCGCATTGCGCTCCATCCAGTCGCTATAGGCGCGATAATCGGGGTCGGCGGACAGATGCTGTTCTTCCGTCCGGGCGCGCCAGTAATAGACCGCATTGGTGAGCGCCAGCATCGTGCAATTGCGCACTATGTCGGTCATGGACCCGGACACGCTCAGAAAAGGCAGCGCCGAAAACCACCAGAACAGATTTTTCGCCAGATAGGCCGGATGCCGGGTCCAGCGATAGGGACCGTGCGTCAGGATGCCGCGATGGGTCAGGTTGGAAAAGCGCAGGCCGAACGCCACCGTCGCCCAGGCATAGATGCCGGTCAGCAGCACCAGCCATCCACCCAGCGCCCATTGCAGCACGCCCGACCCTTGCGTCCAATAATCCCATTCCGCCCCGCCCGCATGATAATCGAGCGGCCCCCCGCCCCCCATCAGCACGAACGGCGGATAGCAGATCAACGCCGCAACCCAGCCCGCCAGATAAGGGTTGGCGGTGCGGATATGCGAATCCAGCGGCTTGAAGGTCAGAATATAGCCGACTGTGGCAAGGCACACGTCGATCATGAACATGACCGCAATCAGGAAACCGGCCATCGCCACGGGATTGGCGAAGGCCTCCTCGATCCGCCAGTCGACGACATTGGCGAAATTGCCGGGCACGATGGAGACCATGAAAGCCAGGAAAAAGCCCTTCACCGTCCAGGCGCGGGCATGATGGGCGACCTGGCGCATGTCGGGCGCGCCCGCCGCGCCGCCGATCACCCATTGGCCAAAACTGTAACTGGCGTCCTTGGGGTGCACCAGCCGCCGGTCGATCCAGATGATGTAGGGGATGGACAAAGCGAGCAGCCAGGGCGCTGCAGCGGTGAACAGGTCCATCGAAAATCGGTAGTTGCCGTTCCAGTACCAGCGCGCGATGCAATAGAAGATCGCAATGGCGAGCCAAGTCGCCCACAATCCCGCAATCTTGACGATGCTGATGTCCAGCACGTCGCGCACGGGACGCGCCGGGCCATGCCAGTCGATGCCGGTCGATGCGTTGCGATGCACCTTGTCCACCATCAGCGACCACAGCACCATTGGCAGGCCGCAGGCGACGACCGCGGCCAGCCCGGCATTGGGACCGTCCATGCCATAATGGCGCGCCACCAGCGTCCAGAGGCCAAGGCCGACAAGGCCAGCGATGCCCACGCCGTGGCTGACGGCGGATTTGGGGCAGGGATCGACGGAATCGCGCATGGTCGCTGCTCTAGCGCAAAAGGGTAAGCAAGCGGTGAAAGGCATGGCGCGCGTCGGCCGACAGGAATCATCTTAACCTGTAGCAAGGCCATGAACCCTTTTTATCTCAGTGCGTTATCTCAACCTAAGCTTCGACAATGGAGACAGGAGATGACGATTGCGGTGCGATTTCCCGATGGCAGCGTGCGCAACGTCCCTGCCCAGTTGAAGGAAGTCCCGGCCCTTGGCAGCGCCAATGGTCAACCAGTGTTTGAGCGTGTGCCGCTCAACTGCGATCCGGTCTGGCGTTTCCAGCGTGTCGGCGACGATTGGTACGCCGCGCCCCGCAGCGGCAGCCTTTCGGTTCTCAAGCCGATATTGCCCGAATGGTGGAGGACGGTACGGCATATGGGACTAGACGATTCGGCGCCCCGCTCCGCCAAGCAAAGCCAGTCGCAGGGGCGACGCGGCCCGATCGACACCGCCGCCTGATGGGCCGGATTTGAATTTCGCTCAGCCGCCCAGCACGTTGATGGTAAAGGCCAATATGCCAAGGTTGAACAGGAAGGCGGCAAGGCACTGAAACAATACGGTGCGCCGCACGCCGCTGTCGGTGATGGATATGTCGGACGTCTGGAACGTCATGCCCAGCGTGAAGGCGAAATAGAGAAAATCCCAATAGCCCGGCTCCTTCGTGTCCGGGAAATCCAGCCCGGCGCAGTCGCCGCCGCCTTTGTCCGCCCGATAGAAGATATGGGCGTAATGCATCGCGTAAATGAGGTTGGAAAATAGCCAGGCGACCAGCAACGTCGCCAGCAGCAACGCGACCACCCAGGCCTTGGGCCCGCCATGCTGGCTCACAGCCACGCCGACCGCGACCAATATGACCAGGCTGACGATCCCGGTCAGCAACAGCATCAACTCGCGATTGGCGTCATTCGCCTGCGCCTTGCGCCGGATGGCGGCAGGATCGGCACGGATCAACGGCACGACCGACACCATGAAAGCCAGCGCGGCGATGTCGAAACCCGCCATCACCGCTTCATGCCAGCGCAGCCAAAGGCCAAGCGGCGCTGCAGTCACCAGCAGCGCCAAGAACATGCCATAACGCCAGGGGAAGATGGGCTGGCGGGAAATCTTGCGGCTCATGCGCCCTTCATAGCACGGCGGCGATCAGTCCGCGCGCCTGTGCTTCATTGGCCTCCAGATACCAGTTTTCAGGCGCTTTCTGGAGCAATTCCTCCATGCTGATGTCCGATCCCAGGATCAGATTCTGGAACCCTTCATTCTGGATCGCGATCGACGATTCAATCTCGTTCAGCGTCGCCTTCAACGTCGCGATGCAGGTGGAAAGCGGCCCTGACAGCTGGATATTCTTCGTGATCAGCCGCTCATGGATCATGATCCGGGTACCGCGCGTCACATAGCGATTTTCGGTGGCGAAAAAGCTCATGAAGGTCGCCCCCGCCGAATAGACTGCGGTTCGCCCCAGAAATACCAGCCGCCGTTCAGGATAAAGGTCGGAATGGAAACGAATATCCTCGCCCATCAGCCGGGCAATCTCCGGGTCGCCGCCCAGGGTGGAAATTTCCACCACTACCAAACCCTGCTGCGGCGCGTTCGACAGGCAGTTCTTGAAATGCAGATACATGCCATGGTCGACCACCCCCGACAGCATGATCGATGGATATTCAAAATCCTTTGGGCCCAGCATTGGTGCGGTCATAAGCATTGTCGCGTCCTTGGAAGATCGGTGTCGCGCTGCACTACGCATGGGCGCGCAAAAGGTGCCGCGCTTTTACGCTGGCGCCGCGCGCGGGAGCCTGTAAAGAACAGATCATGACCATGGGGCAGCGGACATGATCGCGAAATTGAAAGGACGGCTCGACAGCACCGGGCTGGACCATGCCATCATCGATGTGGGCGGCGTGGGCTATCTGGTCGGCGCCTCATCCCGCACGCTCGCGGCGCTGGGCAGCATCGGCGAAGCGGTGACGATCCACACCGAAATGCTGGTCGCGGCGGATTCGATCCGCCTCGTCGGCTTCGCGCGCGCAGAGGAGCGCGACTGGTATCGGCTGCTCACCCATGTGCAGGGCGTGGGATCGCGGGTGGCGCTGGCGATCCTGTCCGCGCTCGAACCGCTCGAACTGCACCGCGCCGTCGCGATGGGGGACAAGGCGATGATCGCGCGCGCGAACGGCGTCGGCCCCAAACTGGCCCAGCGCATCGTCAATGAATTGAAGGACAAGATCGGCGCGACCCCGGCTGGTGGCCCGATCGACGCGGGCGGCGTCGCCATGCTGCCGACCGGCAGCTTCGCCGCTGACGCGCTCTCTGCGCTCCAGAATCTCGGCTTCAAACCCCATGAAGCCAGCACCGCCGTCGCGTCTGCCGAAGCCGAACTGGGCGACGACGCCAGCCTCGATGCGCTCGTGCGGCTCGCGCTGCGGAAGGCCGCGAAGTGATGCGGTTACACACCCGTCATGCTGAACTTGTTTCAGCATCCATTGGGCCGCACAAGCCGAAGGGGGGTGTCGATGAAGCAACCATGCGTCTATATCCTCGCCAGCCAGCCCTACGGCACGCTCTACATCGGCGTGACGTCCAACCTGATCGGTCGGCTGATGCAACACAGAACGGATGCACTGGCGGGCTTCACCAGCCGATATGGCGTCCATCGCCTCGTTCGCTTCGAGGCTTGCGATACGATGGAGCAGGCCATCCTGCGCGAGAAGCAGCTCAAGCGCTGGCATCGACAATGGAAGATCAATCTCACCGAATCGGAAAATCCCGATTGGGTCGATCTGGCGGTCAACCTCGGCTTGCCGCCGGTCGATCCACGATTGACGCACGATGGATGCTGAAACAAGTTCAGCATGACGAAGTTGGTGAGGGTCGCCCATGACCGAAGACCGCCTGCTCGCCCCCACTCGCCGCGTCGAGGATGTCGACGCCGCGCTGCGCCCGAAATCGCTCGACGAATTTATCGGGCAGGAAGCCGCGCGCGGCAATCTGCGTGTTTTTATCGAGGCTGCGAAGTCGCGCGGCGAGGCGCTGGACCATGTGCTCTTCTTCGGCCCGCCCGGCCTTGGCAAGACCACGCTGGCGCAGATCGTCGCCAAGGAAATGGGCGTGGGCTTTCGCGCCACGTCCGGCCCGGTCATCGCCAAGTCCGGCGATCTGGCTGCCCTGCTCACCAACCTCGACGAAGGCGACGTCCTGTTCGTGGACGAAATCCATCGCCTCAACCCGGCGGTGGAGGAAGTCCTCTACCCCGCGATGGAGGACCGCGCGCTCGACCTGATGATCGGCGAAGGCCCGTCCGCCCGATCGGTCCGCATCGACCTGCCGCCCTTCACCCTGGTCGGCGCGACCACGCGGCAGGGGTTGCTCACCACCCCCCTGCGCGATCGCTTCGGCATCCCGGTGCGCCTGCAATTCTACACCGTGCCCGAACTGGAACTGGTGGTGCGCCGCGCCGCCCGCTTGCTCGACCTTGCCATCACCCCCGACGGCGCTGTGGAGATTGCCCGCCGGTCGCGCGGCACCCCGCGCATCGCCGGGCGGTTGCTGCGCCGGGTGCGCGATTTCGCCAATGTCGCTGGCGTCCCCGCCGTCGATGCCAAGGTCGCCGACGCCTCGCTTCGGCGGCTGGATGTCGATGATCTGGGCCTTGACCTGATGGATCGCCGCTATCTGATGATGATCGCCGACATTTATCGGGGTGGCCCGGTGGGCGTCGAAACCCTTGCCGCCGGCCTGTCCGAAGCGCGCGACACGATCGAGGAAGTGATCGAGCCTTATCTCATCCAGCTTGGCCTCATCGCCCGCACCGCGCGTGGCCGTTGCCTCAACGGTCCGGGCTGGAAGCATCTGGGCCTCAACCCGCCGCAGGACGTCCAAAACGGGCTGTTCGACTGAGAAAAGCATGGCCGCTACGGCATGGCGGGGCTATAGCCATGGCCAAGATCAGGCGCGCGCCAGATGCGTCGGAACCGCAGGAGTCGAGCCTTGAGGGCCATCGAGACATTTCCCAACCTTGTCGCCATGTTCTTCACGCGCGCCGCAGAGCGCGGCGACACCCCCTTTCTGTGGCGCAAGAGCGGCGGGACATGGCATCCGCTCAGCTGGAATGAGGTCGCCCGCCGGGTCGCCGCCCTGTCCACCGCGCTCAAATCCCTGGGCCTCAAGCCCGGCGACCCGGTCATGCTGGTCAGCGAGAATCGGCCCGAATTCTGCATCGCCGACCTGGCGATCATGGCGGCGGGCTGCATCACCGTGCCGACCTACACCACCAACACCACGCGCGATCACCAGCATATCCTGACCGACAGTGGCGCCCGCGCCGTCATCGTCTCGACCGCCAAGCTGGCACAGGCGCTGATGCCCGCCGTCGTCCGCTCGCAGGCCAGCTTCGTCATCGGTATGGAGCCGTTGCGCGGCGCACAGGGGCAGGCGACCTGCCATCTGTGGGACGATCTGATCGCCGCCCACCCCACCGACGTCGCCGCCTGCGCCGCCGCCCAGACCGCAACCCGCCAGGATCAGGCCTGCATCATCTATACCAGCGGTACTGGCGGCGCGCCGCGCGGGGTGATGCAGCATCATGGCGCGATCCTGCTCAATGCCGAAGGCGCAGGCACCATCGTTGCGGAGGATTTCGGCTGGGGCGAGGAGACATTCCTCTCCTTCCTCCCCCTCTCCCACGCCTATGAACATAGCGGCGGGCAGTTCCTGCCCATGCTGCTGGGCGGGCAAATCTACTATGCGGAAGGGTTGGAAAAACTCGCCAGCAATATCGAGGAAACCCGGCCCACCATCATGGTCGTCGTCCCCCGCCTGTTCGAAGTGCTGCGCGCCCGCATCATCAAATCGATCGAGAAGCAGGGCAAATTCCCGACCTGGCTGATGGCGCAGGCGCTGCGCATCGGCGCAAAAGAACAGCAGGGCAAGGCGTCCGTCCTCGACCTGCCGTTAAAAGCCCTGCTTGCCCGCACGCTTCTTCCCAAGATCCGCGCCCGCTTCGGCGGCAGGCTCAAGGCGCTTGTGTCGGGGGGCGCGCCGCTCAACCCCGATGTCGGCCTGTTCTTCGATGCGATGGGCCTCACCCTGCTCCAGGGCTATGGCCAGACCGAAGCCGGTCCCGTGGTCAGCTGCAACCGGCCTAGCGCGGGCATCGCCATGGACACGGTCGGGCCGCCACTCAAAGGGGTGGAGGTCAAGATCGCGGACGATGGCGAAATCCTCGTGCGCGGCGAACTGGTCATGCACGGCTATTGGCGCAACCCGGCCGAAACCGAAAAAGTCCTGAAGAATGGCTGGCTCCACACCGGGGATATTGGCGAATTCGATGCGAAGGGGCGCATCCGCATCACCGATCGCAAAAAAGACCTGATCGTCAATGACAAGGGCGACAATGTCTCCCCGCAAAAGATCGAAGGGATGCTGACGCTCCAGAATGAGATCGGTCAGGCGATGGTGCATGGCGACCGTCGCCCCTATCTGGTCGGCCTGATCGTGCCGGACGCCGAATGGACCCGCGAATGGGCGCAGGCCAATGGCGTCGTGCCCGCCGACGCGCCTGCCAATCCGGCCTATATGGCGGCGCTGCGCGCGGCAGTGGACCGGGTCAATGCCGACCTGTCTGTGATCGAACGGGTGCGCCGCTTCATCCTGGCCGACGAACCCTTCACCATCGACAATGAGGAAATGACCCCGTCGATGAAAATCCGCCGCCATGTCATCCGCAAACGCTATGCCGATCGGATGGACGCGCTGTACAAAGCATGAGGGATTGAAATCTCTGCCTGTGCCGATCTTGGCCGCGATAGTCGCCAGCGCGCCATTGCACGCCGCAACGCCATCTGGCCCGGCCAGCATGGCCGAGCATCAGCGCCAGTGCGCGGGCAAGGATGGCTGGAGCGATCCCGCCCCGCCCGTCCGCATCTTCGCCAATGTCTATGACGTAGGCAGTTGCGGCATCACGGTACTGCTCATCACCGGGGCTAAGGGCCATATATTGATCGACGGGGCCACCGCGCAGGCTGTCCCGGCGATCATCGCCAATATCGAGCGGCTGGGCGTTCGCCCCAGGGACGTTAAATATCTGCTCTCCACCCATGAGCATGTCGATCATGCCGGCGGGCTGCACGCCCTTCAGCAGCGCACCGGCGCCTCCCTGATCGCGTCGGCGGCCGCCCGGCCGATGCTGGAAAGCGGCACCCCCGCCCGCGACGATCCGCAACACGGCGGCCTCGATGCCTTTACCGGCGCGCGCGTCGGGCGCATCGTCAGGGATGGGGAAGCCGTCACACTGGGATCGCTCCGCCTGACCGCCCATCTGACGCCGGGCCATTCGCCGGGCGGCACCAGCTGGTCATGGACCGCCTGCGCCGGAAAAAATTGTCGCAGGATCGTATATGCCGACAGTCTGAGCGCAGTATCGGCGGACGGGTATCGCTTTGCCGATCACCCCGCCTATGTCGCGCGCCTGCGCACGACCATTGCCAAGGTCGCGGCGCTCCGCTGCGACCTGCTCATCACGCCGCATCCTTCCGCCAGCGCTCTTTACGATCGCCTCGCGGGAACAGTCCCTTTGATCGATAGCAAGGCTTGCGCCCGCTACGCCGCTGCTGCGCGTTCGAATCTGGACAAAAGGCTCGCCCGCGAAGCGGCTACCGTCAAACGACGATAAGGGCAGCCGCTCACTTGCCGGGCGTGCGATAGGGTATGAAATCCCCCAGTGCGCAACTGCCCGTCGTCATACCCGACATCAAATTGGCGCTGGCGGCCAGATCGCCCCGGCACAATTGCGTCCCGAAAACGCGCACGATCAGCGTGTCACCAAAGGTCAGGCCGTTGCAACTGCCCATCAGCTCATTCTTGTAGATGAGCCGCTTGTTCACGCGATAGAGCAGCACATTGTTGCTGATCACCGTCAGGTTAGTCTGCGGCTGTTGGTCGATGCAGCTGACCTTTTCGCCTGCAACCTTGCCGGCCAGCTCCTCTTCCAGCTTTGTCGCCTGCTTCTGGGTCAGGGGGGTGGGTTCGTAGCTACCGGTGCAGGCGGCCAGTAGCATGGGCGTCAGGCATATCCATGCACGCATCATGGCTCTCCTCTTTCTCTGCCCCCAAAGACGGCAACATAGCGCAAAATCCGTCAGGCCGCATCCTTCGCCGCGCGCCGCTGCGCCAGCTCATCAACGTTCCGCGCCCGCATGAAGATGTTGGTCGCCCGCTCCAGTCCGATCGTCGTCGGCACGGTCGCCTCGCCACGCGCCCGCGCAGCCTCCACCTCCACCATCCGCGCAGCCAGCGCCGCATTGTCCGGCTCCACGCCCAGCGCGAAACGTCCGTTGGAGAGCGTATATTCATGCGCGCAATAAACGCGCGTCTCGTCGGGCAGGGCTGCCAGCCGCGCCATGTTCGCGAACATCTGCGCCGCTGTCCCCTCGAACAGGCGACCGCAGCCCATCGCGAACAGCGTATCGCCGACAAAGGCGATGGCGTCCTGCGCCAGATGATAGGCGATGTGCCCTGCGGTGTGGGCTGGCACTTCCATCACGGTCGCGACATGTGCGCCGATCCGCACCTCATCGCCTTCTCCCACCGTCCGGTCGAGCGTGCCGATCTTGTCCGCCTCCGCCGCCGGGCCGGTAATCGTGCAACCCGTGGCCGCCTTGATCGCCGCATTGCCGCCGACATGGTCGCCATGCCAGTGGGTGTTCCACACCTGCCCAATGGTCCAGCCGCGCGCCTGCGCCGCTGCCAGAACCGGATCGGCGACGGCGGGGTCGATCACCACCGTCTCGCCACTCGCCCCGTCATGCATCAACCAGATATAATTGTCGCTCAGCACCGGGATGCGGATCACGTCCAGCATCGCGCTTACCATGTACCGACATTGGGCATCGATGCCCAGGGTTCGGCCGGGTCCAGCCGCCCGTCCTGCAACAGTTCGATCGAAATGCCGTCCGGCGATCGCACGAAAGCCATATGCCCGTCGCGCGGCGGCCGGTTGATCGTCACGCCCGCGTCCAGGAAGCGCTGGCAGGTCTCGTATATATTCTCGACCCGATAGGCGAGATGGCCGAAATTGCGCCCGCCATCATAGCTTTCCGGCTGGCTGCCGTCGGTCGGGGGCCAGTTATAGGTCAATTCAACCTGCGCCTCCTCGTCGCCCGGCGCGGCGAGAAAGACCAATGTGAAGCGCCCCTGTTCGCTATCGAACCGCTTGACCTCTTTCAGCCCCAGCAGGTCGAAAAAGGCGATGCTTTTGTCGATGTCGGTTACGCGGATCATGCTATGCAGATATTTGGGCAAGGGTCACTCCGTTCGTCGCCATAAAGCAACGGTTCATCTCAGTTCTGGCACGACAACCCTATAGATAAGGTCGCGCATCCCCCGAAGGAAGAGGAAAGCATTATGGCATTGGAATTGCGGGACAAGGTTTTGCTGGGCAGTGCCGCGTTGCTGGCGCTGGGCGTCATGAGCGGCGGCTATCTGCTGGGCGACGGGCTGAAACGGGCCAAGGCAGCGGACCGCTCTGTCACCGTGCGCGGCCTTGCCGAAAAGGATGTGACGGCGGACCTTGCCACCTGGTCGATCAGCTATTCGGCGACTGGCTTCGATCTGCCCACGGTGCGCGCCGAAATCGACAACAACACGCGCGAACTCAAAGCCTATTTCGCCAGTCTGGGGTTCAAGCCTGACGCCCTCACCCCGGTCGGCGCTGGCGTGAACCAGTATCTCAACAATGGCGTCAACAATATCACCATTACCCAGCGGATGCTGCTGCGCACCACCGACATCGCCCGCGCCCAGCGCGCCGTCGCGCAACAGTTCGACCTGGTCCGCCGCGGCGTGACGCTGCAGGAAGGGTCGGGCATGCGCTACAGCTTCACCAAATTGAACGACCTCAAACCCCCGATGGTCGCCGCCGCCACCAAGGATGCGCGCAACGCCGCCGAACAATTCGCAAAGGACAGCGGCACCAGCGTCGGCGGCATCAAAAGCGCCACCCAGGGCTATTTTTCGATCGACGCACGCGACGGCGAAGGCGGCGACGGATCGAGCGATACGCCCTACAAAAAGGTCCGCGTCGTCACTACGGTTGATTTTTACCTTAAATGACAATAGCTTAGCTAAAAATCGGTAAAAATCATTGCATATGTCTAGTTCAGTGTCGGTTTAACCGCGCCCGCGGCGGGCAATCGCGACAGATTGTCCGCCGCTGCCTTCCCCGCCGCTGTCGTCGGCGCCAGCCTGACCGCGCGCTGCCAGGCCGAGCGCGCGACATCGTCATGCTGTGTCAGCACCGCGATATTGCCTTCCTCCAGCGCCACCGACGCATCGTCAGGCGACAGTTGCACGGCACGGGCAATATGCGCCTGCGCCAAGGCCATCTCGCCCGACCGCCGCGCCAGCGTCGCCGACAGCAGCCAGCCGAGCGGGTCTCCTGGGGCCTGCGCGAGCGCCACATCCAGTGATTCGCGTGCCGCTGCGCTATCGCCCAGCGCCACCAGCGCCCGCGCCCGATCGAGATGCACTTCGCCTTTCTCAAGTCCATCCGGCAGCCCCCGCGCCAGCGCCGCATCGAAATCCTGCCGCGCCTTGGCCGGATCACCACTGGCCAGCGCCGCATTGCCCGCCTGCGCCCACAGCCGCGCGCTCTGCGCCATTTCGGCGCTGCGCTCTGCCTCCTCGGCAGCCTGCTCGAACGCGACGATCGCAGGGCCCCAGCGCTCGGCGCGGGCATAGGCAAAGCCCATGCAATGCCGCGCATAGAAACTGCCGCCGTCGATCCGCCATTTCTGGGCAAAGGCGACGCCTGCATCGGGCGCTTCGATCGCCTGATCCAGGCAGGCCTGAAAAGGCGCGGCATATTTGGCCGGAACCGGAATCCGTCCATCCTCCCGCGCCGCTGCTGGCTTGGGGACCGCAGCCGTCGCAGCCGCCACTGCTTCCTGCTTCTCCTTCCGGCTGCGGTTCATCACCGCCTCGATTTCCGGGTCATAACCTTGCGCAAGGAACAGGAGCGGCAGGAAAAAGGGCATCAGAGACTATCCAGCAGGCTGGCGACGGTGCGGATCAGCAGGGCGATGTCGCTGTCGCGGGAAAGGCGGTGGTCGCCGTCCTTAACCAGCAACGTCTGCACATCGGATGAACGCGCCTGCGCCGCGATCCGCAGCGCCGTTTCCCAGGGCACAGCATCGTCGCACTGCCCGTGCAGCAACCGCACCGGGCAGTCGATGGCGATCGGTCCACCCAGCAGCCGCGACGCCTGCCCCGATTCCCAGAAGCCCCGCGTCGTCACATAGGGCTGGTCACTATAGGGCGTTGGCTCCTCGATCCGCCCCTCGGTCATCAGCAACGCCTTGTCCGCCTCGGTAAATCCCCAGTCTGTAAAATCCGGCGCTGCGGCGATGCCCACCAGCCCCGCCATCCGCTCTGGCCGCGCCAGCGCCACCAGCAATGCCAGCCAGCCGCCCATGGACGATCCCACCAGCACCATCGGCCCTTCGACCAGCGCATCGACCAGCAACAGCACATCGTCCCGCCAACTGGCCAGCGTGCCATCCTCGAACCGCCCGTCGCTGGCCCCGCACCCGGCATAGTCCAGCCGCAACATCGCGCGCCCGCTGCGCGCCGCCCAAGCGTCCAGCGCGATCGCCTTGCCCCCTTCCATGTCGGACATATAGCCCGGCAAAAAGACGATCGTCGGCCCCGCGCCACCCCGCTGACGATAGGCAAGGCGCACCCCGTCAGGCCGGGTAAACAGGGCGGGCGGTACGAAATCGGCATGGGTCATGGCGGGGCATCCTGTCAGGCAAAGGGCTTGATCGCCCATAACCCGGCTTTTTGCCCAAGCCACAAAAATTATCCGCTTTCCTGCGTTGACAGCCCCAAGGCCAGCGGCTAGTTGCGCGCTCCTACCCCGTGCCCAGATGGCGGAATTGGTAGACGCACCAGCTTCAGGTGCTGGCGATCGCAAGGTCGTGGAGGTTCGAGTCCTCTTCTGGGCACCATTTGTTCTTCTCGGAACATCCCAAAAAGTGTATTAAACCCGCAGAAATCCAAGGGAATTGACCCTTGGATCGTGCCGGATCGTCCCGCCTTTTCTCGGGGGTTCCGCACATTTTTGCGGGCCTTTTGCGGGCCTTTGCAAAAACCACATTGGGAAAAGGCCCGCACATGCCTCTGACCGAAACTCGGCTTCGCGCGCTCAAGCCAAAGGACAAACCGTACAAGGTCGCCGATGATCGCGGATTGTACATCGAGGTCTCTCCATCGGGCGGCAGACTCTGGCGATTCCGCTATCGAATCGGCACCGTTGAGAAGAAGCTCTCGATCGGCTCCTATCCCGAAATCAATCTCAAGGACGCGCGCCAAGCCGCCTACGAGGCTCGCGTCAAAGTCGCGTCGGGCGGTGACCCGGCGATGGACAAGCGCAAGCAGAAGATCCGTTCGGAATTCCTTTCCGCCCAGACATTCGAGGCGGTGGCACGCGAGTACATTGATGAGATGATGGTGCAGAACGGTCGGGCGGATGCGACCATCATCAAGGCCAACTTCTTCCTCGACCAGCTGACGGATGCCATCGGCAGTCGTCCGATTGACGAGATCGAGCCATTCGAGGTGCTGGCTCCCCTCAAGCGCCTCGAAGCGAAGGGCAAGCACGAAACCGCCAAGAAGACCCGATCCTTTGCGAGCCGTGTATTTCGCTATGGGGTTGCGACCACGCGCTGCAAAGGCGACCCTACGACCATGCTCCGCGGGGCGCTGATCACGCCCAAGGCAAAGCACTATGCCGCGATCCTTGAGCCGAAGGACCTTGGCGGGCTGCTGCGCGCGATCCAGGACTACACTGGCAACTTCATCACCCGGTATGCCCTGCTCATCGCACCTCATGTCTTTGTACGCCCTGGCGAGCTGCGGCATGCCGATTGGAAGGAGATCGACCTGGAAGAAGGCGTCTGGCGCATCCCGGAGGGCAAGATGAAGGCGCGCCGTCCTCATGCCGTGCCGTTGTCCACGCAGGTGGTCGGGTATCTCAAGGAACTTGCCGAGATGGCCGGTACCGAGGGCTATGTGTTCCCCTCCGCCCGTGCTTCTGTTCGCCCGATGAGTGAGAACACCTTGAATGCCGCCTTTCGCCGAATGGGCTTCACAAAGGACGAGGTCACCGCTCATGGTCTGCGGGCAACCGCTTCTACCATGCTGAACGAGAGCGGCCTCTGGAATCCGGACGCGATCGAACGAGGATTGGCTCATGGTGACAGCAACGCCGTTCGCGGCGTCTATCACCGTGGCAAGCACTGGGATGAACGTGTCCGCATGGCACAGTGGTGGAGCGACTACCTCGATACGATCCGGGAGGGGGGCAAGGTTATCAAGGGCGCGTTCGCGGTAGGCGCATAAATAGAACTTCTTACAAAAGCCTTGCTGGCTAGTGTGAGAAATTTGCTCTGTCTGATTGAGCTCGAACCGGCGTGGAATCGAAGGATAGGCAGGGATTGACCTCCCGAGAGGCTTCAACAATTCCCACAAGCCTCCAGCACGCATTTGCGTAGCCAGCGATGTGCCGGATCACCGTCAAGCCGCGGGTGCCAGAGTAGTGAGATGGTGAATTGGCTCAGGGGGAGCGGGATGGGAAAGGTGAACATCCCTTCGCGCAGGGCAGCGGTGTGCAACTCTGGTACCGTCGCGATTAGATCCGATCCGCGCGCGAGGGCTAGGGCGGCGGAAAAGCCGTCCACAGTCGTCATCACATGGCGGATCAAACCGAGTTGCTCCATCATCTCATCAACGCCAAGCAGGTCGAGCCCCGGGCGCCAAGCGATCACATGGTTCCAGGCACCATACTCGGTAGCGCCGACTTCACCTCGCGCCAGCGGGTGATCGCCGCGCACCGCGCCGATGTAGCGGTCGACGAATAGCGCCCGCGCTCGAACCTCTGGTCCGGTGGTACCTTCCACTACCCCCGTCTCCAGATCGAGCGAGCCATCACGCAGCCCCTCGCTGTTCTTGTCGAGCTTCCGTACAAACCGGAGCTTGACCCCTGGCGCTTCCTGTTGGACGCGGGCGATCAGCCTGGGTCCGAATGTCTCGGCTACACCGTCGCTGGTGCGCAGGACAAAGGTTCGTTCGAGCGTCGCAAGCTCAAGGCGGTCGGCAGGGCGCAGGAGAATATGCGCTTCTTCGACAAGATGATGAACCTTTTCCCGCATGTCGTTCGCGCGCGTTGTTGGCACCAACCCGCGGCCGGCTCGAACCAGCAACTGATCCCCAGTAATCGCGCGCAACCGCGAGAGCGCACGGCTCATTGCGGAGGGGCTTAGGCCCAGCCGCTTGCCGGCGCGCACAACGCTCCCTTCGGTCAGCAGAACGTCGAGCGTGTGGAGCAGGTTGAGATCAGGGGATGCCATGCCGTGTCCTTCTCCGGCCATGTCACCAATATAGCGCGTGAAACGCAACAATAATGTGCGATCAGTGCACCTTCCGCGCTATCTGGTGTGCGCAGTATGAATTCACGTCATCACGAGACGAGGATTCTTCACCATGACCAAAACAGCGTTGGACAGGTTCGTCGCGGGGGTGCGCAGCGATTGGGGACCAATTTCAAGTGCATTGGTTGCACAATGCCGCGGGCATCTCGATGCGCTGACTGCGGCGGATCCGAGCGAGGCTTGGCTCGGCAGCCTGCTCACGGAGCGACCGGCCACCCGTGAACTGCATCGCGAACAAGACAGCTTCATGCTGCTTGCGCATTTCGAACAGCTGGGTCTTTATCGCCCACCGCACGACCATGGCCGCGCGTGGGTGGTCTACGCGGTGCAATCTGGTGCGCTGGAGGTCGGCAGCTATGTCCGCGTGCCCGACGTTGCGGGCGACCGGCTAGTGCAGCGCGATACGATCATCCTGCAGCCGGGCGATGCACACGCTTATCTGCCCGGCGATATCCACGACACACACTGCCTGACTGAAAATGCGCTGGTTTTCCGCTTCACTGAACGCGACCTGCGGCATGAAGATCAGGTTGAACGGAAAATCACCCGCTTTGTCGAACGTGACGGCGCCTGGCGCGTACCGCTGCCATGAACGCGCAGGCGCGGCAGCGTGCGAGCGTCTTGGCGGTGCTGGCGGCAATGGCGCTGGTCGTCCTTGACGCGGGCCTAGTCAATGTCGCGCTGCCCGTCATGGGCGCATCACTGCGCGTTGCGCCCGGAGAGGCAGTCCTGACCATCAGCGCTTATCAGACTGCACTCGTCATGGGATTGCTGCCGAGCGCTCATGCTGCTGAGAAATTCGGGTACAAAAGGCTTTTCCTGGGCGGGTTGAGCCTGTTCAGCGCGGCTTCGATCCTATGCGGCTTTGCGCCCACACTCGGCGCGCTGGTCGTCGCACGCGTGTTGCAAGGCCTGGGCGGAGCGGCGATCATGGCGCTGGGGATTGCGTTGTTACGCTTCGCCCTCGGCGCAGAGCGCTTGGGGCAAGCGATCGGCTGGAACGCGCTGAATGTCGCCCTTTGCTCGGCTGCGGGGCCGATTGTCGGAGCGCTGATCCTGTCGATCGCGCCTTGGCCTTGGCTGTTCTTCGCCAAGATGCCGGTGATCGCCGTCGCACTGACCGCGTCGTTCGCGCTGCGCGAAGTTGCGCCGCATCGGAGCCGGATAGAGGCAGATTCGCCGATAGCGCCATCATAACGCAGCCCAGCAGCGCAACGATCATTGTCGCACTGGCGACATCGCCGCGATCCATACCGGTGGCAGCCATTATGGCAGGATTGACTGCGATGATGTACATCATCGTTGCGAAGGTCGTGACTCCCGCGATCATCTCGCGCCACGGCGTGCTGCCACGCTCTTCGATGGCGAAACGGCGATCGAGCCAGCCTCCGCGCCACGAACCGCTATCGCGCAAGCGGCTCCGCGATGACCATTTGCGTCACCCCCCTTTCATCCGAATCCCACCAAAGGCATAATCCATCTACACTAGGATCAGAACAGCAGTCGGATGTCGCCGCCGACATGGACCCGCGTCCCTGTCGCAGAATCGCCGCTTGTTCCGTTCGCCAGCACGCCAAGCGACAGCTTCTCCGTAAGCCTGTAGCTGATCCGACCGCCATATTCGGCCCATATGTACCGCTGCTTTGCGGCATCGACGGTTCCGATGCCAAGCACTGTGGCGGTCAGGCTGCCGCCGACAGTGAAAGCCCGTGCGCCGGCACCCCAGAGCGTTGCGTCGATGCGATCCGCCAGTGCGTGAGACCATTGAAGCCGGATCTTGCCGATGGTCGCGTGATCGACCGTCCTGTTGATGAGTGCCGGAAACGGGTTTGCGGCACTGTCTTGCTCGGCATAGGCATTGGTGCGGATCGACTGACGACCGATTTCGCCAGACAGCGCCACTTCATCCTTCCGTCCGAAATTTGCAACCAGCCCGGCACGTCCGAATACATAGGTTTGTTCGCCGTCAGTGCTGCCGCGCCCGCTGACGAAGCCGGCGCCATTCGCATAAGTGCGGTCGAAGCGGTAATCGCCGCTCGGCGACCAGAATCCGCCAGCTTCCAGGAGGGCATGCCAGCCTTGCGACAGATGCTGAAGATAACGCAACCTGCCGGCGATGAGGAACACGTCGCTGAGTCGCGATGAGCGGTATCCCTGCGTTCCGTAGGAAAGCCCCCCCAGAAAGGACAGACCCTCGCGCAAGTTGATCCTGGCGGTCCCGCCGACGCCGACTGATCCGCCAGTAGCATAGGGGCCAGCCTGGTTTGGAGCTACGATCCGTTCATTCTCCCCAAGCAGCACCGCTGCCACTGCGTGATGCTGCGCTGCTATTCCACGCCGCGCACGAGCAAGGCGATCGACCGAGGACTGAACCGAAGCCAGCGTGGTAATGCCCGCAATGGGCGGCTCAGGATTGACGGGGCTGGTCGGATCGGTCGGGGTCGTTGGGTTGGTGGGATTGGTCGGACTGTTTCCGCCCGTTAGCGCTGTTTCGAGATTGAAAGCCGCTCCAGATGGCGTGGCAACACCATTTGTCGCATCGACATAGCGGATGACATAAGGCGAGAGCCCATCGACATTGGGGAACTTGGCCTCACCGCCAATATATTGTCCGTCCTCGGAAATGCTCTTGGCGGTCCGCAGTACGACACCCGCCATGTCGACGCCAGCCGCCGCGAGCAATGCGTTTAAGTCTTTCATGCCCGTAGCCGCCGTCCAGCGAAACGCCAGCGCATCACCGCTGACATTGTCGTCATAACGGCGGGGATAGGAGAGGAAACCGCCCGCACCGGTATCGGAGAACCCTACCAGAATGGCACCATTTAGCGACATCGCCGTCACGAGCGATCTAGTGCGGCCGGGAAGAACTCCTAGATCGGTCGCGCCGCCCGCTTGTGTCCAGCGCATCGCGTGGAGAAAGTCGCTCGCCACGCCGTTCACTGTTTCATAAGCCCGCATCACACCGCCAACCACCGACCCGTCGCCGCTGACCGCCGTGGCATTATAGCTGTCCGGCCCAAGGTCCGTCATCGTGCCCGCGCCTGTGGCCGCGTCGGTTAGCATCCAGCGGAATGCGCGGAAGCCCGACGCGCTCACCTGAATCTGGCCGACCACCACGTTGCCGGCGTCATCCGTATCATAGGCGACCGAAGCGCCGTTGAACCCGCCATAGCCAGAAGGTGTCAGATCGGTAAGGCCAAGACCTTGCGTCCAGCGGAATGCATGGGTCTGCCTGCTCCCATTCACCAGAAGATCGCTCGCGCCGACGACCACGGTACCATCCATGTTCACACCCATCGCCGCCGATGAGTCGAAGGATCGTGCGCTGGGGAAAGTACCGAGATCAAGCAGCTTGCGGGTCGTCAGGTCATACCGGAAGGCGTGGAAGGGCTTGTTGCTGTCCGCATTGCTTTCATACGTGCCGACGATATAGGGGTCGCGCCCGAAATCGGCGGCGAGGAGTAATCCTTTCGCCGCGGCCGCAGCGTCGTCAGAGCCATTCCCGCCATTCACGCGCTCAAAACGGAGCGGGAATAAGATTGCTGTCGATCGAGCGTCAATATAGGCGATATAGGTCCTTCTCTCGGGAGAGATGTCGTTAATCGAGCACATCGCGCTATAGATCATCACTTGGGTTCCGGCCTCAAAAGGACCGGACGGCTTTGAAAGTATGCCCACAAGCTCCACGGTATATGGGGTGCATGTGTACGCCCCGTCCTGAAAGGTAGCCCATCGTGCCGCTCGCGCATCGGTCGCGACAAAGGCTGCGGCACCGAAAGCCAAAAGGGGGACGAGGTTTCGCGTCCGACCAAACAATCCGCAAAGCGTGGTATTTTTGAAGTGGGCAGCAAAGCGCCTGGAACATATTGGCGCGTGACGTTTATGGTGCATCGACTGGGTTCCCCCGAACAAAAAGAGATGCGCCCAAATCGCGTGATCGCAGGCCGCGAACTTGCGACGCCAGAATGCTTCACCCCGATATTGCGGACACTGTCCTTGTAGCCGCTGCTACAGAACATCAGCATCGGGGGACGATCGTTGATCAGGTTGAAGAAGCTGTACGGCGCCAGGTTCGGAACGCCCTTCGCGGACAGGGTCGATATCCATCCGATCGGGCGCGGGGCGACGATCGCCTTCAACGGATCATGCCGCAGCCCATGCCCCGTGGAGACATCATAGGAATGGCGTTCATCCTCCATGCCGCTCCCCCCTCCGTTCATGCCATGCCCACCGGGGGCGCGACGGGGGCGAGGCCCGGCAGGTCCGGCCCGGCCGGGACGATGCCGTTGGGGTTGAGCGCCTTGATCGAATCATACATTCCCCAAGTGGCATGCCGTCTGACGTGAGTTTCGCCTGAATCCGACCGCAGGACAATCATTTTCCGTCCCGAGCGGCGTCGTCGGGCGCGCAAGGCGCTGAGACAGGGCAGATCGGCCCGCGAAGCCGCCGTGTTGTGCCCTGGTGGCGGTGTTTTTCAGCGCAGCGGACAGACCCATCCTGCCGTTTTCGTTCAGTTTGGGCGTGGATGGCGGTCATGCGCATAGCGGAGGCGCTCGCAATCGGCGGATGGCGGCGAGGATGGCGCGGACCATCGGACCGGTGACGGCCACCTCGGCCAGCTGGAAGGTGATGGCGCGGGCATGGCGGACGACACGTGCCCCGATCTTGATCAGCTTCAGTTGCAGGCTGGTCAACGACCAGTCGGCCATCGTCTCGGGCAACTCGATGCAGCGCAAGAAGATGGCCAGGTTATAGGCCAGCGCATGCAGTTGCAGTCGCACCTCATTGTCGCGGAACTTCCGGCATGACAGCCGCGTCCAGTGGAAGGCATATTTACCTTCCTTGATGTGCTGCTCGGCGGTGCCGCGCTGGTTATAGAACCGCACCACCCAGTCGGGCTCCATCGGCAGGTTGGTGACGATGAAGCCGACACGCGGGAACAGTTCGCCCGGATGCCATTCGATCTTGGCGATCACCCGGCGTTCCTTGTCCCAGGATGCCGCCTGATACTCGAAGTCTTCGTAGAAGCGCTTGACCTTGGTCAGCGAAGGTCGCCCGACAGGGCGCGTCAGCCGATGCGCGATCTTCTCGCGCAGGACGTTGTTCGCAGGCAGCCGGATGGCGTAGAAGAATCGGGCTTCTTCCAGCCGCTCATAGATCGCGGGGATCGCGTAGGCGGCGTCAGCCCGGAAGAACCGGCCGCAAAGGTCGCGCTCCGCGTAGCGGGCGATGACGGGGTCGAGAACGTCCCGCCAGCCATCGGCGCTGTGGACGTTGCCATGGCGCAAGGCGCAGCGCTCCAGCATGCCGAACTGGTTGAACAAAAAGTTCGGGTGATAGCAGGTGCAGTCGAAATGCCCGTTCCAGGCCGCGCCCTCCTGATCGCCATGGGTGGGGCTGACCGAACTGTCCATGTCCAGAACGATGTACTTCAGCCCGTTACGGTCATGGAACCGGTCGATCCATTGGCCATTCAGGTCGGCCAGCGCGGCACGGTTCTCGGGCTGTGCCAGTGTCTCGGTCTCGAACCGTCCCATCTGCGAGGCCGAGGCCGCTTGCGCATCGACAGCCCTTCCACCCACGACCTGGCGCATCACCGGATCGAGGGCCAGGCGGTCGGCGTCGTTCACATCCTCGTATCCGGCCAGTCGCCCGAACACCGATTGCCGGAACAACCCGTCAAGCCGGTGGACCGTGTTCTTGCCGCGCCGGGTGTCGCGCAATGCTTTTGCCGCCAGATCGGACAGCCCGAGCGCGTCATCCAGCTCGCGCATCACCAGCAGGCCGCCGTCGGAACTGAGCTGCGCACCTCGGAACTCCACATGCACCCGGCGGTCGAACTCGACCCGATCTGCCCGCTTCGAACCCGCACCCTCTGGGTGATCCATCAAACGCGCCCCTCACGGCCATCAACACCATGATTTATATCGGAAATATTGAGATCCTGACAGCAAAATCAGCGATTTACTTGGGGAATGTGGGATAGACCATGTTGGGATCGTACTGCACGCCTCAGTCGCTGGGCTGTTCCTGGTCGCAGCTGGGATGGCACAAGGCGGTTGGGCAGTCTTGGCCACGGGCCTGGCTATCGCGCTTGCAGCGCTGTTGGTTCGGCGCGAGCGTGCGCGGGAAGCACCGATCTGGCCGATTGACCTGCTGCGACAGCGCGCGTTTCGGGTTTCGGTGGCGGCATCGGTCTGCTGCTTTATTGCACAATCAGCGAGCGCGATTGCATTGCCCTTCTATCTGCAATTAGCGCTCGGCTATGGCCCGTTCAGTGCGGGCATTGTCATGACGTGCTGGCCATTAACCGTGGCCATGACCAGTTCGGTCTCCAGCCGCCTTGCGGAACGGTTCGGTTCGGCAAGGCTGTGCGTCGCGGGTGGCTTTCTGCTCGGGCTAGGACTGCTCCTCTCGGCGTTATGGCCTGTTATCGACAGTATCGTGCCTCTCGCGGCGTCAGCGGCGCTCAGCGGACTTGGGTTCGGGCTGTTCCAGGTGCCTAACAACCGCACCATGTTCCTAAGTGCTCCGCCCGAGCGCAGCGCGGCGGCGGGAGGTATGCAGGGCAGCGCGCGCCTGATCGGGCAGACCATCGGCGCACTCGTCATCGGGATGTTATTGGCCGGCGCGAGCGCTGCGATGGCACCCCGGCTCGGCCTTGCCGTAGGCGCGATTTTCGCCGTCGCTGCTGCATTGATCAGTTGGCTTGAGGTTTCGTCGCGCCATTCCCAACATCAGTCCGTCGCACAAGGATAGATCGCATAGCTGTCAGCACCAGGGCTGCCGGCGCCCGGTCCAGGTTCGAGCCAAGCCTTCACTGACAAGCTGATCCCCAAGAGATTTGCCGTTCCTAATGACGACGCGCAGCTTGCGGCCAAAACGGTCTTCATCACGATTTCCAATCGGCCGGACCTCGAAAGCGGCTTCATTCAACAGGTCGCGAAGCCGGAAAGTCGCCTTCATGCCCAGCTGGTACTCAGCGTCACACTTTGGTTCGCTGATCTCGGGGGTGTCGATGTCGGCGATCCTGATCTTTGCACCCTCGAGCCAGAAGGTGTCGCCATCAACGATGCAAGTGCGACGTGTAATTCCGCAAAGCTCGAAGCGCGGAGATGTGCTTCCGGCCATCAGCGAAAGCTTAGGGGCAAGTTCTGAGGAGGCGATCGAGGTCAGACCGGACATCGGCCAATTCAATACCAACTTCCCGCCAGCGAATACGATCGCAAACGCGCCAAGTCCCAACATCCACTCCTTGCGCCGACGCTTGTCGCGCTGCTTCTTTAGTTTGTCCCGGAAATCGAAGTGCAGGACATTGTCATCCTTCGAGCCTCGATCTTCTTTTCGAGCCATCAATCGCGGCCTTCCCCACTCGAGCAATCACCTCTTCATTTATCCCTAGACGAACATCTTTCATATGCGCGAGCCAATTGCTTGCCATCGTTCGAGCACGCTGCGGACATAGCCGGGCGTCTCGTTGTTTCGGGGAATGCCGCCAGCACGCAAAACCGCTCCAGGCCCTGCATTGTAGGCGGCGAGGGCGAGATGAATCCGCCCGAACTTGTCCAGCATCTCTCGCAGGTAGCGTGCCCCTCCATCAATGCTCGCGACAGGATCATGCCGGTTCGTGACGCCGAGGTAGCGAGCTGTGCCCGGCATCAATTGTGCCAGCCCCGCCGCGCCAGCAGGGCTGATCGCCATCGGATTGAACCGCGACTCGGTCCAGATCAGCGCCTGTAATAGGCCAGGAGGAATGGCGTAGCGGAGCTCTGCATCTCGGACATTTGCGGAATAGATCATCTCGCGAAAGGATTGCTCAAAGACCGCTTTGCTCGGCCCCACATTCTTTTGGCCCGGGGGCGGAAGGGCCGGCTCTACGGCTTCTGTGATTGCAGGCGTTGGTCGATGTTCGAATATCGCAAAGGATGGCGCTTCGACCTGGGCTGAGACCTGCACCGCTGGAGCGGCCGCCAGGAGCATCCCGATCATTCCAAATTTGCTCATCTTCCATCTCGCCGCATTGCCTCGAATCGAAATGGAACGTATGGCGAACAAGAGGGTGTAGGAAAGCGTTTTGCGCGCGTGTCCGAAAGGAGAGTTCGCTCGCAAGGGGACGGTTTTTCGAGCTTGAGGAGCTTACCAATGTCCCCTGCGTTCTCCAGTCCTGCCAACTCATCACTTGCTTCAGTGGCAATGCAGCTTTGCAAGGAGCTGGGAGGGCATTGGTCCGGCTCCAAGGGCATGGCGCGATGTCCCGCCCATGATGACCGAACGCCCTCGCTCGGCGTAACTCTGGGCCGGCACGCCATCCTCTTTCATTGTTTCGCGGGCTGCAGCCAGGATCAGGTCCTTACTGCGCTCGCCGCACGAGGTGTTTCGCAGGCAAGCATGTTTTCGGGGAAGGTCGAAGCCGATGCAGGCGCCAGTGCCGGCAAGCCCATCTACCCGGCGTTCGCAGAGCGAATCTGGCGCGAAGCAAGGCCAATCGACGATACTCCCGCCAAGGCCTATCTTCAGGCCCGCGGCATTCGTGCGGTCTCCCGCGCCCTCAGATTTCACCCCCGCACCCCGCTCGGACCGAAGGGGAGCACACAGTATCTGCCTGCTCTGATCGCGGCAGTGACGATGGACCATGGGCTGGTCGGAATTCACCGCACGTTTCTCAATCTGGTTAGGCCCGCGGTGGCACCTTTCGACAATCCCAAGCGCGCGCTTGGGAGTTTGGCAGCGGGTGCCGTTCGCCTCTTCGAACCCGTCGATGGGCGGCTTGGCCTTGCCGAGGGTATCGAGAGCGCGCTTGCGGCCAAGGCGCTGACCCAGCTCCCTTGCTGGGCTTCATTGGGCAATGAGCGTTTCGGACTTGTGTCTATCCCCGAGAGCGTGCGCGAGTTGCACTTGTTCGTCGACAATGATGCAGGTGGCGATCTCGCCGAGGAACGCGCGCGTAGTGCCTACATCAGTGAAGGCCGCAAGATTATCACGCGTCGCCCGCGCGCTCACGGAACAGACTGGAACGACGCATTGCAGGCTTGGCTGCAATCCAAGCTTTGAGCGGGAAAGAGGAGAGAAGGCCTTTGGCCTGATGAAGCCCGGCAATTGGACTGGGCTTCGTCAGGAGGTTCCAAATGCTCAGTTCTGCCCCCGTCCTTTTGCTTCCCCCGCCATCTGAACCGCTGGTCTTGCTGGCCGCTCGCGCCATCGCCGCGAACCTGGCATCCGGCGAGCAAATCACACGTCGACAGTTACAGTTGCTTTTGACCGATCATTTCGGCGGCACTGACGCCGAGGGGCGCTGGTCGGTGCGCGATGCGCATGTCGCGCTGGAATTGGCTCAGACCGCGTGGCTGTTGGCCGACGCACAGATCAGCTTGACCGCCCCGGCGGCCGGCGCGGACGGAATGTTTGCGGCGCTAGAAAACATGGCTCCTGCCCAGACAAACCGCAGTGAAGAACAAATCGAATGGCAGCAATTCGCGACGCCGCCGCGCCTTGCGTGGCTTGCCGCCCGGGCTTGCGCGCTAATCCCACACGAGCTCGTGCTGGAACCCTCTGCCGGAACCGGGATGCTCACTGTCTGGGCGGCAAAGGCTGCTACGCGCCTCGCTCTCAACGAGATCTCTCCGCTACGCCGGGACTGCCTCAGTGCCTTGTTTCCAGACGCGCGGCTGACCGGTCATGATGCCGAACTGATCGACGAATTGCTCGATCCGGCCATTGCGCCAAGCGTGGTGCTGATGAACCCGCCCTATTCGCACGGGATCGAGCGAGGCCATGACACCCGCACGGGGGCGCGGCACTTGCGCTCGGCATGGAGCAGGCTGGCAAACGGCGGCCGTCTCGTTGCGATCATGCCGGAATGGTTCGATTGCCCCAAGTTTCTGGCGGGTCTGAAAGGGCCAGTTTCGCTGCGGCTGAATGCCGCCGTCGAACGTGCGTTCATCAAGAACGGCACCGGGATCACCACGCGACTGCTGGTCATCGACAAGGTGGGGGGCGCCAACGAACCTGTCGCTATTCGCACGAACGAGTTCTGCGAGCTGGTCGATCTTGTCGATGCCTTGGCTGCTCGCGACAGCAGGCAGACAGCCTCTGAACAATCAATCCTCCCGGCTCGTGCGCCGTTTCGCTTGGTAGCTGGACCGCGCAGACCGCTTCCGGCCCCGGCGAGGATCACGCCTGCAGCGTTGATGACCATCGGCGCGCTGACCTACGAGGCGCTTGAAACCCCTGCGCCGCTTGGGGCCCAAGTCGGCCACTATCTGCCCTATCGTCCAAGCCGGATCGTTATCGATGGCGCGGCCGAGCATCCGACGCCACTCGTTGAGTCCGTTGCCATGGGTTCGATCTCGGCACCCAAGCCAGACGCGGTCCCGCAGCTTCCCGACGGGCTGGTTGCCAAGGGGCTGCTGTCTGCTGCCCAGGCAGAGACCCTGATCTATGCTGCGGGCGCTCATGCGCGCGATCTTCCTGGCCGGTTCGAGTCCGAGGACAAGGGCTGTTCGATCAAGGCTTCGGCGGAAGGCCAGGTCTACCGGCTGGGCTATTTCCTCGGGGACGGCACCGGCGCTGGTAAAGGCCGCCAGGTCGCCAGTGTTATTCTCGATCGGTGGGTGCGTGGGGAACGCCGCCATATCTGGATTTCGAAGAACGAGGCGCTGCTGGAAGACGCTCGCCGCGACTGGGCCGCCCTTGGCGGTCTCCCGATCGACATCCAGCCGCTGGCGTCCTGGAAGCTTGGCACCCCCATCGCAATGCGCGACGGGATTCTCTTCGTCACCTATCCGACCCTGCGTTCGGGCCGGAGCGACGCAACGCGGCTGGACCAGATCCTCGCCTGGGCCGGTGAGGATTTCGACGGCGTGATCGTGTTCGACGAAGCGCACGCCATGGCTAACGCAGCCGGCGGCGAAGGATCGCGGGGCAAGGTCAAAGGATCAGAACAAGGCATTGCCGGGGTGCGTCTGCAGAACCTCCTGCCCCGCGCGCGGGTGCTCTACGCTTCGGCCACCGGCGCATCTGACGTCAACAACCTCGCCTATGCCACGCGCCTTGGGCTCTGGGGTCCGGAGACCGCCTTCGCCAATCGCGAGGCCTTCGTGGCAGACATTCGCGATGGCGGCATCGCCGCGATGGAGTTGGTCGCGCGGGACCTCAAGTCGCTCGGCCTCTACACCGCCCGGGCCCTTTCGTTCGCCGGTGTCGAGTACGAGATCCTCGAGCATTGCCTGACCGAGGATCAGATCGCGGTCTACGACGCCTACGCTGAGGCCTGGGCGATCATTCACGCCAACCTGCGCGAAGCGCTGGAAGCCACGCGGATCATCGACAGCGAGACCGGCGGGACGCTCAACTCAGGGGCCAAGTCCGCAGCGCTGTCGATCTTCGAGGGGACCAAGCAGCGCTTCTTCGCGCAGCTGCTTCTGTCGATGAAGCTCCCAAGTCTGCTGCCCGCTATCGATACGGCCATTGCCGAAGGGCAGGCCGTGGTCGTGCAACTGGTCTCGACGGCAGAAGCCATGCTCGACCGCCGACTTGCGGACCTATCGAACGAGGAACGCGAAGCTCTGGAGATCGACCTGTCCCCGCGGGAATATGTGTAATGTTGAGCTCAACATTAGACATATTCTTTGCAGTCGCAGTTTACGTCGAGCGTGGCGGCGGGATGCGCAGGTTTCCTTCGGTTTTCCATGATTTCACTCCAGATAAAGTGAGTGCCAGGGGGGTGTCCGGAGACGGGCTAGGCTCGCC
>Ga0209024_1000491_pt1 | contig 64913 bp, 72 predicted proteins | sample AutmiccommunBRH5_FD_187380 | JGI IMG/M metagenome (GOLD analysis project Ga0209024, IMG submission 187380) | Deep subsurface microbial communities from Mt. Terri, Switzerland - Autotrophic microbial communities BRH/5 (SPAdes) (version 2) | ecosystem: Environmental > Aquatic > Deep subsurface >... | reverse complement strand
AACAGGACCTTATGAGCAAAGCAAAGACCCTTTACGAGAAAATCTGGGACGCCCATGTCGTCGACCAGCGGGATGACGGCACGGCGCTGATCTATATCGACCGGCATCTGGTGCACGAGGTGACCAGTCCGCAGGCGTTTGAAAGTCTGCGACTGGCGGGAAGGAAGGTGCGGCGGCCGGATCTGACGCTGGCGGTGCCGGATCATAACCTGCCGACCACGGCGCGGCTGGATGCCGAGGGCAACAAGATACCGATCGCCGATCCCGCCAGCGCGGCGCAGCTCGAGGCGCTCGAAGCCAATGCACCGGCCTTCGGCATCAAATATATCGGCGCCAGCGACATCAACCAGGGCATCGTCCATGTGATCGGGCCGGAGCAGGGCTTCACCCTGCCGGGAACGACGATGGTGTGCGGCGACAGCCATACCGCGGCGCACGGCGCGCTGGGCGCGCTCGCCTTCGGCATCGGCACCAGCGAGGTCGAGCATGTTCTGGCGACGCAGACGCTGCAGCTGACCCGATCGAAATCGATGGAAATCCGTGTGGAGGGCCTGCTCGGTCCCGGGATCAGTCCGAAGGACCTGATCCTGCATATCATCGGGGTGATCGGTACCGCGGGCGGCACCGGCCATGTCATAGAATATCGCGGCGAGGTGTTCGAGCAGATGTCGATCGAGGGGCGGCTGACGGTCTCCAACATGTCGATCGAGGCGGGCGCCCGCGCCGGCCTGATCGCGCCCGATGACAAGACCTATGCCTATCTGAAGGGCCGCCCGATGGCGCCCAAGGGCGCGGACTGGGATGCAGCCGTGGCCTATTGGCGGACGCTGCCGACCGACGAGGGTGCGACCTTCGACAAGAGCGTGACGATCAATGCCGCCGACGTGTCGCCGACCGTGACCTGGGGCACCAGTCCGGAGGATGTGGTTCCGGTCAACGGGATCGTGCCGGCGCCGGAAAGCTTTGCCGATCCGTCGAAGCAGGATGCCGCGCGCAAGTCACTGGACTATATGGGCCTGACCCCGGGCCAGGCGCTGCGCGACGTGATGGTGGAGAATATCTTCATCGGCAGCTGCACCAACAGCCGGATCGAGGATCTGCGCGCCGCCGCTGCCATTCTCGAGGGGCGCAGGAAAGCGGACAATGTCAAATGGGCGATTGTGGTGCCCGGTTCCGGACTGGTGAAGGCGCAGGCCGAAGCCGAGGGCCTCGACCGGATTTTCACCGATGCCGGATTTGAATGGCGCGAGCCGGGCTGTTCGGCCTGCCTGGGGATGAATCCCGACAAGGTGCCAGCGGGCGAACGCTGCGCATCCACTTCCAATCGCAATTTCGTTGGACGGCAGGGGCCGGGTGCTAGAACGCATCTGATGTCTCCCGCCATGGCCGCGGCTGCGGCCGTGACCGGCCGCCTTACCGACGTGCGTGAACTGACAAGATGAGGTTTTGACCATGATAGAAGAGAAGAAGAACGAAAAGCCGGCTCCAGCGAATCCCGCCCCGGCCAGTCCAGACCCGGCAAAACCGGCGGCTGCAAAACCAAAGCCGGCGAAGCCGACTGCCACAGTGCCGGCTGAAAAGTCGGGCGACAAGCCATCCGGAACCTGGTCGACCGGCGCCAAGGTCGGTGCGGCCATCGGCTCGGCTGCGGTGGCGGCCGCCTTGTTATATGCCGGCCGGCACCAGATGAGGAAACATGATGATTTCAAGCCGGCCAAGGACAAGCCGCTGCCGAAATATGAAAACGAGCCGGATTATGAGGAGGATGAAGGCGAGGACGAGGCACAGTGAAACCGGTCAAGCGGGTTGAAGGCCGGGCCATCCCTTTTGGCCAGAAGAATGTCGATACCGACGTGATCATTTCTGCCAAATGGCTGAAGACGGTCTCGCGGGAAGGTCTCGGCGCAGGCGCGTTTGAATCGATCCGGGCGCAGGAGGGCAATATTTTCGACGATCCGGAATATGCCGGCGCCTCGATCCTGATCGCCGGCGACAATTTCGGCTGCGGGTCGAGCCGCGAACATGCGGCGTGGGCGCTGGACGACATGGGCATCAAGGCGGTGATCGCGCCGAGTTTTTCCGACATATTCGCCGGCAATGCGTTCAAGAACGGCCTGCTGGCGATTGCCTTGCCGCAGGAAGCGATCAACCGGCTGATGGAGGTCGCAAAGACCGATCCGATCACCATCGATATGGAAAGCATGAGCGTGACCACGCCGTTTCAGGACCGCTTTGCCTTTGAAATGGATCCGTTCCGGCACCAGTGCCTGGTCGAGGGGCTGGACGAAATTGACCTGACAATGGCCAAATCGGATGCCATAGAGCGGCACGAGAAACAGAGTGATTCTGCACAGCCGTGGCTGAAGCCGGTGGCAGCCTAGAATCCGAAAAATTCCAGGGAAGGGAATGAAATGAAGGCATTGATGTCAACCAAAGTGGGCGGACCGGACACACTGGAGATGCTCGACGTCGCCGATCCGGTGGCCGGCAAGGGCCAGGTGCTGATCGACGTCAAGGCCTGTTCGATCAACTATCCCGACGTGCTGATCATCCAGGACCTATACCAGTTCAAGCCGCAGCGGCCATTCGCGCCCGGCGGAGAAGTGTCCGGCACGATTGCAGCGGTCGGCGAAGGGGTGACGGACCTGCGGGTGGGCGACCGGGTTGCCTCCACCACCGGTCATGGCGGTCTCGTCGAGAAAATTGCGGTTGACCAGAACAGCGTGTTCAAAATTCCCGACAGCGTCAGCTTTGAAGACGCGTCGGCCCTGCTGCTGACCTATGGCACCTCGATCCACGCGCTGCTGGACCGTGGTCATATCAAGCAGGGCGATGTCCTGCTGGTGCTGGGCGCTTCCGGCGGCGTGGGGATTGCGGCGGTCGAACTGGGCAAGGCTTTCGGTGCCCGCGTTGTCGCTGCCGTATCGTCGGACGAAAAGGCCGAATTTGCAAAACAGGCTGGTGCGGACGAAACCGTGGTCTATGGCCGCGCTCCGTTTGACAAGGATCAGTCCAAGGCTCTGGCTGCGCAGTTCAAGGCTGCTGTCGGCCCCAATGGCGCTGATGTCATCTATGATGCTGTCGGCGGAGATTACAGCGAGCCAGCGGTGCGGTCGATCGCCTGGGAAGGCCGCTTCCTGGTGGTCGGATTTCCGGCCGGCATCGCCAAGCTGCCGCTCAATCTGACCCTGCTCAAGTCCTGCGATGTCTGCGGCGTCTTCTGGGGTGCCTATGCGATGCGCGATCCGAAGGGCAATCGCGCTCATATCAACCGGCTGTTCAAGTTGTGGGACCAGGGCCTTATCCAGCCCCGGGTATCCGAGATATTTGCCTTTGAGGAGGCCGGCAAGGCAATCCAGAAGATGGCCGATCGCGGCGCGATCGGCAAATTGGTGGTAAGGGTCGCCGATTGATTGCCCTGCGCCACTTGCGGGAAGCGGCGATCATGCCTATTTTTACAATAACTCAGTTCAAGGGAAGCTCATGACAGATTTTAAGGATCGCGAAACCGCTTTTGAGTCAAAATTTGCGCGCGATGAAGAAATGCAGTTCCGGGTCACCGCGCGGCGCAATCGCCTGCTCGGTCAATGGGCAGCAGAGAAAATGGGCCTGACGTCCGAAGAAACCGATGCCTATGCCAAGGAAGTCGTGGCCGCCGATTTTGAGGAAGCGGGCGACGAAGATGTCATCCGCAAGCTGCTTGGGGATATGACCTCGGCTGGCGTCGAGATGGATGATGCCGGCATTCGCGCGGCCCTCGTCGAAAAAATGGTGGAAGCCCGTCGCCAGTTCATCGAAGAAGCCACCTAAGCGCGATGCCCATGGCGAGCGCAGATATCGAGGCAATGATCCTGGCAGCCTTTCCCGATGCGTTGGTGGAGATTACCGATCTGGCCGGCGATGGCGATCATTATGCGGCCAAGGTTACCTCCGCGGCCTTCGCGGAGATGAGCCGGGTCAAGCAGCATCAGGCGGTTTACGCCGCGCTCAAGGGCAAAATGGGTGGTGAATTGCACGCGTTGCAACTGACCACTGCAGTACCGGATTAGGAGAATCAGTATGACCGATGTGAACGAAAAAATCAAAGCGGTGGTGAACAGCAATGACGTGGTGCTTTTCATGAAAGGCACGCCTCTGTTCCCGCAGTGCGGCTTTTCCAGTCGTGCGGTTGCGATCCTGGAGCATCTCGGAGTCGGCTTCGACTCCTTTGATGTGCTGCAGGACATGGAGGTTCGTCAGGCTATCAAGGATTATTCCGACTGGCCGACGATTCCGCAGCTCTATGTCAAAGGCGAATTTGTCGGCGGCAGCGATATCATGATGGAAATGTACGAAGCCGGCGAGCTGGGCGAATTGATGGCCGAGAAAAAGGTTGCTCCCGCCCAGGCCTGATCGCCCGGTGGTCCGGCAAGCCCGGCACAAATAAAAAACGGCTCGGTCTAGGAGGACCGGGCCGTTTTTATTTGGGGTAAGCTTCGTCGAATTTGCAATGAGAGGGGACAACAGAGACCAGTCGATTGTCCCCCTCATTCTTTTCCTCCTGAAAGGAGGAATTGGGCGTGAATGTCATATATGGCTATTGCTTTGCACCGGTCGTGCCAGTTTCCGCAAAAGTCTCTGTTACAGTGACTTGCATGGTTTATGCGTCCTTAAGAATTGGAGACCTGTAAGATATCCCGACAAAGGCCTGCTTTTTTCGACAAACGACCGAGGATCATCCGCCAACGACATGGCGGGAAAAATTCGGTGTTTACATCTGTGGTCGATGAAACTACGCTTGTAGTCACTGGTGATTCTCGCAGGAGGGACAATTAGCGTGACCGAACGCATTAGCGATGCCGAGCATGCCGTCATGGAAGTCCTCTGGAAACGCGCTCCCCTGACCGCCACCGAAGTGGCCGACCAGGTCGTCCGGGAGAAAGACTGGTCGCTGCAGACCGTCAAGACCCTGTTGTCCCGGCTGGCCGCGAAAGCGGTTGTAGGCACCGAGCGGGAGGGTCGTCGTTTTCTCTATTCTCCGCTGGTCGAACGGGATGCCTATCTCACCGGCGTATCAAGAAATTTTGTGGACCGGCTTTTCGGGGGAAAAGTCATGCCGTTGGTCGCGCATCTGGCCGAGGCCGATGAACTGAGCGCTGACGACATTCGCGAAATCGAGGAGCTTTTAAGGGAGTTGAAAAAATGAGCGGTGGATTTGACCAATGGGTCTGGGATACCATGTTTTCGATGACTCTGCTGCTCCTGCTGGTGCTGGCAATTCGCAAGCCGGTGGGCCATTTTTTCGGTGCGCGCATCGCCTATCTGCTATGGATATTGCCGCTGGCACGCCTGTTCATGCCGACGCTGACGCTCGAGGCACCGGCAGAAGTTGAGCCGGTGGTGGCCTTGGTGCCGACAACCGCCGGATCCGATCTGGTTGCCACCGTGCCCGTCCAAAGCAGCGCATTCAGCGCGCTCGCATCGCTCGACTGGTTGATGATTGCGTTCATTCTGTGGCTGGGCGGCGCAGGGCTGCTGTTCATCAGCAAGTTGGCCTCCTATCTGCAGTTCCGGGAAGATATCGTGGCCGACGGTCGTCTGATCAGTCGCCATGGCAATATAAAAATCCTCGAAACAGCGGCTGTCAGCGGGCCTCTGGCCTTTGGCCTGTTCGACAAATATATTGCCGTACCGACCAATTTCTTCCGCGATTATGCGCCGCGGGAACGGAAACTGGCGCTGGAACATGAAATCGCGCATCACGAAGCCGGGGATCTGGCGGCCAATTTCGTCGGGCTCTCGATATTGTCGCTGCACTGGTTCAATCCCGTGGCCTGGCTTGCGTGGATCGCGTTCCGGCAGGACCAGGAGACGGCTTGCGATGCGCGGGTGCTGGCGAAAAGCGGCCGCGAAGTCCGGGCCGTCTACGGCCGGACCATCGCCAAGTCCGCATCCGGCCACCGGCTCGGTCTGGCCAGCCCGCTGAACCAGAAGGACAAGATCAAGGGCCGGCTGAAAATGCTCGGCCAGTCGGAAAAGTCGACCTTTCGCCGGAGACTGGGTGCCGGACTGGTGGCCGCCGGTATCGTGATTGCCCTGCCGCTGACAGCGACCGTGACCTATGCCGAAGCGGTCGATCCCGTCGATTTCCCGGTTCCCGAAGCTTCATTGGCTCCCGTAGCACCCGCCGCTCCGAATGCCGTTTTGGCCCCGAAGGCACCGTCCGCTCCTACCGCGACGAGCGAGGTCACCCAGATCACCATGCTCAATGGGCGCAAAAATCATGACCCGGCCGACGACCAGGTTCACAAGATAGAGCATGACGGCAGAACCATCCTTTTGCGGACGGATGAGCAGTTGAGCGAGAAAGAGATTCGCAAGATGGTCCGGGAGGCCGAAAAATCACGGTTGCAGGCCGACAAGGCGCTGCGCGAGAGCGGATGGGACCGGACCGAGGCGCGCGCGATCATGAGCGAGATTGATCGGGAACTGGCCGAAGCCAAGCGCGAAATGGAGCGGGAATTGCGGGAAGCATTGCGCGAGGCCCGCCAGGAACAGCGGGAAGCCTGGCAAGAAGCCCGCCAGACCCGCCTTGAAGCAGCCGAAGAAGCTCGCCAGACGCAACGGGAGGCTTTGGAAGATGCCCGCCAGGCACAGGCCGAGGCATTGGAAGATGCGCGCAATCGCAATTCCGTCGCTCGTGCTTCATCCATATCCTATACCACCAGTGCCCAGGCCAGCGGTCCCGACTGCATCGCGATCAACAGGCAGATCGCGATGGCTGGTGACAAGGGCCTTGCCGGGCAGGCCTGGGCCGTGGTCGCGGGATGCGGCGGATTTGAAGTCAAGATCGACAAGGCGGCGATGCTTGGTGTGGCGCTGAAAGGACTGATCAAGGAGCGCGCGGAAGTGGAAAAATGCAAGGACAGCAAGACAGACCGCGCCACAAAGCTGAAGATTCTGGATCGCAAAATCGAAAATATCCGGGCGCAATATTCGATGACCTGACAGGATCCATGGCGATCCCGGAGGCAGTAGGGCGGTTCGTTTGACGGATCGCCTTTTTCATGGTTGTTTTATGGGCCGGATATGCCACATCAGGTCCATGGAATTTGATCCCTCGCTATATCCCACCGGTCTGTGCGAACAGATGGAGCCTCTTGTCGCCCGGGTGCTCGCCGGCAATCCCAGTCCCTATACCTATACCGGGACGCAGACCTATATTGTCGGCAACAAGTCAGATCGGGCAGTGATTGATCCCGGCCCGGCCATCGATGCACATATCGAGGCGATAATGGCAGCGGTGGGCGACGCCCGGATCAGCGCGATCATGTGCACCCATACTCACCGCGACCACAGCCCCGCCGCGGCGCCGCTGGCGGCCCGCACCGGCGCGCCGATCATCGGTTGCGCGCCTCTGGTGCTGGCAGACGATGGGCCGCGGGCGGACGAAAGTTTCGACAAGCATTACCAGCCCGACCGGATACTCGCCGACGGCGAGACGGTGGCGGGCGATGGCTGGACCATCGAGGCGGTGGCAACGCCGGGCCATACGTCCAACCATCTCTGCCTGTCCGTGCGGGAATCGGGCGCGCTGTTTACCGGCGACCATGTCATGGCCTGGTCGACCAGCGTCATCGTGCCGCCGGATGGCAATATGGCCGACTATATGGCAAGCCTGCAGAAAATCTACGAACGCGACGACAAGGTCTATTATCCCGCCCATGGCAAGAAGGTGAGCAATCCGCGCCAGCTGGTGCGCGGGATGATGGGGCACCGCAAGCAGCGCGAGCGGCAGATACTGAAGCTGTTGCAGGCGGGCCCGGCGGCAATCGCCGAGATGGTGCCGCAGATGTACAAGGGGCTCGATCCCCGGCTCACGGGTGCTGCCGGCCAATCGGTCCGCGCCCATCTGCTCGACCTGCTCGATCGCGGGGTTGTGGCACAGTCGGGCGAGGTCTGGAGCATGGCCGGATGAACGCCCGTGCCGACCGCAATCTCTGGGCACCGGCCGTCATCATCAGCGGTTTCCTGCTGCTGCTGGCTGCTCTCGCCTGGCTGATCTTCTCCCGCGTTGAGGACAGTATCCGCCCGGACCCGGTCTCGATTGCCAATGCCAGCCTGACTCATATGCAGGAGCAGAACCGGCTGACGGTTTTTTCGGCGAGCTACAATGCCACGGTCACGACCACGCTGACCAGGCTCGGCCTGTCGGCGCGCAAGACGCTGATCGTGCCCGGTTCGGTGCGCTACGAACTGGATATGGCCAAGCTCGAGGCGGATGATGTTCGCTGGAACGCCGACAATGATACGCTCTACGTCGAGATGCCGGCGATCGAGATCGCCCGGCCCGAGGTGCATATCGACCAGATCCAGACCTATGATGACGGCGGTATATTGATGGCGCTGACCGACGCGGAAAATGTCCTCGATAAGGTCAACCGCAAGAAGGGCGTCGAGGAACTCGCGCGGCAGGCGCAAAATCCGGTGCAGATACGGCTGGCGCGGGAAGCCGCGCGCCGGGCTGTGCGGCACAATTTCGCCGTGCCGCTGCAGGCGGCGGGTGTCGAGGCCAAGATAGACGCCTTTTTTCCCTACGAGCGCAGCCGTTACAAGGAGCGCTGGGACTATTCGCGGCCGATCCGGGAGGTGCTGGCCGAGCAGCAGCGGAAGAGGGACGAGGCGCAATGAAATTGCCGAATACTGCCGTGGCTGCGATGCTGCTGGCTGGGTTGACGCTGGCCGGATGCGAACGGAGCCCGCAACCGGAACCGCTATCCCAGACCGCCGGCTTTGCCCTGCCGGAGGCGATCAGCAACAATGCCGTGGCAGCGGCCGACGGGCCCGAGGGGCCGACCCTGTACAGCTTCAACGGGCTGAAAGAGGGCAAGACCTGGCAGGACACGAGCAATGCCGCTTATGCCTGCGTGATTGCGACAGAATCCTGCAAGACAATCGCTCCGGTGCCGGTCGCGGAAGGGCGGCTGGCCAGTGCTGCGGTGCCCGTCGCGGGGAAAATCTATATTTTCGGGGGCTATAGCGTCGCCGCCAATGGCGACGAAGTCTCGACTCCGGAAGTGTTTGCCTTTGATCCGGCAAGCGGGCGCTATGAGCAAAAGGCCGATATGCCGACACCGGTCGATGACGCCGTCATCGTGCCCTACCAGAACCGGTTTATATATGTGATTTCCGGCTGGCATGACGAAGGCAATGTCAGCACCGTGCAGCTGTTCGATACGCAGACCGGTGCCTGGACTGAGGCGACGCCTTTCCCCGGCACGCCGGTTTTCGGTCATGCCGGCGGCATAGCGGGTGACAGTATCATCGTTTCGGACGGGGTCGCGACCGTTTTTGCCGATGGCAAGCGCAAGTTTGTCGCGGCGAAGCTGACCTGGCGCGGCGATATCGATCCGAAAAATCCGACGCAGATCACCTGGCGCGGCGTCGAAGCGCATGCCGGTCCGGCCAGATACCGGATGGCGGCGATTGGCGACGAAGCCGGCCGGCGGATCATATTCGCGGGGGGCGGCGACAATCCTTATAATTATGACGGTATCGGCTATGACGGCGTGCCGGCGAAACCGTCGGGCAGATTTTCCGCTTATGATCTGAATAGCGACAAATGGATTGAACTGGGACAGCTGGCCGAACCGAGCATGGACCATCGCGGTCTCGCCAAGGCCGGACAGGATTATTATATCCTGGGCGGCCTGGATGAAAAACAGAGGGTTTTGTCGCGAGTCGTAAAATTCAGAATTGCAAACTGATTGGTGAATCGGGGAGTCTCTCAAATTCCCCGTGGTTCGAACTTTTTCAATATTTGGGAATGCGATCCTATGCTATTATCCCATCCGGGTCGATTTCGTAGCAGAGATTGAGAGGGGACAGGAACATGGCGACAGTTCCAAATGATATGGCACCGTCGGCGGGTGGCGGCAAAAATTATCTCGCAGACCAGAGATATTTCACGAAATTTTCGATAATATTGGCTTTGATCATCATTTTCGGCTTCGTGCAATTTGCCGCGCGAGGCATGGTTGATGTCTCGGCTGCGCCAATCTGGGTGCATATTCACGGGGTGATGATGCTGGCCTGGCTTGGTCTTTTTATCAGCCAGAATATCTTGATCCAGAACAGAGCAGTGCCATATCATCGACAACTCGGTTGGTTCAGCCTGCTGGTGGCAAGTGCCGTGGTCGCGCTTACCTGCTTTACGGGCTATATGGCGGTTTCACTGGGCAGACAGCCGCCGTTCTTCAGTGGTCCCTATTTTCTGGCGCTGGTTTATGTCGAAGCGATTGTTTTCCTGTCGATCATCGTCTGGGCGGTCTCGAAACGCAAAGATACCCAGTGGCATCGCAGGCTGATGTTCGGAGCCACGATCGTCATTCTGGAACCGGCCTTCGGTCGCCTGCTGCCGCTGCCGCTGCTGGGCGATTGGGGAGAATGGCTGATCATGCTTGTCCAGCTCGGTTTTGTGGCACTGATCGCCGGCCATGACCGGCGGGTTCTGGGCCAGGTCCACCCTGCTACGGTTGCGATTGTCGTGATTGTCATCGCGGCGCATGTTGCGGTCACGGCCCTAGCCATGTTTCCTCCGTTTCAGCGGATCGCGGAATCGATCGCCGTTGCGGGCTAACGCAAGGAATTGGACACTCATATCATATACTTGGCTTGCTGGCTGGCTGGCTGGCAAGCAGCAGCTGTTCAAGCAAGCCTCGCTTTGCCGAAGGCTAGGCCATGCGGTCGTCATAATCTCCGCGCTCAAAGGCCCTGGCCAGCTCGAACTTCTGGATCTTGCCCGACCCGGTCATCGGCCATTCGGTGACCCAGACCCAGAAAGCCGGGGTCTTTTGCGGGGACAGCCGCTCGCGGATGAAGCTGCGCAGTTCGGTGACTGCCGGTTTCTCGCCCTGGCCAGCGCGCATGAAACAGGCCACCAGCTCGCCCCATTTTTCATCCGCCACGCCCGCCACGGCAACTTCGGCCACCATCGGATGTTCGAGCATGGCAGACTCGATTTCCGCCGGGAACAGATTCTCGCCGCCCCGGATGATCATTTCCTTCACCCGGCCGGTGATCTTCAGATAGCCGCGCTCGTCCATCGTCCCGAGATCTCCAGTATGCAGCCAGCCATCGCTGTCGATCGCCTCAGCCGTGGCTTCGGGATCGTTGTTGTAGCCTGCCATGACATGATAGCCGCGCACGCAGATCTCGCCCTGTTTGCCAATCGGGCAGGTTGAATTGTCGTCGGTATTGCGGATCGACACGTCCATGTGCGGCAGCGGCTGGCCGATGGTCCGGGTCAGATCCTCTTCGCTGTCGGTTGGCCAGGCATGGGTGATGCCGGGCGAGGCCTCGGTCTGGCCGTAGATTATCAAGATCGGCGCCCCGAAGACCTCCCGTCCGGCGCGCACCAGTTCCGGCGCCACCATCGCGCCGCCGCTGACATTGCGGCGAATGGACGTGCAATCCGCGCCCATGTTCCGTGCCGCCTCGATGATCGCGATATACATGGTGGCGACGCCTCCCAGCACTTGCGGGCGCTCGCGTTCGATGGCCTTGACGATGGCTGCGGGATCGAAATTCGAAACCAGTATCAGGGTTGCGCCGGTGGTCAGGCAACCCAGCACGCTCACAGCTCCGCCGGCGGTATGGAATAGCGGGAAAGGGCAGACAAAGCTTTCCCCCTGCTCGACGCCAATGCGCCGGAACACGTCATGGTTGCTCTGCAACAGGCCCTGCTGATGGAGCAGCACGCCCTTGGGAAAGCCGGTCGTGCCGGAGGTATACTGGATCTGGACGATGTCAAATGGTTCGGTTTCGCGCAGTTCTCCAGTGTCGGTGCCGGCGAGCAATGCCGCATCATCGCCAATGGCAATCCGGTGCCTGACCAGGGGCAAGTCGGCGCAGGCCTGGTCGACGATGGGCTTTAAAGCGGTGCCGCGTACCACCGGCAGATAATAAATTGCTTCGGCGCCGGACTGTTCGAGCACAAATCTTACCTCGCGCGCGGTGAAGGATGGGTTGATCGTGACCAGCGTCAGTCCGGCCAGCGCCGCACCAAATTCGATCAATATCCATTCCGGGCAATTGCTGGCAAAAATGCCGATCCGCGCGCCCTTTTTGTGGCGCGCGGCCAGCGCCCGGCCCATTTTCTCGGAGTCGGCGAGCAGTTCCGCGAAGGTCCATTCGCGACCGATCTCACCGTCATCCAGCAATTCGCGCAGCGCCTTCTGGTCACCGAGCCGGGCCGCCTGCTCGCGCAATATCTGGCCGATGGTCATCTCGCGATAGGGCGTATCGCTCTGCGCAGGAAAATGGGATTCCGTCAGTCTCACGTCGTACATCGGCAATCTCTCCTGCGGTTCTGGCGGCCCTGGTCAGGATTTACGCAAATTGCCGTGATCCAGACAAGACAAATCGCCTTTCGCTTCCTATATGGAGCGGGCATGCATGACAGAGGAAGATAAAATGGACGCACGTGGTGGAATTGGCGCCGGACCGAAAGGCAGTCTGGCCGGCTTGGATATTGTCGAGGAGATCAACAGGTTGCGCAAAGAGCGCAACGCGATCATTCTCGCCCATTATTACCAGAAGCCGGAAATCCAGGATATTGCCGATTTTGTCGGCGACAGTCTCGAGCTATCGCGCAAGGCGGCGGAAACCGATGCCGACGTGATCGCCTTCTGCGGCGTGAAGTTCATGGCCGAAACCGCGAAGATCCTGTCGCCCGAGAAGATCGTTATCCTGCCCGACATGGATGCCGGCTGCAGCCTCGAGGACAGTTGCCCGCCGGACAAGTTCAAGGCGTTCCGCGACGAGCATCCCGACCATATCGCGCTGACCTATATCAATTGCTCGGCCGAGGTGAAGGCGCTCAGCGACATTATCGTCACGAGCTCGTCCGCCGAACATATTCTCTCGCAGATTCCGCTCGACCAGAAGATCATCTTTGGCCCCGACAAGCATCTCGGTGCCTATATTTCCAAGAAGACCGGCCGCGACATGCTGCTCTGGCCCGGCGTCTGCATCGTCCACGAGGCATTCAGCGAAACCGAGCTGCTGAAGCTGCAGGCGCAGCATCCCGGCGCGCCGGTCGCCGCGCATCCGGAATGCCCGGCCTATATCCTGGATCATGCGGACATGGTCGGCTCGACCAGCGCGATCCTCAAATTTGCCAAGGAATTTAACGGCGACACGATCATCATCGCGACCGAGCCGCATATCATCCACCAGATGGAAAAGGCGGTGCCGGAAAAGAATTTCATCGGCGCACCCGGCGCGGACGGCAACTGCAATTGCAATATTTGCCCCTATATGGCGCTGAACACGATGGAGAAACTCTATGTCGCTCTCCGCGATCTGGAGCCGCGGATCGAGATGGACGAGCAGCTGCGGCTGCAGGCGCGTCAGTCGATCGACCGGATGATGGAAATGGCAAGCGCGACGGTCGGGCAGGGCGATCTGGGGCCGACCGATCTGGCGCATGAGGATTAAGGCAGTACCCGACAGATATGTTGGGTGGAAAAAGCTCCAATTGCGGTGGTCGAATGCGCCGCAAGGGAGGCAGCATTGCGGAGCACACCATACTTCCGTTGAAAATCTTGAGAAAAGATACTCAATTTCTATACCTCCTGATTTTAGAGAGTATCTTCTCAAAACAGTACCGGGAATTGACAATGATTTGATGGACAGCGACTATGTTGGTTGGTGGCCAATTGCCCGGATCAAAAATATTCCTGATGAGTATGAGTATGATATCGGCAATGCTGAAATAGCTAACTCCGCGTCGAAATATCTGTTCTTTGCCGACTATTTGATTTGGTGTTGGGCATGGGCGATTTGCTGCGATCCTGGTCCTCACTATGGCAAAATCGCGGTTGTTGGCGGCCCTGATAAATTCGTAGCTGATAGCTTCGAGGAGTTCGTCGAAATACTTTTGCAAGATGTCGACGCGCTCTGTTGACGAAATGATTTTGCTCATGGTTTCTTCTCATGAAGAAGAACCATAGTAAGCCTTGTCCGCTGAATTAGGCGTGGTTCGACAGGCTCACCACTAGCGAATATCCTTTAATTCGAGGCAAGGCACCCTCATCCAGCTTCGGCTAAACCCGTTCTTAGCTACGCCTGCGCACCTTCTCCCTTAAGGGAAAAGGGACATTCACCCTGCCATCGGACCGAGAAGTTTTCTGGGCTTGAATTGCGTAAACTGGGTTCCCGCCTGCGCGGGAATGACAGGGCGAAATCACCTCTCTCTTGTCATCCCCGCGAAGGCGGGGATCCAGTTGGCGGGCTCTAACGGCCATCTCAGCTGTTGAGTATCTCGAACAGGTCATCCCAGTCGGGATTGCTCTCCTCTATCAGTCGCAATTTCCATCCCCGGTTCCATTTCTTGAGCGCCTTTTCACGGGCGATGGCATCGCGGATGTCGGCGAAGGGTTCGATGTGCACCAGTCGGGTCACCTGATATTTTTTGGTGAACTCTGAACCCTTGCCATTCCTGTGGGCAAATATGCGGGCCGCCAGATTGCCGGTAACCCCGATGTAGAGCGTGCCGTTTCGTTTGCTGGCGAGAATATAGACATAGTAAGTGCGCGGCATGGTCCCTTCTAACTGGGTTCCCGCCTTCGCGGGAATGACAAAGGGGGGTGGCGGATTGTCAGTTTCGGTCAGGCTCTCACCCCGCCATCACCCGCTTCACCACTTCCGGCTCGGCGCGGATTACCTTGAGATAGGCACGGACCGCTGGCGGAGGCATGTGGCGGCCGATTTCATACTGGCGGATATTGGCGAGCGGGATGCCATAGGTTTTTGCAAATTCTTCCTGCGTCATGCCGAGGTCGTAGCGCAGCACCCGGATGAAGCGGCCCATATGGGCGCGTTCAAGGGCGGCGACGCTGACATCGCGGTCCTCGGGATCATTCGGGTCCGCCGGAATTGCTATGATAGTCTCTTTGTTCACTTCTGTTGCTCCTGCGTACCGAGATGAACCGGACAATGTGATCACGCCAAACGTGGATCGCCGTGAATAGTTTTCCATCCACTTCACCGATCAGCTTGAAGCGCTGCTCCTCATCGCCGAGCCGGATCGTTTCGGTCACGGTATGAAAAGGATCATCAAAAATCCGCTGCCCGAACGAGAGGGGCAGATGATGCTTGGCCCGGTTGGTCGCATCCTTGTCTGGATCAAATTCAAAATCCATATGTTTGCATATGTGAAACACATAGTTAACACAAGCGTGGTCCCTCTTCAAGTCATGACAGTTTCGGCCAATCACAGTTTGTCTTGAGCCGGACGCGGGAATGGCTAGAAGGCTGTATGACCTTCACCCTTGACCGCTTCGACCTCGACGCTTTCGTCGCGTCCACTCTTGCTGAGGACCTCGGCCCGACAGGCCGCGATGTCACGTCGGAGGCGGTGATTCCCGAAACGGCGATCTTCTCCGGCGTGATGGACAGCCGCGATGACGCGGTCATCGCCGGTCTGCCGATCGCCGAGGCCTTTTTCCGGGCGCTCGATCCCGATGTCGAGATTGAAATTCTCGTCGCGGAAGGCGGGGCGGTGGCGGCGGGTACCGATATCATGCGGCTCAGGGGCAAGGGCCGGGCGATGCTGACCGCCGAGCGCAGTGCGCTCAACACGGTGCAGCATTTGACCGGCATCGCGACCATGACCCGCGCCTATGTCGACCGGATCAGCGGCACCGGCTGCACCCTGCTCGACACGCGCAAGACGATACCGGGGCTCCGGGTGCTGGAAAAATACGCGACCCGGATGGGTGGGGCGCGAAATCATCGGATGGGCCTGTGGGACGCGGCGATGATCAAGGACAATCATGTCGCGGTCGCTGGCTCAGTCGGCGAAGCGGTGCGCCGGGCGAGGGATGCCGGGGTCGAGCATATCATCTGCGAGGTCGACCGTGTCGACCAGATCGAACCGGCGCTGGCGGCGGGAGCAACGCACTTGCTGCTCGACAATATGGAACCGGCGACCTTGCGCGGAGCGGTGACGCTGATCGGCGGCCGGGTGACGACCGAGGCGAGCGGCGGGGTGACGCTGGAAACCATCCGCGACAAGGCGGAGACGGGGGTCGACTTCATTTCGGTGGGGCGTTTGACACAATCGGCACCGGCGGCGGATATCGGGCTGGATTTTGAGCAGGTGTGAGTATCGTCATCCCGGACCTGATCCGGGATCCAGAGCGATAATGCGCTGTCGATGCGTCAGGCCGCTCTGGATACTGAAACAAGTTCAGGATGAGAGTATCTAGCTAAAGTTCTATGATTAAACAACAAAAACATATATAAACATCCACACAGAGCCTACACAGATACGGCAAATCAATGACTTAGCCCGCCGATCTGCACGGATTCTGCACAGTGGAGCATGGCGATGTCGTTTATCACCGATAAGGAAGAACTCAAACCCGGACTTATTATCTTCCGGCGAGGCGATGTGTCGCATCGCAACTTCTACTGCCGGATAAAGCTGCCGAAGGATGATCGATACAAGACCATCGCATTGGGGACGCCTGACCGGGATGCCGCGCGCGACCGCGCTTTTGACCATGACGCCGATGTACGCTTTCGCCTCAAACATGACGTGCCGGTATTCAACCGGCCCTTCCGGCAAGTGGCGGAAGAATTTATCGCCGTGCAGCAGCGCCGCGCTGACACAGGCGAGATTTCCGCCGCACGCGTCAAAAACCTCAAAAATGTGCTGTTGGGTGCGCTGGACCGCTATGTTGGCAGCACACAGATTCATTTGGTTGGGCAGGACCGCTGGGCGGGCTATCCGACGTGGCGGCGCGAGAATGGTAAGGGCCGCCATCGCGCCCAGATCAGTGATGCCACAATCGACTTTGAAATGGGCGCGTTCAATGCGGCCATGAACTTTGCCATTCGGAAACGCTACGTTCCAGCGAACCAGCGTTTCGAGGGCAAGCCTAAGCTCAAAACGATGCGCCGCGATGAATTTACGCTGGAAGAATATCGCAAGCTTCATACGGCGGGGCGCGCTTGGATCAAGAAAGCCACGACTGCGCCAGGCACTTGGGCGCGCACCATGTGCTACAATTTCATGCTCATCATGTGCAACACGGGGATGCGCCCGCCAGAGGCCAAGAACCTACGCTGGCGCGACATTATGCCCGCCAAGGATCGCGACGGAAAAGAGATTGTTGTCCTCTATGTTCAGGGTAAGGGTAAATCACGCAAGCTGGTCGCGCCTAAAAGCGTCGGCGATTATCTCGACCGCATTCGCGCTATTTCAAAAGCCACCGGACAGGACGATGCGGTATTCACCACCATCAGCGGCAAACCCGCTAAATATTTGTTTGAGGATGCGGTCGAGAAGCTGTTGACTTCGGCGGATGTCAAAATCGGCCCGAATGGGACGCCGCGCTCAACCTATTGTTTCCGGCATACCTATGCCACCTTCCGGCTTAGCGAAGGTGTCGATGTCTATATCCTTGCCGAGCAAATGGGCACTTCTGTCAAGATGATTGAGCAGCACTATGGTCATGTGAACACAATCAAACATGCCGACCGCGTGTTGCAAGGCATGAGCGGATGGGAGCCAATGATGAACGATCCATTAGATGATGACGGAACAGCCAGAGCGTCAGCAGGAGCAAAGGCGCGGCTCGCGGCAAAGCCCACTCGTCGTGGGCGAACGCCGCACCGATAAATCAAATTTCCCTACGAGGCCGCGCCCCAACAGCGTCGCGCTGCGATGCGCCTCGTGGCCTCCTAGTTGCCGGTCGCCGACTTGCCGCTGGCATTCTTGGTCGAGCGAATCCGGTTGGCTTGCTTGGCGGATCATTGGCCCATCGAGCTTCGATGCGGCCTGCCATGCAAGCACTTCCGCCTGCGTTTCCGATGCGCCGCTGGCGCTCTTGATCGGGACACAGGCCAAGGAGGTTTGGGAAATTAGGAGAGACGAGCCTCGGTTCATCCCCAATTCTGCGCTCTACAGCGTTCCTATTCGCTTCGCCGCTGGCGACCTATAAGCGGATAGGAGCGCTGCTACCTAAACAGAGGCGAAGTTAATCTTGCTTTTTAACAATCACCTACGGACCAGCCTTTGAGCATTTAAAGACCACCCATTGTTCCAAATGGCATAAATAGTGCCACTTTTTAGCTAGGATCGCGGCGGCTCGTCTTCATTGGATAAGTCGTTATTGCGATCCTCTTTATTGTGGTCCAGATGCTTAAGTGGATCCATGAACCAGAGCGTAGCAACGGTTACTACAGATAGCATTGCGGAGTAGTCGGCTGACTGCGCATTCGTGCCGCCCAAGATCCACCGATTTCAGGAGTTGTTAGCTCGGTCAGATCGAATGGCAGATTTCAAGAAACAGAGCCGCCGCCCGGAATGTCTGCACTTGGGCCTATTCTGTTGAAAAACTCGTGGTCGGAGGGAAATTCACGAATTATTGGCAATATTGATTCAAAACTAAATGTTTGCGTGAATCATTGTTGCGCCCGACACTTCATTCGAATTCAAATGTTGCCGACAAAATTCGGTCGGGGAGTTTTTCAACAGAATAGGCCCAAGTGCGGACTTGCCGGTTATAGGCAGTCGGTTCTGATAGCGGACATTAAGCGTTGAGAAAATGTGATGGCGGCTGTCGACCCACAATCCGATATTTTCTAAGGTGATGTTACTTCCTACAGCTGCCATTCAATTGACCAGTTTTTGATGGCTGCATTCGGGCGATTTCCTGACTAACCTATTGGGGTGCAGACTCTGAAAAAGTCCTCATTGAGCTAAGTGAACCCGCGTCGGATGGGTCGATTACAATGCCAAAATGGTTGCTAAACAAACTGAAGCAAACTAGGCGCGTTTCCGGGGGCTGAACTGGATATCTGCGTTGACCACAAAATATTTGACTGGCCTTCTAGCAAAAACATCATCATCGCCGGAAAAGGGTGCCCGCCCGATCGGCGCGCGGATTTTCCAGCTGGTCTTTGCTATCATCCAATGGCCATGGCTGCTCAAAAGTCTCTACGGCGGAACCCATGCCGAAAAGCAAGGCCTGCTGACCCGGGTAGGTCTGCCGGATGGGGCGCTTCCCCACCTTGGTAGCTGGAAGGCCGACACCTATCTGCTGCACCGTATTGTCGACGAAATCGAAGTGTTGCGCCCGCAACATGTGGTCGAACTGGGTTCCGGCGCGACGTCGCTGGTCATCGCCAAGGCGCTTTCCCGGAACGGCGGTGGTTGCCTGCACAGCTATGATCAGCACGAGCCTTTTCTGGCGGAAATGCGCGATTGGCTTACCGAGCACGATCTGAGCGCCGAATTTTGCCACGCGCCGCTCAACCTGCGCGATCCGGTCTGGCCAGGACTGTGGTATGACTTGTGCGATGTTCCGCCCACGATCGACCTGCTCATCATCGATGGTCCGCCATGGGCGGTTCACCCCTTTGCGCGAGGCATCGCGGAGCGTTTGTTCGAACGCCTGTCTCCAGATGGCGTCATCCTGCTCGATGATGCAGCCCGTCCCGGCGAGCGGATTGTTGCACGCCGCTGGTCGCGCAAATGGCAGGATTTCGATTTCTCTTTTGAAGGAGCGGGCACAAAGGGCCTACTGGTAGGCCGCAGGAGGGGATATGACGATCATCGCAGCACGTAAATATCGCGACGGCAAGCCGTTAGGCGACGCGATATCCGCTGGCGACACCACATTCAAACAGCCCGAAGAAGGTGTGAACGAATTTTCCTGGATCGGGTTGCTCGAACCGACACCCGAGGAAATTAGCGCCTGTGCGAAAATCTACAGCCTGCATCCGCTGGCCGTTGAGGACGCGCTGCACGCCCATCAATTGCCCAAGCTTGAAATCTACGGCGACCAGCTGTTCATTGTCGTCCGCACGGCGAAAATGGAAGGCGGCCATATTGCCTATGGAGAAACTTCCTTCTTCGTCGGGCGCAATCATATCGTTACCGTCCGCCACGGCTCGGATCAGGGTCATTCATCCGTGCGGACCAAGCTGGAAACCCGTCCGGGACTATTAGCCCATGGAGTCGATTATGTCCTGCACAGCTTGCTCGACATGATCGCCGACAATTATTTTCCCGTGATCGACTCGGCGGGAGAGATTGTCCAGCGTCTCGAACAGAGTGCCCTTGAAGCGGCCCTGACTCGAACCGAAATGCGCGAATTGTTCAACCTGCGCCGTGATCTGCTGTTACTCCAGCGTATGCTGATTCCGATGGAAGATGTCTGCGCCAAGCTGGCCACCTTGGACCTGCCCAATATTGACGCGGAAGTCCGCCCCTATTTTCGCGACGTTCTCGACCATGTGCGAAGGGTAGCATCGCTCGTTGCTCTGCACCGCGAAATGCTCAGCTCCGTAATGGAGACGAGCGCGCTGATCGAACAGCAACGCCAGGGAGACATCACGCGCAAACTGGCCTCCTGGGCAGCGATCCTTGGCGTCCCGACAGCGATTGCTGGTATTTACGGAATGAACTTCGACCATATGCCGGAATTGCAGACGCAATATGGCTATTTCATCGTCATGGCCATCATCGCGGCTATTTGCCTGACACTCTATTATCGCTTCAGGAAGTCGGGCTGGCTTTGACTCGATCTCCGTCGCTGCAAAGCGGCGGGATCCCCTAGTCGAACAATTCTTCGAGGAAGGATTTCTTCCGCTTGCGGCGGGGATAATCTGAGCCTTCATAGCTGCGGCCGCGATCATCCCTGTGCCCACGCGGATCGACGGCGGACCGGGTCGGCTGTACCGGCGGAGCAGACTCGGCGCTGCGTTCGACAATCTTGTCCAGTTCCCCGCGGTCGAGCCATACGCCCCTACATGTAGGGCAATAATCGATCTCGATCCCCGCCCGTTCACTCATCACCAGAGAAGCGCCGTCTACCGGGCAAGCCATTGCTACATTGTTCTGCTTCATGCTTTTTTCTCCATTGGATAAGGTCTCGGTTTCTAGATAGGGGATGTGTCCCAACATGTTCAAGTGCGAAGGTACCCCTTCTGGCGAGGGTTAGTTTCTCCCGGTGCGCGGCAAAATCAGCTCAGCTGATCACCGAGACTCAGAAGATGGAGCTGGGACCTGTGTTGGGGCCGGTTCGGCGTTCTGCCGTTCCGCCTGAATCTCCGAGACGCACTGGGCCACAGCACTCCGAATTCCTTCGCTTGCTGACCTGGGGTCTGCTGCTTCGGCAAGGGATTTACCCTCAAGGAAGCGATCCGCCGCACATGCACACAGCTTATCCGATTTCAGTCCGGCTGCTGCGGCGATATCAGATTGAGGAATCCATTCGACACAGGTTTGGACGGCACTCTCTCGGATCCCAGTTTGAACAGTTTGATCAATCACTCCGCCCTCGTCGCACGCAACGAGCGTCAAAAATGCGATCACGGCAAACAGATTTCTCACTGGCTTCCTTCCATTGGGTCAGCTGTGGCCCAGGTAAATCAGAGATAGAGATTGATTTTGTTGGCGTCAATGGTCAGGAGCCGCCCCGGTCCACTTTCGGAACCGACCGGCCCCTCACATGCTGACCACTGATCTTATTTGGGCAATCTTATGCGCGATTGTAGCTGGCGTGATTATTGGAGCCGAACGCGAGTATCGGGCGATACCTGCGGGTCTGCGAACCCATAGGCATGGAGCGCTTTCAAGTTGCTGGCCCAGAAGAGTTTGATCAAATTTTTGTACGCCATCATCGACACGGCATATCGCCGCGGCCCGTACATCGCTACCGTCGATGCAGCAAAGGACCGTCGCGACCGGCTGACGATACAGATCGAGAAGATGCTGGCAGACTGGACTTTGGCGCCGGTCGTTGAGGCTTTGCAGGCCCTTCGTGGAATAGCGCTGGTCGCTGCGGCCACGATCGTCGCTGAACTTGGCGACATAAGTCGCTTTTCCAAGGCAGAACAGCTGATGTCGTATCTTGGACTGGTGCCATCGGAACATTCCAGTGGGAAGCAGCGCCGGCAAGGAGGCATCACCAAAGCTGGGAACGGAGCAGCCCGACGGATGCTGATCGAAGCGGCCTGGAGTTACCGTTTCCCGGCACGCATCAGCAGAGAACAGCTCCTTCGCCAGGAACAACTCCCCGCGCCTATCCGGGCGATTGCCTGGAAGGCGCAGGAGCGTCTCTGTCTCCAATATCGCAAGCTCAGCCGTGCGGGCAAACCGGTCACGACGGTCACCACGGCCATCGCCCGCCAGCTTGCCGGCTTCGTTTGCGCGAAGGCCGGGTCTTGTCGCGCAGCAGGCCGTCGACACCCTCAGTCATAAAGCGCTCCTGCCAGCGCCAGACGCAGGTCTTCGACTTGCCCGTCTGCCGCATAATCGCAGCCGTGCCGACGCCATCAGCGGACAATAAAATAATCGATGCGCGCCAGACATGCTTCTGGGCGGCATTGCGATCCCTGACAACACGCTCAAGGCGAAGACGTTCAGACGGCGAAACTTCAAATATGATCCCGGTGCGCATGACACTGAATCGCACATCAAAACGCGAAAGGGAATCCCAAAAAGGACTCAACCGTTAGGCGTTATCCACTAGATCGATCCAGACAAGATCTTTTAGGTTTTCGCTGGAAGCTTCGACTTTGATCAACCGCCCAGTCTGACTTGAGTATCCACGGATCATGCATCTCTCCTGCTGTTGTGCTCGTCCCTACGACGCAAGGTCATCTTGGGCAATTCTCACCAACGGAACCCCTCTGTCTATTCTGGTCGATCAAGGCCACAGCCAGATGAGGCCAGCCGTACCGATCAGAATCCTGTACCAGGCGAAAGGCGCAAACCCGAAGCGTGAAACGATCGCCACGAACGCTTTGACGACGATGAGCGCAGTAACGAAGGCTGCACCAAAACCAATGGCGATACTGGTTAGAGCATTGATATCGAGTGCCGCACGATTCTGAAACAGGTCATACCCGGTAGCGGCAATCATCGTCGGCACAGCGAGAAAGAAGCTAAACTCGGCCGCAGTTTTGCGCTCTACTCCGACACTAAGAGCACCCAAGATGCTCGCTCCCGAGCGGCTCACGCCAGGGATCATCGCAAGACACTGGACCGCACCAATCAGGAGTGCCGTTTTGGCGGTAATGGCTTCGACGGAATGAAAATGAACGGTCTTTACGGTCTTCTCGAGGAAAAGAATAGCGATCCCGCCGGTGATCAGGGCAACGCATACTACGACCGGGCTCTCTAGAAGGAAACGAATTATCGGATAGGCAGCAGCTCCGATGGCGAGCGCTGGAAAGACCGCGATCGAGATGTTCCTAAAAAATCTCCACGCATTTGTGTCGCCCCGGAACAATCCGAAGGCTACGTCATAAAAGCGCCGGTGATATATAACGACCACAGCAAGGATTGCGCCCAGTTGAATGGCAATCTTGAACGACTTGGCCGCTTCGCCTTCGAAGCCAATCAGCGCGCCCGCTAGTATCAAATGCCCAGTCGACGAAACCGGCAAAAATTCCGTGAGGCCTTCCAATACTCCCAGAAGCAGTAGCATCAAGATTGGCAAGACATCTCCAATACGCATAAGGACGAAGGATAGCGGCGCATGGCCTTGGCCTCGGGGTGTAGCGACAGAACTGCTAGCGCCGCGCGCATGCCGCAAGCCCTAATCGTAGGGGCCGCCCAGATCAAATTTATTCGGCTTTGCCTCCGTCTGCCTTCGATCCGCGGACGCCTCTTGCGTGCAGATGCTCAACACCGACCGTGGCACATCGATGCCATCGGAGGGCCTCGCCCACCGGGGCATATCTGCCAAGTTATTGCGCGCCTCGACAGCATAACGGCGCGGCAGGCGGTTGAGGTGGCGTCTGTACCAACGTCTATTGTTTATGATAACGATCGGTGCAGATCACGGCATCGGGGCCATGATCAAATTCTGTTTCCTGACGTTCACCAATGACCATCGGAAAGGCAAACAATGGGTTACTGATATTTTTCTGATTTGGCATTTCAAAAACTCCTTTGAAAGGCATTGTGGAGGCGTGAAGTTATGAAGTCCAATCGAAAGAATATATAGGTTTAGATAAGCGCTACTTATTAGTACCTGCCTGCATCAATCCGCGCCCGTGGTCGGCAATTCTGTTAGCAATCTCTCTATAGACGGAAGAAAAAGCCGCATTTCTTCGCCAAACAGCCACAATGCTGCGAAACTCGCTCCAATCTTTCGGGCGCAAACCGGTCACCATCTCTGTTCCGCCAGATTCGGAGCGGACATAAAGTTCAGGAAGAATAGCAAGCCCAACGCCTGATCCCGCCATCTGCCGCAAGCTGTCGAGACTTGTTCCTTCATAGTCCCCAAGAATATGCGCGCCGACACGAGTGCAAATGGTTTGTACTTGCGCATGATAATGATGTCTGTGATCCAGCGACAGGAAGGTCGCTCCGGCTAAATCTTTCTCACTCAGATTTTTTCGCATAGCCAACTGGTGATCCGGCGGCGCAACTATATGCATTGGCTCGCGAAACAAGGGCTCTAGCTCGAACATATCCCCAACCACCGGAAGCGGCGCAACCATCATGTCGAGCTTTCCATCAGCCAGCTCTGCCATTTGCAGCGAGGGAATGCCCTCTTTTATAAACAGTCGCAATTCAGGGTTTTCCCGGTGGAGATCAGCAATGACGCCTGGCATTACATAAGGACCTAATGTCGGTGTAATACCAAAACGGATACGGCCAGCCGATGCAGCCCCGCCACGCGCAGAAGCCGCTCGATATCGGATTCTGGAATCCGATGCGCGATCAGATCGAGATGTTCTGACCGTGGCTGCATCACCAGTCCTGTATTTTCGCGGCCCGTCCATGTGGGACGGGCCAAGGCCTACTGCTTTAGCATCCGGCCCCATCGGCGCGTCAGCTTATAGCTGCCGCGCCGATAAGCGAAAAGATATGGATATTTATGGACCGGTTTACGGATATATTTGCATTTATGGATATTTATGGGTATAAATATGGATATGTCGTTCAACACTACCTCGCTGGCGATCACGCCGCAAATGCTCTCACTGATTGCGGAGATCGACGAGTTCAAAGGCGCGTGGCGCGCCTTGGGAACGCTTGCGCCTGATCGCCTGTCGGCATTACGGCGTGTGGCGACGATTGAGAGCATCGGGTCTTCGACCCGCATTGAAGGCAGCAAGCTATCGGACAGCGATGTTGAGCGGCTGTTGTCCAATATCGAAATCCAGCATTTCGCCACTCGCGACGAGCAGGAAGTAGCGGGATATGCCGAAGTGATGGAAACCATATTCGCATCATTCGACGAGATTTCGCCAACTGAAAACCACATCAAGCAACTGCACCGCGACTTGCTGGCGCATAGCAGCAAGGATGCGCGGCATCGCGGCAGCTATAAAACCAACACCAATCATGTCAGCGCCTTTGATACCGAGGGCAAAGAAATCGGCGTCGTGTTCGAGACGGCAACGCCGTTCGACACCCCGCGATTGATGGTGGAGCTGATCGAATGGGTTAATGAAACGCTGGACCAGAAGCAGCTTCACCCGCTGCTTGTCACCGCGATTTTCATCGTCGTCTTTCTCGAAATCCATCCGTTTCAGGATGGCAATGGCCGCTTGTCGCGGGTGCTAACCACCTTGCTGTTGTTACGCAGCGGCTATGCCTATGTGCCTTATTCCTCGCTCGAAAGCGTGATCGAGGCCAGTAAGGAGGGCTATTATCTGGGCCTGCGCCGGACGCAGGGAACAATCCGAAGCGAAGCACCCGCTTGGGAGCCGTGGATTATCTATTTCCTCCAGTCACTCCGGCAGCAGAAATCGCGACTTGAGGCGAAGATCGATCGCGAGAACCTGCTGATTGTCAATCTGCCTGAACTATCGGTGCAGATTCTCGAACTGGCAAAAGCGCATGGGCGGATCACTGTTAGCCAGATCGTCAGCATGGCAGGTGCCAATCGCAACACGGTGAAGAAGCATTTGCAGGCGCTGGTTTCGGCCAATCATCTTGCGCAGCATGGTAGCGGCAAAGGCACATGGTATGGCCGCGTCTAAAGCGTGGCGAACTATCCAATACCGACACCAATATCCCAATTCTGCAAACCTTTCCCGACTGGAAATCAAACAATGTCACCGATTGACAGACGTTTGGCCGCTTGACGCTGCCTTAATACCCGCAAGCAAAAAACCGGCATTCTGCCTACGGTTTCCATAAATGGAGCCTCCGTTTTTTGGCTTGCGCGCAGGCAGCGCGCGTCCCTTTTATGTCCGTCAGGACATTTCGCCTGACACCATCAGGAGAATACCCGTGCAGAATATCGTAGAATTTCACATCATCGGACGGCTCGGCAGGATCGACGACGCCAAGAACGTCACCCACATCTCGGTTGCCACCAATTACAACCGCCGCGACGGCGATACTTGGAAATCCGATCCGCAGTGGCACCGCATCACCTTGTTTGGCAAATTGCGCGACCGGATCGCCAAAGCCACAATCGGCGATCTTGTCCGCATCACCGGACGCATCGGTCAGTCGAGCTACAAAGTCGAAGGGCAGACCCGCTACTCAGTTGACCTGATCGCTGATGGTTTCGCAATCCTCGCCAAAGCTAAGGGCAAGTGAGTCGATGGTGAAGCTGGCTAATGAGCATCCAACGGGGTGGCTTTGCCGCCCCGTTTCTTTTCCAAATGACTGACGTTGGGTGATTGGGTGGACGCCCCCCGGCGGCATTGATGTGCCATAATGGAGGTGTTTACGGGCCCGCAGCAAAAAAGCTGCACCAAGAGGCCGGACAGATGGCAGCATCCGACTACGTGCCAAATCTCCCAAAATACCGCTTGCATCCTAAGGGGCGTCCACAGATGGGAAGCGGTTAGGCAGCTTTTGGACAGCTGCATGAGAAAGCAGACGTTTCTCCGATTGCCGATTTGGCGCAGTAAGCCGACGGTTCGCAGCTGGTCCCTAATTTGTATTAGCCGCCAATCGACAGAAAGAGGGGGAACCACAGCTAACGCCCGGTTCGCAGCTGTCATACTCGTGCGACGGGCAGTCATTTCCTTTCTTGCTTTGACATGAAGCGCGCTTCTCTGCATATAGATGCTACGGGCCGTATATCCGGCGCCCGTTTGAGGCAGTATGCCCAAGCCGGACCGATTGGTCATGGCTAAAGGGCACGCAATGGATACTTCACACCAGCAAAGTGCGGCGGGATCGGCGCGGTCGGTTCCGTTTACAGAAGCTGTACGCGTATGGGCACGCGTTGCGGCGCTCAGTTTCGGCGGCCCGGCGGGGCAGATCGCCGTGATGCACCGCATTCTGGTGGAAGAAAAACGCTGGGTCGGCGAGAACCGGTTCCTGCATGCCCTCAATTATTGCATGCTCCTGCCGGGGCCGGAAGCGATGCAGCTGGCAACCTATATCGGCTGGCTCTTGCATGGCGTTCGCGGAGGTCTTGTCGCCGGATGTCTGTTCGTCCTGCCCGGTTTCGTCGCCATCCTGGGGCTCAGCATCCTCTATGCGAGTTTCCAGGATCTGAGCTGGGTCCAGGCGGTGTTCTTCGGCATCAAGGCTGCGGTGCTGGCGGTTGTCATCGAGGCGCTCCTGCGGATCGGCAAGCGTGCGCTGAAAACCTGGCCGATGTATCTGATCGCCGCCACCGCTTTTGTCGCGATCTTCGCTTTCAACGTGCCTTTTCCGTTCATCATTGCGGCGGCGGCCCTGGTCGGCTTTCTCGGCGGGCGTTTCGACCCTGACCATTTTCTCGTCATAAAAGGACGCGAAGTTTCGGAAGAGGAGGATGCATTTTCATCCGAACCATTCCTCCACGCAGGTAGCCCGGAAAGCGCACGGCCCAGCTGGAAGGCGTCGATACGTACCGCGCTGATTTGGCTTGGTCTGTGGGCCGCGCCGATCCTGGCCTTGGTTGCGATCGTCGGGCCGGATCATGTCTTCACTGACCTTGCGGTTTTCTTTTCCAAGCTTGCCGTAGTCACCTTCGGCGGAGCCTACGCGGTGCTCGCTTATATGGCGCAGGAGGCTGTGCAGACGCATGGCTGGCTTGCCCCCGGAGAGATGCTGGACGGTCTCGGAATGGCGGAGACCACGCCCGGTCCGCTGATTCAGGTCGTGCAATTCGTCGGCTATATGGGCGGCTTTCGCGAGGCTGGCGGTATCAGCCCGCTGCTATCGGGTATCATCGCGTCGGTTATCGTTACCTGGGTAACCTTTGTCCCATGTTTCCTATGGATATTCCTCGGTGCACCCTTCATCGAAAAACTTCGCGGAGCCAAGCTGCTGACCGCCGCCCTGTCGGCAGTCACGGCCGCCGTCGTGGGTGTGATCCTCAATCTGGCCATCTGGTTCGCTCTACACGTGGCATTTTCAGAACTGAACGAATACCGGGGCTTCGGGACAAGCCTGCTCGTTCCTAATTTGGCCAGTATTGACATTGCATCCGTCGTCATCGCTGCGGCAGCGCTCATTGCGATGTTGCGGTTCAAAATCGGGATGCTCACCGTCCTTGCAGTGAGCGCCATTGTCGGTGCGGCCTATTATCTCGCAATACTCGCGGCCTGATGCGCGAACCCAAAAGGAGAAATATCATGAAACCCTTTCGCACTTTCTTTGTCGCCGCCGCACTCGGCCTCTCTGTTCAAGCCACGCCCGTCCTTGCCGATACCGATACCGCGAATATGGCAGCCTTGATATTCGAGGCTTCGCATGCCGAAGTGACCACGACCGATGACGGGGTTGCACGGATTGGCTGGGTGCGTGACGACGTGCTGGTCACGGTGGACGGCATGCGCCTCGATCCCCCCGCCGGTCTCGGCTCATGGGCGGCGTTCAGGCCAGTCGATGGGGGCGTACTGGTGATGGGCGATACTGTTGTGTTCGAGGACGAGATCACGCCCGCGATGGACGCCGCCCTTGCGAACGGATTGACCGTCACCGCCCTGCACAATCATTTCATATTCGACGAGCCGAAGGTGTATTTCATGCACATCGGCGGTCATGGCGACACGGCCAGACTCGCTGCCGGCGTCAAGGCGGTGTGGGATGCCATCAAAGCCGTTCGTGCACAGGCACCCGTGCCGCAGCGCAGCTTCGGCGGGGCAACGCCGGATGCGGACGGCACTATCGATGCCGCGTCTTTGACGAACACTCTGGGCGCGCAACCCAGCGTCAATTATGGGGTGGTGAAGTATACCTTCGGTCGCCAGGGCCGAATGCATGGCGTAGACATCGGCGGGTCGATGGGCCTGACGACCTGGGCGGCGTTTTCCGGAACGGACGATCTTGCGGCTGTCGATGGCGACTTCATAATGACCGAAAGCGAAGTGCAGCCTGTGCTTCGCGCCCTGCGTGAGCGCGATATCCATATTGTAGCTCTGCACAACCACATGATTGGCGGCGAGCCTGCCTTCTATTTCCTTCATTACTGGGGCGTCGGACAGGCAACCGAACTCGCCAATGCAGTACAGGCGGCGCGTGAGGTGCAAGCCAGGATAGAGTGATGTTCGAACTGGACGTTGCATCGCCAGGTTTGAAGGCACACCGCGTAACCGGCCCAGTAGTCGTTTGAAGTCATAAATTTATCGCACGGCTGCTTATCTAGAACCTCGCAAGCTGACCTAATGACCGCAATTGGGTCGAAAAAAGACATAGCCATCATGTCGCATCAAACAGGCCTGTAAATTCCTTGTTCTCGTAATATTTCAATTTCTTCACGATGAGCGGGCTCTCGCCAACGCGCATGAGCAGCAGCGTATCGGGCGCGAGTTTCATGATTTCATTGGGGTCCATGAGATTGCGGGTGGCGAGATGCTGGGTTTTACTCAAAGATCGTTCGGGGTCTTTGAGCATCACATCCTTTTGACTCTGTCCGCCGGTTTCATAGGTGATGGTTTCGCGGCCCATCGTCTTCGAAAGCATATCGGCGGTGTCATAATCATTGACCCCAAATGCTTGCAAAACACCGGCGTTGGACAAGAACGTCCCCGCGCGTGTCCCATACAAACTGCGCAGTTGGTGGATGTCCTGCAAAATAGGCCAGAGTTGCAGCCCGTAACCTGCCATCAAGCCCATCGCGCGCTCGATAGGCTGGAGCCGCCCGAGCGCAGCAAACTCATCGAGCAGGAACAGCACCGGGCGTTCCGGTTTGGCGGACGACCGCGCCATTTCGCCTATGGATTGCGCAATCAGCAAACGCAGCCAACGCGAATAGGTATCGAGCCGATCAGGGGGCAGGATCAGGAAGACGGTTGCCACTTCTTCCTTGAGATCGGCAAAGGCAAAATCAGACCCGCCCACCACAGCCGCGATACGCGGACTGTCAAGAAAATGTGTATGCCGCTGCGCGCCCGACAAAACGCCCGCCGCTTCGCGGTGCGATTTGCTCAAATACCGATTGGCGGCGCGAGCGATCAATCCGCCCGCCCGGTCGCTGGCCTGCATGACCGTTAGCAATGCCGTGAAGTCATCAGGGGCCAGCGTCAGATAATCCCGAACGCTGGAGAGATTGCGGTGCGCAGCATCATCATGGCAGACGACATAAAGAATGATGCCCGATATAAGCGCTTTGGCCTCTTCGTTCCAATGCGCTTCGGTTTCGGCTTCGTCGAACACCAGCGCGTCGGCAAGTGTCATCGCATCTTCGGCCAGATCGAGGCTTTTGGCGTCAAGCCGGTCGAGCGGATTGTAACGTGCGCTTGCCTGCCCAGAGATACCGAACGGATCGAGACAATGCACCGGCCCGAACGCCTCGCGTGTCCGCATTGTGACAAGAGCATTCTCGCCCTTGGGATCAATGCAGACCACCGACCGATTGGCGGTGAGCAGATTGGGGATGATCGTGCCGACGCCTTTGCCAGAACGCGTCGGCGCAATGGTCAACAGATGCGCTGGGCCATCATAGCGAAGCATCCGGCCTGATGTGTCGCGCCCGATCAAAAGGTCGCCCTTGTTCTTCGCCAGCGCGTTCACATCGCTACGCGATCCGAACTTTGCCGATCCCAGCGTATCATCGGGGCGGGTAAATCTGACCTTGAGATAGATAGCACCGATCCACAGCGCTATCCCGCCAATCAGGATGAGCCAAAATGCCGTTTGCGTTTTTGGCAACCACCAAGCGATAAGCAGCACTCCAACGAACAGCAACAACGCGCATCCGTGGAGGCGGTTACTCACCGATCAATCCTCACCGCTTGGGGTGTCAGCCAGTGCCTTGTCTTGGGTAGATTCACTTTCCGCATCGAACGCCCGCTTGCCCCGACGCTTCCATAGCGCCAGCGCTTGTCCGCCATCTTCATTTTCGGCTTGCGCGGCAAGATCGAGCATTGCGCCGTAAAGGGTAGCGCGGTCATCGTCGGCCAGTTCGACCAAGCCTGATTTCTGGACGAGACCGCCCAGTTCAATCAGATGCCGTGTTCGTTCCCTTCGCTGCACCGCCCACTCCCGCGTATCAAATCTTCGCTGACCTGCTTCAACCCGCCGCTTCGCCGCGAGGTTTCTTTTAAGCGCCTGATTGGTTTTTTCCAGCAGCGCGATTACCTTTGCGCCCGCGTTTTCCGAGAAAGGTCGCACCATCGGCGCGCCAGCTCTCCTTTACGGAATCTTGCTCGGCTTCCATCACGCCTTGCCGGAGCATCCCGGCGATAACTTCAAGATCGAGTGCGTCGGCTCCGGTCGCGACAACGAGCGCGCCAAGCTGTTCGACTTTGCGCGCCTTGAGCTTCTTCGCCTTGTCCGCGAGCGCTTTTAGTTCAGCATCATAGTCCCGGACTTTACGCATTGCGTGTCTTTCGTTTATGACCGTTTAGACTCGCAACATATGCGAAAACCGTCTTTCCGACAATCGCCTCATAAAATCCACGAACCAAGTCACATCATAATTGCGTAAGTGATTTTGAGTGCGCGCTTATACGTTGTTGCCAACATCGCTTAAAAGTGAGAGATTACTTGGCGTAATGGCAATCTACCATTTCTCTGCAAAAGTCGTGAGCCGTGCGGGCGGATCGAGCGCGGTTGCCTCGGCTGCCTACCGCGCTGCGCAGCGCCTTACAGATGACCGGCTTGGCCGCGACCATGACTTCACCAACAAGACCGGAGTCGTTCACTCTGAAATCATGCTGCCCGAGGGCGCGCCCGAGCGTCTCGCTGATCGCGAAACACTGTGGAATGCGGTCGAAGCGGGCGAGGTTCGCAAGGACGCGCAGCTTGCGCGCGATGTTGAATTTGCGATTCCCAGAGAGATGAACGAAACTGATGGCGTCCAGCTTGCGCGAGATTTTGTCACTCGGGAATTTGTAGAACGCGGCATGATCGCCGACCTTAATGTCCATTGGGACAAGGGGGTAGATGGCAGTCCCAAACCCCATGCCCATGTCATGCTATCGATGCGCGAAGTTGGCCCGGACGGCTTTGGCCAGAAGGAGCGCGACTGGAACAGCAAAGAGCTTTTGGGCAGTTGGCGCGAGAGCTGGGCCGATCATGTAAACACCCGTATGGCCGAGCTTGGCCTTGAGGCCCGCGTAGATCACCGGACGCTTGAGGCGCAGGGCATTCCGCTCGAACCGCAGCACAAGATCGGTGCAGCGGGATCGCGGCGCGCCATGCACGGCGAGGATGCCGAGCGCGCCGACGATCATATGCGGATCGCGCGCGAGAATGGCGAGAAGATCATTGCCGATCCAGCAATTGCCCTAAACGCCATCACTCAAAGCCAAGCGACATTCACCAAACGCGATCTTGCCCAGTTCGCGTTCCGGCATAGCGACGGCAAGGATCAGTTCAATGCGGTGATAGCATCGGTGCGCGGCTCGCCCGAACTTGTCGCATTGGGCAAGGACGGCAAGGATCAGGAACGGTTCACGAGCCGTGACATGATTGCCGTGGAGGAACGGCTTGGCCTATCCGCATCGATGCTGGCGACCAGCGAGCGCCACGGTGTTGCGGGTCAGAACCGCCATGCGGCGCTTGATGGTGCAGCCGAGCGGGGGATGATCTTGTCAGGCGAGCAGCGCGATGCCTTCGATCATGTCACCGGCGACACCGGCCTTGCGTCGGTTGTGGGTTATGCCGGGAGCGGCAAGTCCGCCATGCTTGGCGTTGCGCGCGATGCGTGGCAGCGTGAAGGCTATAATGTGCGGGGTGCTTCGCTGTCTGGCATTGCCGCTGAAAATCTTGAAGCCGGTTCGGGGATTAGTTCACGGACGATTGCGAGCCTTGAATATCAATGGAAGCATGGGCGTGAGTTACTCGGCGAACGCGATGTGCTGGTCATCGACGAGGCGGGTCTGACCGGAACGCGTCAAATGGACCGTGTTCTTTCAACGGCGCGCGATGCGGGCGCTAAGGTTGTGCTGGTTGGCGATCCCGAACAGTTGCAGGCGATTGAGGCGGGTGCAGCATTCCGCTCGCTGGCAGAAGCCCACGGTGCGGTCGAGATTACCGAAATCCGCCGCCAGCGCGATGACTGGCAGCGCGGTGCGACCCGCGCACTCGCCACCGGACGGACGGGCGAGGCCATTCATGCCTATGGCGAGAACGGCATGGTTCATGAGAGCAAGACACGCGAGGATGCGCGCGCCGAGCTTGTCGAGGGCTGGGATAATGCGCGCACCAATGACCCGAGCAAGAGCCGGATCATCCTCACCCATACCAATGCCGAGGTGCGCGACCTCAACATTGCGGCCCGCGACAAGCTGTGCAATCATGGCGAGCTTGGTAATGACGTGGATGTTAATACCGAACGCGGTAGCCGCGACTTTGCCAGCGGCGACCGAATGATGTTCCTGCGCAACGAGCGCGGCATGGGCGTCAAGAACGGAACTCTTGGAACCGTTGAGCAAGTGACGCCCGGACATATGGCCGTCCGCACCGACGATGGGCGCAGTGTATCGTTCGACTTCAAAGACTATGCTCATATTGATCATGGTTATGCCGCCACATTCCACAAATCGCAGGGCGTGACGGTCGATCAGGCGCATATCTTGGCAACGCCGGGGATGGACCGGCATTCCGCCTATGTTGGCCTCACGCGCCACCGCGAGAGTGCGCATCTCCATTATGGATGTGATGATTTTGTCGATCAGAGCAAACTCGTGCGCACCCTGTCGCGCGAGCGGACAAAGGATATGGCGAGCGATTATCCGCTACCTGACGCGGCGGCGCGCGGCTTTGCCGAACGGCGCGAGTTTCGGTTTGGCGAGGTTGCCCGTGATATGGTCGCCAAAGCGCGTAACTTGATCGCTGATCCTGACCGGATTGACGCGTTGCGGGGCCGTCTCGACAAGGCGCTGGGGCGCGAGCCATCGGTCACGCCAGAGGCGGAGCGGTCTGCGACCAAGGAACAATGGCAGGATCGCGATGCCAATGCTGCCGCTTCGCGGCTTCACGCGCGCATGGCCGAACTGGGCAAGCAGGTGCGTGAAAGTGATGAGCGGGATCGTGATCGCACAAAAGCCAAAGAACAGGAACGCGACCGTGACCGTGGAGGGCCAGGACGATGAGCGACGAACAGGACGATCCGCTTTTTGGGTTGCTAACGGATATTGCCAAAGGTGTGGCGAGGCTTGCCGCTCGCGTCGGTGAGATAGAGGCAAGCAATGCGGCGCATCAGGAGCAGGTCAACGAGGCGCTTGCCACCATCGCCGAAATTGCCACGCGCACATATTATGTCAGCAAGCCGGCCACCGCGTTGCCGGATGACATTATCAACGCGGGCGTGATGGACGCTATTATTGAGCGGTGGCCGAAGGATGCGGTTATCACCATGTCGAGCATAGACCGAAAAGTCTTGAACGAAATCGACCGCCAACCCGGCGAGATAATAGATAAGTTGATCGAGCGCGCGCAAAATAATCCCGATCAGAGCAACGCCAATCGCGTTCGCATGGCGGCGTTTCTTACCCTTCTCAATCAGGAGAGGGAGCGAAGGCTCAAAGCTAAGGAGCAAGGCATTGAACGGGGTGGGCGCGGGCGATAAAGGGTGAATTCCTAACTGCTTCATCTATGCCATTGTCGGCGCTAAGCGCAGATCATTCCTGCCGCATGAAGTCCGAACTATTCCGTTGCCTGAACTTCATTTTCAAGTGCGGTGATCCGTTCCACGCAGATTGTGTGAACCACGCGGCCAAGTTCCTCGATCTGCTGGCCCAACCATGTCAGTTCTTCTTCGCTGATGTGGTAATGCTTGGAGTAGCGCGCCTTCACATAGGCTTCCTTGAGCTTTTCGAACCGCGTTCGATCTGGCCGAAGTTGGCGTGGCCAGCAATCCACCAAGCGCATATCTAGACGCTCTGCCTGGGTTCTCAGGAAGCCGAGATTATGCACATGTGGTGTGTAGAATGTGCAGACTAAAAGAACGGTGTGATAAAGGCTCTCGGTCGTTTGGTGGAAATCAAACGCAGCCTTTTTGCAGTAGCCCTTCTCCAACGCATACTTGGCCACATCAAAGCAGCGCATCCCACTTGGAAACCATTCTTCAAAATACTCCGTCGCCATGGCCAGCGCCTGCTCAGGCGTCTTTGGCTTGGGAACATGAAGTTGGCGGTCGTCGGCTTCGTAAAGTGCAATCCCGTCCTTTGCGACATCCATGAAGAAGTAGCGGCCATGCGCCAGGCCATCATTCACTTCACCGAGTGTGTGGACGATGAAGTTGACCGGCGTGCGCAATGTTTTGTCGATGGCGAGTTCGCGGATCAGTCTGTTGTCGAGTTTCAGCCAGTAATCGACCTTGTCCGTCAGGCGCTTGTCGTTGACGATGATCAGGATGTCGAAGTCGGAGCGATAGCCTTTCGCCGTGTGCGGTTCGTCGACCCAGCCGCCCCTTGCGTAGCTTCCGTAGAGGATGATCTTCTCGATCTTCCCTTTCTTCTTCCACTCATGCTGCGCGAGCGCCAGCGCGTCTTCGAACTCCTCGAAGATGATCGCCTTCACGCGTTCAATCTCGCGTTGTTTGGCGGCAGGAAGGTGATCGAGGTCGGTGCGCATATCGATCCCTATCGTGGAGTCTTGCGCCTGTATTTGCAAGTGGCATTGCTCGACGTGGCAAGTTTAGGGTCGAGTAAGGCCATCTGGTCGCCAGAAGGCAGAAAAAGCTGAATCTTCTGACTACGTCTTTACAGATTTCAGACGCCCGATGGGCTGATAGGCTAGGAACCGCCCCAGAAGAAGACATTCCTGCAATGAGCATTGTTCGCCAGAACTGGACATTCACCTATTGATAGCAATGCGCGGATCGGGTTTGCAAAAACAGTATTGTGTGATGACAGAGACATAGTGATGGCGAAAGGCCATCAAAACGCCTATCGATATCTGGAAAAAATCAACGCAACTTATTATTTGCTAGAGATGAGCCGATGCCAAGAGATACACAACAACGGTACGGACTGACTTGGAAGGTCACGCCCGACATGCTTGGTATCTTGAACGCCGATGCTTTGTTTGAGGCGACTAACCCTGCGTGGTTCACCATCTTGGGGTGGAGTGCTGACGAAATAGAGAGTCGACCTTTCTACGATTTCATCCACCCCGATGATATCGCGAACGCCGAAAAGGCTTTTGCGGAAATTCAAAAAGGCAAACCTATATTGAAATTTCGAAACCGGTATCGGACGAAGGATAATAAATACCGCTGGCTATCATGGAACTGCGTACCGGAGGGCGGAAAATTTTATTGCAGCGCCCGTGATGTAACGGAAAATATTGAGAACCAGAAAGCGTTGGCCTCTGGTAACAATGAGGCGCGTCTGCGCGAGCAGTTTATCGCCGTCCTTGGTCACGATCTCCGCAACCCTCTGGCGGCTCTTCAGTCGGGCTTCAGACTGCTTTCGACTGAAAAGGCGCTCAGCGAACGTGGGCAGGTGGTTATTGATGCAAGCCATCGCACTGTTGCTCGAATGTCTGGCCTGATCGACGATCTCATGGATTTCGCTCGTACCCGCCTTGGTTCTGGCCTCTCCCTAGATATGTCCGATGGGTCGGACTTGGCTCTTGCTGTGGAAGCGACCGTCGAAGAAATTCGTTCGGTTCACCCTGACATCAACATCGAGACGCGTATTGATTTACAGGTTGCTATAAGGTGCGACGTTGGACGAATTTGTCAGCTGTGTTCTAATTTGGTAGCAAATGCCGTGATGCACGGGGAAAACAGCGGTCTCGTCGAATTGGAAGCGATCAGTAGCGAAGAACGGCTGATAATTTGCGTGCGCAATCGCGGGGAAACCATCACAGGCAAAGTTATTGAGCATCTTTTCGAACCCTTCGTTCGCCAAGAAGTCCGGCCATCGCAAGAGGGGCTTGGGCTTGGACTTTTCATCTGCTCGGAAATCGCGAAAGCGCACGGCGGAAAGCTATCGGTTAAATCCGAAGGTGGCATAACACATTTTAGTTTTGCGTTAGCTGCGGATGTCCGTCAGGCGAGCAGTTCTTCAATCACTGTTTGAATCTTCATCGCGTTGAATGGCTTTGAATAAAAACGAGAGCCGGTTGGGAAAGTGTCAGGGCTGATCGTAGTTTGGCCTGACGTAACGATTATACCGGTTGTCGGCCAATCAGAATTCACTTTGCGCGCCAACGAAATACCGTCAACTTTTCCAGGCATATCGACATCAGTGAACACAATATCTACGCGCCCTTCTCGGGCAATGATATTGAGAGCTTCTTGGCCGCTGGACGCCTCAAAAGTATTATAACCTAGGCATGCTAACTGGTCGGCAACATCCATCCGGATCAGAACCTCATCTTCGACTACAAGGATAATTGGGGACGAATTTTGCATTAGACACTATCCTCACAGGCAAGTTCCTACACTTGGAGCCTTAGGTCATCAACGTAGCCACCATTATAAAGTTCCGCCCCGAATACAAATTTTTCCTGGTCGCCATTCACGACTTTTTTGGTCTTGACCATTATCAGAGCCCAACAAGTTCGCTACCATTAGAATGTCTTCCATTTTCATTCTGAGAACATAAGCAGACGGTCAGTAAGCCACCCAGTTGCGGTCATTCGAATTGATCAGATGGAAATAAGAGCAGCCGGTCGGCAAGCGCCCCAGTCACCGCCTTAAAATGGCCTTTCCGGATCGATCGATATCAGACCTAATCGATCAATGCTTCAGCTAGCTGTCATAAGCTTCGCAAAAGCACGGCCATTAGGTCAAGCCCTCGGCATCTTCTGGAAGTTGAATTTGGCAAATGGGGGGTCAATCCAGCCGACTGCTTCACTTAAATAGACATTGGATATTGGCATATAATTCGAATCATCGTCCAGTGTAGATGCGAACACATTCATGAGGTGCCTCGCGCCAGCCGACTGGGCTCGAATTCTCGACCCGCAGCCAGCACAGTGAGACGTGGTAACAACATGACCGGTGCCTGCTGTCCGTTCAAACTCAACGGTCTCGCCTGTAATTTCGAAACTGTCGGCGGGCACCGAGAACGCGGAAACATATGGTGATCCGCTTAATCTTTGACATGATTTGCAGTGGCAATTGACAGACCAGACGGGTGCCATGCTGCACACGTAACGCACCTCACCACATAGGCATCCGCCTATAATAGGGGGTATCATCCCCGGAAGAACACTCACTTGAACCTCACAAGGCGAATACACTACTTTGTGGTAATGTTGTCAACGGCAGCTAACGAGAGACGCCGCCCTGAAAACTGCTAGTCACCAATCCACCCAGTTTTGGTAATTCGCTAAGGTCTCATGAGCTGGCATCGGTTTAAAGCAAGGGTCTACTGTCGGCGCTACAAGTAACGAAATGATAGACAAAACAGGCTCATGATGCCAAACGCGAGCGCTGGCTCAAACTTCAAAAAACCGCAAGGAACCCCAATTTATTCTACACAGTTCCTGCACAGGTAAATTATGTCGATTATTATTAAGAAAAATCAACATAATACAAGACTACCGTCCTTAGTTCAGCATGACGATGGCGGTAGTATGGCGGTAGTGATTGATCATGAAGAAAAAGTGGTCTCAGTCGGTCAAGATTGGCTCAGCAGCGTTGCTTTTGGCGCTACCAGTGACGGCCCAAGCGCAATCCTATCAATGCCGCGCTCCCACCGTGCTAACGCCAGCCCCCGCCGCTAAAAATCCCGCCAGCGAACCCCGCCGTGTCAAACCTGTCACCGGCTACACGCTCGCGCTCAGCTGGTCCCCGGAATTTTGCCGCACGCGCAAGACCAATCCGCGCGACAAGACCCAGTGCAGCGGCGATGATGGCAGCTTTGCCTTCATTCTTCATGGACTGTGGCCGGAAACGCGCGGGCCGGACTATCCGCAATGGTGTGCTTCAACCAGGCCTCTGCCGCCTGCCGAATTGAAGCGCAATTTCTGCATGATGCCCTCGACCCGCCTGATGGCGCACGAATGGGCCAAGCACGGCACCTGCATGACGAGGCGACCCGAAACCTATTTCCGGGTCGCCCGGATCATGTTCGACGCGGTGCGCTTTCCGGATATGGACCGGCTGTCGCGCAAGCCGCTGACCGCGGGGCAATTTCGCAATGCCTTTGCTGCGGCCAATGACGGCGTGCAACCCGAAATGCTGCGGTTGAAGGTGAACCAGCGTGGCTGGCTGCAGGAGGTGAAGCTGTGTCTGGCTCAGAATTTCCGGCCGCGTCGTTGTCCGGTGCATATGCAGGCCGTGAAAGATGATCTGCCGGTTAAAATCTGGCGGGGAGGTTAGGGCCCCTGTGCAGGCAGGGGGCCATCTCGTGCTTTTCAATATATCAGTGATAGCAAGGGCGATCGCCCGGGGGCGAGGCCAGTCCTTAACTGTTTCCCGAGTCGCGGACGGATAGGACAGGAAATGGACTCCCGCCTTCGCGGGAGAACTAACCTTCGATCGTTCGTGTCCCGGGATGATGCTTGTCGAGATGCTTGCGGATGATCCGCAGATTCCGGCTGTTCGAGCGCCAGAAAAAGTCGAACAGGTCGCCGGCAAAGGGGATTGCGCCGAGCGCGGTGTCGATGCCGATATTGGCCGCCATGCGGGTCAGCTGCATCCTCGACATGCCGAGATTACGGGCCTCCCAGACGATATAGGCGCCCATCAGCGCGGTTGCGATATCACCGACCACCGGGATCAGGCCAACAATCGAATCAACGCCGATCGGCCGGTTGATGCCGGGAATGACAAAGGCCCGCTCGAGCAGTTTCTCCATCGCCTCGACCCGGGCCCGGACCGCCTGCGGATCGCGGCTGACATCGGGCAATTGTTCGGCCAGGCGCTTCAACTGTTCTTCGGAAATGGCCATCGGACCTCACTTTGCTAAACTGCTGCTACAATCAGGATATGGGGATGCCGACCAAAGGGTTCAATGGATGCCATCCCCGCGGGTTGACCGCAAAGCCCCGCCGGCCCTGCCGGGCGAGTGACCAGCGGATGGGAACGGCGATCGGGATGAAATTATAATGGTCGACCAGCATATCTTCCACTTCGGCGTAGAGTTTCGCCTTGATCTGGAGATTGGTCGCGGCATCGGCCTCGGCGATTTTCGCATCGGCGTCATTCAGGCAGACCGTGGTCCTGACGCAGGTAAACTGCTTCAAAAACCAAGGAGCGCTGTCATAGGGCGCGATCTCGTCCATCAGCTGGACATCGGCGGGTTCGTTGCTCCTGACCTTTCTGGCGTCCAGACCCACGCGTCTGAGGTCGGACTGGATACGCTTGAACAGGATACGGGCGCCCGCTGCGTCGGGCAGGGCGATAGTCAGAGGGTCAACCGGACCCTCTGACGCCTTCCATCGGCTGACATGGTTTCGTGCGAAGGCGATCCGGTCCTGCATGGTCATGCTGGCCCAGTCGGGATAGGTGTTGATCCCCTCGACATCCAGCGCTTCCGGGACGATCTTGAGCCGGCTCTGCCAGGCGCTGACACCGGGAAAGGAGGTGAGCAAGGCCGGACGATTGATTGCCATCGCCAATATTTCCCGATTTGCCGGAACCGCCCAGAACCCGTTGGCGCGCGTGAACCGCAATCCGAACAGCCCGGCGACCGGATCCAGCCGCAAGTCTCCGTTGCTGATATCGGCGGCCTCGACCAGAGGAAGGTGATGATATTTTCCGTTGAGCAGGATCTGTGCACCGCCCGCCCGATAGCGGGCGATGGCGTTGGCGGCCGGTTCGCTGCGCAGCGATACCCAGCGGTCATCTTCCTCTGCCGCTTCCTGCTCGTCCTCCGACGGTTCTTCAAACTGGCCCAGCTTGATGCCGTCTGCCTCGTCCAGCTGGCGCATCGGACCGGCCCCGTGCCCCGCCCGGAATAGCCCCATTTCGGGCTGCGCCAGCAGCTGGAGAAAATTGGGATGCGGTGCCTTCAGTTTGATCTCGATAACCCGGCCGGTCATCGAGACGACCTCGTCCACCGCCGTCACATCATCGCGCAACCGGCTGTTGCGCAGCTCGGACAATCGTTCGCGGAGGAGCCGCGCCACGCGTTCGGCAGTGATCTGCCGACCGTCGTCCCATTTGCCGTCGAACAGGCGGAAAATATAGCTCAGGCCGTCGTCGGTGACGATCCAGCGCGCCGCCAGCGCCGGTACGACCCGACCTTCCTCGTCAAGCCCGACCAGACCCTTGGCAATCGCCGCGCGCATGGTCGAGGATGCGAAATTCAGGCGTGTCCCGACAGGATTGATCCGTGCATCCCCGTCTTCCACCACGGTGACCCGCACTTGATCCTCGTCGCCGGCAAAGCCGCAGGCGCCAAGCGAAGCCACGGCGAACGCCCCCGCGATGCTGTTCAGCCAGAATGTCGAACGGAAAATCATCAGGGCCTTATACGCAAGCTACGGCTGGGATGCACATTGGAAATATTATCTTCCCATCCTGCGATCCGCTCGGCCACCAGGCTGCGGGTCACGTAGAAATAGAGTGGCAGCACCGGCATGTCGGCGATGAGCCGCGCTTCCGCCCTGCGCATCAGCTGCTGCCGTTGCCGGGGATCCGGTTCGGCGATCGCCCGCGCCAGAATCCGGTCATAGTCGGGATTGGCGTAACCCGAATAATTGCCGGCGCCATTGGCCTGCTGGTGCACCAGCAGGAAATTTTCCGGGGTCGGCAGATCGGCTATCCAGCCGGATCGCGCGAGCGTGAATTCATGCCGGCGCAGCGCAGCAAAATGCAGGGCGGCCTCGCTGTTGAACAGGCTTGCCTCGACTCCCAGCGGCTGCCACATCGCTGCCATTGCGACGGAGACGCGGCGATGCTCGGCAGAGCTGTTGAAGCGGATTTCGAACCGCAGCGGATTGTCCGGACCATAGCCTGCCCCGGCCAGCATCCGGCGAGCCGTGTCCAGCCGCCTTTCCCGCGGCCAGTCGGCCCATTGCGGACGCAGCGGCTCAGGCCCGATCAGTCCCGGCGGCAGCAGTCCCCAGGCCGGGATATTGCCGACTCCGATCACCTTGTCGGCGATCCATTCGCGGTCGACCGCCATCGCCAGGGCAATCCGGACCCTGCGATCATCAAACGGAGGCTTGCGGGTATTGAAGGCAAAATAATAGCTGCCGAGATAGGGCACGCTGCGGGCAATGGCGGGATGATTGTCCTTGAGCCACTGATGGCGGCTGGGCGGATAGTCCGCAGCAATATCCGCGCCACCGGACAGGAACAGGCGCAGCGCGGCAAGACTGTCCTCCATCGGCTTCCAGATGATCGTCGCGGTCGGTGCCTCTCCCCCATGCCACTCGGGGTTGCGCTCCAGCCGGGCGAAATCGTTCAGTTTCCATTCCGATAGTCGATAGGGACCGCTGGCGATCATCGGTCGGTCGGAGGTCCACTGATCGCCTGCCTCGCGGACGCGGTGGAGCGGAATTGCCGCCAGTGCAGGATGCGCCAGCAGGGCGGGCAGGGCGGGGTCGGGGGAGGCGAGACGGACGGTCACCCGATTTTTGCCGACGGCTTCCACGGCAATGATATTGCCGAACAATGCCTGCGCCGGTGCTGCGGTCTCCGGTGACCGCAGCCGTTGCAGCAGGGCCGGAAAAAGCGTCGCGTCATAGCCCGTGCCGTCCGAAAACTGCAGCGATTCCCGCAGCGTGAAGTGCCAGCTCAGTCCGTCCGGCGCAATGTGCCAGTCGCTGGCCAGACCCGGCTCGGCCTCCCCCCTGGCATCCAGGCGGGTTAGGCCCTCAAACTGGTCGGCGGCCACGCGCAGCGATGAGAGGTCGGAGACTTTCTGCGGGTCGAGGCCCTTGATCTCCGAATCGGCCAGCCGAACGATTTGGTCCGGTCCCGGCGCGGTTTGGACCGCCGGACCAGTGTCGCAGGACAGCAGCAACAGCATTGAGCAGAGAAGGGCAAGGTAGCGCATGCTCTCTGTCTAGTTGTTTTTGCTGGCCCGACAAAGGGGAACTCTTGTGCGGTCGGCTTCGCTGCGGAGAGGGGCCGTTAATCTGTCCTGAAACTTGCTGGATCAGCCGAACGGACGATTGAGCTGCACGATCCTGGCGTTGAGCACAGCCGCGAACGAGACCCAGAGAAAATAGGGCAGGATCATCGCGCCAGCCAGCGGCGTGAAGCGCCAGGCCATGATCAGCATGGCAAGGACCGAAAGCCACAGGAATACCACCTCGACCAACGCCCAGTCCGGTCTTTGATATCTGAAAAACAATGGCGACCAGAGCAGATGCAAGAGGAAATTGGCGCCATAGACCGAAAGGATGATGGCCTGGTCGGACGGCGAGGTCGCTTCACTCCACGACAATATGGCTGCCCAGGCTGCGAGGCCAAGAATGATGGTCCACGCCGGGCCGAACAGCCAGTCGGGTGGTTGCCAGCGAGGCTTTTTCAGGTCCCGGTACCAGGGACCGATGTCGGTCAGCAAAGCTCCCGCACCTGCCAGGATGACCGCCCAGAGTATCGCGGCAATGATGGCGGGGTCTAACATGAAATGCCTATTTGATCGGGAAGAGGAAACAGCGCACGGGTCGTCGGGCAATTCTAGACATATTCGGGAGGGGCGCAATCGCGTCCTTGTCAAACTGGTGCGGACGGCGGGACTCGAACCCGCACACCCATTTCGGATAGCAGATTTTAAGTCTAGTCCGGCAATTATCCCGGCAATTCCTCACGCTACCCCGACTCAGCTATAAATCTAACAAAAAGGGCGAAACGGTCGAAAAGAACATTCCCGAAACATCTTGCGAAGCCCATGCCCAATTACACACAGATTACACACGATGCCGTAATTTCAGCTTGGGATTTAGCGTCTGCAGTTGCCGATCCCGATGCTGCATAGCTCTTGATCGACATAACGGTTCCTCTGAATAGTCTTATCAACGTTTGCATTGACGGTATCGCGCAACGAGGAATGATTATCGCGCGCCTCTCCCAACGAACCGCTGAGCGCGTCGATATAGTCGCCCTGAGCTTCAACGAGCGCCCCCAAAGTATCAATTCTTTGCTCAAGTCGAACTATTTCATCCTGCGAAACATCTTCGTCAGAGGCATAATCGCTCGCGATATCTGCCACTTCATCACGTTGAGTTTCTGTCAAGCCGATCTCGCTGCAGGAGCTAAGTGCAAACGAAGCGCCGAGCAGCGCATAAAATCCAATCCGCATTAAATATCCCCCATGGAACAGAATATGACTCAGAATCTGCTTGGAGTCGATTCCGTAAACTAACACGGAAGATTACTTTAGTGGCCCTTGCAGTCATTGTTAGCCAGAAGTGGTCGGGTTATTGGGAGATGGCGGCTTAGTGCCTTGCCCTTGAAGTATTTTTGACGATACAACCGTTCGTAAAATACAGGGAACTGCGACAGTGAAAAATAAATCAAAAAAAGTCCCTCTATTTTTCGGGCCGCTGCCGTCAGATGCTATAAATATCGCCTTGGGTTTGGAAATCGAATCTGGTGACGTAGTAATGTCATTCAACGCCCAAATACACGCACGGCGTAGACATCCTGTTGATTATGCGCGCTGCCTTCCACATGTTGCCACCGTTATCAACAGCCCGCTCTATGCGAGAGATGATTTTATAAATGCATCAAAAATTGAACTAGTCGGCAGACCAGCAGGGATGACAGAATATCTTCTGGTTGCAGTTGAACTTATCCTTGATACGCAAGGCCGCTATAATGTAACTTCATTCTACCCAATTTCTGCACAAAAAGTTGAAAAGAGGCGCGACAGCCGCCATTTGGTGAGAGTGCTAATAATATAAAAGGCCCTTCGCGTTAGCAAAGAGCCCTTCATATTTTGTATGCTTTAGCCGGGGTGCCCAAACCCGGATCTCTTTGCCCTTTCGGGCTACTGTACCATCTAAACCGCAGCTTAAATGGTGTGTGGGGAGGCTGTTCCCACCTCTAAAGCTGACAACAACTATTTAAGCCGAATCCATTGTTAATTCAATAAGATTTGAAAAAATAAAATTTACGCTTTGTTTCAGATATATACCCACCTCGCTGCTCAATCATTCACGGCGAGATAGACCGCCCCTCACTGGCTAATCCAAGACTGAAATTCGGGCGAAGCCCTCGACAGGTCCAGATCGTCAAAGTCCGGGTCTATGCCCGCCCGATCATCCAGCATTGCGCTCTCAGCATCAGACAAGGGCTGTCCGAGCCATTGCTTGAGAGCCGGGGACAAGCCCACTGGCCTACTGGCTTCCAGATTCGCTATACGGCGGCTGAGATTACCCATTGCTTGCGTTCCTCTCTTCTATTTCCCGGACCCGGCTTTCCAAATCGCAAAGCTCGACAAGCTGCTTATGCGCGGTCAGGAGTCCCATAATCTTGCCAGCCTCTTCCGGCGTTACGTCACCATCGGCCACGGCAGACAGCAGGGCAGTTGAGGCCGTGACCGCATCCAGCACCGTCGCAATGGGAGGCAGGGCAAACACAACCGGGCTATCCTTCCGGGCGGGCAGCAATCTTTCGAGGCACAGGCGGATTGCAGGGCCGTCACCCTCCATTGCCATATCAATCGCCTTGCGCGTTATTGCCTCGGCTTCACCGTCCAGCATCGCCTCGACAGCCAGCGTTGTTTTGTTGCGCGCACCCTTTGGACGCCCGCCCATCTTGTTGCCGGGGGCAAAGGTGCCGTCCGATTTCTGGCCGTTATTTTTCGGCTTTCCCGTCATTGCCCCTCCAATCGGAAGCCGGGAGGCGGTGGCGGGATATTTCCAGACCGCAGGGCAGGCACAAGGCGACCTTGACGAGCAGCAGGCGGCAGAGCGCTAACGGGAGCCTTGGGGCTTGCCATGGTCTTTTTGGCCTCCCGGCGACTGTCCGAAATAATGTCTTTGATGATTTTTTCTTTTTCGTCATTCGACATTGCCTGATATTGCGGCGTCTGGATCAATGCCCCAATGCTGGCCTTGGCCAGGGTCCCGGCGCGTTCCTGAAATTCTGCATATTCATGGCCGGTCATGTCCTTTCGCTGTGGAGGTCCAGACCGGACGCCCACGCGCAATAGTTCATTTGTTGCAGGGTCATTGCGCCGGGTCGATTGCCAGATAGGCGAGATTGCATCAGGGCCTAGACCGCCTTCGCCTACAATCGGCTGTCCCCAAAAGTCCCGCTTTGAAGGCAGGCTTGCACCCATGCCGGGGATTCGGGATTGTATATAATCGCCCGCCGTGTCCGCTTCCCTAAAGGTAGGGTCCATATAGCGCGCCGCCTGGGCAACACCCGTAGGGACAGCAGCAGAACCGGCCAGCCGCTTTAGGAACCATTCGCTATTGCGTTCGGGATCGTCCAGCGCCGCCAGTGCGTCAGTGATTCCCGAAAGCCAAGTCTTGCTGCCAAGATTCGACAGGATGGAGGCGACCGTAAGCGTTGCACCGTCCGCACGTTGCTTGTCAGTCATGCCGTTGTTCATGGTGGCAATGTCCGCAGCTGTGCCAATGGTCGAGGCGAACGGATCGAGGCGCAGATAGGAATAGTATTTGTCGCCAACCTTGAAGCTATAGGGTTGCCAGCCATCAGCCCGCAGGAGCCGTTCTTTCGCCTTGTCAGAAGGCGGGGAGCCGGTAATCTTGCCCTCAGCTGCATATTGAGCCATCAGAGCGCCAATGCCGGAGCCGACCATAGCCCGAGCCACCGCCAGATCACGACGAGCGCCGCCAGCCGCAAAGTCCCGCCGCCAATCTTTCATGGCAGGCGCAAGCGGCGAGCGCTCGATTGAAAACTTAATCAGGTTTGTAGGCGTCCGCACAAAAGGCAGAATTGCCTTCAACGCAGGAACAACTTGCGTTGCACGAGAAGCCATTGAGCCTAGGGCCGACAATGCCCCGTCACTTTCGCTCAGGGGCTTGGTAAACGTGAGATAGCGGCCATAGTCAAACGACTGTTGCAGCATTTCGTCAGGCGGATTGGTTAGCAGTTCAGCCACCCGATCCTTGGCCGCTTGACCCTTCAAGCCTTCCTTGCCCGCTTGGCGCACGGCCAGCCCGGAAAGTTCCATCCGGCGAGCCATGGCCTTGAACAATTCATCTTCAGCAGCGAGCGCCCTTGTAGGAACCCGCAGCACTTCACCGACTTTGCCGGGGATTGCCTTTTGTGCCAAGTCCTCGACTTTGGTAACAGCGTCCGAAGGTTCGCCAGTGCGGAACGTCCGCACCATTTGGCGCAAGCCTTCCTTTGTGCCTTGCAGCAGGCCAACAGACCGAGCGCCCAATTCCGAGAACAGCACCCGGTCAGTAGCTTCGGCATTGAAAGCGCGACGAGCGCCGCCAAGGGTTGCAGCAACGGCATGTTCCGGCAATTGAGCCAGAGCCGTTAGCGTGTTGCTCGTCATATTGACGACATGGGTTTGCGGGCCGGACAGCAGGAAATTATACCAAAGTTCGACCGCCATATCCTTGAAGGTCGGTTTCAGGGCCTTTTCAGAGAAGCGGTTAAGTTTGCCGGGATCTTCAGCCAAATCAAGAATTGCGTCCGCAGCGTCCTGAATCCGCTGACCACCGCCAGCACTACCAACCAGACCGCGCAGCACATTGGCCGGAGCATCCCGGCTATCAGCTGCAATGCGGAAAGCCTGCAATGTCCGCCCAGCCTCAGCCGTTGCCCCGCTAACTTGTTCCTGAATCGCCACATGACGGACCCATGCTTGGCGAAACTCGGCCAGCAATTCGTCACCGGGATTGTCGCCAGCGTTTTTGACCCGCTTGGCAAGGTTCACCATTTCATTGCCAGACCGGGCTAATATTTGCCGAGCAGCAAGCGCCTCTTCAGCGTTCAGGGCCTGTCCCTTGCGCCGTGTTAGCAGTTGGTCAGCAGTCATGCCCAAATCACTAGCAAGCCGCGCTGTGGCCTCATGCGTCACCACGCCGCGTGTTGCAGGGTCAAAGCCCCCTACGGCATCGTGAGAGGCTTTGAGCGCCCGCGTAATGGCTTGCGGGCTGTCCAGCTTGTCCACGTTGATATTGCCGACCCTGCCGCCCGTTTCGGCTGGCCAATCTTGGTAAGCCGTATCTGGACGCGGGCCTAGATGCTCTTCCCCGGCAGGCTCCGACCGATCGGCAACCATAGGCGCGCCTTCATCTTCCGCCTGGGCAATCTTCCAGTTTTGATCTTGCTGCGAATAGAAGCGGTCAACTTCCTCGAAATCATCCTGCATGAATCGGCGATTGCTGCCGGAATAGGTATCTCCCATTGCTTCCAGAAATTCATCGACCGTGGGCCGCTCGATATGGTCAGGAAAAAAACCTTCCTCCCAAGCGCGCTGTGCCATGTCATCAAGCGACGAGCCGCCTTCATTATTGATTAGCGGCCCCATGCGAACGTCGTTCTGCGCAAAGTCCATTTGCCGCGGGCCGTTGTTCATGCCCATGGCGGTTAAATCCCCGCCCTTGGTTGCAGCCGTGCCGCCATCATCGACCAGACCGCCACGAGCGCGAACCCATGACACTAGGTCCATAGGCCCTTTGTGGTTCAGATAGTTTTCAGGGTTGCGCTGTGATTGGAAAGCGCGGCCTTCCAGCAGCGAGCGTTCATCGACCGGCTTGACCGCATCATAGCGCCCAGCCTGTATTGCGTCCGCACCGTCAGGCCCATCTATCCGATTGCTTGGCATCGGGAGCAAATCATCCGGCCGGATATTTTGAGCCGAGGCTGCAATCTGCGCTTCCGTAGGCGCTTGGAGCAGGGGCCGGGTCTTGTTGACGTCGATAACGTCGCGCAGCCGCATAGACGGATCAGCCAGACCAGTATCAGAGGCCATAGCACCCGCAGGAGTCTGTTCGAGCGTGAAACCAGGCGGGGGCGGGGGAATGTCACCAGCAACGCCCACAGGGGCCGTATCAGGCGCATTGTCGGCCATGCTGGACGCAGGGAGGCGGGGCGCGGCAGGACGCGCAGGGAAAGCCTTGAAGCCACCAAAGCCGCCACCGAGGCCACCGAGCGTTTGAGCGCCGAGTTGAGCATAGACATTGCCGGGTGCAACGTCATTGGCAAATTCCCCGGCCACATTGGCACCAGTAGCGCCGCCCAATTCAGCCGCAGCCGTGGCAGCAGGAACCTTGGCGCCATCGACCAGACTTGTGCGAACGGCTTGCCGGGTGGGGCTTGCCCGAGTTGCCAGCGACGGGGCGCGGGTGGCCAGACGACCGCCCAGCCCGATAGAGCCACCAATAGGAACGACCGCTTGACCAGTGCCGCGAGCGAAGGCTTGCGTATATCGTTCGATATCGGAGCGCGGGGCCGTGCTGTCATCGACCTGACCAAGCCCGAGAGCGTGGAAGCCGTCCCGGATCATGGAAGAACCGAGCAAGGGCCGGTCACTGACAGGAAGGCCGATAGCACCCAGCCCCATGTTGACCAGATCGACAGGAGCGCCGAGCGTATCAATAATACCCTCATTCAGGGCTTGCGAGTGACGGGTGGCGATATTCTGGCCATCCTTGACAACCGGAGCGCCTTGAACGTCCTGCTGCTGCCAATGCCGGTTTACTATGGCACCGGGATTGCGCCGCATGAACGAGAGCAGTTCAGCGGCATTGGCTATTTGCTTGCCCTTGGAGATTGCCCATTGTTCCAGTTGTTCCGGCGAAGTCTTTGGGTTGCGCATTAGCCGCGAATATTCGTCATAATCCTTTGGCTCCATCGGAACCTTGCCAACTATCGGCGCGGCTTCACCCTGTTTTCGGAAGGCCGCAGGCTCTTGAAACTGGCCAGCATAGGCTCCGGCTTCAGATCCGATAGCTTCCCGCTGTGCAGCAACGTAATCCTGCCCGCGATCAGGGTCTTGACCGAGATAGTCGAGAGCAGGGAAAGCATATCCGCTCGCAATCTGTGACCGGCCAACATCAGCCCGGCCATTAGCAAAAGAGGCGACAGGCCGGCCAAAGGAAGCCTTGCCGGTAGCGTTGACGGTTGTTTGAGGCGTTACGGCCCTATCCAGTGCGAGCGTTGCCAACTTGCCAAGCTGGACCGGCTGGCCGTTGATTGTCCCGGTCTGTTTACGCTCGAAAGCATCGAACCCATAGCCCCGAGCCGTGCTACCGCCCTGCAATCGGATAGTGTCACCATCGACCACAGCGCCGCTTGCTTCCAGCGTGAAGCCCGGAGGGGGCGGCGGGGGCATTTGCTTTGACCGGGCGCGGGCCAGCGTTCCCGGTTTGCGGGGCGCGTTATCCAGTGCGAAGCCCGGAGGCGGGGGAGGTGCGCCGCTCAATTAGCCGGAACCCATGCCGAGCCGTTCCATTCAATCTTCTTACCGCCTGGACCCGTTGCAGTTGGATTGCGGCCACCGCCGCCAGACTTGCGGCCACTACGCGCAGCGCGAGGCAGGGGGTTGCTTTGGCGATATGTCGGAGCCTGCTTGCGCTGAATATCGTTGCCGGTTCGCACACCGTCCAGTTGCACATCGTAATCGTAAGCAGTCGGGCCAGACGACCGCAGAACATAATCTTGCAGGGCCCGGACATATTCAGGCGTTCCCTGTTCGAGACCGAGGGCTTGCGCGTAGGCGTCGAACGGCTCTTGCGCGTCATAAACCACTTTTGCCTCGCCGGTCACAGGGTCATATTGCACCCGGTCGCCATTGGACATGAACTGTTGCGGGGCGTTGCGCTTGGCCTGTTCATCGCCCATCGCCCACTCACGTTTCTGCATTTCCTGATCATATTCCCATTGCCGCTGTGCAAGGGTCTTGGCCTGTTCCGCCTGCAAAGAGTCTTGGCGTTGCTTGTTAGGACCGTAGATCGGGGAAAGCCCGTTGCGCTGTAGCATGACGTCAGCCATCGAACCCACTACGTCCCATCCGGCACCACCACGGCCAAATATATGCTTGGACCGCTCTTGCGGCTTGGCTTCCGGGCGCTGCCACATCGGACGGCCAAAGATACCGCGCCCCGAGGAAGGCGAACCCATCCCAGGCACTTGACCGGCTTCAGGCATCCCCGGACTAGGGGCCTGCTGCTGTTGCATGGCCATAGGGGCGAGCTGTTGCATAGCCGAAGGAGCGCCCTGTTGCGCTGCCATGGGAGCAAGCCGTTGCTGCGGCATCGGAGCGCCCTGCTGGGGAATAGGCCCACCCGGCTGTGCAGGATCAGCGCCCCGCAATTGTGCAAGAAACTGCCCGAGATTGCCGGGGCGTCTGGCTTCCGGGTCAGTGTTGCGGCTGAAATTTTGGGGAAGGGCGGGGCTAAACATTTTCTTGTCTCCAAAAACTCTTAAATTCTTTCGCGGCTTCCATAATTTCCGGGCTTGCGCGATCAGTTAGGCCCGGCAAATTCATATCAGCCTCGGGGTTGCCAGCTTCCGCCAGCGCGTCGACATGGGCCACGGCTTCCCCAAATACGGCATCCGCTAGGTCATCCTCTCCCTTGTCGCGCAATGCAGAACCAAGGCCAGACAGGATAGTTAGCAGCAGGGACCGCTCATCATTGCCGCCATGGGCAAGTGCGAGGCGCGCAAACACGCTGCCTTCAATCAGCGCCATGACGTTATCGGTGTCGGGATCGCTGACCGTACGGAGGGCATGTCTAGCCATTGCAGTTTGCGCTTCCCTGTCACCAGCAGCGGCCTTTGCGAGAGCGTGAAAAATACTCATTGAATCAGACCTACTATTGGATTGATGGCTGCACGAAGCATGGCGGCTTGCCAAATGCATCCGCCGCCATCTCAAACAGGATATGCCAGCCCTGCGCGGTTTCCAGCAGTGGCACCATGTAGTTAGGAAGGTGAATCAGGAAATCCCAAGCGGCCTCGAAATCATCGGTGATACCTTGCGCGCAAATCTCGGTGACAAGCGCAGCGGCAACCGCAAATTGCGCGTCGTCATCCGAAATATCATTGGCAGGGGCAGGCGCATGAAGCGCGCCAGCGACCACCACGGCGCTAAATTCAGGGCCGCTCATGCCGCATCCCTCAGTTGATTGCGTAGCGATTGCCGCAGCAATTCCGAAAGGCTCATCCCTTCGCGTTCAGCCATGGCCTGAGCCTTGGCTAGCACCGCTTCATTAACCCGGAAGCGAACCGGGACATGATGAACTTGAGCGCGCATAAAACTCTCCAATATAGGACAGTAATGCTTACCTACATTAGTAGGAAAAGTCAAGGAAAAAGGACCGGCTCGGTCCTATTATGGGATGGATTGAGGGCGCAGCGATAGCCCAGCCGATAGTTAGTCAGCTTGCGCGCTTAAGGGTGTCAATAATTCAGGAAATGCAGGGGCATCTAAAGCCAGCGGAGAACTGACCCCGCCCCATAGCAAAGCATTGTTGCGCCTGTCATCATGGCTGCATAGTCAAGCCTGCGGGACTTTCTGTTCTCTTTGTCGCCGGTTACGTAATGGACCCATAGCGCACCAGCGACGATAGCCAGGACGGCAGACAGGTTGACGAGCATTGCCGAAGGGTCTGTTATCGACCTTGCCGAATAGTCGGCCTCCATCAATACCGTGAAAATCATAGCTGCCCGCCTTCCATCGTCAGGGCTGCGATATGCCATAGTTCAGGGATTGCAACAAGGCAGGGCTAATCGTCGGTCCACCGATCGAGCGTAATCATCGGAGTATCTTTGCTGGCAGATACCAGAAAACTGCACCGCCCCTTGCAATCGACAATGCGGCAGCGGGGGTGCTGGCCGATTAGGGTATAATCCGGCCCCCTGACCATTATCAGGGCCACCAGGTCAACGCGGAACGTATTGCGGCACTTCTCGCAGTAAGCCTTAATATTGACCCCATGCAGGCGCATTTGTCCGACTGTCTGATATGCCTTTGGCAGAATCGGCTTGTTGTTGCTGGAACCCATTGCGGCATGAGAACAGAAAGGGAACGCAAAGGAAAGAGCCTTTGACATTTAAGGCCTGGATCTGACCAAAGAACAGCGAGGTGCCCGACAATTCAGAAATCAATATTCCGCTCTTCCATCAATTCCAGCGCGGCGCTTTCTTCAGGCGTGGGGTTTTCGGGATCGGTGGAGGCCAGCCAAATCGCGGCAATCTCCTGGTCGGATAATTTTGCGATCCGTTCCTTGGCATCTTCATTCATGGCTCAAGTCCCTACTGAAAAAACGGCAAACAGGTAATGAAATACAGAATCCACCCCAGCGCGCCTACAAGTGGCCATGCCAGAATAAATCCTTTCAGGTGAGGGTTCACCGAGGCAGGCCTAACTTCCGACCAACGAAATCGAAACGCCATCTTTGTGCTTTGCCGAGTCTTGTTGGAACCAAACGCCCCGACGCTGGAGTGCATCAATTATCGCCTCCAAATTGTTTGAGATCGGAATCGAGCGGCCAGCCTCAAAGTTGCGGACTGTGGACAGACCGACATTTGCAGCATCTGCTAATTGCTTTTGCGAAATATCGACTAGAGCGCGACCAGCGCGGCATTGTGCGGAGGAAATCATTTTCCCTGCATAGCAGCACAACGATAATCGTTCAATAGGAATAAAAAGGTTGCACCAACTATTTGCGCTATGTATAACGCTTTTCGTTACCCAATGTAACAGCCGAGACGGAAGTTTACCGCGACCGCCCCGGCCTAATCGAAACCAAACCTAGATTGGAAACGACTATGACCACGATTATCACAAACGCCGCCGCCCGCCAAGACTTCGCCGCGATCCGCGACAGCTATTTCCGCGCTTACGAGACTTTGACGCTGCGCTGCGATGATATCGACATGACCGCCAATAAGGGCGACCCCGCAGAGGATGCCTACTCCGCAGCCGCCTGGGCAATCCGCGAGGCGACAGCGCCAGACTTCGCCGCCGTAATCGACAAGCTACACGTTGTTATGATGGGGCTTGAAGCCAGCCAAGAGGACAGCACGGCCAAGGCAGTTGCCAGCATTATCAGTGATGTTGCAGCACTGGCCGGCGAACCCGCATTTAATCCCGCCGCTTGGCTTTGCCGGTGGGTTGACTTTGACGGCGGCTATATCGTGCAGGACGGACGCGGCAAGCTGCTTTGCCCCGCTGGAACGGCCAATGCGACCCGCGAACGCTTACTTAAGGAACTGGACGACCTGGACGGACGCGAGGCGCTGGACGCCTATATTCTGGCATGGGCTGGCGATGGACCGCACATCGAGACCGCGACCGACTTTGACACCCTGAAACAAGCCGTGGCCGATGCCTACGCCAAGGCCGAGGACAGGAGCAACACCGAAGATGAAACCAACCAGGCGACCGACGCATACAATGCCGCCTTGCAAGCCCTTATGGCCTATCCAGCGACCAACGGCGCACAGTTGGCCTATAAGCTGAAAACCTTCCGCGACTTGGAGTGCAACGAGTATCGGGAGGATATTCTTAATCCGATGTTGGATGCATTTGAAGCGGACGCCCGCAGAATAGGAGGTGCGGCATAGACCACGCGCCACCTAGACGAAAGAAAGCCCCCGCTGCCAAATGGTGACGGGGGTTTTTCTTTGCCTATTTTAGCCGATTTTAGGCTCGCCTATGGGAACGGTCACCCATGCTGGCTGCTTTTAGGCGTCAAGAAACTCCACCCAACCTGTAAAGCCCTGTATCATCAGGGCAAGGCTTCCCAATCTTCGCCCCGCGCCCAAGCTTCAGCCTTGGCATACTCCTCTGCATGTTCTGGCTTCATTGGTGCATCAGACGATCCGCATATACGGACCAGACGCCGACCCGTCGCAACGTGCGAACAAGCGCAGCGTTTGAGGCTGTCAGCAAATAACTCCCCGGTAATCCAATAGACCGTGTGAGGATGACCCCCCTCGCTTTGGCCTTCCAGCTTGCGAACCCGTTTTTCTAAATTGTGCATCATTTATTCCCTTTGTTGTAATTAGCCTTCGCCACTATTTCACACTAGTTTACTGGCAACCGTGGCAGATCGAGCGCCGGTGTTTTGCCGGTGTATCATCACCGAGCAATTGCGTCGGCTGTTCTCGGCTGTATTATCAGCCATGAAGCAAAGCCCATGACGCACCTGTGCGGAATGCGCGAAAACCCAAATCAGTTTCAGAATTAAGGCTGGTCGATATTGACCAGTAATGATAACTTACACCCCTCCCCCCTGCTCCCCCTGCAATCAGGAACCAAAAACACCTAAAACCTACGAGCGGCAAATTTGGCATTTTTCAGAATCCGTAGATAGCCGGGGCATCCTTGGCCGGGTGCTTAATGACCCGCAGCTTACCCATGACTTCCAGACACCGCCGCGCAGCAGCAAATCGCTTGCGTGACCAACCGAACCGCTCGTGCATGGCATTGGCCACAACGAACGTCGGGCGGTCAAAATGCAGCCGCCGCAGAAAGTCCAAGAGGAAAGCAGCATCCGGCGCGGCCTTGTCTGGCTTCCCATCCTTTGGAATGAAGGCGTCTATTTCATCAAAGTGTTTGACCACCCGGCGACCCGAACCGATCCAGTTCGAGCCGTCCTGTTGTTTGGCCCATGCCGACGCGGCAATTCTTATGACTTCATCACTTGGCAAGGGCGGGTTATTCGTCCGCTCGTTATCCTGGCCGACTTGTGCCAAAAGGATCTCGTAACTACCAGCCGACCGAGCCGACAGCATGGCCGAGCGCCATAGCGTGGCGTTCCGCTCCCCTACGCCCGCCAGCGCGTCACAGGACGCCATGTCAGGCGACACAGGGGCTTTATCAGCAAGTTGGACCAGCATTGGCCGCAGCCGCCCCAGATCGTTGAGAGAGCCTTCTATGAATTGATATTGACCGCCGCCAGCAGCAGAAGGCGGAGCGACCGCATAACCGCCCCCCAATATATCAATCGGGATATGCTTTTCCGGCCGAATTTTCCGGCCTTCCCCGTTGTGCCGATACCAGACATGGAACTTGCCCGAGGCGGTTTTGATGACGACAGGCGACGGACCGAACCTATCTAGGGAATCGGCCAGCAGCTTTTCGTCCGGCGCGTCAATGTCCAGCACCGTTAGGCCGTTACGCTTCCCGCAGTTGAAGCCGAGCGCGTTGGAGTCTGCGAAACGCTTGGCCCATTGCCGGGAGGCAGGCAGACCGCCCCTATGATAATTGCCGACCGAGGGACTTTTGCGCACAGCGTCCACCGGGAATGTTGCAATCCCCGCTTCCTCATAACGTGGTTGCCATGTCGCAAAAGCCCCGGCCATCAGGCGGCTTGGTCCAGACCGTCCAGCATGTTGCCTTGGCCATCATCAGGCTTTGGCGCGTATTGCGGGAGGCAGTAAGGGGAAATCCTGACATTACAGTCACCCATGCGCCGATCAGGGAGAATAGCGACCTTGCCAGCCTTCTTGAGCGACGACAGGCGGGCCCGGATAACGTCAGGCCGGATTGCATCGCCCAAAATGTTCTCTGCTTCCGCATAAGTCAGGCCGGGAGGTCCAGCCTTGGCAACCAGCGTCATAAGCATATGCTCTTGCGTCGGTTTAACAGGCGCTGCCATCCGTGCGCCATCCTTTGAGGATTCGCTGCCCTTGCGATAGCCGGGGCCTGTTGGATAGTCGGGGGTTGTGTTTTGATCTTGCATTGTCATTGCTCCGTTCTGAGGCCAGCGCGTTCCGCCAGCTGTTCAAACCAAGCGGCTTGCTTTTCGGTGAGAGGCGTTGCGTCCACCGCGCATTGCCCAAGGAAGCTGCCCGAGCGCCTATTTAGCCGTTCAGCAGTGTTGAGGATGGCCAGAGCGTCCCGGCGCTGTTCGTCAAAGTTCATCGTTTAATCCTTCCCAAGCTGTTAGGAATCCGGTCTTTGGCCGTCCGTATCGACCAGTCATTGCGAGCGCGAACCATGGCTTGCGCCCAGCGCCGTGCGTCCTCCCAATCGTCAGAGCCGACCGAAGGCAGGCCACGAATCAGGCTTTCAACGTCCGGGTGACGGGGTGATAAAATTTGCCGCATTAGAAGGCCCCCCGCAGTTCAGGCGCGAAGCCGAGGGACGCCAGATACTGGCGCGCTTCCATTTGAAGCGACCTAGGAGGGTCTATCTGGCGACCTGTCCCACCGTCAAAGCAGGGGAGCAATTCGGTTTGTTCCGGGAGGTAATCGGTAATCGGTGCATATTGCATTGCTGAAATTCCTTCGAAGGAATCCCGCAAGCCGCGATGATAGAACCTATTGCGTTTTGCGTGTAATAGGTCTATAATACGCTAGTCTCGTCAAGACAGCTTGCAGAATATTTGAAAGGGTCGCGCTTACAAGGTGCGGCCTTTTCGTTTGTGAGGGGATAGAGAACGGCATTAAGCCGCCTCAGGCCTAACGGGCTTTTCACCGCGAGCCATTGCCAGTACTTCCGGCCAATCATAGAAAATCCGACCGCCGACCTTGAAGGAGCGGGGGCCGATCCCTTTGCTGCGCCAGTTTGCCAGTGTCTTTGGGTCTTTGTTCAGGGCAATGCTGGTGTTGGTGGAATCCACCCTGTTATCGGGCAGGACAGTCACTTTCAGATATTCAATTCCTTGTTCGACCATATCAAATGTTCCTTGTTATTCACGACAAGGAGCGTTATAGCCCACTCCCTAACATAAATAAATCGTTAATGAGTGCATTAATGCACGCAAAAACAGAATAGGAGTAATATGGCCAGGCCGAGAAAGGATGAATCCGAGAAAAAGATGCAACTCAATATCCGGGTCAAGCCAGCCACCAAGCGCGATCTTGAGGCTTATGCCGATGAAGAGGGTTGCACTGTTTCTGCCAAGGCAGAGCAACTGATTGAGGCAATGCTCAAGCTCTCGGATGGTGCAGACGAAGAAACAATCGACTTGCTGTCTGACATCGTGGCGGAGATTCAAACCGTCCAATCCATTACCAAAGGGAAGTGGCACAACGACCTAGCGACATGGGCCGCAGTTTCAGAAGTATTTAAGGGAAGCCCGATCAAGAAGAAGAAGCCGAGCGATAGCATGGACGACGCCGCCGTGCAGAAGGCTTGGACCGCCTATATGGAAATCGTCAGGGAAAAACAAAGCCTGATTATGATGATGCAGAAATTCGGCATTTCTATAAATGATGAGCCAAAAAGGTGGCTTACCCCTAGGGGGTTGTTTGGAAAGGCTCACGACCACCGAGCAGCAGAAAGGCAGAAGATTGCCGAAATAGCGGACGCCGACGAGCGCAACAAAGCGGAAACAATTTTCAGCATGATTGAAGATGCAGACGAACGGGGGAAGGCCGCGCTCAAAGTCTGGGAAGATGCTAGCGAACCCTACCGCCAGCAGGAATCTGAGGGACGCAAAATATACAAGGACTACCGCCGCAAAATCGCGCTGGACGTTTTGAGCAAGGGCGGCTTTCCCGATATTGAGGATTTATAGGCATGGCCCTACGCTTCACCAAGCTAACCCGCCCAGCGATCAGGAACCTTGCCGCAGGGCAAAGCCTGTCAGAGCATGGTATCACCGCCCTATGCCAAGCGTCCGGCGATATTCGCTATTCGGTCAATATCATGGTCGACGGCCAGCGCATCCACCGGGTTATCGGCAGGCAAAGCGATGGCGTCACCAGAGAGCAGGCAGAGCGCGCCATTGAGAAATTCAGGACCAACGCCCGCGAGGGACGCCTTGACTTGCCCAAGGGTCAGAAAATCCACCGCAGTTTCGCCAAGGCAGGCAAGGAATATCTGACCCGCCTCGAGGAAACCACAGGGCCAGGACAAAAGGGCTTCAAAGACCTACCCAACAAGCGCCGCCACATTGAAACATATCTGACCCCGTATTTCGGAACCAAGCGCGCCGACCAGATCAGCGGCTTTCTTGTCCAGCACTACACCCGCCACCGCCTGGATAGCGGAGCGAAGCAGGCGACCGTCAACCGGGAACTGTCCACCCTGTCACACATGATGAACCGCCTTGTTGATTGGAAATGGATAAAGGACGACGACCGCCCCAAGATCAGCAAGGGCGAGGAACCGCGCAAGAAGATTGTCATTCTGACCGACCAGACGGCGACCGACCTTTATAACGGCGCTGTTGCCGATCAGGACGGCCTTACATGGCTGTTTGTCGCCATCGGTCTTAATAGCGCCATGCGGCACAGCGAGATCCTACGCATTAAATGGCCAGACATAGATTTTGACCAACGCCGCATCCACTTGGAGGAAGCGAAGGCAGGGCAGCGGACCCAGCCAATCAGCGAAAGTCTAACCAAAATGCTATTGCAGGAGCGCGAGCAGCGCGAGGACAAAGACGGCTGGCTATTCCCAACGCAATCGAAGGGCGCGAAATTCCCGTATCGCCGGACCATGCACAGGCAGTTTGAGCGGGCAGCGATTCGCGCCAAGCTGGACCCGTCGAAAGTCACTCCCCATGTTATGCGTCATACTGGTATAACACGGCTGGTGAAGGCCGGAGTCGATTTGCCAACCATCCAGAAGATCAGCGGGCATAAAACCTTGGCGATGGTCCTGCGCTACGTCCACCTGTCCGACGAGCATATTGACCAAGCAATGACCGCAATCGACACTGGAATGTTTGGCACAGTTACACCAGAATTACACACAGAGGGGATTGGACACAATTCCAGAGGCGCGAATATTGCCGCCATCGAGGCCAAGAAAGCCTAGTTTTGCTAGTGGTGCGGACGGCGGGACTCGAACCCGCACACCCATTTCGGATAGCAGATTTTAAGTCTGCTGCGTCTACCATTTCGCCACGTCCGCACCGGTAGCTCCGACCTTCGGTCGGAACCTAGCGACAAGCATTATTGCGCGCGCGCGGTCAAGTGCGCAGCGGCAAATATCACAATATTTCCAGAACTAGCCCTTGTTCAGGCGCTCGCGGATTTCCTTGCCGGGCTTGAAATAGGGTACGCGCTTGGCGGGAACCTCAACCGATTCCCCGGTGCGCGGATTGCGGCCGATGCGCGGCTTTCGTTGACGAGTGGAGAAGGCACCAAATCCGCGCAACTCGACCCGGCCGCCCTCGGCCAGTTTCTGGCTGATCTGGCTGAAGAAAAGGTCGACAATTTTTTCGATTTCATCCGGCTTCAATTCCGGATTCTCGTCTGCGAGTTTTTCCAATAATTCAGAACGTATCATCGGTGCGCCTTTCCGATTCCGGGTCGATCCAGGGCGTTTTCCTGATAGAAATGCCAAGGATCGTGAGTCTTTTATTTTTTGCAATTTCTAGATGCCAGAAAACACGCCTATTTTCAATGCTCTTGGCAGCTCAGTGAAAAACTGATGTGAAATGGGACAGGGCCAAGAAAAAGCCCGCCCGGTTGAAGGGGCGGGCTTCTCTGTAATTGGGTCTTGCTGGAGGAAGTACTATTCTTCCTTCTTCTTCAGCGCCGCTCCGAGGATATCGCCAAGGCTCGCACCGGAATCGGTCGAACCGAACTGTTCCACGGCCTGCTTCTCTTCTGCCAGCTGATGCGCCTTGATCGAGAAATTCGGTTTCTTCGAACGGTCGAAGCCGGTGATCATCGCGTCGAGCTTCTGGCCAACCTGGAAGCGGTCGGGACGCTGTTCGTCGCGATCGCGCCCGAGATCATTGCGCTTGATGAAGCCGGTTGCGCCATCGTCGCCCATCTGGACTTCGAGGCCGCCATCGCGGACTTCGAGTACGGTGACGGTGGCAACCGAACCCTTCTTGAGGCCACCGGTATCGGCACCGCCCATCGCAGGCGCACCTTTTTCAAGCTGCTTCATGCCGAGCGAGATGCGTTCTTTCTCGACATCAATGTCGAGAACGATCGCCTTGACCTGCTCGCCCTTGTGGTGGAGGTTGAGCGCGTCTTCGCCGGAAATACCCCAGGCGATGTCGGACATGTGGACCATGCCGTCGACGTCGCCTTCAAGGCCGATGAACAGACCGAATTCGGTCGCATTCTTGACTTCGCCCTCAACCGTGCTGCCGACCGGGTGCCTATCGGCAAAATCGGTCCACGGGTTGGACTGAGCCTGTTTGAGACCCAGCGAAATCCGGCGCTTCTCGGTATCGACCTCGAGAACGATCACTTCCACTTCCTGCGAGGTGGACACGATCTTGCCAGGGTGGACGTTCTTCTTGGTCCAGCTCATTTCCGAAACGTGGACCAGGCCTTCGATGCCCGGTTCCAGTTCGACAAATGCGCCATATTCGGTGATGTTGGTGACCGAACCGGTGAGCTTGGTGCCAACCGCATATTTCTCGGTGGCGCTGTCCCATGGGTCGCTCTCGAGCTGCTTCATGCCAAGCGAGATGCGCTGGGTGTCCTTGTTGATCTTGATGATCTGGACCTTCAGCGTGTCGCCGATGTTGATCATCTCGTTCGGGTGGTTGACCCGCTTGTAGGAAAGATCGGTAACATGGAGCAGACCGTCGATGCCGCCGAGGTCGACGAACGCACCATAGTCGGTGATATTCTTGACCACGCCTTCGGTGACCTGACCCTCGGCCAGGCTCTCGATCAGACCCGAACGCTGTTCGGCGCGGGTTTCCTCGAGAATGGCGCGACGCGAAACAACGATATTGCCGCGCTTGCGGTCCATCTTGAGGATCTGGAAGGGCTGCGCGATATCCATCAGGGGCGTGACGTCGCGCACGGGACGGACGTCAACCTGGCTGCCGGGCAGGAAGGCGACGGCGCCGTCAAGATCGACGGTGAAGCCGCCCTTGACGCGACCAAAGATAACGCCTTCGACGCGATTGCCTTCGTCATATTCCTTTTCAAGCTTGTCCCAGCTTGCTTCGCGGCGGGCGCGGTCGCGGGACAGCATGGCTTCGCCATTCACATTTTCGATGCGGTCGACATAGACTTCGACTTCGTCACCAACGAAAATATCGGCTTTCTGACCGGGAGCGGCGAATTCGCGCAGCGCCACACGGCCTTCTGATTTCAATCCCACATCGATGACAGCCATGTCATTTTCGATGCCGGTTACGGTGCCTTTGACGACGCGGCCTTCAAAGCCCTGATCTTCGCCACCGAGTGATTCGTTTAACATTGCCGCGAAATCGTCGCGGGTTGGAAATGCCGTTGAGGCCATATGGTTCAATCCTTGATAGTCAAATTTTTCTGGCCAGGCGGTTGGTTCCGCCGGTCTTGGACCAAAATTGCCGCGGCCACCTCATGCGACCGCCGCATTCATCAGAAAACCGCCAAAATCCGGTAGATGCAATGTTAAGCACCAACAGCAAAAGCTGCGCCAAAACCGAGCCGGTTGATTACCGGCCCGTCCAGCGCATCATTTGTCTGCTATGCCGGATCTTTGTCGCGCCGGCCGCTTATCTTCGCATTCACCAAGGCGATTGCCTGCTGAATGGCGGCGTCTATAGTCAAATTGGTGGTATCAAGCAAGTCTGCATCTTCGGCAGGCTTGAGCGGGGCCGTGGCGCGGTTGCGGTCGCGTTCGTCGCGTTGCAATATGTCAGCGAGTATGTCGTCAAAACCGATATTTTCGCCCCGCCGTTTCATTTCCTCGAAGCGCCGCACCGCCCGCGCCTCGGCAGAGGCGGTGATGAACAATTTCACGTCGGCATCGGGGGCGATGACCGTGCCGATATCGCGTCCATCCAGAACGGCACCCGCTGGCTGGTAGGCGAAATCCTTTTGCCGTTTGTCTAGCGCCTGCCTGACTTCGGGATGGACCGATACCCGGCTTGCCAGGCCGCCGACGACTTCGCTGCGCAGGCCGGGATTGTCGAGCAGGCTGCTATCGAAATTGCAGGCGGCCAGCGCATCAGCGGCATTGTCGGCATCGCCGCCCTGCTCGCTGAGCGTCCAGCCGACGGCGCGATAGAGCAGGCCGGTATCGAGGAAGGGCAGGGCAAAATGCCTCGCCAGTTGCTTGGAAATCGTCCCCTTGCCGGAAGCGGTCGGCCCGTCGACGGCGATGATCATGACGGATCCGCCGCCCGTTCGCGCCAGGCCTTGATCAGGCCGCCGACCGCAATCAGGATCCAGACAAATTCGAGCAGCAGGGAGGCCAGATTGAAATGGACCAGGAGCGAAACGGTGAGCAGCAGCGCACCGAGCAGGTTGGTGCCATTATAGACAAATGCATTCACCGTCTTTGCGTAGACATTATAGCCATAGGCAAAGACGATCAGGGCGCTGCCCAGCAGGCCGATCACATTGGCGGCAAATCCGCCAATCATCGGGAAGCCAATTGGGTCACAAGGTCGGCGAAGCCCGGAAAGCTGGTTTCGACCGGTCTGATATCATCGATCGAGAGACCGGATTTGGTCACCAGGCCGGCGACGGCGAAGCTCATCGCGATCCGGTGATCCAACGCCGTCTCGACCACCGGCTTGCCGCGTCCGCCGGACAGCGGCTTGCCGCCGCTGCCAACGATCACCAGGCCATCGTCCTTTTCGGTCAGCTCTACGCCAAGAAGACCGAGACCTTTCGCCATCTGGGAGAGGCGGTCGGATTCCTTGACCCGCAATTCATGCAGGCCGCGGGTGGCGGTTTCACCCTCGGCCAGGGCCGCCGCGACGAACAGGATCGGAAACTCGTCGATCATGCTGGGGGCGATGGCGGCGGGTATGTCGATGCCGGTGAGCGGGCTGTGTCTGACATGGATGTCGGCGACGGGTTCGCCGCCCACGGTGCGCTTTTTGGTAAAGCGGATATCGCCGCCCATATCCTGCAACACGCTAAACAGGCCAGTCCGGGTCGGATTGATGCCGACATTTTCGATCACGATATCCGATCTGGGCACGATCAGGGCCGCGACTACCAGAAAGGCGGCTGATGACGGATCGCCGGGCACCTTGATCTTCTGCGGCTGAAGTTCCGCTTCGCCGGTCAGCGAGATCACCCGGCAACCTTCGGCATCGGTTTCGACGCTGATCCGGGCGCCAAAACCCTTGAGCATCGTTTCGCTGTGATCGCGCGTCAGGACCGGTTCGATGATTCGCGTGATCCCCGGCGTGTTGAGGCCGGCTAGGAGGATCGCCGATTTGACCTGGGCCGAAGCCACCGGCAGGCGATATTGGATCGGGATCGCCGGACAGAGGCCTCTTACGGTGAGCGGCAGGCAGGCCTTGTGGTCCGAGGTTTCGCGCGCCCGGATGTCCGCCCCCATTTGGGATAGCGGCTCAATCACCCGGCCCATGGGCCGCCTGGTCAGGCTGGCGTCGCCGATGAAGGTTGCACTGATGGGGTGCGAGGCGACCAGACCCATCAGCAACCGCGTCGATGTGCCGCTATTGCCCATCTCGAAGGCATTGTCCGGCTGCATCAGGCCGCCGACACCAACGCCATGGACGGTCCAGACGTCGGCCTTCTTTTCAATCCCGGCCCCCATGGCGCGCAAGGCGTCCGCCGTTGCAAGCACATCCTCGCCTTCGAGCAATCCGGTGATCCGGCTTTGGCCCACGGCCAGCGCCGAAAAGATCAGTGCCCGGTGTGAAATGCTTTTGTCACCGGGAACGGAAATTTTGCCGGTAAGCGGGCCAGACGGTTTGAACGTGGCTGGCTGTGGAGTGTTGCTGGTCATGTCAGAGCTTTATTAGCGGAACGCACGAATGATTCGTGCCGGAATATCAAACGGCTTTTGACAGCGCTGCAAAGCTATGGCAAGGCGCGCCCGATTTCGCGGCTGATTTAGGCGATGCTTGAATCGCCGCAGAGCAGACTTACCTATAAACGAATTGATTTAGACAG
>Ga0209024_1000488_pt1 | contig 65997 bp, 55 predicted proteins | sample AutmiccommunBRH5_FD_187380 | JGI IMG/M metagenome (GOLD analysis project Ga0209024, IMG submission 187380) | Deep subsurface microbial communities from Mt. Terri, Switzerland - Autotrophic microbial communities BRH/5 (SPAdes) (version 2) | ecosystem: Environmental > Aquatic > Deep subsurface >... | reverse complement strand
GCGAGGAACACCGGCTACGTCACCTCGGCGGCGCCGGTGGCGATGCTGCTGTCGCTGTCGCTGGGGGTGGTGTCGGGCGGCCTGCTCGACTGGCGCGTGGCGCTGGCCGGGCTGGCGGCGTTCGCCGCCCTGCTCGCCGTCGCGGCGATGCTGCTGCCGCCGACGCCGCTCGCCCTGCGGGCGACGCTGCCGATCGGGCCGGCGACCTATCGCGCGCGGCTGCTCTCCTTCTCGGGCGGGCCGGATACGCGGCGCGTGCTGCTCGCCTATCTCGCCTACAGCGCGGCCATCTTCCTGTTCCTCGGGCTCTATCCCGCCTGGATCCTGGAGGGTGGCGGCGCCACGCCGGCGACGGTGGGGACGATGCTGTTCGTCGGCGGGCTGGGCGGCGTCGCCGGGGCGCTGCTGGCCGGCCGGCTGGCACGGGGCTTCCGGCATCCGCTCGGCCTGTGCGCCGTCGCCGCCGGCGCCACGGCGGCCGTCGCGCTGCTGACGCCGCTCGCCGGACAGGGGCTGGTCGGGCAGGCGCTTCTCTATGGCGGCTTCGCCTTCGGCCGCGACCTGATGCTGGCGCTGATGCTGGGCGGCGCCATGCTGCTCGTCGCACCGACCGAGCGCGCCAGCCTGAATGCCGTGCTGAACGCCCTGTTCCAGACTGGTGCCGCCGCCGGCGGCATGGCCAGCGCCTGGCTCTACGCGGCGGACTCCAGCTACACCACCAGCGCCGCGGTCGCAGCGGCCCTCCTTGCCGGCGCGGCCCTGATGCTGCGCCGCATCGCGGTGCGGCAGAGATAGTCGAGGTGCGGATCGACGCTCGGAGCCGGCGCGGCAAGCTGCTAGCCTTGCGCCCGACGACATCAGGTTGGTGTGAGACCATTGGATTCAGCAGACCCGGCTCGCGCCGCCAAGCCGGCCACCCCTTCCCTCTTCGCTCCCCTCAACAGTCCGGTCTTCCGGGCGGTGTGGATCGCCAGCCTGGCGTCGAATTTCGGCGGGCTGATCCAGGCCGTGGGCGCGTCGTGGATGATGACGTCGATCGGCACGGCCGAGACGGTGGCGCTGGTGCAGGCGTCGGTGACGCTGCCGATCATGCTGCTGTCGCTGCCGGCGGGAGCGCTCGCCGACACGCTGGACCGGCGCACGATGATGCTGGCGGCACAGGCATTCATGCTGGCCGCCTCGATCCTGCTGACCGCTTGTGCGTGGGCCGGCGTGATCACGCCGTGGCTGCTGCTGACCTTCACCTTCCTGATCGGCTGCGGCACCGCGCTGAACGGGCCCGCCTGGCAAGCGTCGGTCGGGGAGATGGTGCCCAAGGTGGACCTGCCGGGCGCCGTTGTCCTCAACTCGATGGGATTCAACCTGGCGCGCAGCGTCGGACCGGCGGTGGGCGGCATGATCGTCGCGACGGCTGGGGCGGCCGCCGCCTTCACCGTCAACGCCTTCAGCTATCTGGGCCTGATCTCCGTGCTGCTGCGCTGGAAGCCGGCGGCCGAGGCACGCACCCTGCCGCGCGAGAGCCTGCGCGTGGCGATGGGTGCCGGGTTGCGCTTCGCCGCCATGTCGGGGCGGGTCGGGACGGTGCTGCTGCGCGCGCTCGTCTTCGGCTTCGCGGCGAGCGCGGTGCAGGCGCTGCTGCCGCTGGTGGCCAAGCACGGCATCGACGGCGGGCCGCTGACCTTCGGCCTGCTGCTCGGCGCCTTCGGCGCGGGTGCGGTGGGTGGTGCCATGGCGAGCACGCGACTGCGCGCGCGGCTGTCGAACGAGATGATGGTGCGGCTGTCCTGCGTCGGCTTCGGCCTCGCCACCATCGTGGTCGGTCTGAGCCCCTGGCTGCTGGCCACCATGGCGGCCTTGGCGGTGGCGGGCGCCGGCTGGGTGCTGGCCCTGTCGACCTTCAACGTGACGGTGCAGCTGTCGACGCCGCGCTGGGTGGTCGCGCGGATGCTGGCGCTCTACCAGGTGGCCGCGTTCGGCGGCATGGCGCTGGGCAGCTGGGTCTGGGGCGTCGTCGCCGGCAGTCACGACCTGCTGACCGCGCTCTGCATCGCGGGCGCGGTTCAGCTGGTCTGCGCCGCGATCGGGCTGCTGCTGCCCCTGCCCTCGACCTCCGGTCTCAACCTGGAGCCGGTCAGCCGCTGGACGGCGCCGGACCTGGCTGTCGACATCCAGCAGCGCAGCGGCCCGATCGTGATCCAGATCGAGTATCTGATCGACGAGGCCGACATCGACGAGTTCCTGGAGGCGATGGCCGACCGGCGGCGCATCCACCGCCGCGACGGCGCGCGCCACTGGACGCTGATGCGCGACCTCGCCGATCCGCGGCTGTGGATCGAGCGCTACCACGTGCCGACCTGGCTGGACTATGTGCGCCACAACCAGCGCACGACCCAGTCGGACGTGCCCCTGACCGACCATGCGCGTGCCCTGCACCGCGGCGATGGGCCGCCGCGCGTGCACCGGATGATCGAGCGGCCAACGCGGCCGGGCGCGCACGCCACGGCGTCGCATCATCACAATCACCTGCACGAGGGCTGAGCCGGCGGTTTCCAGCGGCAGGCGAGCGCATCCGGCGCTTGCGCCGGAGGCCGCTTCGCGCGATGGGTGCGCGATGCTGCGCCGCCTGACCATGCTCCTCGCCGTGCTGACCGTGCTCGCCGCCGCCCCGGCCGCGGCGAAGCCGCAACGCGTCGTGTCGCTGAACCTGTGCGTCGACCAATATCTGCTGGCGCTCGCCGACCGGGAGCAGATCGCCGCCCTCACCAATTTCGTGCGCGACCCGACCATGTCGGCCGCCGCGGCGCAGGCCGAGGGAATCCCGCAGATCCGCGGGGCCGCCGAGGAGGTGATCCGGCTCCAGCCCGACCTGGTGCTGGGCGGCACGTTCACGCGGCGCGAGACGCGCGGCCTGCTGCGGCGGATGGGCTATCGCGTGGTCGACGTGGCCTCGGCCGAGACGTTCGATGCGGTGCGCAGGACGACGCGCGACCTAGCGGCGTTGCTGGGTCATCCGGAGCGCGGCGAACGGCTGGTGGCCGAGCTCGACCGCGAGATCGCGGCGGGCGTCCCCGCCGAAAGCGGCGCGACGGCGCTCTACTATCAGCGGCGCGGCTTCGCCAACGGGGCGAGCAGCCTGGTGTCGGAGATCATGGCGACGGCCGGCCTGCGCAACGCGGCGGCGGCGATGGGCCTGCAGCGCACCGGCCGCGTCGACCTGGAGGCGGTCGTCATGACGCGGCCGGACATCCTGCTGGTCGACAGCCTGACGCCGCGGCTGGAGGACCAGGGGACCTACATGCTGCGCCACCCGGCGCTGGCCGCGGCGGTGCCGCCGGACCGGCGGATCGCCATGCCCCAGGCGCTGGTGATCTGCGGCGGGCCGATGACGGCGACGGCGGTTGCGATCCTGCGCCACGCCGTCGCCGCACACTAGGGATGGCGGCGCCCGACGGTTGGTGGCTGCTGCTGGCGGCGCTGGCGCTGGACGCCGTGGTCGGCGATCCGGCGTGGCTGTGGCGGCGGCTGCCGCATCCGGTGGTCTGGATCGGCAACGGCATCGCGTGGCTCGACGGGCGGATGAACAGGCCAACGCATGCGGCGGGCAGGCGGAGGGCGCTGGGCGTCGCCGCCATCGCGCTGATCGCCGGGGGTGCGGCGGCGGCGGGTGCGGCCCTGCACGCGATCCTGGCGCAGGTACCGTTCGGCTGGCTCGGCGAGATCGTCGTGGCGGCGGTGCTGCTGGCGCAGCGCAGCCTGTACGAGCATGTGGCCGCGGTGGCGGCGGGTTTCCGTGACGCGGGCCTGCCCGGTGCGCGGCGGGCGGTGTCGATGATCGTCGGGCGCGATCCGGAACGGCTCGACGAGCCCGGCGTGTGCCGCGCGGCGATCGAGTCGCTCGCCGAGAATTTCTCCGACGGTATCGTGGTGCCGGCCTTCTGGTTCGCGGTCGCCGGGCTGCCCGGCATGCTGGCCTACAAGGCGATCAACACGGCGGACTCGATGATCGGCCACAGGACCGAGCGGCACCGCGAGTTCGGCTGGGCGGCGGCGCGGCTGGACGATCTGGTCAACCTGCCGGCCTCGCGCCTGACGGCGCTGTTCATCGCAGTGGCGGCGATCCCGCGGGGCGGCTTCCGTGCCGCGCTGGCGGCGGTGCGGCGGGATGCGGGCCGGCACCGCTCGCCGAACGCCGGCTGGCCCGAGGCGGCGATGGCCGGGGCGCTGGGCGTAGCACTCGCCGGACCGCGCGCCTATGCGGGCCATGTCGTCGACGACGGCTGGATGAACGAGGGCGGCCGGACCGCAGCGACCCCGGCCGACATCGCGGCGGCGCTGCGCCTGTTCGTCGGCGGTTGCGCGGTGCAGGCGACCCTGGTCGCGGCGGTGGCGGCCTCCGTCTAAGGCTGCGGCGCCAGCAGTGCCGCGTGCGCGGCGTCCCAGACACCCGGGTTGCGGGCGACGAGCAGCCCCTGCCCGTCGACCGCCGGACGATAGGGCGACCCGTCCCAGCGGGTGACGCGGCCACCGGCCTCGGCGACGATCAGCGCACCCGGCGCATGGTCCCAGGGCAGCGAGCGCCAGAACAGGGCGAAGTGCCGGTCGCCGGTCAGGATGGCGGGATATTCGGCGCCGGCGCAGTAGAAGGCCGGCGTGACGGCGCCCAGCCCGCCGAGGCGCCGGTCGATCGCGCCGCCGACATCCGGCGGCATGTAGCGGGTCAGTACCGAGCCGCGCAGCGCGTCCGGTGCCGGAACGGCGCGGTCGGCGACGAGGCGCCGGCCGTCGATGGCGGTCCCCGCCCCCTTCTCGGCGGCGCAGAGACGGCCGGAGACCGGCTCGAGGATCCAGGCGGCCACCGTCTCGCCGGCCTGCAGCAGTGCCACCATGACCGCGAACGGCTCCCGCCCGGCGGCGAAGTTGGCGGTGCCGTCGACCGGGTCGACGACCCAGACCGTGCCGTCGCCGACGGTCTTCAGCAGCGCCGGCTCGGCCGCGCAGGCCTCCTCGCCGACGACGCGGCTGCCCGCGCGCAGGCCGGGCAGCCGCGCGGTCAGCAGCCGCTCGGACTCGCGGTCGGCGACGGTGACGAGGTCGCCGGGCGCCTTCTCCTCGATATCGGCCTGCGCCAGGGTGCGGAAGCGCGGCAGGATCGCCTCGTCGGCCACCTCGCGCAGGATCGCGGCGACGTCTTCGATCAGGTGGGTGCCGGTCATGTCGGGCTCTCCCCGCGGCTCGTCGCGATGCGCCAGAGGGCGTCGATGTCGAGGTGGCGTTCCAGGTGGTCGGCGAGCGCGTCGAGCGCCGCCTCCACGGCGTGGTCGAAGGCGAGCCCGGTCTCGGCCCGCGGGCGCAGGCCGGCCAGGAAGGCGTGGCGGAAAGGATCGCTGCGGAACAGGCCGTGCAGATAGCAGCCGGCGACGCGGCCCTCGGCCGACACCGCGCCGTCGGCACGGCCGCCGAGGTCGAGGAACGGCGCGGCCGCCGCCGGCCCCTCGGTCAGGCCGATATGCATTTCATAGCCGTGGACGGCCATGCCGGTGGCGCGGTGCCGGCCCGCTGCTTCGGTCAGACGCTTGTCGGGGCGCATCACGGTCTCGACGTCGAGCAGGCCGAGGCCGTCGACGCTGCCGGGCGTCCCTTCGATGCCGTCGGGATCGTGCAGGCGCCGGCCGAGCATCTGGTAGCCGCCGCAGATGCCGAGGATGCGACCGCCGCGGCGCAGATGGGCGGCGAGGTCGACGTCCCAGCCCTGCGCACGCAGGAAGGCGAGGTCGCCGGCGGTCGATTTCGTGCCGGGGATGACGACGAGGTCGACGTCGCCGGGCAGCGCATGGCCCGGCCGGATCATCGTCAGCGCGACGTCCGGCTCCAGGCGCAGCGGGTCGAAATCGTCGTGATTGGCGATGCGCGACAGCTGCAGCACGGCGATGCGGATCGGTGCCGCATCGGCCTCGGCCGAGCCGTCGAGCGCCACCGCGTCCTCGGCCGGCAGCTTCGCCGCGTCGGGCAGGAAGGGCACGACGCCGAGCGACGGCCAGCCGGTGCGGTCGGTGACGATCCGCAGGCCGTCGTCGAACAGCGACGGGTCCCCACGGAATTTATTGATGACGTAGCCGCGGATCCGGTCGCGCTCCGCCTGCGGCAGGACCGCGTGGGTGCCGACCAGGGCGGCGATGACGCCGCCGCGGTCGATGTCGGCGACCAGGACGACGGGCACGTCGGACGCCTCGGCGAAGCCCATGTTGGCGATGTCGGCGGCCCGCAGGTTGACCTCGGCCGGGCTGCCGGCGCCCTCGATCAGCACCAGGTCGGCCTCGGCGGCGACGCGCGCATAGCTGTCGAGCACCGCGCCGAGCAGCGTGGGCTTGCGGCCGATATAGTCGCGGGCCCGCCAGGTGCCGACGCGGCGGCCCTGGACGATCACCTGGGCGCCCGTGTCCGTCTCGGGCTTCAGCAGGACCGGGTTCATGTGGACGCTGGGCGGGACGCCGCAGGCGCGCGCCTGGAGCGCCTGGGCGCGGCCGATCTCGCCGCCGTCGTCGGTCACCGCGGCGTTGTTCGACATGTTCTGCGGCTTGAACGGCCGCACGCGCAGCCCCCGCCGCGCGAAGACGCGGCACAGGCCGGCGGTGGTCAGGGACTTGCCGACATCCGAGCCGGTGCCCTGGAGCATCAGGGCCGGTGTGCGGGCCATCGCCGGCGTCAGCCCCGCTTCGGCGCGGCCTCGGTGAAGATCCGCAGCGATTCCTCCAGGGTGCGGCTGCGGTCGGCGGTCTCGCGCTTCTCGGCGGCGAGCGGCGTCGACGCCAGCAGGGCGTAGACGTCGCGCGCGCCCTGGTGGAAATGCGGCGAGGCGCCGGCGGCGGCGAAGGTGGCGGAGATCTCCTCCATCTCGCCCGTCCAGCGCGCCGCGTCGGTGGCGAGCCAGCCGACCGTGGCGCGGATGCGGTCGTGGATCCCCTTCTGGCTATAGTCGAGTTCCTCCAGAAGGTCGGCGGAGACGCCCATCCGCTCGGCCGCCATCAGCGTCGCCGTGTAGAGCGCCAGGGCGCCCTTGTTGGCGGCCGAGTAGACCATCTTCATTGCCGACGCCCGGCCGATCTCCGGCCCCATCTGGCGGATCCAGATGCCGTTGCCGTCGAGTTCGGCCAGCGTCTCGGCGTGCGGGCCGGACACGTAGAGGCGCGTCGGCTGCGCCTTGACCTGGGACGAGCCGCTGCCGCCGCGGCCCGGTGGCGGCCCGACGATGCCGCAGTCGCTGAACGCGGCGCCCGCCGCCTCGACGACCCCCTGGATCTCGCGCACGGTCATCGGCGACACGGCGTTGCAGTCGACGAAATGCGGCGTCCGCCCTGCCTGGCCCATCGCCGTAGCGGCGTCCCGCGCGAAGCCGAGCGCCGAGGCGGGCGGCATGATGGACAGGACGAGGTCGGCCGCTTCCATCACGCCCGCGAGGTCGCCGGCATCCTCCAGCCCGGCCCCTTCGGCGAAGGCGCGGCTGCGCGCCGACCGGCCGGCGAGGCTGGTCACGACCCTGTGCCCGCCGGCGCGCAACGAGCGCCCGACCGCATGTCCCATGTCGCCCGGACTGACCACGGCGATCGTCGAATACTGCATGGAGGCCTCCGTCCTGTGTTGCCGCAATGCTCGCACGACCGTCCGCGCGATGACAGGCGGCGCGGCGCAGCCACGCACGCTTGAACAAGCATGAGTGTTCGGCTCATATCCGGTCCATGCGACTGCGGGTAGACACGCAGCCGACTGTCAAGCATGGAGTTCCCAGAGTGGATCGTCGTTCGTTCATCAAGTCGGCCGGTATTTCGGCGGGTGCGGCTGTGGCCGCGGTGCCCCTCGCCGCGCCGGCCATCGCCCAGAGCACGCCCAGCATCAAGTGGCGCCTGACGTCCAGCTTCCCCAAGTCGCTCGACACCATCTACGGCGGCGCCGAGGTGATGGCGAAGTCGGTGCGCGAGATGACCGACGGCAAGTTCGACATCCAGGTCTTCGCCGGCGGCGAGATCGTGCCGGGCCTGCAGGCGCTGGACGCGGTGCAGAACGACACCGTCGAGGCCGCCCATACGGTCTGCTACTACTATGTCGGCAAGGATCCGACCTTCGCGATCCCGTCTTCCATTCCCTTCGGCCTGAACGCGCGCCAGCAGAACGCCTGGCTGTATCATGGCGGCGGCAACGAGCTCGTCGACGCGTTCCTGTCGAAGTACAACGCCGTCGGCCGGCCGGGCGGCAACACCGGCACGCAGATGGGCGGCTGGTTCCGCAAGGAGATCAACTCCCTCGCCGACCTGAACGGCCTGAAGATGCGCATCGCCGGCCTCGCCGGACGCGTCGTCGAGAAGCTGGGCGTGGTGCCGCAGCAGCTCGCCGGCGGCGACATCTATCCGGCCCTGGAGCGCGGCACGATCGACGCGACCGAATGGGTCGGCCCGTACGACGACGAGAAGCTCGGCTTCTACCAGGTGGCCAAGTTCTACTACTACCCGGCCTTCTGGGAGGGCGGACCGAGCGTCCACTTCCTGTTCAACAAGGCGAAGTACGAGGGCCTGCCGGCGGCCTATCGCACGGCGCTCGACACCGCCTGCCAGGCGGCGAACATGGACATGATCGCGCGCTACGACGTGAAGAACATGCAGGCGATCCGCCGCCTCGCCGGCAAGGGCGTGCAGCTTCGCCCGCTGCCGCGCGACGTGCTGGACGCGTCCTACGACGTCGCCTTCAAGCTCTATGCGGAACTATCCAGCAGCAACCCCGCCTGGAAGACCATGTACGAGCCCTGGAAGCAGTTCCGCACCGAGACCTACCAGTGGTTCCGGGTGGCCGAGTACAATTACGACAGCTACGTCTACGCCCAGCAGGCCGCCGGCAAGTAACTTCGCCAAAGGCACGACGAAAGAAGCCCCGCTTCCGGAAGGAGGCGGGGCTTTTTGCTGTGCGGTCGGAGAAGCGCTACTTCGCCGGGCCGAAGTCCGGCGGCGGCAGCGGCGTGCCGGCCGGCGCCGCCGGTGCGGCGGGGGCACCGGGCGCGGCGAAGGGATTGGCCGCGCCGCCGCCGTACGGATTGGCCCCATAGGGATTCCCGCCGTAGGGGTTGCCGCCATACGGGTTGGCCGTGTCGGGCGTCGGAATGTTCAGCTCGATCTTCGGGGGATCGACGACCCGCTCCTCCTTCAGCCAGTAGGTCACCGATTCCGGCCAGAAGATCACGATGGCGACCAGGCAGAGCTGCAGGCAGAGGAAGGGGATCGAGCCGAGATAGATGTCGGACGTCTTCACCGCGGCCGGGGCGACGCCGCGCAGGTAGAACAGCGCGAAGCCGAACGGCGGGTGCATGAACGACGTCTGCAGGTTGATGCAGAGCAGCACGCCGAACCAGACCAGATCGATGCCGAGCGCCTGGGCGACGGGGGCCAGCAGCGGGACGATGATGAAGGCGATCTCGAAGAAGTCGAGGAAGAAGGCCAGGAAGAAGACGAAGATGTTGACGAAGATCAGGAAGCCGATCGCACCGCCCGGCAGGCCGGTCAGCAGATGCTCGATCCAGCGCGCGCCGTCCATGCCCTGGAAGATCAGGCTGAACACGGTGGCACCGATCAGGATGAACACGACCATGGCGGTGATGCGCATGGTCGACGCCATCGCCTGACGCACCAGCGACCGGGAGAGCCGCCCGTGCGCGATCGCCAGCAGCATGGCGCCGACGGCGCCCATGGCGCCCGCCTCGGTCGGCGTCGCGAGGCCGAGGAAGATGGTGCCGAGCACCAGGAAGATCAGCACCAGCGACGGCAGCATGCCCTTCGCGACACGCAGCAGCAGGCGCAGGCTGCGGTCGGTGCGCGCCTCCGGCGGCAGCGGCGGCATCAGGTGCGGCTTCACCAGCGACACGACGAAGATGAAGATCAGGAAGATCGCGATCTGCATCAGCGACGGGCCGATGGCGCCCAGATACATGTCGCCGACCGAGCGGCCGAGCTGGTCGGCCAGGATGATCAGCACCAGCGACGGCGGGATCAGCTGCGCCGTCGTGCCGGCGGCGGCGATCACGCCGGTCGCGAGGCGCATGTTGTAGCCGTAGCGCATCATCACCGGCAGCGACACCATGGCCATGGCGATGACCGAAGCCGCCACCGTGCCGGTGATCGCCGCCATGACGGCGCCGACCAGGACGACCGCGTAGGCGATGCCGCCGGGCAGCGGCCCGAACAGCTGTCCCGCCCCCTCCAGCATGTCCTCGGCGAGGCCGCTGCGTTCCAGGATGGCGCCCATGAAGGTGAAGAAGGGGATCGCCAGCAGGAGTTCGTTCGACAGGATGCCGAAGAAGCGCAGCGGCAGCGCCTGCAGGAACACCGGGTCGAAATGGCCGGTCAGGATGCCGATCAGCCCGAAGCCGAGGCCGGCGGCCATCAGCGAGAATGCCACCGGAAAGCCCAGGATGAGGAACACGATCATGCCCATGAACATGAGCGGGGGCATCGGACCGTAAGCGAACATCGTGGAAGCGTCTCACCCTGAGGGGATCCCGGCGGCGCGCCGGACGGATCGGAGGGAGCGTCGGCCCGCGGCAGCGGGCCGCGGCTACTGCACCGGCTTCTCGTAGGAGGTATCGAGGTCGAGCCTGCCCTGGAGTGCCGCGAACCGCTTCACCAGTTCCGACAGGCCCTGGAGCAGCAGCAGGGTGAACCCCAGCGGCAGCAGCGACTTCACCGGCCACAGGATCAGGCCGCCGGCGTTCATCGACATCTCACCCTGGTTCCACGACTGCAGGAAGAAGGGCCAGGCGAGATAGAGCATGAACAGGATGGCCGGCATGAAGAAGAAGAGCAGGCCGAAGATGTCGATCAGGAGCCGGCTGCGGTGGCTGACGTTCCCGTAGAGCAGGTCGACCCGGACGTGCCCGTTCATCCGCAGCGTATAGGCCGCACCGAGCAGGACCATGCCGGCGAACATCTGCCACTGGATCTCCAGCAGCGCGTTCGAACTCCAGCTGAAGAGGTAGCGGACCACGGCGTTGCCGGCGCTGATCAGCACCGCCAGCAGCACGAGATATTCCGCGACCACCGCGACGGCGGCATTGATCCGGTCCACGACCCGGCCGACGAGGAGCAGTCGCTCCATGGGCGATTCGTCCTCCGCGACGTGGACCCCGCAAAAGCCACGTTTCGCGCTGCGATTTCGAAAGCGCGATGCCTAGCAGTTTTTGCGACGCACGCAAGCCGAATGCGCAACGGGCGGCTATACGAGCCGTCCCCGCCGCCGATCACTGTTGCGCGGGGCGCAAAAGATCAATCTATTCGGACCGTCTGATTTGCATTCGGATCAATCGCGTGGTCGCTCGCGTCAGTACGGTGGCGTTCCAGGGCATCGAGGTGGTGCCGGTCGACGTGCAGGTGCATGTCGGCGCGGGTCTTCCAAATTTCCTGATGGTGGGATTGCCGGACAAGGCGGTCGGCGAGAGCCGCGAGCGCGTCCGCTCGGCCCTCGAGGCGCTGGGTCTGGCGCAGCCGCCGCAGCGGGTGACGGCCAACCTCGCCCCCGCCGACCTCCTGAAGGAGGGCAGCCATTTCGACCTGCCGGTGGCGCTGGCACTGCTGGTGGCGATGGAGGTGCTGTCGCCCGAGGATGTCGCCGACTACATCGTCCTCGGCGAACTCGGTCTGGACGGCAGCCTCGCACCGGTGGCGGGCGTCCTGCCCGCGGCAATGGGCGCGGTCGCCATGGGGCGCGGCATCGTCTGCCCGGCCGGCAACGGCGGCGAGGCCGCGTGGGCAGGCGACCTGGAGGTGCTGGCGGCGCCGAACCTCCTGTCGCTGATCAACCACTTCAAGGGCCGGCAGGTCCTGTCGCCGCCCGCGCCGGCGCCGGTCGAGGACGTCGGCTGGCGCTACGACCTGCGCGACGTGAAAGGCCAGGAGAGCGGCAAGCGGGCACTGGAGGTCGCGGCGAGCGGCGGCCACAACTTGCTGTTCTGCGGCCCGCCGGGCGCCGGCAAGTCGATGCTGGCGGCCCGCCTGCCCGGCATCCTGCCGCCGCTGGCCGCCGCGGAGGCGCTGGAGGTCAGCATGGTGCACAGCGTCGCCGGACTGCTGCGCGACGGCGTGCTGCTGCGCCGGCGGCCGTTCCGCGACCCGCACCATTCGGCATCCGTCCCGGCGCTGGTCGGCGGCGGCCTGCGCGCCAAGCCGGGGGAGGTCTCGCTCGCGCATCGCGGCGTGCTGTTCCTGGACGAACTGCCGGAGTTTCCGCGCGCCGTGCTGGAGGCACTCCGCCAGCCGCTCGAATCCGGCCACGCGACGGTGTCGCGCGCCAACGGTCACGTGACCTATCCGGCGCGGGTGCAGCTGGTCGCGGCGATGAATCCCTGCCGCTGCGGCCATCTCGACGATCCGGTGATGGGCTGCGGGCGCGCGCCGCGCTGCGCCATCGACTATCAGGCGCGGCTGTCCGGGCCGCTGCTGGACCGCATCGACCTGCACGTGGACATGCCGCGGGTCGACCCGGCCGACCTCGCCCTGCCGCCGCCGGCGGAGGGCACGGCCGAGGTCGCGGCGCGGGTCGCCCGGGTGCGGGAGGTCCAGGCCGCGCGCTATGCGCGCCTCGCCCCCGAGAGCGGCGTCCGCGTCAACGCCGCCGCCGACGGCGAACTGCTGGAGGCCGCCGCGCCGCTCGATCCGGCCGGCCGGCGCCTGCTGACCGAGGCGGCCGAGCGGCTGCGGCTGTCGGCGCGCGGCTGGCACCGCGTGCTGCGCGTCTCGCGCACGCTCGCCGACATGGAAGGCGCCGACAGCATCGCCCGCATCCACGTCGCCGAGGCCCTGAGCTACCGCCGGCAGCCGCCGGCGCGGGTGCGGCCGTAACCGACTACGGTGCCGTCGCCAGGGACAGGCGGGCACCGAAGGCGATCAGGAGGGTGCCGAAGGCCCATTGCTGGATCGTCTGCGCCAGCCTGTGCCGGGCGAGCCAGCGGCCGAGGGCGGCGCCGGCCACGGCGAGCGTCAGGTCGAACGCGGCACCGACGCCGACGAGGACGAGACCGAGCAGCAGGAACTGGACCAGCACGCCCTGCCCCGGCTGGACGAACTGCGGCAGCAGGACGGAGCAGAACAGCAGGGCCTTCGGGTTCAGCAGGTTGGTCAGCAGGCCTCTGCGGAACGCGGCGCGATAGCCCGCGGCACCGGACACCCGTGACGGCGGTCGACCGTCGGGAAGCAGCGACGGCGCGCGCAGGATGCCGATGCCGAGCCAGATCAGGTAGGCGGCACCGGCGAAGCGGACGATCTCGAACGCCGTAGGCGCCGTGCGCAGCAGGGTCGCGAGGCCCAGCCCGGCCAGCGCCACGTGCGCCGCCCGCGCCACGGCCAGCCCGGCGGCGGCGGCGAGCGCCTGGGCCGGGCCCTGCGCCGCCCCGGTCCTGAGCAGCAGCACCATGTCGGGCCCCGGCACGAGATAGGCGACCGCGAGCGCCCCGACGAACATCCAGATCCCGGCCATCGCCCCTTCCCCGCGTCCACGTCGAACAGAAGCGGACGCTACGGCGTGGCGCGATGGCGTGTCCTTGCGTATTGCCCCCTGCGCCGGGGCACGGTTAGCGTGATGTGCCAAGAACGGCGAGGAATGAGGCGTCTCATGCCACGGACCCGGTTCGACGCCATCGACCGCCGCATCCTGGCGGCGTTGCAGCGCGATGCGCGGCTGACCAACGTACAGCTGGCGGACGAGGTCGGCCTGTCGCCCTCGCCCTGCCTGCGCCGGGTGCGGCTGCTGGAGGAGGCGGGCGCCATCCGCGGCTACCACGCCGCCCTCGACCGCCAGGCGGTCGGACTCGGGCTGACCGTGTTCGTCGGCGTGAAGGTCGAGCGGCACCGGGACGCCGATGCCGACGCCCTGCGGCAGGCCGTCGTCGCGGTGCCCGAGGTCGTCTCGTGCCACCTGGTGTCCGGCGACGTCGACTTCCTGCTGCAGATCGTCGTGCCGGACCTCGCCGGCTACGAGCGTCTGCTCCTCGACACGCTGCTGCGGCTGCCGGGGGTCGCCGACATCCGCAGCAGCTTCGCCATACAGACCGTCAAGGCGGACGGCCCCCTGCCCCTCGACCACCTGCCCAACTAGGCCTGAACCGGCAGGGCGCCATCGGTCCCGCAGATCCGGGCAGCGCGGGCATCGCGATTCCGCGCGCGATGCTTCATGCTGCGCGGAGATTCCCGGAGGAGAGCCGACGAATGGCGGAACACGGACAGTCGGCGCGGCTGGCGATCCTGATCGACGCGGACAACACCAGCGCCACCTATGCGCACGCGATCTTCGAGGAGGTGGCGAAGCTCGGCGAAGCGAACGTCAGGCGGATCTACGGCGACTTCTCCAGCGACCGGCTGCGGTCGTGGCGCGGGGTGATGCATCCGCTCGCGATCCTGCCGCAGCAGCAGTTCAACTACACGGTGGGCAAGAACGCCGCGGACATCGCGCTGGTCATCGACGCGATGGACCTGATGCACCGCAGCCGCCTGGACGGCTTCTGCCTGGTCAGTTCGGACAGCGACTTCACCCGCCTCGCCCAGCGCCTGCGCGAGGACGGCGCCCTGGTCTACGGCTTCGGTGCGCGCAAGACGCCCGAGGCGTTCCGCAACGCCTGCTCGCGCTTCATCTATATCGAGAACCTGCTGGAGCCGACCGGAGACGCGGCGGTCGCCGAAGCGGCCACCGCGCCGAAGACGAAAGCCAAGTCCGACAAGAAGACGAAGGCGGCGGACGCGGCCAAAGCCGAGAAGCGGCCCGACAAGCAGCCCGATCCGGTTGCCGTGGCGCCCGAGAAGGAGCCGCCGTCGAAGGCGGTGCCGCTGATCCGCAAGGCCATGGAGCAGGCCTGGGACGACGAGGAGTGGATCAACCTCGGCACGGTCGGCCAGCGCCTCAACCACCTCGCACCCGACTTCGACCCGCGCACCTACGGCTGTTCGACGCTGCTCCAGGTCGTCGAACAGGCCGGCAAGTTCGTGGTCGAGCGCCCGCCCGGCGGCGGGGTGCGCATCAAACGGCGGTGATCCGCACCGGAGGCTCCGGGGGCCGCCGCGCTAGCGGTGCGCCTGGAGGAAGCCGAGCAGCGCCGCGTTGAACGGTTCGACCGCCTCGATGTTCGAGAGGTGCCGCGCGTCGGGGATGATCACCATCTGCGACCCGGCGATCCGCTCCTTGATGGTGACGTGCATCGCCACCGGCGTGCCGGGATCGTCCTCGCCGACAATGATCAGCGTCGGCACGCGGATGGCCGAAATCTTCTCCGTCAGCGCCAGTTTCGAGATGGCGTGGCAGCAGCCGACGAAGCCCTTCACGGCCGTGCCGCGGATCATCTCGCGCACCGGCGCCAGGGCGGCATCGTTGGCCGCGGCGAAGGACGGCGAGAACCAGCGGTCGATCGTGCCGGCGACCGCTTGCTCCATGCCGTTCTGCTCCGCCCCCTTGATGCGGTCGCCCCACATCGCCGCCGCCTCGGGCGGATAGCCGCTCGACGTGTCGCACAGGGTCAGCGTCTTCAGCAGGTCCGGGCGCGCGAGGGCCAGGGTCTGGCCGATCATGCCGCCCATCGACAGGCCGACGAAATGCGTCTGGTGGATGCCGAGCGCCTCGAGCATCGCCGCCGCGTCGGCCGCCAGGGTGTCGAGGGTATAGGGCGGCTCGGCGACGCTGCTGCCGCCGTGGCCGCGGGTGTCGTAGCGCAGCACGCGGAAGCCCCTGTCGACCAGCGGCTTCACCTGCGGATCCCACATCTCCAGCGTCGTCATGAGCGAATGGCTCATCGTGACGACCGGGCCGTTGGCCGGCCCCTCCATGACGTAGTGGACGTCGATGCCGTTCGCCTTGACCGTCGCCATGCTGGCCTCCCCTCGTTATCGTCGGGCAGCCTAAGCAAGCGGGGGCCCGGCGACAATGACCGGTCGCCGCCTCGCGGCAGGCGCAGGATGGAGAACGGCATGAAGGTCGTCGTGGCGGGCGGCGGGATCGGCGGGCTGACGACGGCCCTCTCTCTGCACACTGCCGGCATCGAGGTCACGCTGTTCGAGGCGGTGCCGGAGATCCGGCCGCTCGGCGTCGGCATCAACCTGCTGCCGCATGCGGTGCGCGAACTGACGGAACTGGGCCTCGCCGACCGGCTCGCCGCGACGGCGATCGAGACGAAGGAGCTGATCTACGCCAACCGGCACGGCCAGGAGATCTGGCGCGAGCCGCGCGGCCGGGCCGCCGGCTATCGCTGGCCGCAATACTCCATCCACCGCGGCCGGCTGCAGATGATTCTCTACGAGGCGGCGTGCGAGCGGCTCGGGCGGGCGCGCATCCGCACCGACCGCCGGCTGGCGGAGTTCGGACAGGACGGGCAGCGCGTGTCGGCGCGCTTCGTCGACCGGAGCGGACGGGGCGAGACCGTCGAGGCGGACCTGCTGGTCGCCGCCGACGGCATCCACTCGGCCGTACGCGCCGCCTTCCACCCCGACGAGGGGCCGCCGAAGTGGAACGGCCGCATCCTCTGGCGCGCGGTCAGCGCGGCCGCCCCCTTCCTCTCCGGCCGCTCGATGGTCATGGCCGGCCATCAGAGCCAGAAGTTCGTCTGCTATCCGATCTGCCGCGAGACGGCGGCGCGCGGCCGCTCGCTGGTCAACTGGATCGCCGAACTGACCGTGCCGGAGCGGCGCTTCGCCAGCCGCGAGGACTGGAACCGGCCCGGCGACCCGGCGGACTTCCTGCCGCAGTTCGAGAGCTGGGACTTCGGCTGGCTGCGCGCGCCCGACCTGATCCGCTCGGCGGCGGCGGTGTGGGAGTTCCCGATGGTCGACCGCGACCCGCTGGAGCGCTGGACGCACGGCCGCGTCACCCTGCTGGGCGATGCGGCGCACCCGATGTATCCGATCGGCTCGAACGGCGCCTCCCAGGCGATCCTCGACGCGCGCGTGCTGGCCTGGCACCTGGCGACGGTGGGCGACCCCGATGCCGCACTGGCCGCCTACGAGGCCGACCGGCGGCCGGCGACGTCGCGCATCGTCCTCGCCAACCGCGGCAACGGCCCGGAACAGTCGATGCAGCTGGTCGAAGAGCGCGCGCCGGACGGCTTCACCGACATCCACGACGTGGTGAGCCGGGCGGAACTGGAGGCGATCGCCGCCGGCTACAAGCGGGTCGCCGGCTTCGATGTCGAGCAGCTGAACGCCAGGGCCTCCTTCAACGTCGGAGGCCACGACCACATCTAGCGGCGGCCGGCCCAAGGACACCAAGCGCTGGCCCAACTGCTCGCTTCGTCCGCCCCCGCCTTTGCCCTATAGTCCGCCGCCATGTCAGATCTGTTCGAGAACGCCGCCCCCGCCGGGGGCTATACCGCCAGCGACATCGAGGTCCTGGAGGGACTGGAGCCCGTCCGGCGCCGGCCGGGCATGTATATCGGCAGCACCGACGAGGCGGGGCTGCACCACCTCGTCGCCGAGATCCTCGACAATGCGATGGACGAGGCCGTCGCCGGCCACGCCAACCTGATCGAACTCGAGATCGGCGGCGACATGTCGGTGACGGTGCGCGACAACGGCCGCGGCATCCCGATCGACGAGCACCCGAAGTTCAAGGGCAAGTCGGCGCTGGAGATCATCCTCACCACGCTGCACTCGGGCGGCAAGTTCAGCGGCAAAGTCTACGAGACCTCGGGCGGCCTGCACGGTGTCGGCATCTCGGTGGTGAACGCGCTGTCGGAGAGCCTGGTCGTCGAGGTGGCCCGCGACCGCGAGGTCTGGCGCCAGAGCTTCCGCCGCGGCGCACCCGAAGGACCACTCGCCAAGGTCGGCGTGTCGCAGAACCGGCGCGGCACGATGGTCCGCTTCCGCCCCGACCCGGAGATCTTCGGCGAGAATCCGCGCTTCCAGCCGGCGCGCCTGTTCCGCATGGCGCGCTCCAAGGCCTATCTCTATCGCGGCGTGAAGATCCGCTGGCGCTGCGATCCATCGCTGCTGAAGCCGGGTGCGGAGACGCCGGCCGAGGCCGACCTGCACTTTCCCGGCGGCCTCGCGGACTTCCTGGCCGCGGCGGTCGCGGAACGCGAGACCGTGGTGGCCGAGCCCTTCGTCGGCGAGGCCACCTTCCCCGCCGGCGCCGGCCGCGTCGAATGGGCGATCACCTGGGCGCTCGACGGCGAGGGCTTCTCCGGCTCCTACTGCAACACCATCCCGACGCCGCTCGGCGGCAGCCACGAGGCGGGATTTCGCGCCGGCCTGCTGCGCGCGCTGAAGGCCTATGGCGAGCTGATCGGCAGCCGGCGCGCGCCGCAGGTGACGGGCGACGACCTGCTCGGCGGCGCCTGCCAGATGCTGTCGGTGTTCATCCGCGAGCCGCGCTTCCAGGGCCAGACCAAGGAGAAGCTGGACTCGCCGGAGACGGTGCGCCTGGTCGACACGGCGGTGAAGGATCATTTCGACCACTGGCTGGCCGCCGCCCCCGAGCGGGCCCGCGCCCTGCTCGACTTCGCCATCGAGCGGGCGGAGGAACGGCAGCGCAAGCGCCAGGAGAAGGACCTCGACCGCAAGAGTGCGACGCGCAAGCTGCGCCTGCCGGGCAAGCTTACCGACTGCACGCGCTCGGCGGCGGCCGGCACCGAGATCTTCCTGGTCGAGGGCGACAGCGCCGGCGGGTCGGCCAAGCAGGCGCGCGAGCGGGCCACCCAGGCGGTGCTGCCGCTGCGCGGCAAGATCCTGAACGTCGCCAGCGCGTCGTCCGACAAGCTGCGCCAGAACCAGGAGCTGAACGACCTGATCCAGGCGCTCGGCTGCGGCAGCGGCAGCCGCTTCGACCTGGAGAAGCTGCGCTACGAACGCATCGTCATCATGACCGATGCCGACGTCGACGGCGCGCACATCGCCTCGCTGCTGATGACCTTCTTCTTCCTGGAGACGCCGCAGCTGATCGAGAAGGGCCACCTGTTCCTGGCGATGCCGCCGCTCTACCGGCTCTCCTCCGGCGGCACGACGCACTATGCGCGCGACGACGCCCACAAGGAGGAGCTGCTGGCCAGCGCCTTCAAGGGCAAGAAGAAGGTCGACATCAGCCGCTTCAAGGGCCTGGGTGAGATGCCGTCGGCGCAGCTGCGCGAGACGACGATGAACCCGAAGACCCGCACCCTGCTGCGCGTCGCCTTCGACGCCTCGGGCGAAGCCCTCACCCTGGAGCCGGCCGCCGCACCGTCCGCGGGGCGCTCCGACGCCAAGGACCTGGTCGAGCGCCTGATGGGCCGCAAGCCGGAGCACCGCCTGGCCTTCATCCAGGAGAACGCGCGCTTCGCGGAGGCGCTGGACGTGTAAGCGTTGATCGAGGTCAATGCGTAACCGCGGCATGCGGCGGACGTTGGCATCGGAAGGAGATGCTCATGTCACAAGTCAGCACGCGTGAAGCCGTCGGCGTCTTTCATGATCGCGCCTCGCTGCAGACGGCTATCGACGAACTCCTCAGTTCCGGATTCGACAGGGCGGACCTGAGCTTCCTCGCGAACCGGGAGACGGTGGAACGGCGCCTCGGGCACCACTACCGGTCCACAGCGGAACTCGAGGACGACGCGGCCGTGCCGACCGTCGCCTATGTCTCGACCGAATCGGTCGGCGATGCGGAGGGCGCGATCGCCGGCGCGCTGATCTATGTCGGCGCCGTGGCGACCGCCGGCGCGATCGTCGCATCCGGTGGAACCTTCGCCGCCGCCATCGCGGCAGCCGCTGCCGCCGGCGGCGCCGGTGCGGCCCTGGGGGCCCTGCTCGACCAGTTCCTCGACCGCCGGCTTGCCGAACGCTTCGAGGACCAGCTCGCGCAGGGCGGCATACTGCTCTGGGTGCGCACGCCCAATGCGGGCCGCGAAGAGTTGGCGACGGCCGTCCTGAAGAAGAACGGGGCGGCGGACGTCCATGTGCACGATCTCGCCGCGACCGAGGCCGCCGACGACATGCGCCGCCGGCTCTCCGCGTTGGTCGACGAGGCCGGCCGCGACTCCTTCCCGGCGAGCGACCCGCCGGCGTTCACGCCGACGCGGGCCGGCGGGCCACGCTGAGGCCGGTGGCCGCGTGGGGAAGATGGTTCACCGGCCTCGGGCGGAATCTTGTCTTCTAGGAAACGTTATCCCCAAGTGAATTCCCCGCCTCGGCAGGGGTCGCTGTTGGACATCGTGAAGACATCGGGAGGGATGCGCCCCGACGCGCGCTCGCCATTCGTCCGCGCCCGCGCCCCTCGCTCTACCAATGAAAAGGAAGAAAAGGGAATGAACACGACGCCTCTCCGCGCCTGCGGTGGCCGGCTGCAGTCGGTGTGGTGCGGCACGGGCATCGGGACGGAAGCGGAATGAAAGGGAAGGAATCGGGATGGGCCACACGGCCCGGCCGGGACGGAAGCGCCGCCCGAACCTGTTCCGCCTGAAGCATCGAGGACAAAAATTGCGCACCGCGGCCGTGGAATTCTGCGTTGTTGAATGAAAACAAGGATTTGAGCGATTCTTGCCCAGCGCGAGATCGGTCTCCGCGCGCTCGAACAGGCGCGACTTGGCCTGAATTGGCTCGAATTGGCCCGATTTGGCTCCGGATCGGCCGCCGGACGGCCCCACCCGACGAACAAGACGCGCCCGTCCAGCCTGTTCCGACGTGACTTGGAGCTAAGCCGTCCACGACGCGGTCGGGCAGCTTCGCGGGCGCGTCCTGGACACTGAGACGGCCGGCGATGGCCACTACAGGACCTGCACCGCCGCCATCAGGGACACTGGCTCGTCGCCGAGGAGCAGGTCCTTCGCCGTCTCCTGCCAGCCGTCGTCGCGGATGGTCATCGGGTCTCGCGCGACCAGGCGGTGCTCAGCGACCATCTTGGCCAGGATCAGGCGGCGGGCGTCGCCGCCGGCGGCGGCCGAGCGGGCGCCTTCCCAGGTGAGCAGCGCCGCCGTCGTCGCGTTGTAGAGGGCGGTGGCGGCGAGCCGGGCGAGCTTCTCGTGGCGCGGGCTGGCGGCGACCTCTTCGGCATAGTCCACGGCGCGGTCGACGAATCCGGCGATGCGGGCGCGGAATTCGCCGGGCACGCCGTCTGCCTCGTCCAGCTTGCGGTGCAGGGCCGTCTGAAGGTTGAGGTCGGCATGGTCCTTGGCGACCGCACGGCTGATCACGTCGAGGGCATTGATGTTGCTCGTTCCCTCCCACAGCACGCCGATATGGGCGTCGCGGACGAGGCGCGGATTGACCCACTCCTCGATGTAGCCGGTGCCGCCGCGCATCTCCATCGCACCGGTGGCGACCCGGATGTTGTCGCGCGCCGTGCGGAACTTCAGCAGCGGGGTCAGGATGCGCAGCAGCTTGGCCGCCCCCGGGTCCCCCTTCTGCGCCGCCTCCATCGTGGCGGCGGTGAACAGATACATGGACAGCGCCTGCTCGGTCGGCGTCATCAGCTTGGCGAGCTGGCGGCGGACCATCGGCATGTCGATCAGGCGGCGGCCGAAGGCGGTGCGGTTGCGCGCGACAGCCATCGCCTCGTTCAGGCAGCGGCGCATCATGGCGGCGGCGCGTACCCCGTGCGACAGGCGCGACAGGTTCACCTGGTCGAGCATCTGCTTCAGGCCGTTCCCGGCCTCGCCGACGAGGAAGGCCTCGGCGCCGTCGAAGACGATCTCGCCCGACGCCATCGAGCGGGTGCCCAGCTTGTCCTTCAGGCGGACGATCCGGTAGGCGTTGCGGCGGCCGTCGTCGAGGGTTCGCGGCATGGCGAAGAGCGCGAGGCCCCTGGTGCCGCCCGGCGCCCCCTCGGGCCGCGCCAGCAGCAGCGCCACGTCGGCATCGGCGTGGCTGCAGAACCACTTTTCGCCCCAGAGCCGCCAGCGATCGCCGTCCGGACGGGCGGTCAGCTCGATGTTGCCGACGTCGGAGCCGCCGGTCTTCTCCGTCATGAACTGCGTGCCGGTCAGCATGCGGTCGGTGTCGGGATCCGTCATCGGCTCGAAGAAGCGCCGGCGCAGCGCCGCATCGCCGTAGCGGCCGAGCAGGTAGGCCGACGTGTCGGTGACCGAGATCGGGCACATCAGTCCGAACTCGGCCTGCACGAAGAGATATTGCAGCGTGTACTTGACGGCCGGCGGCGCCGTCTCCGGCCAGCCGAGGATGCCGGGCCGGTGGCTCATCGCATGGAGGCCGAAGTCGCCGAAGGCGATGCGCTCCATCTCGCGATAGGCGGGATGGTATTCGATCCGATCCTCGTCGCGGCCGAAGCGGTCGCGCGGGTGCAGGACCGGCGGGTGCTTGTCCGCGGCGTCCGCCAGTTCGTCGAGGCGTCCCCCGGCCAGTTCGCCCATTCGGTCGAAATGCGGGGCGAAATGCGCCAGCGGCGCCGCGTCGAGATAGAGCGGCAGCAGGGTGCGCAGGCCGTGGTCGACCCGGTAGAAATTTTGGCCGCGGCAGTCGGGGGCGACGAGGTTCGAGGCGACGAGGCTGGCGGCCGCGACCTCCCCCGCCTTCTGCACGTGCGGCACCCGCTCGGCGGCGTCCGCATCGGGCGCAGCACCTGGGCCGCTCTGCTGCGCCATGGCGGCGGTCGGCCGGGCTGCGCTCATCGCTTCGTTCTCCGGTGGTTGGCGGGAGGGTCCCAGGGTCGCCTGCAATCTGGCGGAAGGCTGCCGCATGGGCAAGGCGCAGCCCCTTCGGGTATGGTCGGGCCGGCCGTGCTTTCGGTATTGCGTATGAGAATAGTTCTCATTATTGTCACCCTTGCCTCACGGCAGAACCGAAGGATGAAGCCATGCAGATGATCCACGAGCACACCGCGGAGCCGCGTCGCCTGGAGGCGCACGCATCCCCGGCGCAGGTGATCGAGAGCAACCAGCTGCTGTCCAGCGGCCCGGAGATCCTGATCCGTCACAAGGGCGAGTTCTACCGCCTGCGCCGCACCCGCAACGACAAGCTCATCCTGACGAAATGACGGGCATCGCGGGCGGAACGGCGGCCGGCGACCAGGAAGTGAGCCTCCGGCCGCCGCCGTGCGCCCCCGGCTATGTGCCCAAGGCGGCACGGAGCCTCCAGTCGTAACCGGAGAGGCAGGTTCGGATCACAGCAGCGTAAACATTCGTTAACGCTGCGGTCCTTAGAGACGAGCGCCGGCGCGTCGAGGCCGATCGCGAGCGGCTTCTGGACGAACTGAAGATGCTGGCGGACCGCGATCCCCTGACGGGTTGCGTGAACCGGCGCGGCTTCGACAAGCTGGCGGTCCGCGAAGTGGCGCGCTCCGACCGGTTCGGGCAGCCGCTCCCGGTACGTGTTCTGGACATCGACCGCTTCAGGCAGGTCAACGACAGCTACGACGAGTCGACGGCTATGGCCGCGGCCAAACGCCTGCGCCTCGCCATCGCCGCAGCAGCGGTTTCCACGATCAAGGGGGACTGCGGGTAACGGCCAGCATCGGCGTCGCCCGAGTCGATCCAGCGGCGCTCGACGTCGGTGCGGCCCTCCGCCTCGCCGACGAGCGGCTCTACGCCGCCAAGCGCGCGGGTCGCAACCGGTCGATGCGAAGCGCCTGAGGTTCGGCGGCCACGGCGCGCGGGCAGCCGCACGCCCGGGCAGAGCGAGATGCGTGAATCCGATTGATCGGCGACCCGGTTTGCCGTTAGCTCCCGCACATAGGCATCCTCCGGAGGAGTGAAGGCGGGCCACGACCCGCCCGTCGCGCGCAGATACAGCCGCCAAGAGCCCGTTCCGGGCCGGCGCGTGCGACCGCCTTTCGTATTTCATTGGGAGCGAAACGCAGATGACGCAGCAAAGCGGCGCGTCCTCGGCTGTCCTCGAGGTGCTCGGCGCCTCGGAGGTCGGGCCGGCCGACGCCGGCAGGGTGAAGGGCTTCGTACTGGCGATCGTGCTGGTGCTCGGCGGCAGCGGCGTGCTGCTGACGGTCAACCAGACGTTCAACCTGCAGCTCTTCGGGATCCTGATCCTCGACACGTCCTTCTATTACATCCTGCTGGCACTGTTCCTGTCTCTGACGTTCATCCTCTATCCGGCGCGCAAGGCCGATGCCACGCACGTGCCGTGGTACGACTGGCTGCTGTTCGCCGCGACGGCCGGGACCGCACTATGGCTCGCCTGGCATGGCGGCCGGATCGTCGCCGAGGGCTGGGACATCAACGCCCCCGACGACGCGACGATCCTGGCGGGCGCCGTCTGCCTGCTCGCCCTGGAGGCGCTGCGCCGGGCCGGCGGCGTGGTCCTGTTCGGGCTCTGCGCCCTCTTCATGACCTACCCGCTGTTCGCCGACGTCATGCCCGGCTTCCTCTGGGGCCCGGCGATGTCGGTGGAGGAAACGGTCCGCTCCCACGTCATGGGCGTCGAGAGCATCATCGGCGTGCCGATGCGCACCGTGGCCAACCTCCTCGTCGGCTTCCTACTGTTCGGCTCCGCGCTGGTCGTGACCGGCGGCGGCGAGTTCTTCATGTCGCTGGCCATGGCGCTCATGGGCCGTTCGCGCGGCGGCCCGGCGAAGGTCGCCGTGCTGTCGAGCGGCTTCTTCGGCTCGCTCTCCGGCAGCGTGATCTCCAACGTCGTGACGACCGGACAGATCACGATCCCGACGATGAAACGGATCGGCTATCCGGCGAGCTATGCAGGCGCGGTGGAAGCCTGCGCCTCGACCGGCGGCGCGCTGATGCCGCCGGTGATGGGCGCGGTCGCCTTCATCATGGCCGAGTTCCTGAACGTGCCGTACAGCACGATCATGCTCGCCGCTCTGGTCCCCGCCCTCCTCTACTATCTGGCGCTCATCCTTCAGGCCGATCACTACGCCGCGGTGCACGGCCTCAAGGGTCAGCCGGCGAGCGAGATCCCGCGCATCGGCCCCGTCGTGAAGGAGGGCTGGTACTATCTCTTCTCGATCGCGCTGCTGACCTACCTGCTGCTCGAGTTGCGCGCCGAGGCGGTGGCACCCTACATCGCCACCGTGGCACTGGTCCTGACGGCATCGCTGCGGCGGAAGAACCGGTTCAACATCGCGGCGGCACGGGAACTGCTGCTCGACACGACGCGCAACGTCGTGAACATCGTCGCCATCCTGGCGGGCGTCGGCTTCATCGTCGGCTCGCTGTCCTATACCGGCGTGGGCGGCGCCTTCTCCCGCGAACTGCTGCAGTTCGCCGGCGGCAACGTGCACCTGCTGCTGATCTTCGGCGCTATCACCAGCTTCGTGCTCGGCATGGGGATGACCTCCAGCGCCTGCTACATCTTCCTGGCCATCGTGCTGGGTCCGGCACTGATCGACGGCGGCCTGAACGCCATCGCCAGCCACCTGTTCATCCTCTACTGGGGCCTGATCAGCTTCATTACGCCGCCGGTGGCGCTGGCCGCCATCGCCGCGGCGAGCATCGCGAAGTCGAACCCGTTCACGACGGGCATGCAGTCGATGCGGCTGGGCCTGATCAATTTCTTCCTGCCCTTCCTGTTCGTGCTGAACCCGACGCTGATCCTGATCGGCGAGCCCGGCGCCATCGTCCACGACGTGACCACCGCCGTCATCGCGGTCTGGCTGCTGGCGTCGTCGACCGAGGGCTGGCTCTACGGCGTCGGCCGGATCGGCATCGTGTCGCGGGCGGCACTCTTCGTCGGTGCCTTCGGCCTCCTCGATCCGGGCTGGGAGACCGACGCGGTCGGCGCCGTGCTGCTGGCCGGCGTCTATGCCTGGGCGCTGCTGGCGCGCCGACGGCGGGACGGGCGCCTGGGCACCGCGTGACCTGACGGCCCTGTCGCGCGGAGGCCGCCAGGCTCCGCGCGACGGTGGTCCTACCGCTTCAGCCAGAGGTCTTCGAACCGCCAGCCGTTGTAGATGCTGTTGATCTGGACCGTGTAGTTCTGCACCTGCGGGTGCCAGCAACCGATGCCGACGGGGTGGTAGAGCGTCGGGCGGGCGACCTCCTCCTGGAGCTTGCGGTCGATCTGCCAGACGATCTCACGCCGCTTCTGCTGGTCCGGCTCCATCGACTGCCTGTCGAACAGCGTCTCGAGTTCCTTGTTGCAGTAGCCGTTGTAGTTGCGGATCGAGTTGCAGGCATAGTTCTCGTAGAAATGCTGGTCCGGATCGTCGACCGCCGACCCGGTCATGTTCATCGCGACCGTGAATCGCTTGGCGGTGATCGTGCTGTAGTAGACGGCAGAATCGATGATCTCGAGTTCGGCCTGAATGTTGATCTTCGACAACTGGTCGATGAAGATCACCGCGGGGTCGCGATAGCTCGCGATGTTGCGGGTTATGACCTTGATCTTCAGCGGGCTGTTCTCGGTGTAGCCGAGCTTCTCCATGATCGCCCGGGCGTCGTCGCGATTCTTCTCGACGTCGCCGCCATAGCCGGGGATCTGCTTCAGGATCTCGTCGGGCAGGCCCCACTGGCCGGACGGCGGCGGCAGCATGGCACCGCCGATGCCGCCCTGCCCTTCGTTGATGATCTCGTTGAAGGCGTCGCGGTCGAGCGTAAGCGCCAGGGCGCGCCGCAGGTCGGGATTGTCGAAGGGCGGCGCTTCCTGGTTAACCAGGATGTTTGACGCGTTGTTGTTCAGGCGCTGGGTGCATTGCGCGTTCGGCGCCTGCGCCTTCAGGTCCTTCAGCGTCGGCACCGTCACGTCCGTCGGAAACGTGATGTCGTGCTCGCCCGCGATGAACGCGAGGTGGCGTGTCGAACGGCTGGAGATGATCTGGTAGGCGATGCCGTCGAGGTAGGGCAGGCCCTTCTTGAAGTAGTCGGGATTCTTCTCCAGCACGAGCCGTTCGTTCTGCCGGTACGTGACCAGTTTGAACGGGCCGGTGCCGATGGGCTTGGTGCGCATGTCGGCGGGCGGGACGTGGCATGCGTAGACCGGCGACTGGCCCGAGGCGAGCAGCGCCAGGAACGCCGGCTGCGGGCGGCCCAGTTCGAAGGTGACCGTGAAGTCGTCCTCGACCTTCACCTCCTTCAGATTGTGGTACCAGATCTCGCGCGGGTTGCGGCGAAGCCTGCGGGCCTCCGACTTGCCCTGGAGCATGTCCCACGTGCACTTGACGTCCGCGGCGGTGAACGGCGCGCCGTCGTGCCATTTCACCCCCTGCCGCAGCTTGAAGGTGACGGCGGTGTTGTCGTCGTTCCAGGACCAGCTCTCGGCGAGGTCGGGGCGGATCGTCTCCAGGCTGTTCTGCGGCTCGTGCTGATCGTAGACGACCAGGTTCGACATCACCGGCATCATCGGGAAGATCGTCGCGACCGTCGATTCCTCGTGGATCGAAAGCGACGGCGGATTGCCGAAGAGCTGCGCCCTCAGCGTGCCTCCCGCCTGCTGTGCCAGTGCGGGCGCCCCAGCCATGCAGACCGCGGCGGCGGCGGCGGTCCCCATCAGGCGCCTCGTCCCATTTAGAGTACGCATCATCCATCCCCTCCCGGATTGTTCTGCTGCTTATTCCGGCAGGGTCCGCACTATGTCCGTACAAGTCAACCCGGCGGGAGGCCCGGCGGCGGCTCCGGCTCCCGCCGACTGCTTGCCGCGCGAACGGCAACGCGTTACATGCGCAGGCAGGAAAATGGATCATTCCAGCCAGAAAGCGCACGCGCATGGACGCTCCCGCACCGCTTCCCGACCGCCTGATCGCCGGCCTGCGCGCGGTCGTGGGCGAGCGTGGCATCGTCACGGACGCGGCCGAGATGGCGCCGCACCTGGTCGAGATGCGCGGCCTCTACAAGGGCGCCTCCCCGCTGCTGGTGCGGCCCGGATCGACCGAAGAGGTGGCGAAGGTCGTGAAGCTCTGCGCCGAGGCCGGGGTGCCGATCGTGCCGCAGGGCGGCAACACCAGCCTGTGCGGCGGCTCCATCCCGTTCGAGCAGGGCCGCGAGATCATCCTCAGCCTGTCGCGCATGAACAAGGTGCGCGAGGTCGACACGCTCGACTACACGATCACGGTCGAAGCGGGCTGCATCCTGCAGAACATCCAGCAGGCCGCCGCGGACGCGGACCGTCTCTTTCCGCTGAGCCTGGGGGCGGAGGGCAGCTGCCAGATCGGCGGCAACATCGCCACCAATGCCGGCGGCATCAACACGCTGCGCTACGGCAACATGCGCGACCTCGTTCTGGGCGTCGAAGTGGTGCTGCCGGACGGCCGGATCTGGGACGGGCTGCGCCGGCTGCGCAAGGACAATACCGGCTACGACCTGAAGCAGCTGTTCATCGGCGGCGAAGGCACGCTGGGCATCGTGACGGCCGCCGTGCTGAAGCTGTTCCCGCGCCCGAAGGAGGAGGTGACCGCGATGTGCGCCGTCTCCTCCCTGCCCGGCGTCGTCGACCTGCTGTCGCGCGTGCGGTCCGGCACGGGCGACCAAGTCAGCGCGTTCGAGTACATGGCGCGCTTCTGCATCGACCTCGCGACCAAGCACATTCCGGGCGTCCGGGACCCGTTCGAGCAGCGCTACGAGCACTACGCGCTGATGCGCGCCGGCGCCGGCCGCGCCGACAGCGGCCTGCGCGAGATCATGGAAGAGGTGCTGGCGACCGCGATGGAGGAAGGGCTGGTGCTCGACGCGGTGCTGGCCGAGAGCGAGCAGCAGGTGAAGGACCTGTGGCGGATCCGCGAGGCGGTGGTCGAAGGCCAGATCCCCGAGGGCGGCAGCATCAAGCACGACGTGTCCGTGCCCGTGTCGCGCATCGCCGCCTTCATCGAGGAAGCGGGCAAGGCGGTCGAGAAGACCATCCCCGGCGCCCGCCCCTGCCCCTTCGGCCACATCGGCGACGGCAACATCCACTACAACGTCACCCAGCCGGTGGGCGCGGACAAGCAGGCCTATCTGGCACGCTGGTACGAGTTGAACGAGGCGGTGCACGACATCGTCGTCGCGATGGGCGGCAGCATCAGCGCCGAACACGGCATCGGCCGCCTGAAGAGGGGCGAACTGGCGCACTACAAGAGCCCGGTGGCGCTCGACCTGATGCGGCGGATCAAGGACGCGTTCGACCCCAACGACATCATGAACCCCGGCAAGGTGGTGCCGGACGCGGAGCATTGATGCCCCCGCGGAGCCGCCTACGGCAGGGGCATGGGCGACCGGGCCGCGGCGGTAACCTGCGATGAGCGATGTCGCCAGCCGGACCACGGAGCGGCTCCACCTGCGCCCGATCCGGCCGGACGACCTGTCGGACCTGACCGCGCTGTTCGCGCTGCCGGAGACGGTGGCGCACCGGCCGCAGCCCGCCGTGGATCCGCCGGACGTCAGTCGCGCGCGGCTCGATCGGGCGCTCGATCATTGGCGGGAGCACCGGTTCGGCACCTGGGCGATCGCCGCGGACGGACGAACGATCGGTTTCGGCGGCCTCACCCGCAGGACCGGATACGAAGGCCTGAACATCTCCTACCACCTGTTCCCGCACAGCTGGCGGCGAGGCTATGCGACAGCGTTCGTGAACGAAGCGGTCGCCGTCGCCTTCGGGCCGCTGGAGGCGACGCGCGTCGTGGGCCTGGTGCGGCCCGCTAACCCGGCATCGCGGCGGGTGCTGGAACGGGCTGGATTCGTCGCCGAGGGCGAAGTCGACTACGGCGGCGCGCCGATCACCCTGCTCGCCCGCTACCGGCCGGCACCCGCGCCTTCGCCTTTTGCTGCCGGCGCCGAAGCGGCGCGGGGCTGATGCCGATGCGGCCCGAAACGCCGACCGCCACGGCCGATCCGGCATCCTCCACGGCACTCAGCGCCATCCAGGATCGCGACCGCTACAGGGCCCTCGGCCGGACGGTCAGCTACCTGATGACGAAGCCGGCGTTCGCGCGGCTGTCGTTCGGTCACTGGTCGCGGATCCTGACCGGCCAGGTCAATCGAGGTCATTATTTCTTTGTCGTCCGCGGCGGCACGATCGTCGGCTTCCTGGGCTGGGCGGTGACCACCGAGCACAAGGCAGACCGCTGGCTGGCCGGGACGCATCCGCTGAAGGCGGAAGATTCCAATGCCGGCGACTGCATCCTGATCAATGCGTGGGCGGCGAACGACGGGGCGGTGCATCGCTTCGTCATAGAGAACCTGCGCCGCGTGGGACAGGGCAAGCGGCTGCTCTACGGAAAGCGCGTCTATGCGGACGGGCGGGTGCGCAACCTGAAGGTCCCCGTGAGCCGCTTCGTGCCGAACCATATCCGCACCACGTCCCCGGCGGCGGTGAGTCCGACAAACGATCCGCCGGCGCCCGGGGGCGGACTGAACCGGCGCTAGAGGTAGATGATCCCGTTCAGGAGCGTATCGACGGACATCCCGTTCTCCGACAGCGGCAGCATGACGCACTCGTACATCACCGGTCGCTTGTCGATGATCCGCTCGTCCCGGACGTGGAGCGGCGCCGCGGTCGTCGCAACCTGGGCGAAATGCACCGCGGCACGGTCGCGGAAATCCTCCGATGTCAGATCCGACAGCAGAAGACCCGTGAGCTCGCGGCCCGATCGGCGTGCCAGCTCGGTTCCATGAAGCCTGATGCGGAAGTCACCGCTGTCAGCGAGTACGTCTATGAGTGACAGATTTCCCAGAATGAACTGAAGCTGGAGAGGGTCCACCTCCCGACGGGAGGGGCAGATGCGCGCACCGCGCAACCCATCCCAATAGTTGTACAGGCGCCGCAACCTGTCGTCCGCAATACACTGCGGTAGCTCGGCAGACGTGCCGATCGTGACCCCCTCCCCCAATGCCCCGCCCCCGGGGAACGCAAATCTGTCAATGATTAACGACAGATATTGCACCAGCATGATCCACCGCCCAAGGGCCGAGGGGTGTGATCCAGCGCACACATGCGTGATCACGTTGACGAAGCGCGGCTGCCACGGCACTTGATGGGGAAACGCTCGCCAGGAGAAGAACGGCATGTCCGACTATCGCGCGCCCATCGACGAGATGCGCTTCGTGCTGCGCGAGATCGCGGGACTGGATTCCGTGGCCGCGCTGCCCGGCTGCGAGGAAGCGACGCCGGAACTCGTGGACGCGGCCCTCGCGGAGGCCGGCAAGCTGGCCGGCGAGGTGCTCGGTCCGCTCAACCATTCGGGCGACCAGGACGGCGCGCGCCTGGAGAACGGCGTCGTCCGCACCCCGAGCGGGTTCAAGGAAGCGTATGACGCCTATGTCGCGGGCGGCTGGAACGGCGTTCCGTTCGAGCCCGGCTTCGGCGGCCAGGGCCTGCCTTGGCTGGTCTCGACGGCGCTGAACGAGATGTGGTCGTCGGCCAATCTGTCCTTCTCGCTCTGCCCGCTGCTCACCCAGGGGGCCGTCGACCTGCTGACGGCGCACGGTTCCGACGCGCAGAAGGCGACCTATCTGCCGAAGATGATCTCCGGCGAATGGACCGGCACCATGAACTTGACCGAGCCGCAGGCGGGTTCGGACGTCGGCGCGCTGCGCACGCGCGCCGTCCGGGAGGGCGACCACTACCGGATCACCGGCCAGAAGATCTACATCACCTACGGCGAGCACGATCTGACGGACAACATCGTCCACATGGTGCTGGCGCGCACGCCGGACGCACCGCCCGGCGTGAAGGGCATCTCGCTCTTCATCGTGCCGAAATACCTGCCGAAGCCCGACGGCTCGCCCGGCGAGCGCAACGACCTGCGTGTCGCGTCGATCGAACACAAGCTCGGGATTCATGCGAGCCCAACCTGCGTCATGGCCTATGGCGACGGCGGCGGGGCGATCGGCTATCTGGTCGGCGAAGAGTGCCGCGGCATCGAGTACATGTTCACAATGATGAACAATGCGCGGCTGGGCGTGGGCCTGCAGGGCGTCGCGATCGCCGAGCGGGCGCTGCAGCAGGCGCGCGCCTACGCGCACGAGCGGACCCAGGGGCGCGACCCCTCGGGCAAGGGCGGCGACGCCCCCGCCGCGATCATCCGCCATCCCGACGTTCGCCGCATGCTGATGACGATGCGCGCCCAGACGGAAGCGGTGCGGGCCCTCGCCTACTACGCCGCCGCCGGGCTGGACGGTGCGCGCCGCGACCCCGACGCGGATCGCCGCCGCGCCATCCAGGCACGGGTCGACCTTCTCATCCCGGTGGTGAAGGCTTGGTCGACCGATGTCGGCGTCGAGGTCGCCTCGATCGGCGTGCAGATCCACGGCGGCATGGGCTTCATCGAGGAGACGGGTGCGGCACAGCATTATCGCGACGCACGGATCGCGCCGATCTACGAAGGCACCAACGGCATCCAGGCGCTCGACCTGTTCGGCCGCAAGCTGATGCGCGACCGGGGCGAGGCGATGCGCAGCCTCATCGCGGAGATGCGGAGCCTCGATGCCGACCTCGCCGCCGGACGCGGTGACGACATCGAGGTGATACGGCTGTCCCTCGACACCGCGATCGGCACGCTCGAACGCGCGACGGAAGCCCTGATCGAGATCGCGCGCGACGACATGGCCGCCGCCGCAGCCGGGGCGTCCTACTATCTCCGCCTGACCGGGACCGTCGTCGGCGGCTGGCTGCTCGCGAAGGGCGCACTGGCGGCGCTGCGCCAGATGGAAGCGGGCGAAGGCGATCCGGGATTCCTGGAGGCGAAGCTGGTGACCGCACGATTCTATGCGGAACACATCGTGCCGACGGGGACCGCGCTGCTGGCCCCAATCGAACGCGGCGGCCGCTCCGTGATGGCATTGGCGGACGACCAGATCTGAGTCCGGCGGAACCGCAGCGGCGGTCATCCATTGAGAGGATGGACCGGCCGCGACGGGCGGCCGGCGCGCCGCCGAAGGGTTCATGGACGGAATTCCGCGCGACCGCGCCTTCGATGCGACGCCTGCGCTCCTGTCGGAGGGCTACCGCTTCATCTCCAACCGCTGCCGCCGCTACGGCAGCGACACGGTGCGGACGCGCCTGATGCTCCGACCGGTCACCTGCATGCTCGGCGAGGAGGCGGCCGCGCTCTTCTACGAAGGCGACCGGATGACCCGCCGGGGCGCCACGCCGAAGTCGGCTTTGTGGCTGCTTCAGGACGAGGGCAGCGTCCAGGGACTCGACGGCCCCGCCCACCGCCGTCGCAAGCGCATGTTCATGGCGCTGATGACGCCGGCCAGCACGGAGGGCCTCGTCGCGGCGGTGGCCGACGCGTGGCGTGCACGCACGGGGCAGTGGCAGGCCGGCGAAACGGTCGTACTGCTCGACGAGGCCGAGCAGGTCCTCTGCCGGGCAGTCTGCCGCTGGGCGGGCGTGCCGCTGGACGCGAACCGCGCCAGCCGCCTCACGCGGGAGCTGAGCGCCATGATCGACGGCGCCGGATCCGTCGGGCCGCGTAACTGGCGCGCCCAGCTGCTGCGGGCCCGCACGGAGCGGTGGGCGCGAGCCCTCGTCCGCACTGTACGGGCCGAGCCCGACATCGCCCGCGAGGACAGCCCGCTCCGGGCCTTCGCGCTGCATCGCGACGACGACGGGTCGCTGCTGCCGGAACGCGTGGCGGCGGTCGAGCTGCTGAACCTCCTGCGCCCGACCGTGGCCATCGGCCGCTACATCGTCTTTGCGGCGCTCGCACTGCACCGCGATCCGCGGCAGAGGGACCGGGTGACGCACGGGACGGACGCCGAGGTCGCCGCCTTCGTCCTGGAGACCCGTCGCTTCTACCCGTTCTTCCCGTTCGTCGGCGGCCTCGTACGCGAGCCCGTGACGTGGCGTGGCGAAACCCTGCAGCCAGGGACGTGGGCGCTTCTGGACCTCTACGGCACCAATCGAGACCCGCGCCTGTGGGACGAGCCGGAAACCTTCCGGCCGGAGCGTTTCGACGGCGTGCAGCCGCGCGCCAACGCACTCGTCCCGCAAGGTGGCGGCGACCATTTCGCCGGCCATCGCTGTGCCGGGGAATGGGTGACGAACGCCGTCCTGGAGCGGACGGTGCGCCTCCTCTGCACCGAGACGAGCTACGCCGTGCCGGAGCAGGATCTGCACATCGACCTCGCGCGGATGCCGGCCCGCCCGGCGAGCGGCCTGATCGTTCGGGCCGGAAGATAAGGAGCGCGATACTTGAGCGGACGATGGACGCGGGCCCACGCGCTGCCCATCTTTGGTGCCGCGGAAGCTCCATGCTATACAGCAGCCCGGCGACGACGGGCGGTGGTGGGGCCCGTTCGAGCCACGCCTATCGGAACAGCGCGGCCGCCGCTTCGCAGTCGGAGAGACGTTCAGACTCATGCACCCGTCCCAGCCCACCCGTCGCGTCGTCCGTCTCGCCGCGGCTGTCGCCGTCTCGCTCCTGATCGCCGGGTGCGGCAGCACCAGCAACGAGCCGAAGTATGTGGAGCGCCCGGTCGAGGAGCTCTACAACGAGGGAATGGATGCGCTCGACCAGAGCAACTACGCCACGGCAGCGCGCCTGTTCGACGAGGTGGAGCGGCAGCATCCCTATTCGGTCTGGGCGACGAAGGCTCAGCTCATGGCGGCGCATGCGCACTATGAGAACGATTCCTTCGACGACGCGATCGTGGCGCTCGACCGCTTCATCCAGCTCCATCCCGGCAGCCCGGACATCGCCTTCGCCTACTATCTGAAGGCGCTGACCTACTACAAGCAGATCACCGACGTGGGCCGCGACCAGCGCTCGACCGAACTGGCGCTCAACGCCCTCGACGAGGTGATTCGCCGCTTCCCGAACACGGACTATGCGCGCGACGCGAAGCTGAAGCTGGACCTGACGCGCGACCATCTCGCCGGCAAGGAGATGGAGATCGGCCGCTTCTATCTGAAGCGCGGGCATTGGCTGGCGGCGATCAACCGGTTCAAGAAGGTCGTGGAGCAGTATCAGACGACGACCCACGTGCCGGAGGCGCTGCACCGGATGACCGAGGCCTACCTGGCGCTCGGCCTGAAGGATCAGGCCTATCGCGTGGCGGCCGTGCTGGGGCACAACTATCCTGGCAGCGAGTGGTACATGGACAGCTACGCGCTGCTGGAAGGCAAGGACGTACGGCCACCGTCCGAACAGCCCGGCCTGCTGGGCCGCGCCTGGAACAGCGTCTTCTGATCGGAGCATGCTGACGACGCTGTCCATACGGGATGTCGTCCTCATCGAGCGCCTCGATCTCACTTTCGCGCGCGGATTGTGCGCGCTCACCGGCGAGACCGGTGCCGGCAAGTCGATTCTCCTGGACGCACTGGGACTGGCGCTGGGTGCCCGTGCGGACGCGGGGCTGGTTCGGGCCGGAGCCGAGCGCGCGGTCGTCACCGCCGGTTTCGACCTCGCCGCCGACCACCCGGTCTTCGCGCTTCTCGCCGAACAGGACCTTCCCGCCGACGAGATGATCGTGCGCCGGATCGTGACGCCGGACGGTCGGAGCCGCGCCTTCATCAACGACGAGCCGGTATCCGTCGGCCTGCTGCGGCAGGTCGGCGAGGCGCTGGTCGAGATCCAGGGCCAGTTCGACACGCGCGGCCTGATGGATCCGGCGAGCCACCGCGGACTGCTCGACGCCTTCGGCGCCCACGAGCCGGCGCTGGCAGCGGCCGATACGGCGTGGCGGAACTGGCGCGGGGCGGTCGACGCCTGGGAACGGACGCGCAGCGAGGCGGATGCCGCACGGCGCGACGAGGAGCTGTTGCGGGCGGCGCTGGAAGAGCTGGACAGCCTGGCACCGCGCGTTGGCGAGGAAACCGAACTGGCCGACCTGCGCAGCACGCTGGTCAATCGAGAGCGCATCGTCGAGGCGCTCAACGCCGCCGGTGCGGCCCTCGGCGAGGACAATCGGGTGGCGGCGGCGATCGGTGCGGCGCAGCGCGCGCTGGAGCGGGTCGCGGAGATGACCGGCGGCCTGCTCGACGAGCCGCTGTCCGCCCTGGAACGCGCCTCCATCGAACTCGCCGAGGCGACCGCCGGCATCGAGGCGGCGAGCAGCCGCATCGAAACGGACGGCGGGCGAGCCGAGGACGTGGAGGAACGGCTGTTCGCCCTGCGCGGCGTGGCGCGCAAGCACGGGGTCGAGCCCGATGCTCTGCCCGCCCTGCATGCGGCGCTGCGCGAGCGGCTCGAGGCACTCGAAGGCGGCGACATCGCGCTCGACCGGCTGCGCGCCGCCGCCGACGCGGCGCGTACACGCTACCGGGACGCAGCCGCAGCACTCTCCGTCGCGCGCGTCAAGGCAGGGAAGCGCCTGGACAAGGCGGTGACGGCGGAACTGTCGCCGCTGAAGCTGGACAAGGCCGCCTTTCGTACCCGCATCGAGGAACTGCCGGAGACGGGGTGGGGTCCGACGGGGGCCGACCGCGTCGCCTTCGAGGTCGCGACGAATCCCGGCGCGCCGCACGGGCCGCTGGCGCGGATCGCGTCGGGCGGCGAACTCGCCCGGTTCATGCTGGCGCTGAAGGTGGTGCTCTCGCGCTCCGGCAGCGCCGACACGCTGGTCTTCGACGAGGTCGACGCGGGCATCGGCGGCGCCGTCGCCGCCGCGGTGGGCGAACGGCTGGCGCGGCTGGCGGAGACTGTCCAGGTACTGGTGGTGACGCATTCGCCCCAGGTAGCGGCGCGTGCCGGGCGGCACTGGCACGTGGCGAAGCGGGTCGGAGCGACCACGGTCACCGACGTCGAGGAGCTGGATCCCCTCGCCCGCCGCGAGGAGATCGCCCGCATGCTGTCCGGCGCCCGGATCACCGACGCGGCCCGCGCCGCGGCGGACAGCCTGCTCGCCGCGGAAAACGCCTGAATCATTCGGGGAAGTCGACGATGTCATGCAGTGCGGGGCGGCGGTGAAGACGTTCGATCGGATTGCCGTCGAGGATCTGACCGACGAGCAGGCGGCGGCCGAGCTGGAGCGGCTGGCGGCGGAGATCGCCGCGCATGACAGGCGCTACTATGTCGAGTCGGCGCCGACCGTGGAGGATGCGGAATACGACGCGCTGCGGCTGCGCAACGAGGCGATCGAGGCGAGCTTTCCTGGCCTCATCCGCGACGACAGCCCGTCGCAGCGGGTGGGGGCGCCGGTGGCCGAGGGCTTCCGGACCGTCAGGCATGCCCGACCGATGCTGTCGCTGCAGAACGCGTTCGACCCCGATGCGGTGCACGAGTTCGTCGCGCGGGTGCGGCGCTTCCTCAGCCTCGGCGAGGACGAGCCCGTCGAGATGGTAGCCGAGCCGAAGATCGACGGCCTGTCGATCTCGCTGCGCTACGAGAAGGGCCGGCTCGTGCTCGGTGCCACGCGCGGCGACGGCACCCAGGGCGAGGACGTCACCGCCAACATCCGCACGATCGGCGACATACCGAGCAGGCTGAAGGGCGACGCGCCGGACGTTCTGGAGGTGCGCGGCGAGATCTACATGCGCCGCCATGACTTCCGCGACATGAACGAGGCGCGCGAGGCGGCGGGCGAGCCGCTCTACGCCAATCCGCGCAACTCGGCCTCCGGATCGCTGCGCCAGCTCGACCCGTCGGTCACCGCGAGGCGGAAGTTGCGCTTCTTCGGCTATTCCTGGGGCGAGATCAGCGAGCCCGCCGGCGACAGCCAGTGGGCGTTCCTGGAGCGGCTGAAGGCCTGGGGATTTCCGGTCAACCCACTGGTCCGGCTCTGCACGTCGGCCGACGAGGCGCTGGCCTTTTATCGGGAGATCGGCGAGGCCCGCGCCGGGCTGGACTACGAGATCGACGGCGTCGTCTACAAGATCAGCCGCTTCGACTGGCAGGAGCGGCTCGGCATGGTCAGCCGCGCACCACGCTGGGCGATCGCGCACAAGTTCGCCGCCGAGCAGGCGGAGACCGTGCTGGAGCGGATCGAGATCCAGGTCGGCCGCACCGGCGCCCTCACCCCGGTGGCCTATCTGGCGCCGGTGACGGTGGGCGGCGTCGTGGTGCGGCGCGCGACCCTGCACAACGAGGACGAGATCGCGCGCAAGGACGTGCGCGTCGGCGACACCGTCGTCATCCAGCGCGCCGGCGACGTCATCCCGCAGGTCGTCTCCGCAGTCCCGGCGAAACGGCCGAAGGACAGCGTGCCCTTCGTCTTTCCCGACCGTTGCCCCGCCTGCGGCAGCCTCGCCGTGCGGCAGACCGATCCCGAAACCGGGACGCAGGACGTCGTGCGGCGCTGTACCGGCGGCCTGATCTGCCCGGCGCAGGCGGTGGAGCGGCTGAAGCATTTCGTCTCGCGCGCCGCGTTCGACATCGAGGGCCTGGGCCGCAAGCACATCCTCGCCTTTTGGGAAGACGAGCTGATCAAGTCGCCGGCCGACATCTTCCGCCTGAAGAACAGGACGGACGCGCTGGAGTCGCGCGAAGGCTGGGGCCGGCAGTCGGTGACGAAGCTGGTCGACGCGATAGAGCAGCGGCGGACGATCGGACTCGACCGGTTCATCTATGCCTTGGGCATCCGACAGGTCGGCGAGGCGACGGCGCGCCTGCTGGCGCGGCACTACGGCACCGTCGGCGCCTGGATGGAGGCGATGATGGGCGCGCTCGACCCCGAAAGCCCGGCGCGGCGGGACCTGATCGCCATCGACCAGATCGGACCGAGCGTCGCTGAGGACCTGACGGCCTTTTTCGCAGAGGAGCACAATCGGCGGCTGCTCGACGACCTGCTGTCCGAGATCACCGTCACGGCGGTGGAGGCACCGCAGGCGACCTCGCCCATCTCCGGCAAGACGGTGGTCTTCACCGGCACGCTGGAGAGCATGGGCCGGAGCGAGGCCAAGGCGCGGGCCGAGAGTCTCGGCGCCAAGGTCGCCGGGTCGGTGTCCGGCAGCACCGACTATCTGGTCGTCGGCGGCAAGCCGGGATCGAAGGCCACGAAGGCGCGCGAGCTGGGGGTGACGGTGGTGTCGGAGGAGGAGTGGCGCGAGCTGATCGGCGGCTGAGGCGCTGACCGCCCGATTGCTTCCGATCTGGAACGGATCTGCTTCCCGCAGGGTCGATTGTTGACGATCCGGGCCTGACCATCTTCTGGAGCAACCGAGCATCAGGAGACGACGATGATCAGGATTCGACGCAGCGAGGAACGGGGCAAGGCCAATTTCGGCTGGCTGGACAGCCGCCACAGCTTCTCCTTCGGCCATTACCGCGACCCCGCGCACATGGGATTCAGCGACCTGCGCGTGATCAACGAGGACTGGGTGGCGCCGGGAGCGGGCTTCGACACCCACCCGCACCGCGACATGGAGATCGTGACCTGGGTGCTGGAGGGCGCCCTCGCCCACCGCGACAGCCTGGGCAACGGCTCCGTGATCGGACCCGGCGACGTGCAGCGCATGACGGCCGGGACCGGGATCCTGCACAGCGAGTTCAACGCCTCGAAGGATGAGCCGGTGCACCTGCTGCAGATCTGGATCCTGCCGGAGCGCGCCGGCCTTACCCCCGGCTACGAGGAGAAGCGGTTCGCGCCCGAAGAGCTGAGCGGCCGGCTGCGCCTCGTCGCCGCCCGCGACGGCCGCGACGGTGCGGTGATGATCCACCAGGACGCCGAACTGCACATCGGACGCCTGGCAGCGGGCGACAGCGTGACGCACGCCATCGCCGAGGGCCGCCACGCCTGGGTGCAGGTGGCGCGGGGCAGCGTGACGGTGCAGGGGACCGAACTGGCGCAGGGCGACGCGGCGGCGGTCTCGGAGGAGCGCGACCTTCGGATCGAGGCGAGCGCCGACGCCGAGATCCTGCTCTTCGATCTGGCGGCCTAGGCGACGGTCGCTCTGAGGAGGCGGGGGCAGATCATCTGCCTCCGCCTCCCTTGGCGGCGATGTTCATCGCGATACCGATCGCGATGCCGAGGCCGATGCCGAGCCCGACATCGCCGAGCGCCAATCCGATCCCTGCCCCCACCGCGATACCGATGGCGAGATTCAGTGCGGCGCCGGTTCCGTGCATCACGCTTACTCAGCCTGCCTGTCGCGTTGCAGCGTTCGCGAGGCGGCATCGGGCCGATCCGGCCCCCGGTACCACCCCGGCCCCCGCCTTGTACGCTTTGGGAGCGTGCATATATACCCGGCATCGCTCAGGGCCGTTGCCCAATCGCCAACAGGGGTTTTCGGCAGCGCCTGTTCAGGGCTCCGCAAACCTGCTTCTAGAAATGAGGTAGTCGAGAATGGCCAAAGTCATCGGCATCGACCTCGGCACGACGAATTCGTGTGTCGCGGTCATGGAAGGCAAGGACGTCCGCGTCATCGAGAACAGTGAGGGCGCACGGACGACGCCGTCGATGGTGGCTTTCACGTCGGACGACGAACGTCTCGTCGGTCAGTCTGCCAAGCGCCAGGCGGTCACCAATCCGGAGCGCACGCTCTTCGCGATCAAGCGGCTGATCGGTCGCCGGTTCGACGATCCGGTGACGCAGAAGGACGCGGGCATGGTGCCCTACAAGATCGTCAAGTCGGACGGCGGCGACGCCTGGGTCGACGTGGGCGGCACCAAGTATGCGCCGAGCCAGATCAGCGCCTTCATCCTGCAGAAGATGAAGGAGACTGCGGAAGCGCATCTCGGCGAGACGGTGACGGACGCCGTCATTACCGTTCCGGCCTACTTCAACGACTCCCAGCGCCAGGCGACCAAGGACGCGGGCAAGATCGCGGGCCTGAACGTCCTGCGCATCATCAACGAGCCGACGGCGGCCGCCCTCGCCTATGGCCTCGACAAGAAGAATGCCGGCACGATCGCGGTCTACGACCTCGGCGGCGGCACCTTCGACATCTCCGTGCTGGAGATCGGTGACGGCGTGTTCGAGGTGAAGTCGACGAACGGCGACACCTTCCTCGGCGGTGAGGACTTCGACAAGAAGATCATCGACTACCTCGCCGACGAGTTCAAAAAGGAGCAGGGCATCGACCTGCGCGGCGACAAGCTCGCCCTTCAGCGCCTGAAGGAAGGTGCGGAGAAGGCGAAGATCGAGCTGTCTTCGACGACGCAGACCGAGATCAACCTGCCGTTCATCACGGCGGACCAGTCCGGCCCGAAGCACCTGAACATCAAGCTGACCCGCGCCAAGCTCGAGGCGCTGGTCGACGACCTGATCCAGCGGACGATCGGCCCCTGTAAGGCGGCCCTGAAGGACGCGGGCCTGTCCGCCGGCCAGATCGACGAGGTGGTTCTCGTCGGCGGCATGACGCGCATGCCGAAGGTCATCGAGGCGGTGAAGCAGTTCTTCGGCCGTGAGCCGCACCGCGGCGTCAACCCGGACGAGGTCGTCGCCATCGGCGCCGCGATCCAGGGCGGCGTGCTGAAGGGCGAGGTCAAGGACGTCCTGCTGCTCGACGTGACCCCGCTGTCGCTGGGCATCGAGACGCTGGGCGGCGTGTTCACCCGCCTGATCGAGCGCAACACGACGATCCCGACGCGCAAGAGCCAGACCTTCTCGACCGCCGAGGACAACCAGACGGCCGTGACCATCCGCGTCTTCCAGGGCGAGCGGGAGATGGCGGCGGACAACAAGATGCTCGGCCAGTTCGACCTGGTCGGACTGCCGTCGGCGCCGCGCGGCGTGCCGCAGATCGAGGTCACCTTCGACATCGACGCGAACGGCATCGTCAACGTGTCGGCCAAGGACAAGGCGACCGGCAAGGAGCAGGCGATCCGCATCCAGGCCTCGGGTGGCCTGAGCGACGCCGAGATCGAGAAGATGGTCAAGGACGCCGAGGCGCACGCCGAGGAGGACAAGACCAGGCGCGAACTGGCGGAGGCCCGCAACCAGGCGGAAGCCCTCTACCACTCGACCGAGCGCAACCTCGCCGAGTATGGCGACAAGGTTCCGCCGGCCGAGAAGAGCGCCATCGAGGATGCGATGAACGCCCTGAAGGCCGTGAAGGAAGGCGACGACCTCGCCGAGATCAAGGCCAAGACCGATGCGCTCGCGCAGGCGTCCATGAAGCTCGGCGAGGCCATGTACAAGGCCCAGCAGGAGCAGGCGGGCGGTGACGGCGGTGCCGGTCCCGACGCGGGCGGCCCGGCCGGCGGTACCTCGGGCGACGATCGGGTGGTCGACGCCGAGTTCGAGGAAGTCGACGACGACAAGAAGAAGCGCTCCGCCTGAGCGGCGCGCATGTCGACCGACCCCTCGGGGTCATCCTAGCCCGCTTTGACCCCGGCCGGCGCTCCAGCGCCAGCCGGGGTCGTTGCGAGCGGGTCGAGACAGCTTGGTGACACGGCGCATGGCGAAGCGTGACTATTACGAGATTCTCGGCGTACCGCGGAGCGCTGACGCCGAGACGCTCAAGAAGAGCTACCGCAAGCTCGCGATGAAGTGGCACCCGGACCGCAATCCGGGCGACGAGAAGGCGGAGCAGACCTTCAAGGACATCAGCGAAGCCTACGAGGTCCTGAAGGATCCCGAGAAGCGGGCGCTATACGACCGCATGGGACCCGAGGCCTTCGCGCAGGCCGCCTCCGGCGGCGGCGGACCGCGCGGCGGCTTCGACTTCGGTTTCGGCTCCAGCTTCGCCGACATCTTCGACGAGATGTTCGGCGAGATGCGTGGCGGGCGTCGGGCCCAGGGCGTCCAACGTGGCGCCGACCTGCGCTACAACATGACGATCACGCTGGAGGACACGTTCAAGGGCCGGCAGGCGACCATCAAGGTCCCGACCTCGGTCAGCTGCGACGCGTGCGACGGCAGCGGTGCCGAAGGCGGTGCCGCCCCCGTCACCTGCCCGACCTGCAACGGCCAGGGCCGGGTGCGCGCCCAGCAGGGCTTCTTCACGATCGAGCGCACCTGCTCCACCTGCCACGGTACCGGCCAGATCATCCAGAATCCCTGCAGCGTCTGCAGCGGCACCGGCCGCGCGCGGCGCGAAAAGACCCTGCAGGTCAACATCCCGGCAGGCGTCGAGGACGGCACGCGCATCCGCCTGTCCGGCGAGGGCGAGGCCGGCTTGCGCGGCGGTCCGCCGGGCGACCTCTACATCTTCCTGACCATCGCGGCGCACCGGGTGTTCCAGCGCGACGGCGCCAACATCTACTGCCGCGTGCCGATCCCCATGGTCACCGCCGCACTGGGCGGCTCGATCGAGGTGCCGACACTCGAGGGATCGCGCGCCAAGGTCTCCATCTCGCCCGGGACGCAGACCGGTCAGCAGTTCCGCCTGCGCGGCAAGGGCATGCCTATTCTGAACAGCCGCTCCGTCGGGGACATGTATGTCGAGGCGATCGTCGAGACGCCCCGCAACCTGACGAAGAAGCAGCAGGAACTTCTCCGCGAGTTCGATGCGGTCGGCAGCGGCAACGGGAACAGTCCCGAGTCGGAGGGGTTCTTCGCAAAGGTCAAGGAATTGTGGGACGACCTGCGCGAGTAGCATGCCGGTGACGCGACATCGTCATCCGGTGTGAAGCCCGTCACAGACCCCTTTCCCTGACCGGACTACTGCTGGTTCGGTTGCGCAGCCGGCTGTCGGCTGCGGCCGCCTCGGGAGGGATCAAGATGGCGCTGTATCAAATCAGGATGGGCAATGCGGCGAAGCCGGTCGGCCTCGTCTGCACGATGCTGGTCGGGCTCGCACTGTCGGGCGCAGCGTCGGCGCAGAGCCGCTCGGCGCAAGAAGTCGTCGAACACGGGGCCAAGGTATCCCGGCCGATCGGTGGCGACACCAACCCCCTGGCGACCATGGTGACGGGCAAGCCGACGCCCCCGGCGGCCGGCATGTCGTCGAGCGGCCAGCACCGCAGCGGAATGGGCGCTTCGATGAGCCGCGCCGATGTCCGCGATCTGCAGCGCGCCCTGAACAAGGACGGCGCGGGATTGAAGGTCGACGGCGCGATGGGCCCGCGAACCCGCGAGGCCCTGATGGCCTTCCAGTCGCGCAACGACCTGCCGGTGAGCGGTCACCTCGACAGCGACACGCGCATGAAGCTCGGCATGTAGACGCGAAAGGCCCCCGCCGCGGCAGCGACGGGGGCCTCTTGCATTTCGCGAGCCGTCTACCCGCGCAGCTGCTGCTGCCAGGCGACCACCTGCTCGTGGGCACGCTCGTTCGACAGATTGTAGCGATCCTGAAGCACGGTCAGGAGCATCGACCGCTCGCCCCGGATCCGCTCCACGTCGTAGCCCGTGAGCTGCGGCCAGCGCCGCCGGATCTCCTCGCTCAGCCGCGGCCAGTCGCTACTCGCCATGCGGTCCCAGCTCGTCGCCCACCAGGGCTCCTGAGCACCGATGGGTGCACCGTCATACCGGGGGCCGTCGGCGCGGGGTCCATCGTACCGCTCCGACATCCGCGTATAGGTGTGCTGCGGGCCGGACGGCGCGGGCGCCAGCGTGATCGGCGACTGGGAATCGCGGTCGTTGGCCATGCTGCTCCGCATATGCTCCATCGCATCGCGGCGCCCGGCCTCGTATCCGCGGTCGTATTCGTATTGGCCGTGTTTCTGCCACTGTGCCCAGAGCGCGGGATCGCGCACTGCGTCGGGCGGCGCCGTCTCGCCGGGCATCAGTCCGCCGACGGTCTGCCGCTCGATCATACCGTCCGCCGAACCCGTCCGGCCGCCGGAGGACGACAGCGAGGCCGCCGGAGCTTCGTAGGCCGGCGCGCCGTAGCGAGAAGAACTGTAGGGCGCAGTGGGTGCCGGCATCGTGCCCGACGTTCCGGCGGAATAGGTGCCGGAATCGTACGGCGCGGACCCGTAGCCGCCGCCGTAACCGGTCGTCGACTGCGCAGCAGCGGGTGCCGCGAAACCCAGTCCTGCGGCGAGTACCGTACCGACGAGTAGATTGCCACGACCTGTCCTGACGTTCATCGCCAAACCTCCATCACTGGGCGCGACAACGCACGCCCATGTCGACGGAGCAAACTCCTTTGGCAGATCGAAGTTCCGGGCATCCTGCAGCGAGGTGACGGGCGTCACGAGTACTGAAATGACGACCGGAATGGCCCGGGCGTCAGGCGACCTGCTCTTCCCAGCGCGACAATTTCCGGTAGATGGTCGAGGGGCTGACTTCGAGCAGCGCGGCGGCGCGGGGAATGTTGCCGCCGGCCGCCTGGACAGCGGCCTCGATCGCCTCGCGCTCGACGACGGCGAGGGGCCGGATGCCGCCGGGGGTGTCCGTGTGCGGCTGGCCGGCCGGCTGGCGATGGACCGCGACGGTTGGCGCGCTCCTGAGCAGCAGGTCGGGCAGCATGTCGCGCTCGACGACCGCGCCCTCGTTGAGCACGACGATGTTGCGCAGCACGTTCTGCAACTGCCGGACGTTGCCCGGCCAGTCGTAGGTCATCAGCAGAGCCTCCACGTCGGGAGCGAAGCCCTGGAACGCTTTGCCCTCCTCGGCGGCAAACGACGCGAGGAAATGGTTGGCGAGGTCGAGCACGTCCCGCTCGCGGTCGCGCAGCGGCGGCATGTGCAGCGGGATGACGTGCAGCCGGTAATAGAGATCCTCACGGAAGTGGCCCGCTTCGACCTCGTGCAGCGGATCGCGGTTCGTCGCGCAGATGAAGCGCACGTCGACCTGGCGCATCTCGGTGCCGCCAACCTTCATGAAGCTGCCGAGCTGGACGAAACGCAGCAGCTTGACCTGCAGGTCGAGCGGCATCTCGCAGACTTCGTCCAGGAAGAGCGTGCCGCCGTCGGCGCGCGCCGCGGCACCCTCGCGATCGCCGATGGCGCCGGTGAAGGCGCCCTTCACATGGCCGAAGATCTCGCTTTCCATCAGCTCCTTCGGGATCGCCGCGCAGTTGATGGCCACAAACGGCGCATCCCGGCGCGGGCTCTTCTGATGGATCGCCTCGGCACAGACCTCCTTGCCGGTGCCGCTCTCGCCGGTGATGAAGATCGTCGCCTTGCTCGCCGACGCGGCATCGATGGTGCGGTAGACCGCCTGCATCGACAGGGACGATCCGACGAAGCCGGCGTAGGAGCGGCGGTCGATCTCCGTGCGGTAGGTCTCGACGATCCGGGTGAGATGCTGGCGCTCCAGTACATTGCGGAGCGTGTAGATCAAACGCTCGGCTGTGAACGGCTTCACGAGGAAGTCGACCGCGCCCTCGCGCATCGCCTCCACGGCCGTGTTGACCGAGCCGTTGGCCGTGATGACGACGACCCCGGGAGCGCCAGGCTTGCCATGGAGCTGCTTCAGGATCTCCAGCCCGTTCATGTCCGGAAGCTGCAGGTCGAGCACCAGCGCGTCGGGGTAGCCACGCTCGAGACTCGCCATCGCGGCCTTGCCGGTCTCGACATGCTCGACGTGATAGGGCTCTCCCTGCAGGTAGGCGCGATAGGCGCGCGCCAGCGGCGGGGTGTCCTCGACCAGCAGGATGCTCGGCTTTTTGCGTGACATCGGTCAGAAAAACCGCAGTGCGCTACGGGTTCAGCGGCTTAAGCTATACGGACAAAGGGGACCAAATCGTTAACGCTCTCGCCGCGCGCCACCCGGGCGCATGGCCGGCGGGCGCGATCGGCGCTAGATTCGGGCCAACGACGCGCGGAGACGCCGATGCTGCCGAACGCCCTGCCCTCCCTCGACTTCGCACTCGGCGAGACCGCCGACATGCTGCGCGAGAGCGTCGCCGCCTTCGCCGCCGACGAACTGTCGCCGCGGGCCGCGGACATCGATCGCGAGAACGAGTTTCCGGCCGACCTGTGGCGCAAGCTCGGCGCGCTTGGCGTGCTCGGCGTGACGGTGGAGGAGGAGTTCGGCGGCGCCGGCATGGGCTACACCGAGCATCTGGTGGCCATGGAAGAGATCAGCCGCGCCTCGGCATCGGTCGGCCTGTCCTACGGCGCGCACTCCAACCTCTGCGTCAACCAGATCCGCCGCACCGGCACGGTCGAGCAGAAGCGCCGCTACCTGCCGAAGCTGATCGCCGGCGAGCATGTCGGTGCCCTGGCCATGTCCGAGCCCGGCGCGGGGTCGGACGTGGTCGGCATGCGCCTGCGCGCCGACCGCCGCGGCGACAGCTATGTGCTGAACGGCAACAAGATGTGGATCACCAACGGGCCGAACGCGGACGTCCTGGTCGTCTACGCCAAGACCACGCCCGATGCCGCCGCACGCGGCATCACCGCCTTCATCGTCGAGAAGGGCTTCAAGGGGTTCTCCACGGCCCAGAAGCTCGACAAGCTCGGCATGCGCGGCTCGAACACCTGCGAACTGATCTTCCAGGACTGCGAGATCCCAGCGGAGAACGTGCTCGGCAGCGTCGACCAGGGCGTACGTGTGCTGATGAGCGGCCTCGACTATGAGCGGCTGGTCCTGTCAGGCGGACCGCTCGGCATCATGCAGGCGTGCATGGACGTGGTGGTCCCCTACCTGCACGAGCGGCGGCAGTTCGGCCAGGCGATCGGTGAATTCCAGATCATGCAGGCGAAGCTCGCCGACATGTACGTCACGCTGAACGCCGCCAAGGCATACGCCTATGCGGTGGCAAAGGCTTGCGACCGGGGCGAGACGACCCGCAAGGACGCCGCCGGCGTGATCCTCTACACGGCCGAGAGGGCGACGTGGATGGCGCTGGAGGCGATCCAGTGCCTGGGCGGCAACGGCTACATCAACGACTATCCCACCGGCCGCCTGCTCCGAGACGCCAAGCTCTACGAGATCGGCGCCGGCACGTCGGAGATCCGCCGCTGGCTGATCGGGCGGGAGCTGTTCGAACAGACCGGCTAAGGGCCACCTCCCCGCCGCACTGCACATTCTGCGGGCATTCGGGCTGCACATCCCGATTCCAGTCCCGCCGTCTCTGCCGCAACCGCAGGCAATCTGCTCCTGGCACGTCGTTTGCTGCGATGCACCGAGTTCGGATGACACGAACACGGGAGCTGGATCTGGTGGACGAAACGCGGCCCGACGTGGGCGGACCGAAGCAGCCGCTGCTGCTGGTGCAGGATCTGCGAAAATACTTCGTGGTGAAGGGGCGAAACGCCGGCTTCAAGAAGTCGCCGCCCGTGCGCGCCGTGGACGGCATCTCCTTCTCGGTCGCCAAGGGCGAGACCCTGGGCGTGGTCGGCGAATCCGGCTGCGGCAAGTCGACGATGGCACGGCTGCTCATCCGTCTGATCGAACCGGACGAAGGCGACGTCATCATCGACGGCCAGAAGGTGGCCAGCGAGGACGGCATCTCGGTGCGCGAAATGCGCAGCCAGGTGCAGATGGTCTTCCAGGACAGTTATGCGTCGCTGAACCCGCGCCTGCCGATCGAGGAATCGGTGGCGTTTGGTGCGATCAGCGACGGCGTGCCGCGCAAGGAGGCGATGGCCCGCGCGATCTCGCTGCTCGACAAGGTCGGCCTCGACCCGCGCCTGTTCGTCCACCGCTACCCGCACGAACTCTCCGGCGGGCAGCGCCAGCGCGTGAACATCGCGCGGGCGCTGGCACTGCAGCCGCGCCTGCTGATCCTCGACGAGGCGGTGTCGGCGCTCGACAAGTCGGTCGAGGCGCAGGTGATGAACCTGCTGAGCGACCTGAAGAGTCAGTTCGACCTGACCTATGTCTTCATCAGCCACGACCTGAACGTCGTCCGCTTCATCAGCGACAAGGTCATGGTGATGTATCTGGGCGAGATCGTGGAAATCGGCGAAGCCGACGAGGTCTACGAGAACCCGAAGCATCCCTATACCCAGGCTCTGCTGCTGGCGCAGCCGGCGATGGACCCCGCCGAGCGGCGCAAGAAGGCGCCGCTGACCGGCGACCCGCCGAATCCGATCGCGCCGCCGCCCGGCTGCCGCTTCCACACGCGCTGCGTCTTCGCCGAGGGCGTATGCAGCCAAGTCGTGCCGAAGCTGACCACCACGGGCGGCCCCGGCTTCCATGAAGCCGCCTGCCACATGGTCATTCCCGGTTCCGGCCACTCCCAAGCCGCCGCTGCCGCCGCCTGAAACGAAGGTCAGCCATGACAGCCGCCGCCATCAAAGCCACCGCACCGGCCGACGCTCCCGCCCCGGCACCCGCTCCCGCCCCGGCGACCGATCCGATCCTCTCGGTCCGCGACCTGCACGTGAAGTTCGTCACCCGCGACCGAACCGTTCACGCCGTGAACGGGGTGTCGTTCGACCTCGCCCGCGGCGAGGTGCTCGGCATCCTGGGCGAGTCGGGATCGGGCAAGAGCGTCACCCTGCGCTCGATCCAACGCCTGCTGCCCGAGCGGCGCACGGTGATGTCGGGCTCGATCATGCTGGAGGGCGAAGACGTCCTGCAGATGTCGTCGCGGCAGGTGACGGGCATCCGCGGCTCCAAGGTCTCCATGATCTTCCAGGAGCCGGCGACGGCGTTCGACCCCGTCTACACGGTCGGCCACCAGATCTGCGAGACGATCGTCCATCACGAGGGCATCTCGTGGAAGCAGGCGGAGGCGCGCGCGCTCGAGCTGCTCGAACTGGTGCGCATCCCCTCCGCACAGACGCGCCTGCGCGCCTATCCGCACGAGATGTCGGGCGGCATGCGCCAGCGCGCCATGATCGCGCTGGCCCTCGCCTGCCGGCCGAAGCTGCTGCTCGCCGACGAGCCGACCACGGCGCTGGACGCCACCGTGCAGATCCAGGTCCTGCTGCTCCTGGCGCAGCTCCAGGAAGAACTGGGCCTGAGCATCATCTTCGTGACGCACGACGTGGGCGTCGCAGTCGAGGTGTCCTCGCGCCTAGCGGTGATGTATGGCGGTCAGGTGGTCGAGACCGGGCTGCTGGAGGACGTCGTCCCCAAACCGGCGCACCCCTACACGCGCGGCCTGCTCGCCTCGACGATCCACGGCTCGATGCGGGGAACGCGGCTGGAAGCCATTCCCGGGTCGCCGCCGAACCTGACCAACGCCCCGACCGCCTGCACCTTCGCGCCGCGCTGCCCGCTCGTCATCGACGGCTGCCTGCAGGGGGTGCCGGCGCTGCGGGAGGTCGGCGGCTCGCGGCTGGCGCGGTGCATCCGGACGGAGACCGTCGTCGACCTTCCGCCACCGGGGATGGCGGCCAAGGAGGCCACCCCCGCCTAGCAGGTTCGCGGCGGATGCCGCGGGTCAGGCCGGGCTGGCGGCGACGCCGACGGGGCAGCTGACGCCCGTGCCGCCGAGGCCGCAGTAGCCGCCCGGAACCTTCGCCAGATACTGCTGGTGATAGTCCTCGGCGTAGTAGAACTCGGGTGCGTCGACGATCTCGGTGGTGATCTTGCCGAAGCCGGCCTTGGTCAGCGCCTGCTGGAACCGGTCGCGGCTCGCCTCGGCCGCCCGGCGCTGCTCCGGCGACGTCGCATAGATTCCCGAGCGATACTGCGTACCGACGTCGTTGCCCTGGCGCATGCCCTGGGTCGGATTGTGCGATTCCCAGAAGACGGCGAGCAGCTGGTCGTAGCTGATCTTGCCGGGGTCGAACACGACCCGCACGACCTCGTTGTGGCCGGTCATGCCGCTGCAGACCTCCTCATAGGTCGGGTTCGGGGTGATGCCGCCGGCGTAGCCGACCGACGTCGAATGGACGCCCGGCGCCTCCCAGAACTTGCGCTCCGCGCCCCAGAAGCAGCCGAGGCCGAAAAGCGCCAGTTCCATGCCTTCGGGAAACGGCGGCTCCAGTCGCGTGCCGAGAACGAAGTGCGCGGGCGGCACCGGCATGCGGGTGCTGCGTCCCGGCAGGGCCGTCTCCGGCGTCGGCATCTCGATGTTCTTGCGCTTGAGCATCCACATGACCATGCCTCCTTGGCTCGTCGTGGACCACATATGCGCCCGGACCGCCGTCCAGGCAAACATCGGCCGAAAAATCGGGCGAAACGGCGTTGACGCACGCGCCTTCGCGAGGGATTGTGCGCCTCCTTTTCAGGTACCGGGCCAGCATGCGTGCATACCCGGACAACAGAGGCCCAGCATACGCGATGGATGTCGCCAAGCGCCCCGCAGCCGGCACCCCCGGCTCCGTCACGCAGCGCGACATGGCAAATGCCATCCGCGCTCTCGCCATGGATGCGGTCGAGAAGGCCAAGTCCGGCCACCCCGGCATGCCGATGGGAATGGCGGACGTCGCCACGGTTCTGTTCACCCAGTTCCTGAAGTACGACCCGACCGATCCGCACTGGCCCGACCGCGACCGCTTCGTGCTGTCGGCCGGCCACGGCTCGATGCTGCTCTATGCCCTGCTCTACCTGACGGGCTACGGCTCGGTCGGCATCGACGACATCAAGAATTTCCGGCAGCTGAAGAGCCGCACGCCCGGCCATCCGGAGATCGGTCACACCGACGGCGTCGAGACCACCACTGGGCCGCTGGGCCAGGGCTTCGCCAACGCGGTCGGCATGGCGCTCGCCGAGCGCATGCTGGCGGCCCGCTTCGGCGCCGAGATCGTCGACCACTTCACCTACGTGATCGCGGGCGACGGCTGCCTGATGGAGGGCATCAGCCAGGAGGCGGCCGCACTGGCCGGCCATCTGCGCCTGTCGCGCCTGGTCGTGCTGTGGGACGACAACGCCATCTCGATCGACGGCCCGACGTCGCTGACCATGAGCGACGACCAGCCGGCGCGCTTCCGGGCGCTCGGCTGGCACGTCCAGGAGGTCGACGGCCATGATCCCGACGCGGTTGCGGCCGCCATCCGTGCGGCACAGGCATCCCCCCTGCCCTCGCTAATCGGCTGCAAGACGACCATCGCCTACGGCGCGCCGAAGAAGGCTGGCACGGCCGCCTCGCACGGCTCGCCGCTCGGCGCCGAGGAGATCGCCGGCGCCCGCGAGAAGCTCGGCTGGCCGCACGGCCCGTTCGAGGTGCCGGAGGCCATCCTGTCGGCATGGCGCGACGCCGGCCGACGCGGCAGCGCCGAGCGCGCCGCATGGGCGGAGCGCCGGGCCGTCCTGCCGGCCGACGTGCGCGAGACGCTCGACCGCACGATGGCGGGCAAGCTGCCCGCGAGCTTCGACGCGGCCTTCGGCGACCTGAAGCGCAAGCTCGTCGAGGAGGCACCGAAGCTCGCAACGCGCCAGTCCTCGCAGAAGGTGCTGGAGGCGCTGGTCCCGGCCATCCCGGAACTGATCGGCGGGTCGGCCGACCTGACCGGGTCCAACCTGACCCAGACCAAGGCGATGCAGCCGGTCACGGCGGACGACTATTCCGGCCGCTACATCTATTACGGCGTGCGCGAGCACGGCATGGGTGCGGCGATGAACGGCATCGCACTGCACGGCGGCCTGATCCCCTACGGCGGCACCTTCCTGGTGTTCAGCGATTATTGCCGGCCGGCGATCCGCCTGTCGGCGCTGATGAAGGCGCGCGTCATCTGGGTCATGACGCACGATTCGATCGGCCTGGGTGAGGACGGCCCGACGCACCAGCCGATCGAGCACCTGGCCAGCTTGCGCGCCATCCCGAACCTGCTGGTGATGCGTCCGGCCGATGCGGTGGAGACGGCCGAATGCTGGGCGCTGGCGCTGCAGTCGGCCGACCGGCCGTCGCTCCTGGCGCTCACCCGCCAGGGCCTGCCGGCGCTGCGCAAGACCTACGAAGACGAGAACCGCTGCGCCCGCGGTGCCTATCGGATGGCGGAAGCCGAAGGCGGCGCGGCGCAGGTGACGCTGTTCGCCACCGGCTCCGAGGTCGCCATCGCGATGGCGGCGCGCGACGCGCTGCAGGCCGACGGCATCGCCACCACGGTGGTCTCCGTCCCGTGCTGGAAGCTGTTCGACACGCAGCCCCAGGACTATCGCGACGAGATCCTGGCGAAGGGCACCACCCGCATCGCCGTCGAGGCCGGCAGCCCCTTCGGCTGGGAGCGCTTCGTCGGGTCCGATGGAACGATCGTCGGCATCGAGACGTTCGGCGAGTCCGGTCCGGGTGACGAACTCTACGAGCATTTCGGCCTGACGCCCGAGGCGGTGGCGAAAACCGCCCGGGCGCGCCTAAATAAGAGCTAACGCCTGCATCGGGGCGGACGCATCCCGCGCGTCCGCCCGGTCAATGGATCTGCATATCGGAGGACGGAAATGGCGGTACGGGTTGCGATCAACGGCTTCGGACGCATCGGGCGGCTCGTGCTGCGCGCGGCACTGGAATCCGGCCGCAGTGATGTAGAGTTCGTGGCGATCAACGATCTCGGCTCGACCGAGGACAACGCGCACCTGTTCAAGTACGATTCGGTGCACGGACGCTATCCGAACGACGTGACGGTTTCGGACGGCGCCATCGACTTCGGCAGGGGCAAGGTGAAGATCCTCGCCGAACGCGATCCGTCGAAGCTCCCCTGGAAGAGCCTCGACGTCGACATGGTGTTCGAGTGCACCGGCCGCTTCACCGACAAGCCGGAGGCCAAGGTCCATCTCGACGCCGGCGCCAAGCGCGTTCTCGTCTCCGCCCCGTCCAAGGGTGCCGACCTGACCGTCGTCTACGGCGTCAACCACGACAAGCTCTCCAAGGAGCATCTCGTCGTCTCCAACGCGTCCTGCACGACCAACTGCCTGGCGCCGGTCGCCCACGTGCTCAACGAGGCCTTCGGCATCGAGCGCGGCTACATGACGACGATCCACGCCTATACCGGCGACCAGCGCCTGCAGGACACGCTGCACTCCGACCGTCGCCGGGCACGCGCCGCGGCGCTGTCGCTGATCCCGACCTCCACCGGTGCGGCGCGTGCCGTCGGCGAGGTCCTGCCCGACCTGAAGGGCAAGATCGACGGAACGTCGGTGCGGGTGCCCGTGGCCAACGTCTCCCTGATCGACTTCAAGTTCGTGCCGAAGAAGGACGTCAGCGTCGCGGCGATCAACGAGGCCATGAAGAAGGCCTCGGAGAACGGCAGCCTGCGCGGCATCCTCGGCTACAACGAGGAGGAACTCGTCTCCTGCGACTTCAACCACTCGCCGTTCAGCTCGACCTTCGACGCCACCCAGACCCAGGTGATCGACGGCAAGCTCGTGCGCGTGCTGTCCTGGTATGACAACGAGTGGGGCTTCTCGAGCCGCATGTGCGATACCGCCGTGGCCTTCGCCAAGACCATCTGACTCCGACCGGGCCGGCCATAGCCGGCCCGACCGAGATCGGGGAGCCCATGGGCCGCCCGACGATCATCGTCCAGAACCGGATCGAAGCCTGCGCCGCCGCGGCAGCCGCCTCGGCGGCGCAGCTACGTCTGGACATCCGGAGTGCCGCGTGGGTCGCCGATGCCTACGGGCCGATGGTTTTCGCCGCGATGATGGAGGCCGCGCGCCGGGCCTACCCGGACGCGGAGGTCCCCGGAATACTCGACTGCGGCGACAGCGCGGGAATGGCGATGGCTGCATTCAGGCACGGGCTCGACGTCCGGGTCGCCGTAGCCGATCCGGTGCGTACGAAGCTGAGGCAGATGGCCGAACGCTCGGGACGGGAGGTGGTGACAGGCGAAGGTCCCCTTCTCGACCTCCGCGGCGAGCCGGACCCCGTCGCCGCCTGTAGCCGCTGGGTCGCCACCCTCGCCAGCGGCCGCGCGCAGCATCGGCGCTGACGCCAACCGCGAACGGCAGCCCCGCCTACCTGCAGGTCTCGAACAGGTCTGGATCCGGCCCCTGCAAGGAGCAGAGAATACCGCCCCACTGGTAGCCCTCGCGCTCGCCGCGATAGCGGATGCGCAGCCAGGGATAGCCGTCCTCGGCGACGGCGGTCCTCTCCAGCAGCACGATCCGCTCGTCCTCCGACAGCGAATCCACCCGCTCGTACTGCCGGCCCGGGCCGCTGCGCACGATGCCGCCCCATGAGCCGGCTGCGCGGGGAAACGCGCCCGCCGTCTCGCCCGGTTCGGCTTCGCTCCGCTTTCCAACGGCTCCGGCGCCGCCCGTGTCCGGCTTGCAGGCGGCTTCGGCGCGCATCGACTTTTCCATCCAGGCGTCGCCGCTGGTGTACTCCTGAAGGAAGGTCGTCACGTCGCCGGTGTAGGTGCGCGCCAGGAAGTCGAGGGCGTCGCGGCGCAGGCCGTTGCGTACGTGCTGCTCGGCGAGGCAGGCGCAGAAGGCCGGCGCGCCGGCGGGATCAACTTCCGGGTCGTTGCCCTCCATGTAGTAGCCGACGCAGGCGCGATCGAAGTCGGCGCTGGCGGACGGTGCCGCGAGGGCGTCCGCTCCGGCGGCGAAACCGGCGGCGAAACCGGCGGCAAGGCTGGCGGCGACCGCCACCGTGCGAAGCATGGTCGTCACGATGATCCTCCGGTGGAGCGCGGAGAAGAACAGAGCGGACGACCGATGTCGAGCGGCCGGCCGACGCCGCGTCGGCGGCCGATTCATGTTGCCAATCAACAGGGAACCGCTCATGTCGCTCCGGAGCCTTGGCGCCCCTCCCCCTCTGCGATGGTCCGACCGACATGGATTCCGTCACCCAGATGCTCTTCGGCGCCACGGTCGCCCAGGCCGGCTTTCGGCGCACCCTCGGCCGCAAGGCGCTCGTCGCCGGTGCCGCGATCGGCATCGTCCCCGACCTCGACGTGGTCGTGGGCTGGGTCGCCGGACCGTTTGCCAGTTGGGAGCACCATCGTGGCCTCACCCATTCGATCTTCTTCGGGCCGCTGGCGGGGCCGCTGATCGGCTGGGGACTGTGGCGCCTGCATCGCCGGCTCACCCGCGACAGGGCGGATGTCCTGGACGGCGAGACGCTGCGTGCGTGGATCTGGCTATCCGTCCTGGCATTGATCACGCACCCTCTGATCGACCTCTTCACCAGCTACGGCACCCAGCTTCTGTGGCCGCTGACGACGACGCGCTTCGCGGTGGATGCACTGCCCATCATCGATCCGGTCTATTCGGCGGCGCTATTGGCGGCGCTCATCTTCGGCGCCCTGGCGCGGTCGAAGGCGAGGCTGGCGCAGGACGCCGCGGCGGCCGTCCTGATCGCCATTGCCGGCTACACGCTCGCCGGCTGGGCGATCAACGAGAGGGTCGAGCGGGTCGCAGCGGCCGATTTCGGAAGACCGGCAGCCGTGAACGCCTATCCGCTGCTCTTCCAGCCCTACTATCGGCGCGTCGTCGCCGTAACGCCGGAGGCGACGCACGTCGGCTACTATTCGATCCTGAACCCCAAGCGCGTCGCGTGGCACGCGTATCCGCGCGAGGACGAGCCGTCGATCGCGCTGGTGCGGGACACGCCAGAAGCCGCGCTGTTCGACTGGTTCTCCATGGGGCACGTGCTGTGGCGCGCCGTGCCGACACCGGACGGCGGCATGCGCGTCGAGGCCACCGATCTGCGCTACGGCCTGCCGGGCGAGACCGATCGTGGCTTTTGGGGGATCACCGCCGGGGTCGGTGCCGACAACCGCCTGTCGGGGCAGGTGGAGGTGTTTCGCCTGCCGCGGAACGCCACGGGGGCGGCCCTGCGACGGTTCTGGGCCGACATGACCGGCTGGTAGTCGACCGTCCGGGGGCGCCGGACGCGCATTCCCGGAGGCTACGCCGACCTGTGGATTTCGATCGCCTTATCGATAAGTTGTCGACGCGAGACATTATGTCTCTCCGGCACCGATCCGGAAGCGACCTGTATTTACGGTTGATTAGACGCGGCTGACCTAGAAGAGCGGTCAGAGCATGGTGCCGCTGCACACGAACGGCACGCCGGCTCGCCGAACCATACTGCAGAGAGATCGCCGCCGTGATCAGGCTCTCCGATTATCGAATCGCTACGAAGATGCTGGCCATCGTATCCCTTTCGGGGCTGGCGACGATCACCGTCGCCGGCGTCGGCATCAGCGCCATGAGCAAGATGAACGAAATCGACCACGCGATGGAGCGCGCGGGGATCGACATGGAAAACGCCATGGGCCTCTCCGTGAACATGCTGGCGATCAACGGGGCCAAGTACCGTGTCGCGGCGACGGCGTCGGCCGCGGAACTCGCGGACGTCGAGAAGGCGGTGGCGGCGGAGCGCGCGCTCTTCGATCGGCGGCTCAAGCTGATTGCCGGCGATGCCGACGACGAGCAGCGGAAGATCATCGATCGCGTCGCGGATTACTGGGGAAAATACTCCCAGGAGATCGACGAGACGCTGGCGGTTGCCCGAAAGCTCGGCGGCGATGTCACCATCGGCGAGACGCAGCGCAAGATCATCGACGCCATGAAGGTGAGCGACGTCGAAGCCAAGGCGCTGCGGCAGGCCGTGAATGACTATGTCGGCCTGACCGAACACGCGGCCAAGGCGCTCGCCGAGGAGGCGGATCGCACCTACGAGCGGATCCGGCTCGTGCTTCTGCTGGTTTCGGGCATCGGGGTCGCCCTCGGCATCGTTCTCGGCTTCCTCATTTCGCGCTACGGTGTGGTGGCGCCGCTGCAGCGTATCGTGGCCTGTTTGCGCAGCCTCGCCGAGGGCAACCTCCAGACGGAGATCTACGGGACCGGCCGCCGGGACGAGATCGGGTCGGTCGCGGCGACCATGGAGGTCTTCAAGACCAACATGATCCGCAACCGGGAGATGGAGGCCGAGGCCGCCGCACAGCAGGTGCGCGCGCGCCAGGAGCAGCGCGAAGCCCTCAACCACATGGCCGATACCCTGGAGCAGAATGTCGGCGCCGTGGTGGCGACCATCCGCTCGGCCGCGACGGAACTGGAGGCCGCGGCGCACACGCTCTCGCGTTCGCTGGAGGAAGCGACGGTCCAGTCGGAGACGGTCGCCAACGCATCGACGGAAGCCTCCTCGAACGTGGAGGCCGTGGCCGCCGCATGCGAGGAACTGGCCGCATCGGTCCACGAGATCGGACAACAGGTCGCGGCTTCCGCCCAGTTCGCCGACTGCGCCGTGGCGAGTGCGACGCGCACCGGCGAGACGGTTTCCGAACTGAGCAAGGCGGCCGAACGCATCGGCGAGGTGGTGGGTCTCATCAATGCCATCGCCAGCCAGACGAACCTGCTCGCGCTCAACGCCACGATCGAGGCGGCACGCGCCGGCGAGGCCGGCCGCGGCTTCGCGGTCGTCGCCACCGAGGTGAAGGCGCTTGCGACGCAGACCGCCAAGGCGACCGAGGACATTACCGCCCAGATCCAGTCGGTGCAGCGCGGCACCGCCGACACCTCGGTCGCGATCACGGAGATCACCCGGATCATCGCCGACAACCGCGAAGCCTCGACGGGGATCGCCTCCGCGGTCGAGCAGCAGAACGTCGCCACCCAGGAGATCGCGCGCAACGTCCAGCACGCGAGCACCGGCACCAGCGCCGTCTCCCACGCGATCGTCCAGGTGTCGCAGGCAGCCGCCGAGGGTGGCAGTGCATCGGTGCAGGTCCTGTCGAGCGCACAGGAACTCGCGCGGACCGCGGTCATCCTGAGCGACGAGGTGGACCGCTTCCTCGGGCACGTCCGCTCGGCGGCCTGACGGCGGCCGAGCGACACCCTGGCTTTAGAGCGGCTCGCCGCGCGCGAGCCGCGGCAGGATGCCGACCGTGCCCATGGCGTGCCGCATGAACAGGCGGCGCAGGGGCGGCAGCCGGTTCACCGCCCCGAGCCCCAGGTCGCGCGCCCAGCGCAGGGGCGCGACATCGTTGGAGAACAACCGGTTGAGGCCGTCGGTGACGGCGACGAGGGTCAGCGAATCGAACCGGCGCCAGCGCTCGTAACGCTGGAGCACCGCTTCGCTGCCGATGTCGAGGCCGAGCCGGCGCGCCTCCACCACCACCTCGGCCAGGGCGGCAACATCGCGCACACCGAGGTTCAGCCCCTGCCCGGCGATCGGATGGATGGCGTGCGCGGCATCGCCCGCCAGTGCCAGGCGCGGCGCCACGTATCGGGCGGCGTTGAGGACGGACAGCGGGTAGGACCAGCGCGGTCCGACGGCCCGGACCGCCCCATAGAAGTCGCCGAAGCGCCGGCGCAGTTCGGCATCGAACGCCGCCTGATCCAGACCGAGCAGGCGGGGCGCGAGGTCGGCACGCTCGCTCCAGACGATGGACGACCGATGCAGCCCGCCGTCCGGTCCCGCCTCACCGGGCTCGGCATCCCGCATCGGCAGGATGGCAAAGGGCCCCGACGGCAGGAACCGCTCGTGCGCGACGCCGCGGTGCGGCCGCTCGTGCTGTGCCACGCAGACGATCGCCGTCTGCCGATAGGACCATTCTGACACGACGATGCCGGCGTCGCGCCGGAGCCGGGAATTCCGGCCGTCCGCCGCGACGACCAGCGGCGCCGTGAGCGTACGCCCACCGGCGAGGTAGACACGCGCCGCGGCGCCGTCCCGCTCGACCGAGGTGACCGCCGCCGGCGCCAGCAGCGCGACGCCGTCCGCCGCGCCGAGATGATCGAACACCGCCTGCCGCAGACGCCGGTTCTCGACGATGTAGCCCAGCGGCAGGTCCCCGACCTCGGTATGGTCGTAGTGCAGGAACAGCGGCGACCCTCCGTCGGACACCCGGATGTCCAGGATCGGCTCGGCATGCTCGACGAGCGCCGGCCAGATGCCCGACCCTTCGAGGATGCGCATCGACCCGTGCGCGATCGCCGAGGTCCGGCCGTCGAAGGCCGCATCGGTGAGTGTCGCCGGCGCCTCGCGGTCGACCACCGCCACCCGCAGCCCTGCCCTGCCGAGGGCAGCGGCCAGGCACCCGCCGACCATTCCCGCACCGACCACGATGACGTCGAACCGGTCGCGATCACCATGCACTGACATGTTACTGCCCACATTTTCCGTCCGGCACAGCGGCCGTCGCGAAGTCTAGGGCTTCACGACCCCATGTCGAGCCCGCCGAGGCGCATGCCCAAACAGGCATCATCTGACTATTTTTCGGTCTTCTGCCGTCTTTTCACGCATCAGCCCTGCCGCATCGGCCGACAATGGGATGATCGCGCGCCTGCCGTGGCTCCGGCATGGTTCTTGAGTGACCGATGGCGGACCGTCGCCGGGCGGCACGACCGAAAGGAAGGAGCCCATGAAGTTCGTCGTAGCGATCATAAAGCCGTTCAAACTCGACGAGGTGCGCGAAGCGCTGACCTCGATCGGGGTTCAGGGTCTCACCGCCACGGAGGTCAAGGGGTTCGGCCGCCAGAAGGGCCAGACCGAGATCTACCGCGGTGCGGAATACACCGTCAGCTTCCTGCCCAAGGTCAAGATCGAGGTCGCCGTCGCCGACGATCAGGTCGAGAAGGTGGTGGAAGCCGTCCAACGGACCGCCCATACGGGCCGGATCGGCGATGGAAAGATCTTCGTCCTGGATCTGATCCAGGCGGTGCGGATCCGCACCGGCGAGACCGACGCCGAAGCTCTCTGAACCCGAGACATACTCAACAAAGACCTACCGGATAAGGGGGATCGGACGATCATGCGTGCGTTGAAGTTCATGCTGCCCGCTGCCTTCGCGGCCTGCGCCTTCGCGGCGCCGGCGCTGGCGCAGGATGCGACAGCCGATGCGGGATCCACGGCGTGGATGCTGACTGCGACGGCTCTGGTGCTGATGATGACGATTCCGGGGGTGGCGCTGTTCTACGGCGGCATGGTCCGGAAGATGAACGTGCTCTCCACGATCATGCAGAGTTTCGCCATCTGCTGTCTGGTCAGCATCATCTGGATGGTGATCGGCTATTCGCTGGCCTTCGCCGAGGGATCCGACTGGGTCGGCGGCCTGAGCAAGATGTTCATGGCCGGGATCGAAGTCGGCACGCTGAGCGGCACCATTCCGGAGAGCGTCTTCGCCATCTTCCAGATGACCTTCGCGATCATCACCTGCGCCCTCATCACCGGCGCCATCGCCGACCGGATGAAGTTCTCGTCGCTGCTGGTGTTCATCACGATCTGGTCGATCGTCGTGTATGCGCCGATCGCCCACTGGGTGTGGGGCGGCGGCTTCCTGATGAACGACGGCGTCCTCGACTATGCCGGCGGCACCGTGGTGCACATCAACTCGGGCATCGCCGGCCTCGTCGCCTGCCTGGTGCTGGGCAAGCGCAAGGGCTACGGCACCGAGATGTTCGCGCCGCACAACCTCGTGCTGAGCGTCATCGGCGCGGGCCTCCTGTGGGTGGGCTGGTTCGGCTTCAACGCCGGTTCCGCCGTGGCCGCCGACGGCCGTGCCGGCATGGCGATGGCCGTGACGCAGATCGCCGCAGCCGCAGCCGCCCTGTCCTGGATGTTCGCCGAGTGGGGTACGAAGGGTAAGCCCAGCGTTCTCGGCATCATCTCGGGCGCCGTCGCGGGCCTCGTGGCGATCACCCCGGCCTCCGGCTTCGTCGGCCCGACCGGCGCGCTGTTCATCGGCATCATCGCGGGCATCATCTGCTTCTGGGCGTCCACCAGCCTGAAGAACAAGCTCGGCTACGACGACAGCCTGGACGTCTTCGGCATCCATGGCGTCGGCGGGATCGTCGGCGCGGTGCTGACGGGCGTCTTCGCGGTCGAGGCCATCGGCGGCACCGCCGGCCTGCTCGAAGGCAATGGCGGCCAGGTCGTGACGCAGATCTACGGCATCGTCGCGACGCTGATCTATACGGCGGTCGCCACCTTCATCATCCTCAAGATCATCGACGCGATCATGGGACTGCGGGTCGACCCGGAGACCGAGCGCGAGGGACTCGACCTTCGCCTGCACGGCGAGGTCGTGCACTAAGCACGCACCGACCTGCCGGTCGCCTTCGAGAGGCGGCGCCGTCCCCGACGGCGCCGCCTTTCTCGTTTCGTTCCTATGTTGCGGAAATTGCTCACTATTGGGGTGAAAAGCACCGGCTAGTCAGCGGGAATCGTTCCGAGATCCTGTTGCCGCGCAAAAAGGGATGCTATGAGGACCCCTCGTGCGCCCCGCTGGGAAGAAGCGATGATCAACAACCGGATCGGCACTTTCCGGCTCTATCCGTTCGAACGGCTCGGCCAGATGCTGGACGGGATCCGGCCGCCTGCGGGCCTGCGCGAGATCAACATGGGCATCGGCGAGCCGCAGCATCCGGCACCGCCGATCGTGCGCGAGGTGCTGGACCGCAACGCGGAGCTCTGGGGCAAGTATCCGCCCATGCTCGGCACGCCGGAGTTCCGGAAGGCGGCGGCGGATTGGCTTGGCCGACGGTTCGACCTGCCGGACGGGATGATCGACCCCGGCCGCCACATCGTTCCGGTCTCTGGAACGCGCGAGGCGCTGTTCATGGTCGGCCTCGCGGCCATTCCGGAGATGAAGAACGGCAAGCGGCCCGTCGTGCTCATTCCCGACCCGTTTTATCAGGTCTATGTCGGCGCGGGCGTGTTCGCGGGCGCGGAGCCCTACTACCTGCCCTGTACGGCGGACACCGGCTACCTCCCCGATTTCGCCACCGTGCCCGACGAGATCCTGGAGCGCACCGCCCTGGCCTTCCTGTGCTCGCCGGCCAACCCGCAGGGTTCGGCCGCCGATGCCGGCTACCTGAAGAACCTCATTCGCCTGGCGCGCCGGCACGACTTCGTCCTGGCGCTCGACGAGTGCTACTGCGAACTCTACTACACGCCGGCCCCGGTCGCCGGGGGCCTCCAGGCCTGTGCCGAGATGGGCGGCGACATGGCCAATGTCCTCACCTTCCACTCCCTGTCGAAGCGGTCGAGCGTTCCCGGCCTGCGATCCGGCTTCGTGGCGGGTGCCGCCGACCTGACCGACGCCTTCTGGCGGGTGCGGCTGTATGGCGGGGCGGCCCCGCCGCTGGCCATCCTGGCCGCATCCACGGCCCTGTGGAACGACGATACCTACGCCGCGCAGAATCGCGCGCTCTACGCCCGGAAATACGACATTGCGGAGGCCGTGCTCGGCGACCGCCTCGGCTTCTACCGCCCGGACGGCGGCTTCTACCTCTGGCTCGACGTCGGGGACGGCGAAGCCGCCGCGAAGCGCCTCTGGGCCGAGGCCGCGATCCGAGTCCAGCCGGGCGCGTTCTTCGCGCACGACCATCCGGACGGCACCAACGTCGGGCACCGCTACATCCGCGTGGCCCTCGTGCACGACCTCGCCACGATCGAGGAGGCACTTCACCGCATGAACCAGGTCCTGTGACGCGCCAAGGGACGGAGTAGATGGCACGCGCCTCCACGCAAACCGAACGAAGCCAGTTCCTGCCGCCTGCGGCGGTGGAATTCCTGCGCCGCCGCGCGATCGAACTCGGCGGTCTCGTTCTCGTCGCGGCGGGCGTCGCCCTGCTGGTCACCTTCGCAAGCTACGCCCCGACCGATCCGTCGCCGAACGTGGCGAGCGGCGGCACGGTTCGGAACCTGCTCGGCGTACCGGGCGCCTATATCGCGGACGTCATGCTGCGGACGCTGGGACTGGCGGCGGTGACCTTCGGCGGCATGCTGGCCGTCTGGGGCTGGCGCATCGCCAGCCATCGCGGCCTGACGCGGACATGGGTGCGGGTGGCACTGCTGCCCTTCGGCACGCTGCTGGTGGCGACGGCGCTCGCCTCGCTGCCGACCGCCGAGGCGTGGCCGCTGCGCGAGGGACTGGGCGGCGTGCTGGGGGTCGTGCTGCTGCACTGGGCGGCCGGACTGCCGCAGCTGATCGGATTGCCGCTCGCCTACGAGCAGGTGGGACTGGTGACGGGGGTCGCGGGCGGCTTCGTCGTCGCCTTCGTCCTGGGCTTCAGCTTCCGCGAGATCGCCATGCTGACGCGGGCCTGCTTTCGCGGGCTGCGCTTCGTCGTGGCCAGCGCCATCGGCGGCGCCCTGTTCCTGCGCCGCACCTGGGATGCGCGGCGCGCGGCGGCACCGCAGCTACCCCGGCGCCGCGAAACCTCTGGCGACGATGCCGACGACGTGACGCCGCGCGAGCCCCGCTTCCGCCGCCCCGCCGTGGCGGCCGAGCCGCCGCCCGAGGTGACCGTGCGTACCGCAGAGCCGGCAAGCATCGTCGAGCCGCGCCCGCCGAAGAAGCAGGGCACGCCGGTGCGAACGAAGACCAGCCAGGCGGACCTGCCCCTGGGCGACGGCTACCGCCTGCCGCCGCGCGAGCTGCTGGCGCTGGCGCCCGATGCGGGCAAGTCGCTGCAGATCGACGATTCGGCGCTGGAGCAGAATGCGCGCCTGCTCGAATCGGTCCTGGACGATTTCGGCGTGCGCGGCGAGATCGTGAAGGTTCGGCCGGGACCGGTCGTCACGCTCTATGAACTGGAACCGGCACCGGGCACCAAGGCGTCGCGCGTCATCGGCCTCGCCGACGACATCGCCCGCTACATGAGCGCCGTGTCGGTCCGCGTCGCGGTCGTGCCCGGCCGCAACGTGATCGGAATCGAGCTGCCGAACGTGCGGCGCGAGACGGTCTATCTGCGCGAGCTGCTGGAGACGCCGGCCTACGAGAACTCCCAGAGCGGGCTGACGCTCGTGCTGGGCAAGGACATCGGCGGCGGGCCCGTCGCGGTGGCGCTCGAGCGGATGCCGCACCTGCTGATCGCCGGCACCACCGGCTCGGGCAAGTCGGTGGCCATCAACACGATGATCCTGTCGCTGCTCTACCGCCTCACGCCGGAGCAGTGCCGCTTCATCATGATCGACCCGAAGATGCTGGAACTGTCGGTCTACGACGACATCCCGCATCTCCTCGCGCCGGTCGTCACCGACCCGCGCAAGGCGGTCGTCGCGCTGAAATGGGTCGTGCGCGAGATGGAGAACCGCTATCGCGCCATGTCGACCTTCGGCGTGCGCAACATCGGCGGCTTCAACGCGCGGCTGGAAGAAGCCCGCAAGAAAGGCGAGATCCTCAGCCGCCGCGTCCAGACCGGCTTCGATCCCGATACCGGCAAGCCGGTGTTCGAGGAGCAGACCCTCGACATGACCCCCCTGCCCTTCATCGTCGTCGTCGTCGACGAGATGGCCGACCTGATGCTGGTCGCGGGCAAGGACGTGGAGATGGCGATCCAGCGCCTGGCGCAGATGGCGCGGGCCGCCGGCATCCACATCATCATGGCGACGCAGCGTCCGTCTGTGGACGTCATCACCGGCACGATCAAGGCGAACTTCCCGACGCGCGTCAGCTTCCAGGTCACCTCCAAGATCGACAGTCGCACCATCCTGGGCGAAGGCGGCGCCGAACAGCTGCTCGGCCAGGGCGACATGCTCTACATGGCCGGCGGCGGACGCATCAGCCGCGTCCACGGCCCCTTCGTCACGGACAACGAGGTCGAGGAGGTCGTCGGCTACCTGAAGCAGCAGGGCCAGCCCTCCTACATCGAGGCCGTGACCGAGGACGACGAGGCCGCGGCCGGCATCCCCGGCTTCGAGGGCGACGGCGGCATCGACGAAGGCAGCGACCTGTACCAGCAGGCGGTCGCCCTGGTCGCACGCGAGAAGAAGGCGTCGACCAGCTTCATCCAGCGTCACCTGCAGATCGGCTACAACCGCGCTGCCCGGATCATCGAGCAGATGGAGACCGAGGGGATCGTCAGCGCCGCCAACCATGTCGGCAAGCGCGAAGTGCTGATCGGTGGCGGCGGCGACTGAGCACCCCCATCTAGCGCCGGAGCGACGATCGACCGTTGTTTCGGAGTGCCGATGTTTCCGAGGGTTCGCCTGCCCGCCGTCTTCCAGACCCGCAGCGCCGCGGCAGCCCTGCTGCTCGGTGCCGGTCTTTGCCTGACCGCCGCTCCCGGCGGCGCCCTGGCCCAGGCCGCCACTCCCCAGGCTGCTGCCCCGTCGGGAAACCCGACTCGCGGCATGGGGCCGCTGTCGGCCGACGATCGGGCGATCGTCAAGCGTGCGGAAGAGTATCTGAACGGCATCCAGACCATGGAAGCACGGTTCACGCAGGTCGACAGCGCAAACAAGCGGGCGACCGGCAAGATCTATCTGTCGCGGCCCGGCCGGATGCGCTTCGAGTACGACCCGCCGGTACCCGTGCTGATCGTGGCCAACGGACGTCACCTGATCCACTACGATCGCGACCTGAAGACCGCCTCCTACATCAACCAGCGCGACACGCCGGCCTGGTTCCTGCTGTCGCCGAAGATCGAGATGCAGGGCGACGTCACCGTCACCGAGGTGGCGCGGCGGGAGGACCGCATCCTGATCACGCTGATCAAGACGAGCGAGCCGAACCAGGGCGCGGTGACGCTGGTGTTCAGCGAAAACCCCATGCGCCTGGAGCAGTGGGCGGTCTCCGACGCGCAGGGCGTCGTGACCTACGTGACGCTGCGCGACGCCACGTTCGGCACACCGATCGCAAACGAGCGCTTCGTGTTCGACGAGCCGGTCTGGACGGACCGGCCGCGCTGATGCCCACCGTCGGCGGCCGGGTCTTGCGCAGAAGCGTCGTGCGCCCAGATCGGAA
>Ga0209024_1000487_pt1 | contig 66063 bp, 34 predicted proteins | sample AutmiccommunBRH5_FD_187380 | JGI IMG/M metagenome (GOLD analysis project Ga0209024, IMG submission 187380) | Deep subsurface microbial communities from Mt. Terri, Switzerland - Autotrophic microbial communities BRH/5 (SPAdes) (version 2) | ecosystem: Environmental > Aquatic > Deep subsurface >... | reverse complement strand
TTTTCCGTTAGGCCGTCAAGCCCTTTGTCGAAATCTTTGAGAATTTTTAAGAACGTCTGCCGCTTCCCGCTTTTGGCGAAAGAGGACAATCAAGCCCCACTCTCTTTTATCGGTCAAGCTGCTTTTTTCTTTTTCTTCAAACTTCAAAACCGCCCGAACAAGCTCCGAGCCCAAAACCTAACTACCGAAAAAGCAGCCTCGAACCCACATCAGAAGCACACGGTTGGTGCCCCTACCAGGTCCGGAATTTATTTAAGAACGCCTCCCCAAAAAGGGGAAGTTGGCAGAGACAATCGCCCAAAAATGAAAGCACAAGCACTTTTCGCCAAAAATTTCATTTTCCACGGCACAACGTCCGGCCCCTTGATTAGCCCACTGAAAACTGGCTCAAAAACGCTGCTCTCCAGCGATAGTCAGCAAGAACGCCTTCGGCCGAATCGCCCAACAGACGCAATGCGACATACAGCGCTTCGACCGTAGCAAGTCCTCCCGCCGGATCGCCTCCCTCGGCATTAACTCTCGGATACGCCGTCTGAATTCCACTCGGCAGACCCCGAATCAAGGGGCTTCCGCAGATACACGAAGCCACCTGAGGCAGGCGTCGCCAAGTAGCATCCAACAAAAGAATCGGACGCAGATCATTGGAACCAGGAAGGGATCCGGTCTCTGCACCTCCACCCGAGCAGCCCCTAGGAGTCCAGGATCCATCTTCAGGAGTAATCAGCGGGGCATCCAAGGCCAACATGAGATGGCCCGTGGCATCATAGCTAAAGCCAGGAACGGCATTGTAAAAATGGAATCCCGTCACCCATCGCAGGGGCTGCATGGTACATTTGGACCGGCGCTCCTTTGGATGGCGCACGACAACTATGGGACGAACGGGAGACACAAACGCCACCATGAAGCCCTGGTGCGACATGACAATGTTGTTCGCGGGCTGGCATCGCATCCGGCCGCACAACAAGAGCAATGACCTTGAACAGCCAATCCCGACCAGAGAGCCGGTCCTCACGACGAAGGATTATGAAGGAGTTTTTGCTCGGAACCCATTGAGCATTGAGCAGAAATCAGATCCATCCTGCCCTCTTCCTGAAGACGCGGATGGGACAACAGGAACTTTGTCCATCCGCGTTTTTCGCTGTCTCAGAAATACTCGCTGCCATGAACTCTCCCCAGTCGCGTTTTTCAGCTGCCGATCGGATCCATTCAATCGTCATCGCATTAGTCCTTACTGCATTTTATCTGCCGATCGTCTTCGGAGGGAGCTATCTGTATGCGGATGATTACTACTTCCGCCAACTCGCAGTGGAGGGCAATCTGAACTGGTGGAACAACCCGTTTACCCAAATGGGGCGGCCTATTGCCGGGCTTTTCATCAATACCGTATTTCGTCCAATTGAGGAGTTGGGAGCATATGGCTGGGTACGCGCAATCGGACTCGCCGGAACGATAAGTTTCGCCCTTGTCTGCTACTCATTTGCGCGCCGCCACAAATGGACCCCCTTCACCGCCACAGCCATCGCGCTCCTCATCACTACAAGCCCTTCCTGGGGCGTGTTTAACGGCTGGACCGCCTGCGCCTCTTATCCTCTCTCTGCATTATTGGCATTTCTGGGCGGAATCCTGATCTTGCCATCACCCGACGCAGGCCGCATCCGCCCCCTTCGTATCGCGGCTGGAATCACTTTGGGAGTCCTGGCGACACTGATTTACCAAATCACGGCCAGTTTCATCGTTCTTCCATTCATTCTATCCCTTCGAGGCGACAAAACAGCAGTTTGGAACAAAAGACGCATCGTCGCAGTCATTACGATCAGCGTGAGCACCAGCATGGTTTTTGCCGCCAATTTGCTCTTCATTCGACTGGTTCAAAGGTTCTTCAACAATCCTGACCTCTATCGAGGGGGTTTTGTGCCGGATTTAGGAGCACGATTGAACCTGCTGGGAACAGAGGTTGCGCCCAATCTCCTCCTGCAGTGGACGCTTTACGCACCCGCCTATTGGCGCTGGATTACGATCGGCGCGCTTGTAGCGATCATCAGCGGAGCCACGATCGCTACTGTGTGGGCATTAACGCAACCCACAGCTGCCGAGGAGAAGCCCGCCCGGGTCACCGGATCCCGCCTTCTCTGGGCATTCCCACCCGGCATCATCGGCATCGCACCCCTCATCCTGGTGAACCAAGGGTTTTTCCCCCTGCGCATGCTTCCCTTTGCCGCAGCCTTTCAAGTCATCCTGATAATGCTTCTGGCAACACCGACCATCGATCGGGGTTGGTCTCCCGGCAAATGGGTTACGCTGGCAGGCCTCCTGGCATTTCTGGGGGTTCAGATTGGATTCGGAGCTTACGCATTCAGGGAAGGACTCGTGTGGCCGAACGTTCGCGAAGTTGCAGCGTGGAAGAACTTCCTCAAAAATACACTCAAAGAACGCCCTGCCCATTTTACCTATCTTGAACCCAGCTACAGGGAGGGAGCATTCAGCAAGCTCCACAATGTCAAGGTGCACGTAAATGAGTATGGCCGCGGATCGGCCAGTTACTCGTGGATCGCCCAACACGCTATCAATACGTTTCTCGACGAGCTTTTTCCCGAAGCCCCCCAAGGTAAAACCGCCCGAACATCCCTTCCCGAAGAACTCAAGCATTACACTCAAGCATGTCCATCAAGCCCACTGATCGAGGGCTGGCGCGTCATCATGCCGGACAATCCGCCGCATCAACGCGATCCTACCGGACAGCACATGCATCCCCTTCTGGGTGAATTCGCCATCATCCATAACACGTGGAACCTCGGCTGGATAGGAGCCTTCAATGCCGTTCTTTATCCGTGGATTCACCATGCGACGCTGGGATGGCTCCTGATCGACACCGAACGCTCCGAACCGGGTCGCTTAATTTTCCGCAGCGGCGATCTCCATCATTTCATGATGCAGCGTGAACGGCTTCCTGAAATCTACTGGGAGGAAGGCGACCGCTGGATTGAACCCTGCGAACTATTGGAGATTGTCCACCGCACGCGTGGCAACAATTGAGTCCCAAAGGATCACTTCACGGCAAGCAAACCAGCCAGGATGCCGGCATACACGCCATTCCATAGCTCCGCCCGGAACACCTAAACCAACTGCAGTAGCTTTTTCATTACAGATGGGTCACGCAGTGTTATCAGCGCCTGCTGGAATTCGGCAGGTGTAGAACGGGCCGTTGCCGCTTCAATCATTCGACCGAGCAATTGCAGCCGAGCACCCTCTGAAAGCCGCTCCATTTTTTTGAAAAGCGCGCGCAGCTCGGGATCTGCATGCGCCGCTCCGATCAATACTTCCAACGTCGGACTGGTCGCCGGTAAACCTTCACGCCGGGGCGCGCTCATTCGTTCCTTGATCCGCCTTTTGCGCCAGTCGCCCATACAGCCACCAAGAGGACCAACGGGAACCCCCTGCTGTCAACCCTTGCCGCCTGCCATGACGCAAATGGACCTACAGGGCACGCTTCAATCCTCCGGAAACGGATTTGGGGCATCAGGAATGGCGAGATCCGGCCACAACCCCTGCGCCACAGTAGCCAACGCCTCAACCATACGCGGACCCGGGATCGAGAAGGGACCATTTTCAACCATGACGATACGGTTGTTTCGCACTGCCGAAACCTGACTCCAGACCGGATGCTGCGCGAGCGATTCAACCCGAGCCCGCAGCCGTTCCTGAGCAGCCGGGGTCGCACCATCTTTCACAAAAATCACTTCAGGATCAGCAGCCAAGACCGCCTCAAGGGACAACTGCCCCCAAGAGGCTCCCAAGCGAGCCGCAATGTTCTCCCCGTGCGCCATTTCAATTAAATCACCCATCCAAGTCCCAGCGCCAGGTGACCAACCTGGAAGCAGACCTTCTTCCAGATGAAGCAAAATAACTGCCCGACAAGGCGCATGCTCACGGCGCGAATCGACCAAATCCAGGATGACATTCTTACGTGCCTCCAATGAGCGAATCAGCGCCAGCGCGCGACCGGGCACGCCTGCAAGTCGCCCCAGCTGGCCGATATCAGCAAGTACGTCCGCAAAACTCTCATGGTGCAACGACACCGCTCGAGCCGGAGAAAGTTGCTCAATCCGCCCCAAAACCGCCGCCGGAGTGTGACCAGAAGCAATCACAAGATCCGGCCCCAGCCCGGCAATGATTTCCAGATCCGGCTGGTCAATCGCTCCCACACTACTTCCAGCGTCACGTAATGCTTTCGCTTTGGCCGGATAGGCATCCCACTCCGTCACTGCAAGGAGGTGATCTCCCATCTCCATGGCAAAAAGCATTTCGGTAATACTCGGGGCCAAACTAACAAACCAGCGGGGCTGACGCTCCAAGGTGAGTTCACGGCCATAATCATCAGTGAAGGTCAGGGGGTAGTATCCGTCTGGAGCCGTTTGTTCATGCCATGGATGAGGCTCCTTGGGCTCCTTGCGGGGCATAACCGTCAGAATCATCATCCCCAGCAACACGCCGATGCCGTAAATAAGCACCTTTTGTCCTCGAGCCATCGCCATAATCAAAAGTAAAGGCGCTACGTCGGAACCCGGGCGCTGTCGAGGAGAATACATACCACCGCCCCCTTTGTTGACAATTGAATGCCAATAAAAGGTTGATTTTAATCCCGCCATAACTCAACTCGGGAGAACCATCATGAAAATCCGGGTATCCCCTCTTTACTTTAGGCCGATTGCCGCAGCGTTGGCGCTCGGTGCAGGCGCTCCAGCCTTGGCATCGCCCGCATCAGAGCCATTTGATTCCGAAACGGTGCATGATTTGCCGCCCCTGATCGTGACCGCCCGCCACTTTCCCGAGCTGGCCGCCGACGTACCGGCCCAGATTTCCGTCATTGCGGGCCGTGAGCTGACGCAATTGGCTCCAATTTCTCTGCCCGAAATTCTCAACCGCCATCCTGGCGTGACCGTGCGCTCCTTTAACGGATCACCTGCCTCAGGCGTTGTCGACCTGCGGGGAATGGGTGTGACCGCCGGCCAGCGAGTTCTGGTCCTTGTTAACGGCCGACGCCTCAACCGGCCGGATCTCGGCGAGATCAACTGGTTGCAGGTGCCCGCACATTTGGTCGATCGCATTGAGATCCTTAAAGGGGGTCAAAGCGTGATCTATGGAGACAGTGCGATCGGCGGGGTGATCAAGATTACCACCCGGCGCGATGATGCTGAAGGCGGAGAGCTCTCCCTCATGGGAGGTAGCTATGGTTTGCTCTCCGGAAGCGCTGCGATCAGCCTCAACGGTGGCCGAGCTGATGGTTTTGCATTTGCCTCCGGTTATCAGGAAGACGGCTATCGCGACCGTTCGGCCGCAGAAGCAGCTGTGGCAGGCGGCCAAGTGCGTTATCGATTTTCCGAGCGATGGGAAGGCATAACTTTCCTGCAAGCGGCTAAGAATGAAACCGAGCTGCCGGGGGGGCTTGGCGGCTACACCAGTGTCGGTTTTCCCGACAACCCGCGGGCGGCAGCAAACCCAGATGAGGCCGCTCGCCAAACCAACTGGACGCTGGATCAACGTTTTTCCGGCACCCTCGGAAACGAGGTACAAGCGGAGGTCGACCTGAATCTCGACCGGCGCGACGTCGAATTTGAATTGTTCAACACCGGAGACACTCGGATTGACAGCATTTCGATACGGCCAAGAGCTCTTTTTGAAGCGGCCGGTATTGAATGGACAGCGGGATTGGATCTCGCGGTGGAAGCCCTCGAATTCACGGGATACGCCTCACGCAGCCGACAGGACGCCACTAACAAGGCAGAACTCGATCGGGAAAGTGCGGGAATTTATGTTTACGGAGCGAAGCCACTGGGCAGCAAATGGGAACTGCGGGCCGGAATCCGCCAGCAGTGGTTCGAGACTGAGGCGACGCATAATGCCGTCAATGAGAGCGATAATTACAGGGGCAAATCCCGTGAAGATTTAACGGCCGCGACCGCGGGCCTCAACTTCCGGCCCACCGAATACACCCGTCTGTGGACACGTTACGACCGCGTATTCCGCTTCCCCATGACGGATGAGTTTGCTTCTTATCAGGGGTTTCTCCTCCCGGTTCCTTTCAACGACAGTTTGCGGGCTGAACGCGGGGATTCAATTGAAGTAGGGGGTGAATGGACGAACCAGTCGTGGCAGGTCCAGGCGGCGGTCTTTTACCTCGAACTGAAAGACGAGATCGGCTTCGACAACACGGTTTTTCTCAACGTAAACAAACCCGGGAGCAAACGGTTAGGCGCAGAGCTGAACCTGACTTACCGGCAGGAATCCTACACCTTGAGCGTGGGATGGATGGGCTTGGATGCGGAAATCACAGCCGGTGACCACGTGGGCAACGAGCCGGACCTCACGCCTAAACACACCATCTCCACTCAAGCATTCTGGCGACCCATTTCTCGCTTGGAAGTCGGCCTTGTTCACCGCTATACAGCCGATCAAATGGAGGAAGGTTACCTTGAAAGAGCTGCTGCTTTTGGAGGGGAAAACCCGGACCCCCTTTTACCCGCGTATTCCATCTTCGATCTACACGCACGTTTTCTCTTTTCGCAGCAACTCTCGGCCAAGCTGGTCCTTTACAATGCGACCGACAAAGACTACGCCACCTACAAAGCCTATGGCGGCTGGTATCCTGCGCCGGGACGCACGTTGCGCGGCCAAATATCTTACCGGTTTTGATAACCAGCCTCAGACGCGAGGCCTTCCAGCCTAGCTGGCTGCGGGAAATTTTCGGCGAATGGCGGCGGCATCAACGCGCCCGCCTTTGCTTTCCATCGCCACCAACGCAACCATACGTTCCAGCTCAAGGAGATTCTCAGGCCACTCGTAGTTTTGCAGGATCCCTATCGCATCGGCTGTAAACTCGGATGTGCGGCAAGCCTCGGGGACGGAGGGCGATTCCCTGAGAATCGTCGTGATCATTTCTGGAATGTCATCGTTACGGTCTCGGAGCGAGGGAACATCAATCACTTTTCCCGAGATCTGAAAGTACAACTTCATGCTGAACTCCCCATCCGCGAGCGCCTCATCCAGGTCGATATCACTGCAGCAAATCCAGAAGACTTCCTTCGCCGCGGTCTTGGCCAATGCCGCGAGCTCATCCTGAATCGATTCGGGCAAGGCTTCTATCCGTTCCAAAACAATGGTTCCGCCACTGTATTGCGAAAAGACTGGGCCCAACCGACCATCTTCCCCGATGAGCTGGATGCGAATTTCCTCCTCACTGAGCGTCTTGCAATCGATTTCGTGAAAACGCTCCAAGCTGCCGCCTTTTCCGTGATGGAGGTATTGCGCAAGTTCGCGTTTTCCCGAACCAAATCCGCCTTGCAAGAGCACAGGCGCACGCACCCGCTGGTCACGAATGGCATGCAATTGCTTGCGCAGCGCATCGGCCTTGGCGGACGATCCCACCAGTGCGAGCTGGAATCCAGAAGGCGTTTCTCCCTCACCAGCAGCCGGAGCCGCTGCCGCTTGATTTTCACCCAGGGAAAGAGCCCGATTGATGGCTGCGACAAAATCTTTCACATTCAGCGGCTTCAGGAGCAGATCAAACGCCCCTGACCGCAAAGCATTGATCGCAATCTCCTTGCGGGGCAAGGCAGTCGTCAGGATCACAACCGCCTTTTCGTCGCCCTGTCGAATCTGCCTCAAGAGGTCGATTCCCGAAAGCTCAGCCTCCAGAATGACAATTTCCGGCTTGGCCTTGCGATAGGTCTTGAGAGCTGTGCTAGCGTCGAAGAGCGAGCTCACTTCGTGGCCCATCGGCTTGAGGACAGAGGTCAAGGCTTCGTGAAGGCGGGATTCCTGGTCGACGATGAGGATGCGGGCCATGATCGTTAAATATTTGAGCGAAAAGATTGGATAGATTTCAGCCGCCTTGAATCAGGAAGCCCCGACAGTTTTACGGGAAGGTTTAGTCACCTCGGCGGGCGGCTTTTGCTCGGTCAACTCGCTTTCAAGCCGAAGGACTCGCTGCTGCTCGACAAGGAGTTCACGGCGACTCTTTTCCAGTTTTGTCTTTTCCGCACGAAAGGCGTTTTGCTGCGACGAGAATACTTCCTGCTCTTCAAGCAGTGCGGCGCGCTCCCGCTCAAGAGCCCGAGCGGCCTGCTTGATCTCCAAGCGAGCAGACTCAAGACGCTCTTCGACCTCTGCATCGAGTGCTTCCTCACGCTTGGTGAGGGATTTGCGCCGGTCGTCCAGCTCGGATTCGCGGCGGGTAATCTGCTCGCTCAACGCAGCAAGCCGCGCCGATTCGTCGAGCGCCTCCAGTTTTTGCGCGCGAATCTGAGCCCGTGCCTCCTGAGCGGATTGCTGGTCTTCCTGCAACTTCGTGCGGTCCACGTTGAGGGCTGATCGCTCCTCCGCCAAGTGGGTGCGCTCTTCGTCAAGCGCTTCGCGTTCTTTGGCGATCTGGCCGCGCGCCTTCCAGGTCGACCGCTCGAGCGCAGCACGATCCTCCTCCACTTGCACCAACTGCTCCTGAAGGTCGGACTTAAGGGTTTCCACCTCTTTGCGGACAGTATCCAACTCCAGCTTGGCCAGTTCCAGCGCTTCGCCGTCCGCCTGCAGCTGGGCAGCCTGCTCTTCCAACTCGGCGCGTTTGCCCGCGATTTCGTTCTCGAATTGCTTTCGGAGCGCTTTACCTTCCGCCTCCATTTTGGCCGCAGATTCTTTCTCTCGAGCAGCGAGTGCAGATGCACGCTTTTCAAGCTCGGCCCGGGCAGCACGTTCTTGCGCCCGCTCCATGTCCAGCTGCTCGGTCGCCTCGGCCACGGCTCGAGATTCTTGGGCCAAGCGTGTTTTGGCTTCCTCCAGCGCGGCAATTTCGCTCCGAAGCGCATTGGATTCCTGCTGAAATGCCTGCCGGGCTTTATCCAGCTCAAGCCGTTCCGCTTCGAGTTTCTTGGCCAGTGATTGAAGGCGACTTTCTTCTTCACTCCGTTTTTTGGCGTCTGCAGAGCGATCTTTTTCATGCGCCTTGATCGCGGCCGCGAGGACGGTCTCCCGCTCCTGCAGTTCCTCTGCTTCGGAGTTGAGACGAGTCAGATCGCCCTTGAGGCGCGCGTCGGCCTGGGCCGCAGACTCCGCCTTCTTCCGGAGGGAAAGTTCTTCAGCCGCAAGTAGTTGCAGGCTTTCTTCGAGTCTTGCCTCCTGCTCCCGGAGCTCCTCGGCGCGGGCATCCAAGGCGACGAGCTTCTTCTCCCGCTGGGCAAGACTTTCTTCGTGCGCCATCAGCTCGGATTGACGCGCTTCGCTTTCTTCTTCCAGCGCCAGGGCCGCCGCTTCGTTCTTTTTACGCTCAACAACCAATTGCTCGCCCTGGGCCCTGAGCTTTTCTTCTTCCTGGGCGAGGTTTTTTTGTCGTTCCAGCAACTTTTTTTCCGTCGATTGCTGCGTTTCGCTCTCGGCCTGCAACCGGGCAGCTTCCTGATCTAGGCGCTTTTTCTCAGCCTCGACCTTTGCTGCCTGTTCTGAAAGTCCCGCCAGGCGTTTGGCCTCTTGTTCCAAGGCAGCTTTTTCCTGGGCAAGCTGGTTGCGTGCCGCCACCAGCGTTTCCTCATCGGCGGTGAGTTGCTCGCGTTGTGCCGCCAGATCCTCTTCGAAAGAAGCCTGCCGCAGAGCGAGCTCCTTCAGGCGGTCCGCCACGCCTTTTTCTTCGCTCCGCAGGCGAATTTCACGTGCTTTCAATGCCGCCTCGGCAGATTCTTGCTCCACCTTGAGGGCAGCCTTTTCTTTTTCGAAGGTCTTTTGAATCTCCCGGAGGGATGCAAGTTCTTCGGCCAACTTTCGTTGCGCATCCGCCTGCTTCTTTTCCGCGTTCTCAAGGAATCGCTCCCGCGCCGCAAGCTCGTCGGCCTGTTCATTCAGCGCCACCGCTTTTTTATCCAACTGACGAAGCTCCTTCTCCCGGCGTGTGGCGACAGCTTCGCGCTCCTCAATTTTCGCCGTGAGCTCGTCAAGATGCAGTTCTGTTTCGGCAATCCGCTTCTTCTCAGCAGCAAAGGCCGCATCAATCTTGGCTTGTACAGAATTGGCCTCAGCCCGAAGTGCTTCCAAGGAAAGCTCCAGTTCCTCAAGCTCAGCAGTCTCCCGCTCGCGTGTCTTCGCCAATTCCTCCATCACCTTGTGACGGGCGGTAAGTTCCTTGGCCAGCGCGGCCAACTCTGCGGAGGTGGCCTTGGCTGCCTGCTCAGTGTCCGCGCGTTCCTTTTCGATGCTGGCAAGCACCGCACGAGCCGCCGTCTCCTCTTCCTCGAGGCGAACGCGTTCTGTATGAAACCGCGTTTGGGCTTCTTGCGCTTGCCGGTCGAGAAGCGCCTCGGCTTCCGCCAGCTGCTGGCGCTCCTTATGGATCGAATCGCGCGCCGCCTCCAAGCTGGAACGCTCGTCCTCGAGTTCCTGCTCGCGACGACGAAGGGCAGCCAGTTGTTCGGTGACTTCTTCCTCGCGTTCGCGGAAAGAGCGGACCTGCTCGAGGTAGGCCCGGCGCTTCTCCTTTAAATCAGTTTCCTTTTGAGCCAAGGTAGACTCGCGCTGGGAAAGCGTTTCATCAACCTCCGCGTGTTCGCGCTCCAGACTGAACAATTTGCTTTCCCGCTCCACAATTTCAGCTTGCCGGGACTGCAGGAGCTCTTCGATCCCGTGGCGGGCGGCAAGCTCGTCACGAAGCCGCTTCAATTCAGCGCGAACCTCCCGGGAATCAACGGCCTCCGGCGCTGCCCCTGTAGGATGGTCCTGCAATGCTGCATGAGCGCGAATGAGCATGAGCCCCTCTTCCGACTCAGGCACAATGCGGGTTTGTTCGGGAAAAAGCACCGCAAGACGGTGGCTAACCGCTTCCAGATCAAGCGGCTCCTCGAACACATCCACCACCCGATGGTGCATCGCTGCGACAACGTCGGTGAAAGCCAGATCTTCAGCCACAAAAAGCGCCGGAATCTGCGGCACCGCTCGACGTAAATCCACCACGTGCTGCAAGCGCACCTTGCTTCCCGGGCCGACAACATACAAATCTGCCGGTACCTCTTTGAGGGAGTGTTTCCACTCATCCGCTTTTCGATAAGCAGTTACCGTATAGCCGAAGTCGGCGAGGATAAGGCTCAATGATTGGCGCAATGCTCGGTTTTCAAGAAAAACAGAGACTTGCGGAGACACACCAGAACGTGACGCTGAAGGGGCCATGGTCAGTTTTTTGGGGATGGGCGAGCCGCCACCCGAAGGAGGCCGATTCGCTTTTCATGAGGTCGAGAGATACGGCGAGCGTCAGCAAGAAGAGCAGACTAAACTGAGGTCGCCACTAGAAATAGATGAATGCCTAGCTTCACTAAAAACAGGATGTGCCCCGGCAAAACAAGCAAAAAGTGCTTAACACCCAACCGTCCGTTCCCCCACTCGTTATTCTGACCAGAGGGTGAAAGGAAGCCATTGAAAAAAGCTTCGTACCCACATGCCGCCCATGAGCACCCCGTCCAGACGGGCGAAATTCCCCCTGCGCCCTCTCAGAATCGCGATGGCTCTCAACGATCACTGCCCTCGCGCCCTGACATGCTCATCATTGCCGAGGGAGGAAGTTCGCAGTCCCCGCCGGAGCGCCGTAGACCATGAACTAACGCAGGATTATGCTTGGCAGAAAGGGACTCGGGTGCTCAAATGAGCCTCTCCAAATAAGCCTACGGCCAAACCAAGCCTCGCCCTTTCAAAGAATCTCTCTCCCCAGGTTCGCCCCTCACAAGCTCTCCCAAGAGCAGAACGTGGGCATCCAGGGCAGCTCACACTGAACGTGAGGCTACAGCGCCGCAGGGCAACTTGTCCTTAATCTCCAGCCTTAATCCTTGTGAAAGAAGAGAAAAAGATGGAAGGCTTCTGCCTCTCCGGCAGCCTGACCGACGGCTCCATGATCGGCATGGCAGTCCTTCCCCGCAACGGCCGGCCCGTTGTCGAACGCGCCGTTTACCACCACCCGAAAACGCGGGGAGACGTGGGAGAAACCCTCACTTCCCTACTTGCAGAACTGGAAGCGCCCTCAAGCGGCCGCTTCACGTTGGCAAGCACGCGTGGCGAAGCGATGCTCATCCGCACCGCGGAACTAGGAACCGATCCAGCCACAACCATCGAAAAACTGGCACGAAAACGGTGGAGCGACCTCGATGAGCGGGTGGTTGGCATCTATCCGGCTGATTTGACATCCCCACTCGCCCGCGATGCGGATGTCATTCTCTACACCCTCCCGCAATCCGAACTCATGTCCCTCAGCACCCCGCTGAAGGCACTGTCCCTGAACGACCTACTTTTGGTCCCGGGGTCGCTTTTGGCCGCACGCGCTCTGGGGTGGGAGAAGTCTTTGGCGGATGAGCGGATCGCCATCCTCGATTTGAGCCCCGAGAGCACGCAAATCATTGTGACTCATCAAGGTGCCGTTATCGCAGAGCGCAAGGTGGGGTGCGGTTTGGATGAGCTCTTCACGGCCATCCAGAACAAATTGGAACTGAAGTTCGTGGGGTCGGCAGCCAAGCTGTACTACGACGGAATTTACGACTTCAGTGAAATCGAAGAAGAACTCGTCGCCGGCATGGGCGGAAAAATCCTGCCGGCAATCAAAGAGCTCGAAACAGCCATCGGGCGGCCGATCAGCCGTATTCTTCCGCTCAATCTGGCGGCGGAAACCTTTTGGGTAGAGCAACCGCTGGCCAAGTTTTTCAACCGGGCACTTCCTGAATTTCCCGCCACTGCCTTGGCGGACACAAACGCTGACGTCGGAAAGATCTCCCAAGTTGTGTCATTGCATCCAATCCTCGCCGCGCTCATCCGCGGCGACGAAGCGTGGACCGGCATTGCCTTGCCCACGGATGCCTCGAAGGGTCTGAAGGCGGCGCTAGTCGCCATCCCAGCCCCGGCCGCTCCGAAGCCGTCCCCCGCGCCCGCCGCCCCGGCCGACAAAGCAACCCCTCCATCCGCCGCAAAACCTTCCGAAGCGTCACCGGCCGGCCCTACGGCGAAAGCGCCCGCCCCCAAAGCAATCCCCACTCCCCCAGCCGCAGCCCCCGGTAAGACTGCGCCGGGCGGAACCAAAAGTGCCCCGGCGAAGGCCACTTTGGCAGAGAGCAAAAAGCCGCCTCTCCCCACGCCTGCAGGCAACCAGGAGGAGAAGAAAAAACCGGTGGCGTTAATTGGCGGGATCGCCGCCGCCGTGGTCGTAGCGCTCGTGCTTGCCTTTATCTTTATGGGCGGGAAAGAAGAACCCACCGCTACCCGGCCCAGCCCTTCGGGGCAACTGGCGGATTTCAAACCGGCATCCACGGCGACACCGACACCCACCCCCCGTCCAAAAGCTCCGCAGCCTTCATCCACAGAGCGCGCCCAGCAAAGCCCCACTCCCGATGCCTCCGTTTCGGTGAACACGCCAGTCGCGACGGTAACATCCGAAAGTCCCGACGCTGTGGCTCAGGCAAACGCCGCGCCCCAAGCCACCCCTGCAGAAAGCGCTGCGATCGGTGCCGAAACAGCTCCCACTCCGGAGGCCACCCCCGAACCCGAACCTGAGCCCACGACAGGATCCCTAGTCATCCATACAGCTCCGGAAGGTGCAGCGGTTTTCATTGATGGAGAATCCGCCGGAATGGCCCCATTAACCATGGAAGACTTGGAAGCTGGAGATTATACCATTCGTTTGGAAAAAGAGGGGTACGATAGCGTAGAATTCATCTTTGAAGTAAACGCCGGAGAGGTTTCCACCCTCGAAAACACCACTCTGCGGCCTCAGGCAGCGGATCTTCACATTGCTTCGGAACCCGAAGGCATTTCCTTCGAGGTCCGCCGTCAAGGCTCTGAAGACGAGCTGCTAACCGGGTCAACCCCTGCCACCCTCGAAAATTTGCCTCTCGGCGACTATGAAATCACTTACCGCCGGGACGGCTGGCCGGAACTGACGGAGTCGGTGTCACTGGCGACCAGCCGGGAACCCGTGAATGCCACGCTAGAGTTTCCCGCTGGAACGCTCGTAGTGAGCTCCATCCCGGAAGGCGCGGAGGTTTTTCGCGCAGGTGAGCTAATCGGAACCACTCCGCTCACGCTGGAAGGCCTTCCCCCGGGAGAAATAGAGATTACCGCGGTTGTCACGAACTTCGCGCAAGAGACCAAACTTATTGAAATCACTGCTGGGAACGAGAGCACGCTCACATTTGACCTAGTCGACTTCGACCGCATTTTTACGGTGCCGCAGGTTGACCAACCGCCGCGGCCGGTTCATCAGGTCGCCCCAACCCGGATTCCGAGGGTCCTCAATGTTGAGAATCTGCAGGTGCGTTGCATCATCGACAAAGAAGGTAAGCCGACCCAGATCGAAGTGGTGTCTTCGACCAATACCCGGTTCAATAATGGGGTTGTTTCCGCGATGGAAGATTGGCGTTTCGAACCTGCCCAGTACATGGAGCGCCCGGTTAAAACCCAGATCACCATCCCGTTTATTTTCCGACCGGATTAAAGCCGGGTACAGAATTGATCCCACTCAAGGGCGAATCGATTATTCGGTTCGTCCTTTTTCATGCAGTGGTCAGCAGGCACTCATTGAGTAGCCCAGGGAGGTTGTCCTCCCGCTAGACTTTCCTGAACTGCGTTCATGGCTCACAGCAGGTGCGCCCTGCCAAGCGCACAAAAAGAAGCCCTCGCGTCCACGGACGGAGGGCTTCATAAATCCACAGGTTGATACCAGCGCGCTTACCGCTTGAGCATTTCGTGATACTCCTGAATCGAGCGCACCGTGATTGACTTTTTCCGCATGGCTTGAAGCGCGTCAACCGTCGTCCGGGCACCGGTGAGGGTGGAGATGATCGGCACCCCGTATTTAACCGCCTGAGTGCGAATGTGATTCTCATCCTGCCGGGGCAACATGCCGCTGGGGGTGTTGATGACCATCGCAATTTCGCGGTTTTTGATCAGGTCCACGATATTGGGCCGGCCCTCGCTCACCTTGTAAACCAGTCGTACCGGGATACCGTTGTCCATCAGGACTTTGGCCGTTCCCGAAGTGGAAATGATGTCAAAGCCGAGCGCTTTGATCCGCCGGGCTGTATCCACGACCGCGTCCTTGTCGGCATTCTTGACGGAAATGAACACAGTTCCCTTTTCCGGAAGTGCGGGGCCGACTGCCATTTGCGCTTTGCCAAAGGCGATACCGATGTCCTCATCGATCCCCATCACCTCGCCAGTGGATCGCATCTCCGGCGTCAGCGCAATCGGCGCGCCGGGGAAACGCGCAAACGGGAACACGCTTTCCTTGATCGACCAATAGGGAGGAATGACCTCTTCCGTAAACCCAAGCTCCTGAAGCGTCTTTCCGGCCATGACGCGGGCGGCAAGCTTGGCAAGAGGAACACCAATCGCTTTGGAAACAAAAGGGACGGTGCGGCTGGCGCGCGGGTTCACCTCAAGGATGTAAAGATCGTCGTCCTTGATCGCGTATTGAATATTCATCAAGCCGCAAACCTTAAGCGCCTTGGCGAGCGCCGCGGTCGCTTCCCGCACTTCGGCCAACATGCGGCGCCCAAGCGTGTGTGGCGGCAATACCATGGCCGCGTCACCACTGTGAACACCTGCATATTCAATGTGTTCGAGCATCCCGGCCACCACAGTGGTTTCGCCGTCGCTGATCGCGTCGACATCCAGTTCGATCGCGTCCTCGAGGAACTGATCGAGCAGCACGGGCTTGCCCGGTGCCACGTCAAAAACTTCGCGAACAACCTTCCGCATTTCCTCCTCACTGTAGAGGATGAACATCCCCCGGCCGCCCAAGACAAAGCTGGGACGGAGAAGGATGGGAAAGCCAATTTCTTCCGCACACTTGAATGCTTCCGCCTCGTTCCGGGCGATGCGATTGATCGGTTGGCGCAGACCCGTTTCGTCGAGGATCCGTTTGAAAATTTCCCGATCCTCAGCGGCATCGATCATCTCCGGATCCGTTCCGATAATGTTCACCCCGGCCGCCTTCAATTCCTGAGCAAGGTTGAGCGGCGTCTGGCCCCCAAACTGGACGATGGCACCCCAGCAATCTTCCTGGCGGTAAATTTCGAGCACATCTTCCAAGGTCAGCGGCTCAAAATAGAGACGATCGGAAGTATCATAATCGGTGGAAACCGTCTCCGGATTTGAATTGACCATCACGGTCTCGAATCCGTCCTCGGAGAGCGCGAACGCCGCATGGACGCAGCAATAGTCAAATTCGATCCCTTGGCCGATGCGGTTCGGACCACCGCCGAGAATCATGACCTTTTTGCGATCGCTCGGGATGATTTCGTTTTCATCGCCAAACGATGAGTAATAATAGGGCGTCTTTGCTTCGAATTCGGCAGCACAGGTGTCAACCAGCCGGTAGGTTGTCGGGAGGTTGAATCGGACCCGCAGATCCGCAATAGCCTCCTTCGACAAGCCGGTGCAATGGCTGATCTGCAAATCGGTAAAGCCTGCCTCCTTGGCCTGCTTGAGAAGCTCCTCATCGAGCTTTTTGCCCGCTTCCGTCAAACGGCTTTCGATGGCAACAATCTCCTGAATCTGAGTCAGGAACCAGCGATCCATGAACGTGTGCTGGAAGACCTCCTCGACCGTCATCCCCGCGCGAAATGCGTAGCGCAGAAAGAACGGGCGCAAAGCGGTCGGCCGGGTCAAGCCGTTACGGATCTGCTCGCGATCAGTGATTTCATCATTGCCCCAACGGCCACCGCCACCGAGCCCCCGTGATCCGATTTCAAGCGAACGGAGTGCTTTCTGGAACGACTCCTTGAAGGTTCGCCCGATCGCCATCGCTTCGCCGACTGACTTCATTGAGCTGGTCAAGGTGTCGTCGGAGCCGGGGAACTTTTCGAACGCGAACCGTGGGATCTTGGTGACCACATAGTCAATTGTCGGCTCAAAACAAGCCACCGTTTCGCGGGTGATGTCGTTTTGCAGCTCGTCCAGCGAATAACCAACCGCGAGCTTGGCAGCGAGTTTCGCAATGGGAAATCCAGTCGCCTTCGAAGCCAACGCACTCGACCGGCTGACCCGGGGATTCATTTCAATCACCACCATGCGTCCGTTTTCCGGATTGACCGAAAACTGGATGTTGGAGCCCCCGGTTTCCACGCCCACCTCGCGGATACAGGCAAAGGAAGCATCCCGCATCAGCTGGTATTCCTTGTCCGTCAGCGTCATGGTGGGAGCGACGGTGATCGAGTCGCCGGTGTGAACCCCCATTGGGTCAAAATTTTCGATGGCACAGATGACGACACACTGATCCTTGTGATCGCGCATCACCTCCATCTCGTATTCCTTCCAGCCGAGCAGGCACTCCTCGATCATGATCTCGTGCACCGGGCTGGCATCAAGGCCACGCATGACAAGCTCCTCGAAGTCCTCGCGATTATAGGCAACACCGCCACCCGTGCCACCCATCGTAAAACTGGGGCGCGAGATGAGGGGGAAGCTGCCAATGTCGTCAGCTGCCTTGCGGGCATCTTCGAGCGAATTAACGATATGACTGCGGGCCACATCGAGCCCGATCTTGACCATCGCATCCTTGAACAGCTCGCGGTCTTCACCCTTTTGGATCGCATCGTAACGTGCGCCAATCATTTCGACATTAAACTCCTCCAACACGCCCGATTCATAGAGCTTGCATGAAAGATTGAGGGCGGTTTGTCCCCCAAGCGTGGGTAAGAGAGCATCAGGTCGCTCGCGATCGATGATGCGCCTCAAGCTGTCGACCGTGAGGGGCTCGATGTAAGTAACGTCGGCGAATTCAGGATCAGTCATGATCGTCGCCGGGTTACTGTTCACCAGGATTACCCGATAGCCTTCCTCCCGCAAAGCCTTACAAGCTTGGGTGCCGCTATAGTCGAATTCACAAGCTTGGCCGATGATAATCGGGCCGGAGCCGATGATGAGAATGCTTTCAATGTCCGTGCGTTTGGGCATTGAAGAGAAGGATAAAGAATTTCGCCTTGGCACGAGGCAAGCGCCATTTCATCCGACTGCGACACAAGCGACCCCATCTATTAGAAAAGGACTTTCCAACCTATCATCAGAGCTGATTCCGGGGGAGTAAAAAAAGATTGGGAGTTGCGCGAAGCCAAAGCGCTACCCACGATGAACCTTATGGCTCCGATCATTTTCAATAACACAGTCCTGCGGGACGGACACCAATCCCTCGCCGCCACGCGGATGCGAACCGAGCAGATGCTTCCGGCACTGGAACTACTCGACAACCTCGGTTTTGGCGCGTTGGAAACGTGGGGTGGAGCCACCATCGATGCGGGCTTGCGCTTCCTGAACGAATTCCCGTTTGACCGTCTCGACGCGATCAAGAAGGGCACACCCAAAACGCCCCACATGATGTTGCTGCGCGGTCAGAACATCGTCCAGTACGCCAATTTTCCCGACGATGTGGTGGAAGCGTTTGTGGCCATGTCCGCCAAACATGGGATGGATATCTTCCGGGTATTCGACGCGCTGAATGACCCGCGAAACATCGAGACGGCTGTGCGTGCAGTCAACGCAGCGGGAAAACATGCCCAAGGCGTGATCTGCTATACGTCGAGCCCGGTCCACACGATTGAGAAATTCATCGAGCTGGGACAAGCCCTCGAAAAGATGGGCTGCGCCTCGATCTGCATCAAAGACATGGCCGGCCTGATTCCGCCCTATGTCTGCTATGAGATTGTCAAGGGGCTCAAAAAGAGCGTGGGCATCCCGATTAATGTACACACGCACGAAACCGCCGGTCTGGGAGCCGCAACTTATTTTGCAGCAATCGAAGCGGGGGCGGACTCCGTTGATACGTCGATTATTCCTTTTGCGAACGGAACCGCCCAGCCGGATACCGTGCGCATGCTCAGCATGTTGGAAAATCACCCCCGCCGGCCGGACTACGATCGGGATGCGCTGGCAAAACTCCGCGATCATTTCACCAAGATCTACAGCGAGCTAAAGGCATTCACCTCCCACACCAACGAGATCGTGGACTCTGACGCTCTGGTCTACCAAGTGCCGGGCGGCATGTTATCCAACTTCCGCAACCAGTTGAAGGAGCAGAAGATGGAAGATAAATTCGACCAGGTCTTTGCTGAGATCCCGGTAGTGCGAAAAGCATTGGGGTGGATCCCGCTCGTCACCCCGACCTCCCAAATCGTTGGGGTGCAGGCCATGCTCAACGTAAAATTTGGCCGTTGGAAAAACTTCTCCCCCTCCGCGATGGACATTGCGCTGGGGTATTATGGCCAAACCCCGGCACCGGTGGATCCAGAAGTCCGCCGGCTCGCCTCCGAAAAATGCGGCAAGGCACCCATCTCCGAACGTCCGGCTGACCTCCTTGAGCCGCGGATGGAGCAGCTCCGGGCGGAACTCCGCAAAAAAGGCCTGCCGGACAACGATGAACACTGCGTGATCCACGCCATGTTCCCGCAGGAGCTGGAGAAGTACCATAAGACCAAAGGTGCTCCCCCGCCACCCCCGCCGGCAAAACCGGAGCCGGAGGTGGTTGGCAAGCCGCGCCGCCTGCGGATGACGGTCAACGGCAACCGCCACGATATCAAGGTCGAGGAATTGGCTGAGTCCTGATTCATAACAGGGCCGCTACGCGAAGCGACTGCCTGAACTCTTTCCTTAAAAGGCACCTTGGCTCACCCCGGCCAGGTGCCTTTTTTATTCCAGAACTCTGACATTCGGCCGCATTAAGATTTTGCAGTGCCCTCAGGAGGCCGCTTCGCTCCGCAGGAACATGGGCCGCATTCAGCAACTTTCCGATCACGTCGCGAACCAGATCGCAGCAGGCGAAGTCGTCGAGCGGCCAGCGGCAGTCGTCAAGGAGTTGATTGAAAATGCGCTGGATGCGGGCGCGACTCAGATCGAAGTCGAATTTCGTACCGGGGGGAAACGGTACATGCGTGTGACCGATAACGGCATGGGCATGGATCGGGAGGATGCCCTGCTCAGTCTCCAACGTCATGCCACCAGCAAGCTGCGGGAAACCGCTGATCTCCTCAAAATCGGCAGCTTTGGCTTTCGAGGAGAAGCGCTTCCGAGTATCGCCAGCGTGAGCAAGTTTACCCTCCGCACGCGGCAGGCCGCCTCCACCGTCGGCACCGAGATCCAAGCCGACGGGTTGAGCCCCCTAACCGTCAAGGATAGCGGTGGCCCTCCTGGCACCACCGTTGAAGTGGCCCGCTTGTTTCACAGCGTTCCCGCCCGCCGCAAGTTCCTTAAAACAGACCGAACGGAGGCGGCGCACATTACGCAGGCCTGCCGGCTTTTCGCCACCGCCCACCCGGAGGTGGGTTTCACCCTGATTGAAGACAACACTCTCCGTTTCCGGTCGCCACCCGGCGATGACCTCGCTCAGCGGGTCAGAGAGATCTTTGGCCGGCAGCTGGCAGACGAACTCATGCCGCTGGAGCCTGATACGGAGAACCTTGCAGACTCCGGCGGGATTGTGGTCACGGGGCTGATTGGACGCCCGGGCACCGGGCGCTCCACCCGGGCGGAACTGTTCACTTTTGTCAATCGACGGCCCGTCGACAGCCGCGTGCTCAGCTATGCGCTGATCGAAAGTTATCACACCTACATCCCGAAGGGGCGCTATCCCATGGCGTTCCTGTTTGTAGAGGTGCCGGCAGCCGCGGTGGACGTCAATGTGCACCCGGCGAAGCGCGAAGTTCGCTTTCGCGACGATGGACGCGTCCGCCAAGTCGTGATGCAGGCCATTCTCAGCAACCTACGGAGGGCCTCCAAGCACGTCTTACGGCGCGCTCAACCAGTGGAGGGCAGCGTTCCGCTTCCCCCTGCGCCCCCTCCCCCCGTTCGAGCCGAGCAGGCACCACTCCAGAAGCATTCGTTTCCCGTGGGAAAAGTCTCCGCGCAGGGAACGTCGACGAAAACAGCCCCTCCGCCCCCGCTCTCCAACCCGAATCCTCCTGAAGCAGCTGCCCCCGCACCCGCACCTCCACCTTCTCCCAAGCCGGCTCTTCGCGAACGGCTTGACTGGCGGTATCTGGGGCTTACCCGCGATGGACTGGCACTGTTTGAAAGCGGCGATGGATTTATCTGCCTGCATCTGGCGGCGGCGCGGCGGCGGATTGCCTACGAACAGGTAAGGGAAGCGCTCGCAGCGCAAACAACCCCCGTGCAGACGCTGCTTTTTCCGCTCAATCTGGAGTTGGACCCGCTCAGTGCCGATGTGCTTGAAGCTCACGTCGATTTTTTTGGCCGGCTCAGTTTTGAAATCGAGCCATTCGGCCGGCACTTCTTCCGTCTGCGTGCCCTGCCCTCTTGGTTTGAGCCAGAGGTGGGAGCGGAGCTTGTTCGTGACTTGGTAAACCTGATTCGCGAGCGAGGATTACGCCCGGAATGGGATGATCTGGCGCATGAGACGGTCGCACGCCTTGCCATGCAGAAAATGGTGCGCGCCGAAACAACGCCCGATGAATCCGAGGTTTCAGGGCTGGCCGAGCGCCTTCTGGCCTGCAGCAACCCCCTGAGCGATCCACGGGGACGGCCTACTTTTTTTGAAGTAAGGCGAAGCGAGTGGACAAAACGCCTTGGCCTCGACCAGTAAGGCGTACCGCCTGCTTATGCTTTCGGGGTTTACCCTTCCCTGATGTCGGGGCAGCGGTATAGTCCAAATCTTTTTCCAACCGGAGCTTTCCGGACAACCTGCCTCTACTATACTCAGCTGCATGACCAAAAAGGCCACCGCTCAAGCGTCCAAACGCAAAACGACCATCGAATCGACGACCGCGCCAGCGTCTCACATCACCGAAACCGCTGAAGGCCTCAAGACGTCGATCATTAACCATCTCAATTTCACCTTGGCTCGCGACACGGTTTCCGCGACCAAGCGGGACTGGTGGATCGCCACAAGTCATGCCATCCATGACCGCATCCTCGCGCGTTTCATCAAGACGATGGAGACCCATCACCGGGAGAACGTGCGACGGGTTTATTACCTAAGCCTCGAGTACCTGATGGGGCGGATGCTGAACAACAACATCTGGAATGCCGGTCTGCGCAAACAGACTGAACAGGCCCTGAGCGAACTCGGGCTCGATCTCGATGACCTTTGCGATGAAGAGGAAGATATGGGCTTGGGCAATGGTGGGCTCGGGCGGCTGGCCGCTTGTTTCCTCGATTCCCTGGCGACATTGGAGCTTCCTGCGGTCGGCTACGGTATTTTCTACGAATTCGGGCTTTTCCGGCAGAGCTTTGACAACGGCCGGCAAGCCGAACACCCGGATGCTTGGCGCAAGTTTGGCACGCCGTGGAATATCGTGCGTCCTGAATACTGCCGCACGGTTCGTCTCTATGGCCGCGTGGAAATGCACTTTGATAACCAGGGAAAACCCAGCCCGCGCTGGATGGATACCCAAAGCATTGTGGGGCAACCGCATGATATCCCCATCTGCGGCTACGGTGCCGGCACGGTTAACTTCCTTCGACTGTGGGAAGCGCAGGCATCGCAGGACTTCAACCTCGAGGTCTTCAACGAGGGAGGTTACGTCGAAGCCGTGCGCGATAAAGCCGTGGCCGAGACCGTATCCAAAGTGCTTTACCCGAACGATACATCTGAATCAGGAAAGGAACTACGACTGGTTCAGCAGTATTTCTTCGTGAGCTGCTCCCTGCAGGATATTATCCGCCGCTGGCGTCAAGGGAACAGCGATTGGCAGACGTTTCCCGACAAGGTATCCATCCAGTTAAACGACACACACCCGGCAATCACCGTAGCCGAGTTGATGCGATTGCTGATTGACGAGGAAGGGATTGAATGGATTCCAGCATGGGAGATTACCCGCAAGGTCTGCAATTACACCAACCACACTTTGCTTCCCGAGGCGTTGGAAAAATGGAGTGTCCCCCTCTTTGAACGCGTTCTGCCGCGACACTTGCAGATCATTTACGAGATCAACCGCCGCTTCCTTGAAGAGGAAGTCGAAAAGCAATGGCCGGGCGACAATGCAATGAAGGCGCGGATGTCACTGATTGAAGAGGGACAACCGAAAATGATCCGCATGGCCTATCTTTCGGTCGTGGGGTCCAGTGCGGTCAATGGTGTAGCCGCCCTGCATACTCGTTTGCTCAAACAGCATATCCTCAAGGATTTCAATACGCTCTATCCTGCCAAAATTCAGAACAAGACCAACGGCATCACACCGCGCCGCTGGCTTCAGGCCTGCAATCCCAAGCTTTCAGCGCTCATCACCAACAAGATCGGTGATGGTTGGCAGGCAGATCTTGATCGTCTCCGCGAGTTGGAAAAATGGGCCGATGATGCCGCGTTCCAAAAAGAATTCATGGCCATCAAACGGGCCAACAAGGAACGGCTGGTTCAAACGATTCGCACGGATACCGGTGTCACGGTAAGTCCCGATGCCCTCTTTGACGTGCAAATCAAGCGCTTGCACGAATACAAGCGCCAGCACCTCAACCTGCTCCACATCCTCTACCTCTATCGGCAGATCTTGCAGAATCCCGAAGTGGAACGCGTGCCCCGGGTATTTTTGTTCGGCGCTAAAGCGGCTCCCGGCTACTGGCTGGCAAAAAAAATCATTCACGCCATCAACGCCGTCGGGGCTCGGATCAACAGTGATCCGCGGGTCGGCGATAAGTTGAAAGTAATTTTCATGCCCAATTACCGCGTCTCCCTCGCCGAGGAGATGATTCCAGCCGCCGATGTCAGCGAACAGATTTCGACCGCCGGCAAGGAAGCAAGCGGAACCGGCAACATGAAGTTTGCCCTCAATGGCGCACTCACGATTGGCACGCTCGATGGTGCCAACGTCGAAATCCTGGAGGAAGTCGGGCCGGAGAATATCTTCATTTTCGGCATGAACGTTGAGGAGGTCGAAGCACTGGCCGAGCGCGGCTACAACCCGTTCGACACCTACTATGCGAATCAGGATCTTCGCGACGTGGTCGATTGGGTCGGATCCTCTTTCTTCACGCCTCAGGATCCGGAAGCACTCGTCCCGCTCAAGGATTCACTGCTGAGCGGCGGCGATCCATTCTACGTCCTGGCCGATTTCCAAAGCTATGTGGACAAGCAGAAAGAAGTCGATGCCGCCTACCGGGACCCCAAGCGTTGGGCCAAAATGGCGATCCTTAACACCGCCCGCGTCGGCAAGTTTTCCTCTGACCGGACCATCGGAGAATATGCCCGTGAGATTTGGAATTTGAACGCGGTGCAGATACCCTGATTCAAACCATTCCAATTGAGCATTCTGACACAAAATATCCCCCTCTGGGCTCGTATTCTCGTTCACCGCACCCGGCACCTTGCGTGCCTGGGTGCGTGTTGTTTTGCTATCGCTGCACCCGCGGCGGAGGAGAAAGAAGAAGCGCCCTTCACCGTAAACGATCTCACCCCCGAAATGCGGGCCTCCATCACAAAGGCACCGCCCGACCGGGAGATTCCGTACAAACCAGGCATGCAGCTGACCTACAAAATCGGCTGGGGCTGGTTCAATGTGGGCAGCGCTGTTCTCACCGTGGAAGAAGCCGATTTAGGCGGTGAGGATTGCCTCAAGTTTACCTTGGTCGCGCGCACCAATTCTTTTGCCGACAGCATTTACAAGGTCCGCAACACCACCACCTCCTGGGTCGATCGTAATATGACGCGAACGATTCACTACACCAACGATCAAAATGAGGGAAAACGTGAACGGCAGGTGGTGATGCCGATCAACACAGAAGACAATACGGTTCAGTACCACAATCTGATCAACAACGAGATACACGAGCCCATCGCGATCATCGATGGCACTTGGGATCCGATGGCGATCACGTTTTTCGTCGGCACACTCCAGCTCAGCCCGGGAACACAGCTGGTCATTCCGACCACCAACGGCCGCGAGTTCTTCCTGACCTATGTCGTCGCGAAAGAGGTCGTTGAGCGGCGGTTTTCAATCGGCAAGCGCAAGGCCATTCTTCTCGAACCGGACATCAAGGACCTCGGCGGCGTCTTTTCCCGCAGTGATGATTCTGCAGTCCGGTTCTGGTTCGCAGCCGAAGGCCCCCAGGTTCCTTTACGGATGGAAAGCGAAGTTGCGGTGGGAAGCTTCTGGGCTGAACTGGTCAGCATTGAGGGTGCGGACCAATAAGCTCCTGAACAGCAATCAGAGGTTCGGGGCCAGCCAACGAGAAGCCTCCTGCAAGGACATGCCTTTGCGTTCAGCGTAATCAGCCAACTGATCTTCGCCGATTCTTCCGACGTTGAAATATTTCGCCTCCGGATGCCCAAAATAAAGCCCGCTGACACTGCTCGCCGGATGCATGGCAAAACTCTCAGTCAAGGTGACGCCGGCGTTCCCCGTCGGATCGAGCAAGTCCCAGAGAATCCGCTTCTCTGTATGATCAGGGATGGCCGGATAGCCCGCCGCCGGGCGAACGCCCCGATAATGCTCCGCGATCATCCACGCGACCTTGGGGTGCACCTCTTCCGGATTGCTCACCAACGAATCAGTAGCTGAAAAGCCTTCTTCGCTGCCGAAGCCCCAGATATCGCGCACGCGTTTGTGCAGCCACTCTGCGAGCCCTTCGGCAAAGCGGTCGCCGATTACCTTGATCAGGATCGAGGTATAATCGTCATGATTATTCTCATACGATTTCGCCCACGTGTCGGCTCCTTCGATACAAAGTGCAAAACCACCCATGAAGTCCCGGCGGCCACTCTCGCGCGGAGCGACATAATCGGCACAACAATGCTGATACGCCCCCTCCCGCTCCGATTTTCGTTTCTGCTGACGAAGGAAATGGAAAGTGGCGAAAGGATCCGCTGACGCCGGATCGGCGTCTGGCTGGTAGAGATCGATATCGTCCCCGCGACTGTGCGCCGGCCATAGGCCCCAGACCGCGCGCGCCCGGAAACGCTCCTTCGCGACGATCTCGTCAACCAGCCGGCGCGCATCGGCGTAGAGCTTGGATGCTTCTATGCCATACTTTTCGTGCGTGAGAATTTTTGGAAAGATTCCCCTGAGCTCCCAAGCCCAGAAAAAGGGCGACCAGTCAATGTACTCCGCCACCCGTGCGAGCGGTGCCGCATCGATGATTTCGCGGCCCAGCTGTCCCGGCGTGAGTAATGGTGCCGTAGCCCAATCAATCTGCGGTTTGGCCGCTCGGGCTTCGGCGATGGGAAGCAAGTCCGATGCGCTTCCATGTCGTGCTTCGTGTTTGGCACGGTGACGGGCATTCTCCTCCCGGAACTCGCGAATCGCTTCTTCTTTCCCCTCCGGGCTCAACAGCTTCGAAACCACTCCGACGACGCGCGATGCGTCGATCACATGTACAGTCGGACCACTGTAGTGGGGTTCGATTTTGACCGCCGTGTGCGCCTTGGAAGTGGTGGCGCCACCGATCAGCAGCGGAACCTTCAGGCCGGCCCGTTCCATCTCCGCGGCATTATGCACCATCTCGTCGAGCGAAGGTGTAATCAACCCACTCAGGCCGATCGCGTCCGCGTCAACTTCCTTGGCCTTGGCGAGGATTTTCTCGATCGACACCATCACTCCGATGTCATGGACCGCGTATCCGTTGCAGGCCAAGACTACCCCGACGATGTTCTTTCCGATGTCATGCACGTCCCCTTTCACCGTCGCCAGCACGATGTCCCCTGCCGAGCGTTTACCCGCTTCACCGGAGATGGCCTCAGCAGCACGTTTTTCCTCCTCCATGAATGGCGTGAGGTAAGCGACTGCTTTTTTCATGACGCGAGCACTCTTCACCACCTGCGGGAGGAACATTTTCCCCTCGCCGAACAGGTCGCCCACGATCTGCATCGCATCCATTAAGGGGCCTTCGATCACCAACAAAGGGCGACCGTATTTGACACGTGCCTCCTCCGTGTCGGCATCAACAAAGTCTGTAACGCCATGGCGAATGGCGTGGCCAATCCGCTCTTCGACCGTGGCTTCGCGCCATGCCAATCTGTCAGATTCCTTCTCCTCCCGTTTCTGGCCTTTGTATTTCTCAGCCAAATCAATCAGGCGATCGGTTGCGTCTGGTCGGCGGTTCAGAAGCACATCTTCAACGTGTTCCCGCAAGGTCGGCTCAATGTCATCATACACCCCGAGCATCCCTGCGTTGACAATCGCCATGTCCAGCCCAGCGCGAATCGCGTGGTAAAGGAAGGCGCTGTGCATCGCCTCGCGGACGACGTTGTTCCCCCGGAACGAAAAGGAGATATTGCTCAAGCCGCCGCTCACCTTGGCATGTGGACACTGCGCTTTGATCGCGCGCGTGGCTTCGAGAAAATCGACGGCGTAGTTGTTGTGCTCTTCAATTCCGGTCGCAACCGTAAGGATGTTGGGATCAAAGATGATGTCCCCCGGATTGAAATCGAGCTTGTCAACAAGCAGACGGTAAGCCCGGGTGCAGATCCGCACCTTGTCGTCCTTGGTTGCGGCTTGTCCGACTTCATCAAAGGCCATCACCACGACCGCAGCACCATAGCGCTGAACCAGCCGCGCCTGGCGCAGGAAGGCTTCTTCCCCTTCCTTGAGGCTGATGGAGTTGACGACGCATTTGCCCTGCACGCAGCGCAGTCCGGCCTCAATGACCGACCATTTGGACGAGTCGATCATGATGGGAACCCTTGTAATATCGGGTTCGGCACCGAGCAGATTGAGAAAACGCACCATGCAGGCTTCGCTCTCTAGCATGCCTTCGTCAAAATTCACATCGATGATGTGCGCGCCGCTGGCCACCTGCTGACGGGCGATTTCCAGAGCACCGTCGAAATCGTCGGCGAGGATGAGCTTTTTGAAGCGGGGCGAGCCAGTAACATTGGTTCGCTCTCCCACCATGATGAAGTTTGCAAATTGATTCATAACGATCTCCAGCTAGCTGACAGTAAGCGGTTCGAGCCCGCTGAGGCGCAAGGCAGGCGCGCACTCGGCCGGTTGACGCGGAGCCATCCCCGCAACCGCTTCGGCGATCGCACGAATGTGCGCCGCCGTGGTTCCGCAACAGCCACCCACAATGTTAATCAACCCCTCACGGACAAATGCTCCCAGCACCTCCGCCATGTGCTCGGGAGTATCATCGTATTCCCCGAAAGCGTTTGGCAGCCCCGCATTGGGGTAACAGCTGGTGGCACAGGCTGCGATCCGCGAGAGTTCCTCCACGTAAGGGCGCATGTCAGCCGCGCCCAAGGCACAATTGATGCCCACGCTCAGCGGGCGCGCATGTGCGACCGAGTTCCAGAAAGCCTCTACCGTTTGCCCAGACAGCGTTCGGCCGGCAGCATCAGTGATTGTGACAGACAGCTGGACCGGGACACGAAAGCCCAGATCGTCAAAGAGATTCTCCAACGCAAAAATTGCTGCCTTTGCGTTGAGGGTATCAAAAATGGTTTCCACCAGCAGGGTGTCGGCACCGCCCTCAACCAGCCCCTTGGCCTGCTCGTAATAAGCAAGACGAAGATCCTCAAACGTCACCGCCCGAAAACCCGGGTTGTTCACATCAGGCGACATCGAAGCCGTCCGATTGGTCGGGCCAATGCCTCCAGCAACAAAAACTTCCCGATCCGGATGTTCCGCCATAAACGCCTCCGCCACTTCGCGAGCCAAACGCGCCGCGGCCACATTGAGCTCATAGGCGCTGGCTTCCAAGCCGTAGTCGGCCTGCGAAATCGAGGTCGAGTTGAAGGTGTTGGTCTCGATGATGTCTGCTCCGGCATCGAGAAATGATCGGTGAATTTGCGCGATGACCTGCGGCTGCGTGAGCACGAGCAGGTCGTTGTTCCCCCGGAGATCTTTTGGATGGTCTGCAAACCGTTCGCCGCGAAATTCTGCTTCGCTCAGACGAAACGCCTGAATGGATGTGCCCATCGCCCCATCAAGCATGACAACACGTTCCTGAAGCAGACGGCGCAAGGCGGCTTCCCTAGAAGCAACCCGCTGAGAAAGATCTTTCGCTGGCATATCATCAATGTATCCGAATATGATGATGCGTTGTCAAACGGCTTCTCACCACTTGCCTTGCATCTTAGGCTAACTGCCGGGAAGGTGGGCTGGATCAAGTCGAGTCGGCTGCGCGGTGAGGGTTCCAGTAGCGGAAAGCCGCACGGTGTAGAGGTAGTCGGGCCGGGGGCGAACGGCCAGTGCCTGTCCCGAGACCGCTTCAATGCCAAGATCTGAGAGAGCACGGGGCTCATGGGCCAGGTTCCAGAGCGAATCCCAGAACTGTTGCGACTCCGTAGTCGTCAATGCGCCGCTGAAGATTGCCTCGTACCGAGGCGGCGCACCGCGACCGTCGTCGAGCGGCACACCAATATTTGGGGCCTGGTCGTCCCCAAACGCCCGTCTCCAAAGAAAGAGCGCCCGCGCTCGGCCATCCGCCACGAGTTTGCCAGGAAACCGAACGAGGAAGCCATCGAGGTAAATGGTTTCGCCCGAAACAGTAAACGTGTCGACCCGCGCACCGGAAAACGAATCACCGGCCGACGGCTCCATCCAGACAAAGGTGGTCTCCGGCCCCTCTTCGGTAACATCTCGGGAAACCAGCCAAAGATAGCTGACGACCGATTCTTCCTGCAGCCGGACCAGTGCCTCCTGCAACCTCTGATTCTCAGTGAAGAGAGCCTCAACCGATCTCAAACTGGACCAGAAAAACACGGCTGCGGCAGCCAGCGCCCCGGCACCCGCCAATGTAATCAAACGGGTGCCGAGACGAAAGCCACGCTTCATACCACTACACTATCTCGCCATGGCTGGTCGCCAAGCTTTGGAACCAGCTTATTTGGATTTTACCCAAGAGACGCCATGCATGCTCCCGGTTTCCAGAAAACGTTGGTGCATGGCAAACGCCCGATCAAGGGTCTGCGGCGTATGACCGCCGACCACATCGCGGGAATAACCCCGCAATTCTTCACGGAAGTCCGGATGTGCGCACTGATTGACGATTTCGAGAGAACGTTCGTGCGGGCTCTTGCCCCGGAGGTCGGCAATGCCCTGCTCGGTAATGACCACCTGCACACTGTGTTCACTGTGGTCGAGGTGACTGCACAGCGGAACAATCGGGCTAATCGCACCGCGCTTTGCGAGGCTCGGACAGGTAAAGATCGAAATATAGGCGTTGCGGGTAAAGTCACCGCTGCCACCAATCCCATTCATCAGATCGCTGCCCATGACGTGGGTGCTGTTCACATTGCCAAAAATATCGACCTCAATCGCAGTGTTGATCGAGATGATGCCGAGGCGGCGGACAATTTCCGGGCTGTTGCTGATCTCTTGAGGTCGCAACACCATGCGGCGGCGGAAGAAATCATAGTTCTCATAGACGCGCTTGAGCACATCGTTACTCACAGTCAGGGAAGTTCCGCTGGCAAACGCCAGGCGCTCACGCTCCATCAAGTCAATCACGCTGTCCTGGATCACCTCCGAGTACATCTCGAACACCGGGATCTCTGGGTGGTCACCCATCGCGGCGAGCACTGCGTTGGCAATGTTGCCCACCCCGCTCTGGATTGGAAGGAACTCGCGTGGGACTCGGCCAATTTTGATTTCGCGCGCCAGAAAGTCGGCGACATTACGGCCAATTTGTTCGGTTACGGGATCCGAATCCTTGAAACCGCCCACCTCGTCCCGTTCATCTGTTCGGACAATACCGACGATGCGCTTGGGATCGACCCGGACCACCGGTTCACCACAGCGGTCGCGGACCCGAAAAACCGGCAGTTCGCGGCGGTGAGGGGGATCGGCCGGTTCATAAATATCATGAAAGCCATAAAGGCTCGCCGGGTGGTGGCTGTTCAACTCGATCAGGATGCGATCGGCGTTATGCAAAAATGTATTCGAGGCACCCACACTTGTCGTGAGGGTAATCTCTCCCTCCGCGGTGATGTCCGCCGCTTCGACAACCGCAAACGCGAAGTTGCCGAGGAACTCCGAACGGACCCAGCCTTGCAGCTGCGACAGGTGCATGTCGAAAAAGCGCGTCTTGCCGCTATTGATCGCACGTCGCAAAGCACTGTTGCTCTGGTAGGGAGTGCGCCAGGCAATTGCTTCTGCCGCCGCCAGCGAGCCATCGAGGGATTCACCGGTTGACGCCCCCGTTACCACGCCGATCTTGAAGGGACGTCCGGCTTCGTGTTCAGCCGTGGCACGGCGCGCAATGGCGCGTGGAATTGCCTTGGCGGCACCTGCCGGAGTGAAACCTGAAAAACCAATCGTATCGCCGTGAGACACCAAACTGGCGGCTTCGTCGGCAGTGAGTTCAGGAAAGGGGAGGCCTGATTTTTGCATTAGATTGCCTAATCTGGTTTTCTTCTCAGGATTAGCAAACACAATTTAGAAAATCCCTCATCAGTTGCTATCTCCGGGAGAGAATTGCACCCAATCAACCACCAAATTATCCATAAACAACCCTACTTCATGGTGTTGCAGCACGTTCTCTCGCTGACGCGGCAACCAGAAAACCACGGCCAGCGGATGGCCTTCCACGAATGTTTGGGCAGTTACCACCGCATCACTCGGAGCAATAAAGACCTGATAGATCCACTCACGCCCCCCGTGGGTGCGCAGGAGATGGTGAGGTGAACCTGCCTCAGCCAGCTCCGCCGTCACCTCCCGAAATGCCCGCTGCTCCACCGCGTCGAAGAGATGAGAGTCATCAAAAGAAATGGTGATCGAAATACCGGCATCATCGCCCAGCCGGGCTAACATTCGACCCCCCGGATAAAGTACATCCGGAGCAGAAGCTGTCTCCCTTACCGTGAATGGCTCGATTTTCGCTATCGCCAAGCGCAAGGTTCCGCGGGCCGCAGCATGTTGAATCTCAAGCGCTGCCGCCATAAGGCTTGGCACAATGCTCCAGACCACCCAGAACCCAATGATCACCCGCATGGAGAAGCAGGCTGCGTCCGGCATAGGCTCCTGCCAAGGAAATCTCGCCCTGCCCCTCACCAAGGCCTTGACCTGCTGAGGCTTTCAGCCCAAAAAATGCACGTTCCGCGGGCGAAACTCGGCGCGCTGTCAACCTCTCCAACTCCGATCTCCCCCATGAGCGCCGTTCTTCTCGGTTTCTGTCGCTGCAGGGTCCTCCGCGCCCTTATCGTGCTCAACTCGTTCCTCTTGGCCCATTCAGCCAACGCGTGGTCGTACGGGCCACAGTGGCCTGAAATCACGGTGGAAGAATTGGCGATGAGCCAACCCGCAGTCGATCCGGATGCCGAAGCGGAATACCTCAATCGCGAGCTCTCTATCGACGATGACCGCGGCACCCGCACCCTCACCTATTATGCGCGGATCAAGGTCTTTGACCAGCGAGGCATCGAGGCGATCACTTCTTCACTGCGCATCGAGACGTGGGGAAGCGAAAAGGTGAAGTCGGTCCAAGCCCGGATTACCCGGCCCGATGGCAGCGTCGAAGAAATCGAGCGGGCGGACGTTTACGAGGAGGAAACCCTGCGCTTGGGCGGGGTTCGTAGCCGCCGCACCTCCTTCGCCTTACCCCGCGTCACGCCCGGAACGATCGTCGACTACAAGTATTCGATCCGTGCGCGTCACAATGCTTGGGGCATCCTTCTGCTCACGCGGGCGGAACTGCCCACCCACAAGCTCAAATTTCGCATGCGGTATGACCCGCGACTCGCCGGGAGCTTCACCTGCCGCGGCTTTTCGCAGGAATCGTTTGTCCGGGCGGGAAGCGGCTGGAACGAGCTTGAGCTGGAGAATCTACCGCGGAGCTCCGATGAACGTTTTCTCCCGCCCCACACCGTCACCCAACCGTGGATCATGGTCTATTACGTTTGGGGATCCCTCGGAAAAGACTGGGTAACCAATTTTTGGAAGTTCTTTGCGGCGGATCTCCAGGAATTCACCCGCCTCAAATTATCTGCGCGCAACCGTGGCATTCGCAAAAAGACTGCGGAACTGACGACCGGGCTTGAGGATCCCGAAGCACAGCTCCGCGCCATTTATACGTTTTGCGTGAGCGAGATTACCAACATTTACAGCCCGGCCGCCGGCTTGTCCTCACGGGAACGCGCCAAACTCAAGGAAGCCGACACTCCCGGGCGTGTCTTGTCCCTGGGCTACGGGAAAGCCGAGAACATTAATCGGTTGTTCGGATCCATGACCGCGGCCGCTGGATTCGAAACGCGGTTTGCCGCCTGCAGCGACCGTTCGATGGCATTCTTTACCCGGGAAATCGCTCACTACGGTGCCATGCCCGACTTTCTCGTCGCGGTGCGAATTCCCGGAGGAGATTGGCGCTTTTTCGACCCCGGAACACCTTTTCTCAACTTTGGTCAGTTGCACTGGAGCAACGAGGGAACCACCGCACTCCTCGCGAACAAAAAGGCGACCGAGTTCGTCTCCACCTCAACTTCGGATGCCCGCAGTACCATGACCGGTCGAAGGGCCTTATTTACGCTCCAGCCGGACGGCTCGCTCACCGGCAGCGTTCACCTCATCTACACCGGACACCAGGCGACCGCAGCCAAGAATCGGTATGGACGAAAAACGCCAGCCGAGCGTAAGGACGCGATCATTGAAGATGTCTGGGAGGGCTTTCCTCCGGTCGAGATTACGGAGGTAGAGTTTGAAAACCTGACCAATCCGACGGCACCGATTGAAATCCGTTTTCAAGTTACGATTCCCTCCTACGGCGACCGCACCGCGAGCCGGTTGTTTTTCCAGCCCGCCGTATTTCAGGCCAGGCAGACGCCTGTTTTTACCAAGACGGAACGGGAACATCCCCTCTACTTCAATTTTCAGTGGTGCGAGGAAGACTCGGTCGAAATCAAACTACCCGAAGGCTATGAGCTGGAGGAAGGCCATGCGCCAGTGGGCGTCGTCGACGAACCGGCCCTGCGGCACCTCACTCGCCTCAGCTACGATGCCGAAAAACGCATTGTTCACTACCGGCGCCTCTTTCAGCTCGGCCTGGTGATCCTCCCCCCCGAAAAATACCCCGCCATCAAGCAGATCTATGACGAGATTCACCGCCAGGATCACCACCTCCTGACCCTTCGGCGGGCGGAACCCCCTCCTGCTTCCACCGAATCATCTGCAACCGAGGAGGCGATCTGATGGGCGCGAAGGGATTTTGCCTATGGCGAATGGCGTGCCTCTGCCTGCTTTTCACCGGGACCGAAGCGATCGCCCAGCGCGTCCCGAAGTGGTTGCAAGAGGCCATGCAACCGCCCCTCAAGGAGGCCTCGGAGGCACCCGCCGTCGTACTCCTCAACGAGGCGAGCTTTGACTATCAGAGCAAGGGGCGGGTGCGAGAAACATGCCGTTTCGTTCTCCGCATCAACCAGACAGACGGTCGCGACCACGCCCGGTTGCTGATTCCCTACCTCGACAAGGTGGATCGGGTCCGAGGGGCGGAAGTCTGGATTCTGCATCCCGGCACCAAGCCGGTTCGGATCCGGAAGGAACAGATACCGGACCGGGCTGCTTATATCTATCGCGAGCTCGACAGCAAAGTGCGCTACCTCCACTATGGAGCCAGCTCGGAGGTGCGGCGGGGAACCGTCTTTGCCTACGAATACACGGTCGATCGGCGTTCCGTTTTTGCGGAAAATCGTTTTACCTTGGGCGGCGAACTGCCCCGGCAAAAAGCCCGCCTGACCGTCATGACACCCAAAGGCTGGGAAGTCCGCGCACAGCCCTCCAACCAGCGGGTGCCTTTTTCCAGTGCCCGCGAGGGCGACCGCTGGATGTGGGAAGCCACTGATGTTCCAGGGCGCAAAGAAGAGGCTTGGGCCATGCGCCAAAGCCACCTCCACACCGAGCTCCGCTTCACGGTTCAGCCAGAGTCGGAGGAAGCCCGCGCCTATCCACTGTTGTCCTGGGACAACTGGGAAGGCATCGCCGCTTATGTCGGAGCCTTATTTGCGGAGCCAATAACTCCTTCACCCGCAGTTGAGGCGCAAAGCCGGCAACTCATCGCCGGAGCGGCCACCCCGGAAGCACAGATTCAAGCCATCGCCCGCTTCGTACAGGAAGTTACTTACGTCACCATCCAGACCGACTTGGCCACCGGAGGTGGTTACACCCCGCGCAACGCAGACCAAACGCTCAGCACCTACTATGGTGATTGCAAAGACAAGAGCGCGCTCCTCTGCGCGCTGCTCGCGGCGGTGGATATACCAGCCTATCCCGTGATTTGCCGGACAGGGGATCGCGAGGCAATCGATCCGGAATGGCCGTCCCCCCACCAGTTCGATCATTGCATTGTCGCGATCGAGGTTCCCGACGCCACCCAATGGGACGCGGTCGCGCAGCATCCGCAGTTGGGCTCCCTGCTGATCTTCGATCCCACCAACACTTCGGTTGCCTTGGGCGAGCTCGGTCACCACCTTCAGGGCGCGTTCGGCGTCATCTGCAAAGCGACCAGCCCGGCATTACTGAAGCTGCCCGTGGGCGATCCTCAGCGCAGCCGAACCTCAGAGATAATCCGCGCCACGTTGAAAGCCAACGGTGAACTTCAGGGATCAATGGAGCTTTTCCATGCCGGACTTGCCGCACAAAATTGGCGTGCTTGGAAACGCAACCACCCCGCGAGTCAACTGCCCCAACACCTGATTGAAATCCTCGCCGAGCATTTAGGGAGCGTACAGGTCGAGGACGCCCAAATGGTGGCGATTGACGGCAATCCCCTCGCAGTCTCCTTTTCGTTTCAAACCCGAGCCTATGGCCGGGCAATGCGCGACCGCCTGCTGGTTTTTCAACCCGTGATCTTTCGCGATCGCTGGACCCCGCCCGCCGATGAAAACCGGGAATCGCCGATCCACTTTGCCAGCGATTCTCACGAACAGACGGCCGAAATTTCACTACCAGATGGTTTCAGCGTAGAGGAACTCCCCAACGACGTCGTATTGGAACGCGCTTATGCATCTTACCGCCGCCAAGTCCGGGCAGAGGGCGGCCGTATCGCCGTCACTCGGGAACTGGTCTGGCACCCCGATATCGTCACACCGGCCTCGGAATACGAGGCGGTGCGGGAGTTCTTCCGCGCCGTGGTCGAAGCGGATGGGGCGCCGGTGGTGCTGGTAAAGGACTGACCATTCCGCTCGGCGGAAAGCCGGAATTTACTTCTGCCGACGGGCCAAGGCTGCTTTGACAAAGTCGCGGAAGAGCGGGTGCGCCTTTTGCGGTTTGGACTGAAACTCGGGGTGAAACTGACAAGCCACAAACCATGGATGATCCGGCATTTCGACAATTTCCACCAAACCTCGTGATGGATTCTCACCGGAAATTTTCAGCCCGGCCTCGACCAGCTGTGTTTTGAAGCGGTTGTTGAACTCGTAACGGTGGCGATGGCGTTCACTCACTTCATCCGAGCCATAAGCGCGATGGGCGAGGCTGCCCGGAGCCAAGCGACAAGTAAACGCGCCCAAGCGCATGGTTGCTCCTTTTTCCGTCACGTCCGTTTGCTCGACCATCAGGTCGATCACCGGGTAGGCGGTCTGCGGGTTGAATTCGCTGCTGTTGGCGTCTTCCATCTGGGCCACGTGACGGGCAAACTCAATCACGGCAATCTGCATGCCCAGACACAGTCCGAGGTAGGGAATGCCGCCTTCGCGGGCGATTTTGGCTGAAGCGATTTTTCCCTCGGTGCCCCGGCTGCCAAAGCCTCCCGGAACGAGGATGCCGTCGAGCTTGAGCAGCGCCGAATAATCCGCGTGCTCCTCAAGCTTTTCCGAATCCAGCCGATGGATGTTGACGCGGCAATCATTGGCAATGCCTGCATGCGTCAGGCTTTCATAGACGCTTTTATAAGCATCCTGCAGCTCGATGTACTTTCCGACGACGCCAATATCGACTTGGTGCTTCGGGTAACGCAGGACACGAACAATATGGTCCCAGCCGGTGTCCGTGCGCACCGGATGGCTGATCTTGAGCTGATCCAGCACCAGCTCGTCGAGGTTCTCGTTTTGGAGCATCAAGGGCACCTCGTAGATGGAGGTCTCCACGTCCTTTTCCTCAATCACGGCCTTGACCGGAACATTGCAGAACAAACTCAGCTTTTGGCGAAGGTCGCGCGGAAGGTCATGCTCGGTCCGACAGACCAGGATGTCGGGCTGAATGCCAATTTCCCGCAGCTTGGCCACGGACTGCTGGCTGGGCTTGGTCTTGAGTTCTCCGGCTGCGGCCAGGTAGGGAACGAGCGTCACGTGAAGGAAGACGACGTTCTCCCGGCCCCGCTCAAGCGCGAACTGCCGCATGGCTTCCAGAAAGGGCAGTCCTTCAATGTCGCCGACCGTTCCGCCAATCTCGGTGATGATGATATCGGCATCACCCGCTCCGGCTTCAAACCGACTCTGGATCTCATTGGTCACGTGGGGAATGACCTGAATGGTCTGACCAAGAAATTCGCCCCGCCGTTCCTTCCGGAGGATGGTGTCGTAGATTTGCCCGGAGGTCAGATTATTCGCCTTGGAAAGCTTTCCGCTGGTGAAGCGCTCATAGTGACCGAGGTCAAGGTCGGTCTCTGAACCATCGTCCAGCACGTAAACTTCTCCATGTTGAAACGGGTTCATCGTGCCCGGATCTACATTCAGGTAGGGATCGAACTTCTGGAGCTTGACCTTGAGACCGCGCTGTTCGAGCAGCGCGCCAAGGGCTGCAGCCGTCAGGCCTTTCCCGAGCGATGAGACGACGCCTCCAGTGATGAAAATGTGCTTCTTCATAATAAATATCCGTGGGGGTTGGAGGCATCACCACCAACGGGCTTTCAGCAAACGGAGGCGTTTCGGCGTGGGCAACCGCAAAGGTTCGGCCCCATGCTTTTTCCCGTTTCGGGGTCAGGACCCGCCTGTAGCGCGATTTTCCGACAGCTGGGCCCGCTCTTTCACGAGAAAATGGTAGAGCAGATCACAATAACGATCGAGTTTCTCCATCCCTTTTCCCGCCACGGCGTAGCGCCAGAAGCCGTAGAGTTTCGTCAGCGCAATCAGCTTTTCGCTGTAGAGTGACCAGGTGAAGCTGGTGAGCACGCGCTCGATCCCCTGCTTCGAAATGCGCTCCCAGAGCGCGGAATCTTGCTGAACTTGCTCAAAGAAGCCTTCGAGCGAGGCGGCAATTAACTCCGGCTTGCTCGTATTCATCAGAAAACCATTTTCACCGTGTACGATGATTTCCGCCGGGCCCCCAAACTGAGGGCCGAAGGTGGGCAGTCCGCTGAGCATGGCTTCCAGAATCGTCAGACCGAACGCCTCAAAGTGGGCGGGTTGAACAAAAACGCCACGGCTATCGGCGATCAGCCGGTAGACGGCACCGGTGTCGCGCTTCTCGATGCTCGGCAACCAGCGGACCTTATCATCCAGCCCGAACCGCTCGATCAAGTCGTGCGCTTTACGAATCTCCTCCCGTTCCTCCCGATCGTTGGACTCCGTTTCGTGGATCGTGCCGGCGGCAAAAATGAGGTTACACTGTTCCTGCAAACGTTTGCTTTGACCATAAGCTTCAATCAGGCCGGTGATGTTCTTGATCCGGTCAAAGCGAGCCATCGTAAAGATCACAGGCTTTTTCGGGTCCGCCAAATGCCCACGGATGTCGTCCGTATCCGCTTCAAAAAGCCGTTCACGCCATCGGCGATCAACCGCTTCCGACCGGCGACCGGCCTCAACGTAGGGGAAATAGTTTTCCTCATCCACACCGGGCGGCACGATGTTGAAGCGCGGATTGAAGAGGTTGATACCATTGACCACCTGATACAGTCCCGGCAGTGAGAAAAATTGGTAGGACTCGTATTGCCCAATACTGTCCTCCGTTCCTGCGATTTCCTGATAGGTGCTCGCGATGATAAAATCGCTCTTGTTCATCGCGATCAGGTCAGCGGCAAACTGAAGGGAGAAGTGGTACTCCGCTTCCATCTTTTCCCAGTAAAGGTCAGAAAACAGGTACTTTGTCTTCTCGAGAGCGTGCGCGACCGTGCACTGCACCACATTCATCGCGTCCGACAGTAACGAAGCCACCAAGTTTCCATCGGAATAATTCCCGATAATCAAGTCCGGGGTGCCGTCCAATTCACTGCGCAGCTCGCGCCCCGCCTCTGCGGCAAACCGGTCGAGGTAGGGCCAGATATCGAAGCGAGAGAGCCAGTGGGGAACCACTTCGCCTCCCTTCTCCCGAAAAGGGACCCGCAGGATGTACGCGCCGCGAGTCCGATGAATTTTCTCCAGCCGCTCGCCGCAGGTGGTGTCCCCTGCCTCGGGAATCAGCCGGGTCAGGACAACGATACGGGGTTGAATATCGGGCAAACCACAGGTTTCAAGCTGCTGCCGGAGGCACCGTTCGAGCGCATGCACCTGGTCCAGAATATAAATGACTTGCCCGCCGGTGTCCGGTTTTCCCAGCACGTTTTCCTGGGCGAACCAGCCATGCGGCGAGACAATGGCGATTTTGAAAATCATCGGAATCCGCGCGATAAACTGCTCCAGAAGCTCTGCCGCGGGGGCATCCAAAAGTTCTTCCAGCAATCCCATCGTTTCCCGCACCCGGGCGGCCGTGTCTCCCCAGCCTGGCTCAAATCCCATCTTCCCCAGTGCCGGTTGGACCGCCTCAAATGGCGTCTCGACCGATTGCTTCCGCAACAAATTCCTCGCTCTGCGCAGTGCCTTTTGCAGGGCATCAAGGCTGTCACACACTCCCGGATTGATCAGCAACTGCTGACCATTGCAGCGGTGCAGGCTGATGAACTCATAGAGGTGCTGTTTCCACTTGTCCGGATGCTGAAACAGGCTGCTCGAGAGGTGCCGGTTGAGAAAACGGATCCCGTCACCAATCCGACCACTGTCGTGCATTGAGGGGGCATAATCGGAGAACGGACCAAAATCGATGGGAACGGCCGTGTCTTCCGAGACGTGGGATCCCTGTGACAACCGGTCTTTTTGCCGAAGGTAGGCGCGCGGCGAAATTTCAGTTACCTGCGCGCCATCATGCGAGGCCTCATAAAAGGCATACCGCGCAATTTCGTAACGGTGAACGATGTGAAAACCATCCGCGCCCACCAGTAGTTCCGGGATTTCCCGTAATAGATCCGCCAGCACCGAATCACTGGCCATGGAATCGAAATTGTTCTCCCGACAAAACGTCTCGAACAACAATCGAAGGTCGTTCTGCAACAACAGCGTCTTTTCCTGTTGGCGCAGTGAATCGAAAAAATCGCGAAGGTGCCCCTTCTCGTCCTCGGGTATCCGCTGGAGAAATAGTGTGTCTGAATCGTCAACCATGGCAGGTACTGGGGGGATTTTCATGGATCACGCCCCTGCCCCGCCCGGGGCGCGTTCTCATTGCAGGCAATGGCGACCTACATCATCATATTGTCAAGCAGCCGCACCTCATCGCACCAGACTGACGCGATGATCAATGTCTCTCCCGGAATCACTTCCCGACGCGGTTCCATCGTATCAGGATCAACCGCCGCAACGTAAATCACGCGGAGGCGGCGGCTTTGGGAGAGGTGGTGAGTCACTTCGGCCAAAACGCGGTCGATGTTGTTGATCCCACTCGTCACCAGCCGTTTACCTTCACAAAGCGCCCGATGCACCATCGTCGCATCGCGCCGTTGAAACTCGTTCAAGTAGGTATTGCGGGCACTCATCGCCAAGCCGTCCGGCTCGCGCACGATTTCGCCCACTTCAATTTCCACTGGAAAATGCAGATCCGCCACCATCTTCCGGATCACTGAAACGAGCTGTGCGTCCCGCCGTCCCATCACTACCAAATCAGGGCGCACCACATTAAACAGCTTGGCGTAGACGGTGCAGCTACCCCGAAAATAGTGCGGGCGGGAAATGCTACAGAGACCATTCGCCCGACGATCCTCCGTAATCGAAGTGGAGTAGCCAAGTGGATACATTTCTTTCTCCGAGGGAATGAAGGCAATATCGACTCCCGCCGATTCCAACAGCGCCAGATCCTTCTCCCGCTGCCGGGGATAACGCTGAAAGTCCTCGTTCGGGCCAAATTCCTTCGGATTGACAAAAATCGAGACCACCACCTGGTCCGCCTGTTCCTGTGCCTGCCTCACCAACGCGAGGTGCCCCTCATGCAACGCACCACTCGTCGCCACCAACCCGATCAGACGGCCTTGGGTGCGGAGGCGCACCGCTGTTTCCTGCATGTGGTGAACCGTTTCAATGATTTGCATGAGACTGAATACTGAAGAGAATCACGTTTCCCCTTGCCACTAAATTACGATTGCCTTTGAGGACAAGAACCAATCCGGAACCGTAACCCTTCCTCCCATGGCCCAAGTCAATCCAGACTACCTGAAGCTGCAAAGCTCTTATCTCTTCTCCGAAATCGCCAGCCGCGTGAAAACCTTTCAGGCTGCCAATCCCGGCCGATCGATCATCAAGCTGGGAATCGGCGACGTGACCGAACCCTTGCCGGAAGCCTGCCGCAGCGCCTTGAAAACGGCAGCGGACGAGCTCGGCGACCGCAACACGTTCCGCGGATACGGGCCTTCTGAAGGCTACGACTTTCTGCGTGAAGCAATCGCAACACACGACTTTCGCAGCCGCGGATGCGATATTTCCGCCGACGAGATCTTTGTGAGCGACGGTTCCAAATGCGACAGCGCCAACATCAGCGAACTCTTCAGCTCAGACACACGAATTGCCGTTGGTGACCCGGTTTACCCCGTTTATGTCGACAGCAATGTCATGGGCGGCCGCACCGGCCCTGCGTCCGGTGGCCGCTACGAGGGTCTTGTTTACCTTGAATCCACATTCGACAACGGCTACGTGCCGGAAATCCCCACCGAAGCCGTCGACCTGATTTACCTCTGCTTTCCCAACAATCCCACCGGTGCCACCGCCACCCGGGAGCAACTCGAGGCATGGGTGACTTACGCCCGCCGGCACAACGCCATCATCATCTATGACGCCGCCTACGTCGCCTTCATCCAAGATGATTCCCTCCCCCGCTCGATCTATGAAATCGATGGAGCCCGGGACTGCGCAATCGAGATGCGGAGTTTTTCCAAAAATGCTGGATTCACCGGCGTACGCTGCGCCTTCACAGTCGTCCCCAAGACCCTCATGGTCGAAGGTGCGGATGGCCAACCGGTCAGCCTGCACAAACTCTGGAACCGCCGCCAGTCGACCAAGTTCAATGGCGTCTCCTACCCGGTCCAGAAAGCTGCCGCTGCCGTGTATTCTCCCGAAGGCCAGGCGCAGACCCAAGAGCTCATCGCCTTTTACATGGAAAATGCCCGCCTGATCCGTCAGGCGATCACCGCCCTCGGCTGGCCCTGCACCGGCGGAGACAACGCCCCCTACGTCTGGATCCAGGTCCCCGGTAAATCCTGGGAATACTTCGACAAATTGCTGCAGGAAGCCGGCATCGTCTGCACGCCCGGGGCCGGATTCGGCCGCTGCGGCGAAGGCCACATCCGCCTGAGCGCCTTCAATACCCGCGATAACGTGCTCCAGGCAATGGAACGCCTGAAAGCGCTGAATTAAGCCAGCTTCCAGCGGAGCACTTTGCACCGGGCACCAAACGCCCCCACTCCGCCTTTTCATCGAGCCGCAGCATTTCACCTGCTGCGGCTCGATGCTGCTTGGCTCTATAGGACACGCATCCTGTCAGCCATAGGACAGGCGCTCGTTCCTGATGAGGTCTGCTTGGGCTGCATTCCTTCTTTCCAGGCAAAAAAAATGGCGCGCCAGTCGGACTGGCGCGCCAAAGTTAACGACTGCTTGCTCGATTAAGAGTTAGGGAGCGGTCGACGTTAATTGGATCTCTGAAGAACGACGTGGATTGCCATGCATGTCATAGGCAATGGCCGTAAGGGCATAACTGCCTTCCGGCCGCATGGTGAAGGTCGCCGAGTAGGGGGAGGAATGGTCGATGCCCACGCGTTCGTTGTGGAGGAAGAATTCGACAAAATCGATCGCAACCTCGGCATCACTGGCCGTGGCCGTTGCGGTTACCGATGATCCAGCCGTGAAGCTGGTCCCGCCACTGACAGCAACCGAAACCGAAGGCGGTTGGTCGTCGGGGCGTTCGATCACGATGTTATCAAGCTCAACCACATGGGATGAACCATTCGCGGGCAGCCCTTCGATCACCAACCGTTCAACGCGCTCCGTGCCATCGAAACTGGAGTTGAGGAACGCGCTGAGTGGGATGTGGACGCGTTGGTAGCTACTGCCGAGCGTGGCATAGGACGCAGTGCTCACCCGAGCAGAAGTCACGTTATTATCCGTGACGAAATAGAGGCGGATGGATGCACCGGTCGAACTCCGCGCATCAAAGGAGATTTGATGGTCGCGAGCGAAATTCGGGACAAGGTCGACACCGCCTTCAATATGCGTGCCGGCACCGGCCCAACCTCCTGCTGGAATGTTGTATTCAAACCGAATACCGCTAGCACCCGTGTAGCCACCAGGATTCGCTGCGGCGGCGTTGGAGAAATCCGCCGAGGCTGTCGCCGTGCTCGATTTGTAGTTGTAGGTGTAGGCGTAATTCACGCCTCCATTGACCCCATCGTGATACCAGGTGTAGGGCAACCAGTAGTCTGTTCCAGGACCGGTGGCGTAGGAAAGAAGGACGCCCATCTGGGGTGCCTCATCGTGACTCTGGCGCATGCTGCTGCGCAGGCGGTAGGTGGGGGTCCAAGTGGAACCAGCGGCCCAATAGGTGAAGCTGATGTCGTTGGCTTCCAGATAATCGATCATGTTTTCCAACGCATCGAGCCAGCGCGAGTCGTTGTCAGGAACCCCTACTTCGCCCAGAAAGCCGCGCGCGTTGTTCGTGTCGAGCCAGTTAACCCACGCGGTCAGGTGATCCACGCCGATCATGGGATAGGCACCGTCCTGGTCGTAAGGAAGGTTGTATTCCCCAGATTGGTTGTGGTCGATGTACTGGTGAGCCTCAAAAACGAGGTTGTCGGCCGGATCTACGATATTGATCAAATCAGCGCTGTAGTTCAGCCACCGCTTGGCGCTGCTGTAGGAGTCTCCCGGGATCAGGATGGAGTGCCGCATGTCGTTATCACGAATGGCATCGACCGCGTCTTGAGCGCTATCCTTCCATGTATAGCTTCCCATGTTGACCGGCTCGTTCATGATTCCGTAGCCCCAGAGGTTTTTACGATCCTTGAACTCATTCGAGAGTCGATCCCAGACATCCGCAAATGCAGAGCGGGGCACTTGAGGCGAACCGATGATGTATGTCGTGCCCTGTCCGCCGACATTGTAGCGGGCGTAGTTGTGAAGCTCGGGAATGATCCACATGCCACGTTCTTCTGCGGCGTCCATCACCGCATTCACATAGCCCATTTCTTCTTGATCGAGGGCTCCGCCAAGGGTCGGTTGAACACGTTCCCAGAGGAAGCCAAAGCGAATCAGCTCAATGCCTCGGGCCTTGTGGTAATCCAAGTCCGCTTCGGTGGGATATTTGTAGTGAGTGCCGATTTCGCCGGGAATGACATGACCGCTGAAGACCGCTGCCGGCAAATTGACGCCTGGCATCCAAGGCAGAACCACACTTTCAGAAGGCCCTGGCCCAGGACCGCCGCCACCACCAGTGCCGTTGGCGGTAACCGCACCCAAGGTGAGAATCCCGCCGTCGTACACGTTGTAGTTCAAATTGCCCGCACCGATCGCTATCCGCGAAACCACGTTTCCACCGGTGGTCAGACCAGACTCGCTGAATTTCGAAAAGGTCTTGCTGGCGACGGTATTTCCATTGGAAAGGGTGTAACCGGCCCCATACGTAAAGGTCGCTCCCGTGAGGGTGATGGAAAAGGAGTTCGTTGCGCCGTCAATTTCGATGCTGATGTCCGTCGGGCAGGCGCTGAGCCGGGCTTCGCTGAGGTAGGAGCTGGCACCGCCGCCCATGTCATAGACGCGGAGACGCCATGGAATACTTCCAGAATAATGGGCCAGCACAAAACTGAGTGCGCTGCCATTGTTCAACGCTGTTCCCGATGTCCAGTAGTCGTTCGCCAAGCTCGAGGTGGCGGATCCGCCGCTATCAGCCGAGGACCGGCCAACGGTGACGTACGCGCCGACCTGCTGGGTGCTCGTTCCGGGTGTGCCTGACACGTTCAAGTCGTTCAGGTCGATAGTTAACGTCTGATCAAAGGGGTTGAAGTTGGAATCGTGCGACAAAATCGTCACACGGGCAGTTCCACTCTGTTGATTGGCGTCAAGAGTCAGTTCACTTCCACTGACAGTAACGATGGGGTTACTTGCGGTACCGCCGAGAGCCCAAGTTGAACTGTCCAGCGAAGATCCGCTAAAGTCATCGGACAGGGGTTGGGCACTTGCTGTCGCGCTCAGGATAAATGTTGCTGCGCAAAGGGCGAAGGGTCGCGTAACCCTGCGCATCACCGCACGGCTGGGGATGAGGGGGGGTTGGGGGAGTCTATTCATTATTATTCGGGGTTATCAGGGTTTCGGGATCCTGATTGCACATGAGGTGTTCTCAGGGTTCGAAACGGAGAGTGAGGTGACAGCCAAGCTCGTCTAGAAGTTGAGACTCCATGAGGCACGGCGGGAGGACGTACAGAGCATCCTGATCTTCCCCACCACACCGGCGCTCAATAGTCAGGGGTATAAGCAATGCGCCTGCTTGGCTGAAATAGATTTAATACCATAAAAGAGCAAAAACGCTCACCGTCAAAGCAAGCAGGCCCGTCGGGGTTCGATTAACAGTTAGTTGACAACATTCGTCCTCAACGGATTCGCGCGAATTACGAACGGACCGCATCGAGAACCGTAGTTGATTCGTCAGCACAAAATGAACGTGAACCCAGAAGGGCGGCAGCCGCAGTTGCTCTTCGTTCAGGATCACTCTCAAGCAGGTGCGCCCTGCCGGGCGCACATAAAAAGAGCCTCCCCTTACTGGGGAGGCTCCAAAAGGCTGACGTAAACGAATGAGGAATTACTCGACTGCCACAGGTGCCTCGAGGTTAACCCAGTCGTCTCCGTCGACAAAAACCCACGGATAGACGCTTTCCACCGTGAACCACCAGTTCGCGAGGGAATCATCGTAGAGCCAAGCGGCATTATCGAAGTCTGGCCCATAGACATAGAGCCAGCCTTGGCCTGAGGAACCACCGCCGCGTGCTTCGTGAATGTTATAGCTGAAGACCCAAGGATAGAGCCCCGCATAGAGAATTCCCATTGAGTCCACGTTCACGTATTCTCCGGCGACAACAACCCCACCGAAGAACTCGGCGGCAGCTGCCGCCCGTTCGGACGGAGTGAGCGGGGTACCTTCATACGGCGCAATGGACACACCATCGAGGGTAATGGCAGTAGAACCCGTCGTCGCAGAGCCGTTATAGACGCCCAGTACGAGCCGCGCAACAAACGCACCCCCCGGCATCAGCGTTGATTCTTTGAATCGAGCAAAGTTCCCGCTGGCCAAGGTGTTGCCTTCCGACAGTACCGTACCCATCCCGGGAACAAGAACGCTGGTAAAGGACGCACCTTCGATTTTGAAGGTCCACCGCTTCTTCGGACCGTCGATGCCCCAGCCGATGTGCGTTGGAACCCCGTCAAGTGTCAGTTGAACCTGGTCGAATGTGCCACTGGCGCTGTCGAGGATCTGAATGCGAATGCTACCGTTAGGGTATTCCACGAGTGCGAATCCCAAAGCGGACCCCGCAGTGTAACCGCTCCCACCTGCAGAGTAATGATTTGCCAAGCTGCTCTGAGCAGGTCCCCCCGTATCATTGTTGTGCCGGCCAAGAACGAGGTAGAAGCTGCTGCTGCCGTCGCCTGTGGGGCTCGCCACCAGATCGGAGATGCCGTCGAGGCTGATCATTAACGGCTCCTCAAAGGGATTGAAATCATGCGCGTTACTCAAGAGAGCCGAACGGGCGTGAGCTGTATTTTGATTGGTGCTCAGGGCCAGTGTGCCGCCTGTGAAATCGGCCGTTCCCAAATTACCCGCACTGCCGTGCGCCCAGAGCGTCGAGCTGTAGAGAGGATCTTCGAAATCATCAATCAAGGTCTTCGGCTGCGGGGCAGGCGGAGCCGCGTAGGGAGCGACCGAAACGGCTCCCCATGTGGCCTTGGCAGCTTCGATCACCGTGTTGGTGTTGTAGGCCCCCAGCGCCACGCGAGACACAATCTGTCCATCTGAATTCTGCAGGCCTGCTTCGGTCATGTTAACAAAACTGCCGATCGCCACCGTATTCAGCGGAGCCGTATGGGAGCCTGGAGATCTGATCGTAGTCCCTTCAATCGAAATCACATATTCGGAGGTTGCGCCATTCACCGTCCAAGTGATCGCGGTCGGCTTTCCATTTAAATGAATATCGGCAAAAGTACGAACACCGCCGCCGAAGTCGTAAACGCGGAGCCGCCATGGAATATCCCCAGAATAGTGGTAGAGAGCCAAATGAAGACCTCCACCTCCGCCGAGCGGCACACCACCGCTCACCGAACCCGCGTAATCGAGGACACCACTTTGAGTCAATGGTCCCCCCTGGTCGCCTACCGTCCGGCCAATCACGGCGAAGGATACCAAGGCTTGGGTGGAGGCGCCTGGAGTTCCTTGCAAATCCAAATCTTCCAGCCGGATGGTCAAGGCTTCGTCAAATGGATTGAATCCGTAACCCGCACTCACCGCGAGGGCTTGCACATTAGAGCCAACGCCTGCCGTATCAATGGTCAATGCACTGTCGCTCACGGTTGCCGTCGCGCTGGCATTGGTCGCAAAAGTCCATGTGGACGGATCCAGATCATCGCCTTCAAAGTCATCTTCGAGGGTCGAGACCGATGCCATCGGATCCGGCCCAAGGGCGACGGAGACGGCATCAATTTCCGCAATCGAAGGATCCGTAACCGCTGGTCCGTTATAGATGCCGGTCACAAAACGAGACACCGTCGCATCGTTGACGATGATTCCCGATTCTACGAAATTTGCAAAGGTGCCACTAACGGTCGTGTTGTCATCGGAGATAACCACATCAAGCGCCTGCGCGAGGATGTTCGTGAAAGTGGCCCCTTCAATGGTGACAGACCATGTCGCGTTTGCCCCGTCTAATTCCCACGTAACATCAGTGGGCGTTCCACTGGTGCCAATTTGGGCCGCAGTAAATTTATCACTCCCGCTATCGAGCACCTGAAGTCGCGTGGCACCAGTGGGATAAACGAGGAAATTGATCCCAAATGCACCGCCGTCGGGCTCGGTTGCGTGACTGTAGCCGGAAGATCCCGCCGAATAATTATAGGGTGCTCCTTCCGCCGCTTCTCCTCCGAGATCCGTTGGGAGCCGTCCGATCACGGCGTAAACCGCGCTACTTGCATTATTAGTACCCGCATCCGGAGCGGCGGTAAAGCTGATGCCTTCCAAGTTGACGATCAACGACCGGCCGAAGGGATTAAATTCATGTGCGTGGCTTACAATTGCAGCACGTTGATGAACTCCCGGCGTACCGCCAGGGGTTTCCAAATGAAGAGCCTCCCCCACGAGCGAGGCGCGGCCCAGTCGCCACACGGAGGTGTCCAAGGATCCACCATCGAATGCATCATCAATGGTGGATTGTGAGTAGCCGGCAGTCGCCAACCCGCAGGCGGCGAAAAGCACGGCAGCCCGAGATCGCGCGAGAAAGCGCGGGGTGAATGCTTTTGGAATATTCATATAGTTTTGGAGTGAGTTGAATCGAAAAGTCGGGATGCCCTCCCTTACCGCCAGGTGCAGGTGGGACGCAGGTCGTAGAGCCATTTGGCGTGAAATAGCAGGCGGAAGGGCGCAGCATGGGAAGGTCCGCAGTAAAACGGGCAAAGGTCAGGAGTCATCAATCTGCTCAAATCTGAGCGTTTCGGGGTTATAGTTCACAATCAATCATCCAGCAACAAGGCCAGCCAAAACTTTGAAAAAAATGTGTGCGGCGCCGCTCCGTTCGAGGATGATTACCGCTCTCAACACGGTGCACCGCAGGAGTGAATCGGCCCCCTCGCCGTTCACGGTTTCCGCGGCCTGATCCGCATGCCGGACAGCATTTTGTTTGCTCGCCTATCGACAACAAACCCCTGCGTTCGGGTAGGAATCTAAAACCCGCTGAGCAGGTTCTCCTCGATCACGAGGTCGGGAAACCACTGCAATGGCTAGGAGGTTTCGCGTCACTAGCGGCAGGAATGAACCATGATAACCATCACTGGTAGAGTTGCAGCAATCGCACCAGGGAAAGCCAAAGAAGTGGCCGAATCCAACACTTTGTGTTGCCGTACAGTGCTAAAGAAATGGCCCAGTTGCGTGGCCTCATACCTGAAGGCCCTCGTTCCAGGCAGTTCTCGCCATTAGTCGACTCAGCTCCGCAAAAGAGCCAGCGTCCATTCTCCAGCCTGACACAAACGAATGGCGGCCCTGGCCAAGGCGTACAGGAACTCCCGGACCGCATCACCGAAATTCTTTCGGAGTCGCAGTTCCCGATGGGACTGCTCATCCCTCACGACCGCTACGACGACGTGAACCAACTGCATAAAGTCGGTGCCATCCGCCAGCCACATCCACTACTGAGTAGGTGCAAATCCGGTCCCGGAATCCGTGCCGTAAACAAGCGATCCATCACGGGCAATCGCCAAGGCATGGTGCCCCCCGGGGCTTCGGAAAAGATGGTGGTCGGCGAAAGTTCCGGGAAACCACGCAGGCGGCGGTGGTAGAGCCTGAGACGGCTCCACCCAGGACTCGACGGGGGCGAGGATGAAGGGATTTTTCTGGAGCCAGGCGAGGGTTTCGCGGGCAGGTTTGAAGACGATGAACCACTGCCAGCGGACGAGGCGGCCTTCAGCATCGAACCATTCCCGACGTTGGGCATGAATGACCGTATCTCCGGGGACCGTCCGGCGCCAAAAAGCTCTTTGATAGACGAGCTCGGGGTCATCAATCGTCGCCATGGTCGGAACCCGTGCCCCATTCTCCGGGACTATCGGCGACACGGCCGGGGCCGGAGCCATTGGTGTCTCCCGCTCCGGGGCGAAGGATTTCGCCGAAGAGCCTATTTCCTCCGAGCCGATCGCCGCCTCCTTGCGCACAATGCCTACGACCGCGAACGCGAAGGCGAGCGTAGCGACGAGCCCGCCCGCGAAGAGAAGTCGCATTTTCATCAGTTGCCGGAATGAGAATAGGTGCGAAGGAAGAGCTGGATGTCGCGCACACTGCGGACAAAGCGGTCCAGACCCTCTTCTTGGTCACCAAGGAGTGAATACGCAGGAATGACGATCTTCCACTGGCTGTTCCACACGCTGCGTCCGACCAAGCGGCTATTCGTGAACTCGGCGGGTATCGAGCTGTAGAAATATACCGGGTCGTCCACGACACGGAAAGCCTGATGTTTACGGCGGATCCAGAGCTGCTCGTTGAGGCTCCCCTGAGGGGTGAAGAACTGAAAACTGGAGAAGCTGCTCGCACCGAGGTTTCTGGGGAGGGGCAGAGCTTGGTCCCTCACGGTCCACGAGCGGATGTTGTTCTCGTCGCCCAGTGACGGTGCCCGCATTGTATCCACCCCCACGGGAATGAGGTAGGCGTAGGGCGTGGCGGAAAGCGCGTCGGGATGCGAGCTGGCGGGACTACCCGCACCGGGTGTGCCGACGGCATACGGGTCCATCCCAACGTAGCCGGGGAATACCATGCCGGAGGCGTGGATCTTGGTCGAGAAACTGGATTGCGAAAAGGCATGGTCACCCGCCGCCAGAGGCCATCCGAAGAAGTTCAGTCCTGGCTCGATCGTGGTGGCGAAGGAGATGACGATGCCGGGCACCGGTTGTCCGTCGCCGCGCGCAATATTGCTGGCATACATCGCGACATCGGGATCGTTCATCAGATCGCTCATGATGTGCTGCTGCAGCACCTGTTTCCAGAGCAGGTCGTCATCGGCGGTCGGCTCGTCGGCGCGGATACGGAAGAGCTCCTGACGAAGCGAAAAGACGGTGCCGTTGCGGTCGGGGTTGTTGATCCCGAGGCGTCCCTTGGCCACCGCCCAATCGTCCCGCAGCGCCCCGAGGATGGAGGCCAAGCCGGCGTCACCATCACCGGTCTCGATCGGTTCGTCATCCTCCCAAGCTCCCACGGAATAGGTTTGGATAATGCTATCGATGAGGTCCTGGCCTTCGGCCGAGCCAAGCAGTCCGGTCTCGTAGTCATAGGCGCGGGCGGCGGTGTAGGCGTAAACCTGCGCCAAGGAGAAGAGTGACTTGTACTGGGAAAGCTCCTCATTGCGCAGCTGGCGGAAGACGAGATCTCTAGTCCGGTAGCCTTGAATGACGCCGGCCGCACGCTGGCGGAAGGTCTCGCGCTCGGAGAGGATGTGGTTGGCGTCGGCGTAGAGTCGCGCAACGCGCTCGTTGGCCCGTTGCAGCTCGGTGAGACGCCGGGAAATCTCGTAGCCGCTGGCCAGCACCTGACTGTAGAGGCGCTCGAACTCCACGACGTGTTGTTTCACGACAGAGTCGAAATTGTAGTTGTCGATGTATTCTTGAGCCTGTCCCTCGAGGTCGGCGGCCTCCGCTTCGAGCAGGGCGGCCTTGGACTCGGCGGCCCAGCCCAGGAGTTCCTGAGCGTAGGCGGCGGTATTGCCAGAGAGCAGTGCGGCCATCCGGGCGACTGACGTCGCGTCGTTCGAAAGACCGACGGAGGTCGGCGCGGCTTCGGCCGACGCCTCGGCCAGACCGCGGATATAGTCTGCCGTGAGGGCGAAAGCGGTCGCGGAAGTGGTCAGAGCAAACGAGGCCTTGGTCATGGCGGCGGCTTCATCAAGGCTTTGGGAGGCTGCCTTGTTGGCTTCGCCAAAGTCCGCAATGAACTCTGAATAGAGCTGGTAGTCCCGGTCGAACCGCCGCGAAAGGTTGCCGAAGGTATTGGCCGCTTCCCGCAGGTGAATCTGAGCTTCGTAGGCGTCGAGCAGGGCTTGTTGGATTTCTCCGGTCTGCCCCCGTTTCCCGAGCCCGCTGGCCACAGTGTCGGAGAACTGACCAAGGGTAAAAGGCGAAAGCTGGAACGTGCGCGTGGTGTATTCCACCGGTTCCCGCAGACGATTGTAAGCATTGTCGACCGACCACTCCGTGAAGGGATCGAAGTTTACCGGCTCGCGGAACTCCACGGTCACATCCGTGCCGGTATCGACAAGGCGAGACGGGCGGTCGATGAAATACGAGTGATAAAGGTCGGGACCGTCATAGCCTTGTGCATACAATTTGCCCGGCCCTATGTCCCCCGCGTATGGCGTGCCGAAGAGAGTGATCAGCTGATACTGGTAAGCGTCCTCCTGGCGGGTGACCGCGTAGTTGTAGTCGTCGATGCTGACATTCTGCTGGCGCAGCAAATGGTTCATTTCGGCGGCTTGCTCAAAGGAGTTCTTGGCGTTGACGGAGGCTCGCACGGCGCGGTCATAGACCTGCTCGAAGTGGGATTTCCCGGCAGCCAATTCATCGGCGGAAATATCAAATGCCATCGCACCGGTGGCCAAGCCGAGTGGGTTGATGTGTGCCTGCTCCCCGGCGGAAAGCGTGAGCACCCGGTCCCCACTAGTGACGAGTTCATTCAGCTCTGGCACAGTGGTGCGGTCGATGCGCTGAATGCCTTCGTTGACGGCGTCGATGTCTGGCAGCATGGCGTTGGCACTAACCCAGTTGTAGTAGGCACCTTGGAAGACGCGGGAGGCCCATTCGTCGGTGCCCCAGTGCCGAGTGCGGCCGGTCGAGCTGTTATAACGTCCATCTCGTTTGCTTTCCCAACCCGTCCCTTCGTCCCCTTCGTGCACACTGCGCGCGGTAAAATCGAGAACCTCGACCCCCGTCCGGGCGACGGCGGCGGCAGCGGCAGCGAATTTGCGTTCATCCTTGTAATCCACCTGCACGGTCTGCCCGAGCACGGAGACGCCCTCGGTGCTGGGCTTCCAAGTATAGACGTCGGAAGTGAGCAACTTGTAGTAGCCCTTGAGCGCGGTGAGGTAGTGGCCATAGGCGTCGCCATGGCCCTGGGGGAACATTGCATAAGCGTCGCTCGCGTCGAGCACGCCATCGGCGTAAGGTCCACCGGCTTTTTCCTGAATGCCGTAGTTCACCGCGTAAAACGGTTCTCCCGAGTCAACGCCGTTGGTGTAGTTCCAGTAAAGCCGGTTATAGGATGGATTGGTCCGCGTGCCAGGGCTGAGCAAGTCGTCGCGGCCCCGCAAAAGGGCAAGGGTCTCATCCATCATGCTGGCCACTTGGCCCTCGAAGGAAAAACGGGAGGTGTTCGCATCGACCGCCACGTTCTCCGAGTCGATCAGGAGGGTGGGATTTTGCGCGTCATCCCAGGCCTCATTCCCGAGAGTCATGTAGAGATCGTTCAAATACCCGGCGACCAACAGGAGGGTGTCGTTGACGGAATCCGTCGTGACGCCCGCCTCGAGGCTTTGACGCTTCACCCGGTTGAGCACGGTCTCATAAATCTCGATCAAGCCAAAATCCTCGATCGTATCGAGGTTGAGCGCAACATCCCCCTCCCAGCGCGTGCCGGCTTGGGTGAGGAGGCTGACGTCTGTGCTGACCGGATTGTTGTAGAGGTCGGTCTGGCGTTGATTGAAAGGATTGATCCCGTCGAGCACCCGCTTGACCCAGCTCTCGACGAGCACGGGATTGCTCCACTCGCTCCAGGTCTCGCCGGTAACGAGATTGGCGGATGCTTTCGCCCGGTAACGCATCGAAAAATAGGTATCGGAGAACACCAGCAACGGATCGCCCAGCGCGGACCCGGCCGAGCCACCGATCACGATGTTGTTGGTGAAATCACCGTTTGGCTGGTTCCAAGGCGAGCCACTGGCCGTGACCAGATCGGTCTTGGCGGTAGCGTCGATTCGGAAGTCGATGAGACCGCTGTCGCTGCTCGGTGTCTCCGTCGTGAACAGCGCGATGGCGATGTCGTTAACGTCCGCGGCGAAGAGGTTGCGGTCGAGGTCAAATTGGTAAGGGAGACCTTGTGCCGCCAGCCCGCTGCGCGGAGCCTCGACGGAAACACTAGAGGGGATTCCAGTTCCCGGTGGCAGGTGATGAGCAAGTGCGGCGACGCCATTGACATAAAGGATGAAACCATCCTGCGAGCCCAAACGCGCACTGAAAACGGTCTGTGAGGGGACGCCGTCGGTGAGGTTCAAACCCTCCGCGCTCTTGAGCATGATTCCGGGCAGCCCGCTGGTGGGGTCGTAGTCGTCGTTGTTGATTTGGATGGTCCGTTCCAGCGACACGGCAGTCGTATCATAAAGTGAGTCCGGTGCCGGCATGGCGGACGGGTTGGGCGACAAATACCATTCATTGTTCGCGGTGGGACTGCCCAAAAGCGGCTCCATTGAGACGGAATAGACCGGGGGTGCCATGCCATTGACCGGCAGTGAATAAACCCACTCGAATTCGTAATTCTCCGGTACGGCGGCGAAATCACCGCTGTGGCGGAGAGACGTTTGCTCATCGAGCGGATTGGAAGCGGAAATCTTCTTCAGGTCTCCCTGATAGAGCTCCGGAGCGACCTTGATCACCTGCATGGCGATGGGTTCACCTTGCGGCGTAAACGCTTCGCCGTCGGCAAAGATCAACGTGACGTAGCCGCTTCCTTTCCCGAGTGCGGTGAGGGCATAGCTGTCCACGGCGGTGTCCGAATACGTCAAGGTCGGTAGTTGCCCGCTCGATACGCTCGTGGTCTTGCTCGAATCGACGATGTAGGTGCCGCGGGAGGTGGGATCTTCCATGAAGGTCTCCATCGTCGTGAAGAGCGCGGCAATGGCCGCGTCCCACTTCGCCTTATCCGGATCCGAAGGATCGACCAAGACCTCGAGGGCGTGCACATCGTCCACACTCAGGGCATTGAGGTGGAGGTAGTCTTCGCCCGCAATTTCGTCGACGAACTCCCCTTCGAGGACCAGCCCACCGATATCACCTAGCAGGGGATCGAAGTAAAACCGCTGCTGAAGGTGCGGTTGCGCGAGTTGGAAATAGGTTTTTCCGTTCTGATTCGTCGTCTTGAGGGAGACCGGAAGTTGGGTGAGGCCGACATTCGAATTGTTGATCAAGATCGACTTTGCCCGGGTTGAGTCGTGCAGAACGACGGCTTCCGCCCCACGATTGGCGATCGATTGTTGATACAAAATGCGGGCGCTGGTCTGGCCGCGCACCGCCGGAAGGCCGCGCTTGGGGAGAGCCAGCGTTTCGCCCACTTGTAAGACAGGGGGATTCTCCGGCCAACGCGGGTGGTAGGCAATCGTGAGCGGCGTGCCGCTGACCGGATCACCGACGTAAGCGCCGTCACCATCGATCGCCCGAAGGTAAGGCAGGGCGGTGCCAACGGCGGGAGGATTCGTCATGCCGGGGAATGCGAAATCCTCCCGCATCGTGTAGTAGAACTGCATCCCGAGGCTGGTCGTGGCGGCGGAGGCGCGGATCCAGTCGATCTCGAAGGAGACGTCGTCCGTATAGGTGGGGTCCAAGCGCAGCTGTGAGATCATTTTCCCTGCCCAGTGCACCGAATTGCCCACCGGAAAGCTGAGGATCTGCCACTTCCCGACATCGCTGTACCTCGCCGACATTGAGCGACCACCACCGAACCCGTCGTCTTCATCCGCCCAGAAAAGCTGCGCGCTTTGGGCGGCGGAGGCTTTCATCCGAATCTTGATCAAGGGCACCTCGCTGCCGGCAAAGGCGGGAAAGGAATCCGTCAAAATCCGCGCGTCTCCCGCGCCCGTGCCGCCCAGCAAACCATTGCTCACCGTCGGCTCGGTAACATTTGAAATACGGGTCCAAAGCCCGAAGTCACCGTCCGTGTGGAACTCGCTGTTGACCAGCGGCCCCGGCTCCGACGGCAGGCCGTCATTGTCCGCGCCACCGTGCGGGCCGCGATAAACCCAGACGTAACCCTTGCGGTCCTTGTAGGTGAAGGATTCATACGCGTCGGGTGACGCCGCGCTGTCCGGAAAATCGGTTTCGTCGTCCGATTGCCGCACCTCGGTGTTACGAGCCTCACCGTTACCATCGAGGGCAAGCGGCAGCAATGGCATCGGCATCGGCGCACTGAGAATCGTGCCAGCCGTGACCGGATAGGCGAAGCGGTGGGAAGCGTCCTCCCGCAACACTTCGTAGACTGCCATCGCGGGCCGCTGATCGACAGGATCGATGTATTGAATCAGGGCGCGCGGCAGAGATGTAAAGCTGTTGTCCACGTCGGAACCGTCGAAACGATTAAGGTCGTCCCGCATCGCGTAGGCGCGGCCTCCCTGCATGAGGGCGTGTTCCTCGTTCGGATTGTAGCCGATCGCAGTTGGGTCCGGCTGATTGTAGATCGTGCCTGCGGCTACGGCGTCGGACAGACTACCTGAACCTTGGTTGGACGCCATCACGATGCGATCGGTCAACGGCGCGGAGATCACGACATCGTCGATCGCGAAGGACTCGTCGTTGGTCCCTCCGTTTAGGTTGGTTCCGAAACCCAGCGCAAGGGTCGAAACCACGGGTTGGTTGCCCGTCGCGACCGTGATGTGCACGTTGAAGGTCTGATCGTTCCAGGTGCCACCAAAGTAGTTGCGGTAAGTCCCGGGCACCGGGGTGATCACCCAATCATAGTGCGTGTGCCCGAAAACCGTTTGGCCGGAGATCGGCTCGGTCACTTCCGGGCCGAAGCGTTGATTGATGACGCGGTTTCCGTTCAGGTAGACGTGGAAGTATTCAGAATCCCAGGAGTCAAGGCGGTGAAAGGTGAAGTTGACGGTGGCATTGTTCGCGTCGTGACTGCCAAGCGAAAAAGTCTTCTCGGTCGACGGCGATGGGCTCTTCGCATAGGCCCCAAGAGACGACCCCGAAATTCCGGGGATGGCCGTGAAGACCGCGTTGCTCCACCCTTCGACCTCATCGGTCTCGTCGAAATCCTCGTGCGCAATCGTCACCGACTCACGGTAGGCAACCTCGTAGTGGCCCACCTTCGCGGTGGTGTAAAAATCGGCGAATTCCGAGGAGGGAGCTGACACTTTCTGAAACCACCAGACGGTCAGACCGTTGGCATCGCCCGGAAGCGCGTTGACCGGAATGATCGCGCCCTTCTCCGCCGCCGGGATGCCCGAGGCAAAGGGGTCGACGTAGGCGTCGGGCGAGTAGCCGGTTCCCCGGGCAACGTAGCCAGCGAGTGAATACGAGTCATTGGGCGGCTCGATCCGTTCCCCGACATAAGCGGTCGCGGTAAAGCTGGGACCGCCGTCGCCTTCTTGAAACCCGTCCCGCTGGTCCGCTTGGGTGAGCAGCCGGACATACCAGATACCACCGTTGTCGCCGGAGAACTTGAGCAGGGTGCGGTTGCGTTGATCGCCCGATCCGAGGTCGATGACGAGGCGCTGGCTAATTGTATCGATCAGAGCTTCGTCACCGCCCGGAGCATCCTGAAAGATAATGCTGGGAATCTTGCCGCCTTCGAACTTGAGACCGGTCCCGGTATCATTGGAACTGCCGCCCAGTCCCACCGTGTACGAAGCGAACTCGGTCACATCATCCGGCCAGACCTGGAGGTATTTGTTCAAATACTTGGGCCAATCAATGGTCAGTCCCGACGAAAGGCCCGAAGCCGCAGGAATCGCTGAATCCTGTGTCTCCAGCCAATAGAAGACGACGCGGTCCTCAATGTCGTTTTCACGCTCGGCATAATATGCGAGCGAACCGTCCGGACGGGGATTGGAACCGTAGTAGGCCACTTGATCCTCCGAACTGCTTGAAGAAACCGGAACGGCAATGAGGTCTTCGTCCGGGCTCGGACGGATTTCGTTTCCGAGTGCCACGGTCAGGGTTTTCGGCTGAGCGGAACGTTCCACACTGATGATATCGGCACCGAGAAATTCATGGGTCCCATCATCGCGGAGCACGCCAAGGTATTCGATGAGGATACGACCGACATGGTTGTAGGCATGCAGCTCGCCCACTGTACTAGATTTCTCATACCAAAACGTGCGCAAAATCTCGGTAGCGCCCGCATTGGGATCCGATTGCGAGCTGCCCGCCACGACATATTCCGTCGGGACCGTTTCGGGAAAGACGTTGCTGTAGACCGGATTGACGGTGACGATCTTTCCCGAAGGCACGATCACGCGGGGGCCATTGAAGCTCTTTTCCGTCCAGAAAATAGTGCGAATCGGGCTGGCGGTGGCCGAGGAGACGGTAAAGCGCTCTTTGAAAAAGATGTATGCGTTGGTCGACGGGTCCGGCAATCTGGAGCGCCAAGTAACCTCGACCGTGCCAGGCGTGTGCGCAAAGACCCGGCGCGCGTGTGGACTGTAGTAGTAGCTGGGAAGCGTTCCCTCCGCCAAGGGGGCGATCGCGGCGGGATCACCGGTCCGGTAGTCGACGGCGGGTTGACCGCTTGGATTCGTGAGAATCTCACCCGCGACGACCGGCTCGCTGCGCCAGAAGCTGTCCGGATCGGCGATCGTCATGAGCGCACCCGCACTGCTGAGAATGGAGGTCGGCGGTGTGATGTGATCGCCAAATGAATAGCGGGGCACGCCCGAGGCAAAACTCGTGCCGATGTTGGCGTTGAGCAAAGTGACAGTGGAACTCGCGGGAAAAACGGACTGCGTCTCTTCTCCAATCGTCTCGATCCCAATCGGACCGGCCGTTCCGCTGGAATCCGCGATGCCGGCGAACTGGGGCAGGATCGTGGGCTCTCCACTGGGCGTTCCAATCGGCCCTACCGGCGCGATTTGGCCCGGATTCGGATCGGGCACCCGTTCGCTCAAGCGATTGTATACCCCACTCTTGACCTCGTACTGAGCGAGGAGCGAGGTCGGGACGCCCAGAGTACCGCACAGCGCCAGCAAAAATGCGAAAACGAGAAACGGCGGCTGGGCGCGGGGGTGCTTGAAGGTCATGAGCGGGATCGGAAAAGTGGAGATCTGCGGAGAGGGCTTCCGCTAGCGGGAGAGAAGGTGCTCTTCGATTGCCGCCAGGCGTTGCTCGAGATCGTTTATCCTGATATCTTTTTCGGCCATTTCGCCGTTGAGGTGCTCGAGTTCCTCAATCCGCGCTTCCCTGAGATCAGCCTCCGTTTTGAGTTGTTTGATCGCGACCAGCAGCATTGGGATGACCATTTCGTAATTCACGGAGAAGCGTGCGCCGGCGGGCGAGGTGAAGCCGGAAGCGTCGGTCTCTTCCTTCATCTCGGGATCTGCCGCTTGGCCGACCATATTGTTGAATCCGGCTTTGACCAGATCCTGAGCGATGAAACCAAACTTGAGCCCTTTGTCCTCGCCGTCCTTCCAACGATATTTTACGGCGGAAACGTTATTTACGAAATCCATCGCATCGGATTCAAGAATCGGGGTTATGTCGGATTTGAGGCGGGCGTCCGATACCGCGTTGAATTCGGCCGCCATAATGCGGTTCGCGGCGCGCAACGAATAGGTGCCGGCCCCGGTGTAGTTGCTTCCGGATCTGTCTTTGTTCAGGAAACCATAGGTGGTGGTGATCGTCGTCCCGCCGCTGATGTCCAGCGGGTAGGTGGGATCGGTCGTTCCGATGCCGATGCCCGACGTGCCGAACGCCAGATAGCCGCCCATTCTTTTGGTGCTGTCCACGTCCATCCCAAGAAGTATTGAGGCGGTGTGCCAATCCGAGCCGGCGGATTTGCGATAGGCGGAAATCCCAAGGCTCGAGAAATTGACAGTGGTGCTGCCGAAGCTCGCAATGACGAGTTCGCTGCCGTGGCTGGTTCCCAATGCCCCCGCATTGATTGTCATGGTAGAGCTGTGGGCGGATCCGGCGAGGTTGGCACCCACTGTCAGCTTGGCATTCGGCGAAGAGTTTCCGATCCCGATCCGATTGGCGGAATCAATGCTCAAAGCCGCGCTCCCGGTTCCGCTTTGGAGGTGAAGCTTTTGTTGGGACCGCAAAACAGTGTCGTTGGTAGCGGCGGAATCGGACCAGCTTCCGGCGGCAGAGGCGAGGCCCAGGTCCGCATAGCTGGAGTCGCCCCGGGTCAATTTTAGATACGGATTTCCGGTGCTCTGAATGATAGCGCCACCCTCGCGGATGTGGAGCTTTTCCGTCGGCGCGCTCGTCCCGATGCCGACATTGCCATTGCCTTTGATGCGCATGCTTTCCGTGAGCGAACCGGAGGTGCCGTAGCCGAAGGCGATATCGGAGCCGGACCCAGAAGTATAAATTTCCAGCAGCGCGGACTGGATTCCGAACCCGTAATGATTCCCGGAGTTGCCATAAAGCGATATCTTGGGTCCGGCACTGTTCGCGAAGTTGAGCGGAAACCCAGGATTGTTCTGACCGATCCCGACGTTGCTGTTGCGGTAAACATGGGGTCCGCTTGGTGCCCAGACGCCGATTGAGCCCGCATCAAGCTTGGCGGCAGTGATCGCCGAGTCGGCGACGTTGACGGTCGCAATGCCCCCGTCCGCGATGCGCGAACTTGTCACGGAATGGGCTTGAAGATTGGCCGTCGAGACGGAGGAGCTCCCAAGCATGTCGGTCGTCACAGCGCCACTCGCGACACGCTCGGCCACCGCCGCACGCAAGGCATAGGCACCGCTCACCAGTTGCTGGCGCGGCGCGATTTCCGCGTCGACCGTGCCGGCGTTGCCATCGTCGACCGTGATGCCGAGGTAGAGCGGCGTGGTGGCGGCATTGAGCACCATATCGAGCGTGGCCACTTCCGAAGCGGGCGTGCTCGGCCCGGGGGAGCCGGAGACACCGGTGCCATTTCCGATCAGCACGCTGAACTCACCGCCCGATATCGTAACGGTCTGAGTCTCGGCGTAGAGAGCCGATCCGTCGGACGGCTGTCCATACAACCTGAAGGTGATGGTCCGGTTGACCGGCGAGGTACCACCGATGAGGGATCCGGCGGCATCCGTGACCCGTCCCTGATAGCTCATGAGCTTCGGAACGCTCGAGGTCTGAGCGGAAAGGAGGGTCGCGACGAGAAGCGAAGTGAAAAGGACGAGCTTGAGTTTCATGGAAATAGAAGGGAATGAGCGTGAATGCAAAGGGCTGAGAATGGGTTATTCGAAGTCGGCGGGCACTCGCAGATCAATTTCGGCAATCTCCGAAATCCGCTGCATGGAAAAGGTGCCACTCACCTCGAGAGGAACGCTGTTTACGCCGGTGAGGGTTTCCTCATAGATGCCTCCGAGGATCGTGGTCCCCCACCCCGGAACGGCCGTATCGTCCGGTGGTTCGCTCGTAAAGGTGAAGCGGACGGTTCGGCCAACGGTGTAGCTTTCCACTCCGCTCTCCAGCGGAAGCGAAAACGACGCGTCAAGGTTGTCATGATCCGGGTGGTAGGTATGGACGAAAGGATTGGTCGGGTCGTTGTGCGGCACAGTGATTTCCCACGTGCTGGTCGCGCCGACAGCCACCGCCACCGACTCGCCGGAAAGGGCAGTGGGAAAGTAAGGCTCGAGCGGCATCTGTGCCGCGAAATAGCGAACCGGGGCGACATCCGAATCGACGGCAGCGAGTACGCCCGCCTCGCTGATGCTGATTCCCCGCGGATTGCCCTCAGTGGTCAGACGACCTGTAAAGGCTTGGGACAGTAACCGTGCGGCACCCGCTTCATCCACATGCATCAGAAAAGCCAATACAAAAGGACGCGAAGTGCTCGATCCCGGTGAACCGGGCGCGGTGCTTACGACGTCCGTCACTGTCGCTCTCGCCAGCCAGAGGCCGGCGGTAGTGGTCGCCTGGGCGCTGACCGGAAGACGCACATCGGTCAAATTCGCGGTGTCCCGTATCCGAAGGATGGATGCGTGATAAGCGCCCGAATTCGTGAGCGCACTGCGGTCGATTCCCAACTCCAGATTAACGCGTCCGGAGCCGGGGACCGTCACGGTAAAACTGCCGGAGATGGGGGACTCGGTGTATGCGTTGCTCTCGCTATCAAAAATGCGGCGCGTGAGGGCGACGCCCCCGGCGACGGGATGCTGTCCGGCGGGCGCTGGCAATGAGTCCTCGAGGGAAATCATCAGCGTCAAAGGGGCAGTCGAGCGGTTGCTCACACCGATTGTCATGGTTTTTAGCGTGCGTCCAAAGGCGAGGCCCTTGTCATCGTGAACCTCATACTCGAGCGGGGCAGTGAAATCGCTGACGGCGCTCAACTCGAACCAGTAGGCTCGTTCTGCCTTGATGCGCTCCGAGCTGGTCGAGATCCGCATCGGATTTGCGGCACCGAGAGGACCTCCAATGTATTTAAAAATGGCCGACGTCGGTGCGAGAACGGTCGAATTTGCCGAGGGGAAGCTGGCAAAGTAGCTGGTAAACAGAGCGCCTTCGGCGGCAGCCGGGAACCCCAGAAAGTTGGCCCCTGAGACCTGCCAGGTGGCGGACGGAGGGAGCGCGAGCTGGGTGATCGCGACGTCAGCAGGCCCTTCAACCCGGATGAGGTAGGCGGAGTTTCCGACCATTCGCGAGAGCGTTTGCTCCGCCGGGTCGTCGCGCTTCCAGATCGTCCATTCATCACTCTGGGTTGTAAGTTCGGAAGGCGAGGTAGTGAAGGTGACTTGGTCGGGATTGGGATTCCACCGCCAAACCTCTTGGACCGCCGGATAAGCGCTGAAAAGCTCCGTCACGGTGGTATGCGAGGCATCACCCGCCAGCCAGATGCCATTCCACCCATCATCAAGTGCGTAGGTTTTGCTCAGCCACTGAGCATTGAGGCCGAGAGCCCCGAGCAGCGAAGCCAAGAAGAAGAGTGAGTGAATTTTCATCGAACGGTTAGGCGATAGAATACACGGTCATCGTTGCTGGCCGTATAGACCGAGATGACGCCGGTCGTCTCGGAGCGGAGGTGCGCTGCCGTTGCGTCCGGCGCGTCAGCTTCGTTGATGGAAAACGGGGCGGCCGCCCATCGAGCCATGTCAATCGAGACCTCGAGAGCGTAGGTCTTTCCGTAAATGGCGTAAAATTCGAGCCGAACGAGATCGTCAAGCACCTCGCGAATCTCCAGCTCCAGCACCGAGGTGTAGTCCGTGGCGTAAGTCCCCGCCACAAACTCCGCCCAGTTGCCCATGCCGTCTCCGTCGAAGTCCCCGTCTCGGCTGATTGCCGAAAGATCCCACCCGTCCGGGCCGGGTTCGTAACCGGCATTGTATAGCTGATTCTCTTCCCACGCGTCCGGCAAACCGTCGCCATCGTCATCCGTTCCCAGAGTTAGATTGAGCCGCCGGCGCTCCGCCGGGGCGCCCACTGTCCGGGGGGCATCGATCTCCAATGGGTAGAATAATTGACCGCCGACATTCACCGCCACGCTGTAGGCCGCGCCCGGGTTCAATGCCAAAGAGCTGTAACTGCCGGCCGTCCGCATCATATCGATGCGCAAGCGAACCTGATAGTTGTAGTCGGCGTCCGCGACGGCGGTAAGCGACTGTCGGAGTATTTCTTTCTCACCGGCGTAAAGGATCACCGCAGCGCCTTCGGCCGGAATGAGCTCGCCGTAGGCGTTCCTCACGTCACCGTAAATAGTATAAAACGGGGCCGGAGGAAACCCGTGGAGGATCGTGGTCCATCCAAAGCAGGCGCAGATCCGAAGAAAATTTCGAAAGCAGGTCAGCATGAGAGAGAAAGAGAAAATCATCCCCGCGAGGAGGGTTTAAAAGCGGGTCAATCACGTATCGGCACAGAACGGCTTTTAAACACCCCTTGTCAGGAGAAATGTGGTGATTCAGACCGATTATGGGGCGAAATAGCCCACAGAAGCCTTGCTTATAAGGTCTTGGGAGGGCGACGATGGGAAATTGAACCCGTTGAATTCGCTCCCACGGTCTCCAAAGCGACTTCCCTCCTTCTGGGCGGTCCAACTCGTCGCGTGGGTGGGAATCGCGCTCCTCAGCTTCCCGCTCAAGGTGAGTGCGTTCGGCACTTTCTCCGCCGCCATTGTCCTAACCCTCTTTCGCGAGCCGCTTGCCCTCCTCATGACCTCGGGGTTTCGCCTCATCTTTCAGCGACTCGAACGGAGATCGGGATCGCTCCTCCGACGAGTGCTCTGGAGCATGCCGATGTGCCTGCTGGCCGCGGCAGTCGATCTCGCGGTTGGTCTCGCCGTGACTTCTACCTTCAACTTGGCCCTCCCGTCGTACGGAATTGGAGGATTCTTCTATTTCCGCGTCCTCCTCTACTGCGGATGGTGCTCCGCCTACTTTTTGATCAAGGAATACACCAAGGCACGGTTGGCCCAGCTCGCTCTGGTTCAAGCCGAGGCCTCCGCCCGCGAAGCCGAAGTCCTCATGCTGCGTGCCCAAGTTTCCCCACACTTCCTCTTCAATGCCTTCAATACCATCCTCGCTGACCTCGAAAGCCGCCCCGCCGCCGTCGCCCCCCTCGTCCAAGGCCTCTCCGACTATTTCCGCTATTCCCTCACCAACAGCCATCGCACGTTCGTTACGATCGGAGATGAATTTGATGCCATCGTCAGCTACCTCGCCGTCTCCAAAGCCCGCTTCCGCGAGTCCCTCCTCATTGAATGTTCCATCGATCCGGCGGTGAGAGCCGTTAAGGTCCCCGGAGTTTGCCTCCAGCCGCTCGTCGAAAACGCCCTTCTCTACGGACACCAAACTTCAGAAACACCCTTGCGGATCTGGGTTGAGGTGAAAAGCGCGGACGGCGTCGCCCTCATCGTCAGGGTCACCAATTCCGGTCGCTGGGTCGATCGTCACGAGCCTCGGCCTCAGGGCCATTCCAGGGGTCACGGCCTCACCACCCTTCGTCGTCGCCTCGAACTGCTTTATCCCGAGACCCACGTCCTCACCGCAGGCCCCGATGAGGGCACCGGCTCCGTCAGTGTTCAATTCAAACTGCTTGCCGCCACAGAGGGCGCCCCGTGTACATTATGAAACTCCCCATTCGCACCCTCATCGTGGATGACGAACCGCCCGCCCGAGAGCGACTTACCGCCCTCCTCGGAGTCCACTCACAGATCGAAATCGTCGGGGAAGCGGGCGATGTCGAATCGGCCTTCGTCGCCTGCAAGCATTTACACCCCGACCTTATCTTTCTGGACATCCAACTCCCCCGCGCCAGTGGCTTCGAGTTGATCCCACGCCTCTCGCCCTCGCCAGCGATCATTTTCTTGACTGCGTTTGATCACTACGCCCTCCGCGCTTTTGAGGTCAATGCGCTGGACTACCTACTCAAGCCCATCCGCCCCGATCGCCTACGCGAAGCCCTCACACGGGTAAAACTACCCGAGAGAAAAGAGCCCAATCCATCGATTCCCGGATTGGAGACTATCGCTCTAAATGAAAGCGGCATCATGCGCAGGGTCTTTGTCCTCTCCATCTCCCATGTTCAGGCCGCCGACAATTACACGAAGGTCCACTTCCTCGACGGTTCCTCCACATTCGTCCGAAAGCCACTTTCAGAATGGGAAACCCTCCTCCCATCGCAGATGTTTTTGCGCGTCGGACGTTCCCTCCTCGTTCAACTCGCCTGCGTTCGTACGATTCAGATGAAATCCCGAAGCCGCACCCTCCTGTCTCTCGCTGGAACCCCTGCCCCGTTGGAGCTTGGACGCACCGCAGGACTCATGCTTCGCCGCGCACTCAAGGAAACGTGTGGCTAATGTCTCTCCTTTTGCTGCTTGTTTCGCATTCAGAGTCCTACCAGCGATAGTGGATCCGGGGAGTATTTTCACCCCCCGACTCTAATCTCTCGCGCGTCCACAGGATTTGGCGCTTCAAGCCTCGTTTAGCGGCGCAATCGTGCCTGATTATGCCGACAGCGTGTGAGCTTTCCTTACAGAAAGGCAGTTCAGTGAGTACGGCGAACAGTGAGGCCTGTTGAAAGTTGATTTGTAAGCGTCCGAGCTTCTGCCCCCTTGACTAGACCGCTGGTAATGATGTGCGTACTCCAGAGGGGTTATCGGGCGGTGTTCATGTCTGCCGCCAGTTTTGGGGGCAGAGGGCGGCGAGTCGTTCTGGTTGGTCATCGCCGGGAGCCGGGAGAGGACGTCGCGCAGGTAGATCAGCGGGTCGTGTCTGAAGCGTCTTGGGGCTGTGCCCGTTGCGCGCGTTGGCGGGTGGACCCTCCGGGCGCTGGTGCTTCTCGTAGCCCAGATGCGTCGTCAGCTCCGCATCCAGAATACGGTTGATCAACCGCTTCTTCAG